>Ga0065721_10048737_pt1 | contig 103529 bp, 84 predicted proteins | sample Mesricmetagenome_FD_59108 | JGI IMG/M metagenome (GOLD analysis project Ga0065721, IMG submission 59108) | Mesophilic microbial community from rice straw/compost enrichment Sample: eDNA_1 v2 (version 2) | ecosystem: Engineered > Solid waste > Grass > Composting > Bioreactor | place: USA... | reverse complement strand
GCCGGCGGGGTCGTTCGGGTCGCCGTAGATGTTCAGCTCGATGTCGCGATTCACCCGAAACGACTTGTAGGGCACACGCTGGAAGACGCCCGTGTCGATCATCGTGGCGGGAATCTCGAGCACGGACTTGATGTTGTCGTGGGTGCGAAGGTCGTTCGCAATCACGCGCCACGACGGCAGGTCGCCGCGCCGCGGCACGTCGGTGTAGAGGATGTCCGGGTGGTCATCGATACGCAGGATGTCGCTCTTCGGAATGATGTGCTCGTGAAACTCGTGCTGCAGGATGACCTCGGATGCGGTGTTCTTCACGATGAGACCACGGAGCTTTGTGCCGTCTTTCAGGATGACCGTGTCGGGTTCGCGGTGGGAGTCGTCGCCGGCGCGAAGCGTGGAAATTGCGACAAGGACAAGGAGCGCGGAGAGGAACTTCATGATTGAAGAATCGGCCTTCAGTCCGTAACCCAGCTTCCTCGCCCGATGCGATAGAAATATGAATCTCCGTTTCCTCCTTGGCATCGTCCTCTGCGGTCAACTGCTCAGTGGCTGCGTCATGCCGCCCAAACCTTACAACAAACCGGCGGCCACGACCAAGCCGGCGAAGACGGGAAAGTTCTGGTGGGGCACTTCGACGGCGAGCTTCCAGAATGAGGACCGCGGCGTGAAGCCGGGCGAGCCGGGATATTTCAAGACGGACTGGGATGTCTTTGCGGAGGAAGGGCACATCCCGCCGCGCGGCGAGGACGCGACGTTTTCGTGGACGAAGTTCGATCGTGACGTCGCGATGCTGAAACGGATCGGCGTGACGCATTATCGCTTCGGCATCGAGTGGGCGCGCGTGGAGCCCGAGCCCGGGAAGTTCAACGAAAAGGCGATCGCGCAGTATGTCTCGATGGCGCGCAAGCTGAAGGCGGCGGGTATCGAGCCGATCGTCACGCTCTGGCACTTCACGTTCCCCGACTGGCTTTACAACTCGAAGGACAAGGCGCACTCGAATTTCCTGAATCCGGACGTCGAGCCGGCGTGGCGCGAATACGTGACGCGGATGGTCGACGCGCTCTCGCCGTATGTGCGCATTTACGTGCCGCAAAACGAGCCGAACGGCGCGCTCTACATCGGCTACTTCGGCGGGCACTGGCCGCCGGGATTACTGCTCACGCCGGGTGCGTTGAAAAAGGCGAACAAGGTCGCGGTGTCGATGTTCCGCGAGGCGTCGGCGATCATTCACGCAAAGCGGAAGGACGCGATCGTGATGGGCATCTACTCGATTCCCAACTGGCGGCGGAACCGCCTGCAGGACCCCACGCAGTTCGTTTACAACATGATGATGCGCCAGAATTTCGACCACCTCGACGCGGTGGCCGACACGATGGATGTGATCGGCGTGAACTACTACTACTCGCAGGACGCGTCGGCCGCGCGGTTCATCTGGCGCCCCGTTGGCGAGCAGAACTCGAATTACACGCAGAATGGCTGGGAGATCGATCCCGAGGGGCTCTACGCGGTGCTGAAGCAGGTTTACGGGCGCTACGGAAAACCGATCGTGATTTCCGAGAACGGCATTGGCACGCAGAGCGAGCAGAAGAAGATCCGGTATTTCCGCGAGCATGTGAACCAGATGCGCCGTGCGCTGGAGGATGGAGTGGATGTGCGCGGCTACATGCCGTGGACGCTCGTCGACAACTACGAGTGGGCCGAGGGCTACGCGGCCAATTTCGGGCTTACGAGCCTGGATCCGAAAACGAAGGAGCTGGTGCTCGAGCCCTCGGGCCAGTGGTTCTCGAAGTTCATCAAGGCAAACCCCGAGCCTTAGGCCGGGCGATTTGCGGACGGAGGGCTGCAGGGGTTTCGTCGCCGCTGCGTGGCCCGCGCTACTGGTCGGTTCGCGACGCGTCCGGACGGAACTCGTAGACGCGGAAAAACGAATTCGCGAAGACGAGCTTCAGGAAGTTGGGAGCGAGTGTTGGCGCGGAGTAGAGGATGTCCGCCATCGATCGCGGGCGGGGATTTTCGCCGAGCAGCGGAGCGGAGGTGCCGAGCACGCGCGACGGTTCGTAGGCAACGACGTAGCGGACGCCGCGGCGTTCGAGAATCCCGTGCGCCACTGTGGAATCCGTCGTCATGTAGAACCGGGCGGTATCGACGGTGCCGGGCAGGCTTTGGTGCGAGCTGCCGGCGATGCAGGGCTGGCCGGACCAGTAGGCGATTGGCGGGGAGAGCCACCATGGCGCGAGGATCGGAGTCGATTCGTTTGAGACGAGCGCGTCGGAAAGCTGGCGGAGGAGCTGGTAATCGGTGCGGATTTCCTCGAGGGCGGCGCGCCGTGATTCGTTGGGAAAGAGGGCTGCGTCACATGCCGGAGCGATCGGGAGCAGGCTGATGACGAACGCGGTCCATGCGACGCCCGTGCGTGGGATTGCTGCGAGTCCCAAGGGCATCGCCATGGCAACCGTGAGTGCGAAATAGGATCCCCACCGGAGCTGCCAGCAGGTGAGAGCATAGGTTGCGACGACGAGCGCGAGCGGCAGCGCGGCGGACACATCCCGTTTCCGCAGCCACCGCCAGCCGATCAGGGCGGGAAGCGGCAGAACGAGCCAACCGGCCCATGTGAAGAATTGCGCCGAAAGCGGCGGAACGGAGGCGAGCTCGCCAATCGATTTTGCCCAGCGGGCGAAATATTCGCCGACGATGGGATCCTGCGGGCCAACGCGCCATCCGTCGAAGAGAATGGCGACCGCGAGAACTCCCAAGAGCGTGACATGGGCGATGGCCCACGCTTTGGTGAAGGCGGATTTTCGAAGGACCGCCAGACGGGTGACGGTCGTGAGTGCGAGCAGGACGAGGGGTTCGTAGAGACTGGTCCAGAGCGCCACGCCCCAGGCGAGCCCCCAGAGGATTGCGGTGCGTTGGCGGCCCGGTTTCCACATCGAGTGTTCCGCGGCGAGTGCGGCGGCGAGAAGGAACAGCAGGAGGGATTGGTGATCGGGACGTCCCAGCTTGAATCCCTGCACGATCATTGGCGACACCGCGAAGAGAAGAAGCATCGCCTCGCGAAACGGCATGCGCGCCCCCCACACCGCGAGCAATGCCAGCGTGACGAGGCCAAGCAGAGGGGAAATCCAGGCGCCGGCAAGGTCGAGAGGCTGGGTGGTGAATGGCGACAGCGCCGCAGCCAGTGCCGCGATCGCCCAGTCCATCGGGGCGGTGGTGTGGGGACTCGTGCCCTCCGGGAAGTTCTCGAATTGGTGATGGGCGATCCGTGTGAACGGCGATTTCAGGACCTGCGCGACACGCGTCATGCGCGAGTAGCAGTCGGCGTCCACGAAATACACCCGCCCGTCGACGAAGACCTGACCCCGGTTCGACGTCGAGAGTCCCAGGAAGAGCCCGCCGATCAGCAGCAGCAGGATCGTGCGCGCGACCGGAGCCAGCCACCTCGGCGCATTCATTTCGAGAGGGGCGTGTTCAGCGTTTGGGCCTCCATCATGATTTCCCGGGGGATCGATTCCTGGATTGCCCAGTCGATCGCCCCCTTGTGCTGAAACCAAATCAGCGCGGCGAGGCGCCACTCCGCTGCGGTGCGGACGGCATCGAGCACCCAGTCGGATTTTTTGCCGCCGGTTGACGCGGTCGCGGTGATCGCGACGATCGGTTTGTCCGGGGCGCGCTCCTGCCATTCCGCACGGACGGGCTCGAAGAGGTCGCGGAACGACTGCCAGTCGCTGTCCCGGTCGGAAACCGGGCGCCGCTGCGTGTCGCCCCAGTTCAGGGCGCGGAGACCGATGACGTCCACCACATCGTTTCCGGGAAAGGCGTCCGCATCCAGCGCGGCTTCCGGGGCGTCCGACCGCCCGAGGTCGACGACAAACATCCAGCCGACGTTGTCCGCACCGGCGTCGCGGAAAATCCCGGCCACCCTGCGAAAGGTGTCACGGTAGCTCGCGGCGTGCGACGGTTCCTCCCGACGGGGCAATGCAAGGCGCATCCAGATTTTGCCGCCATCGGCACGGACGGCTTGCGCGAGTTCGCGAAGCGGGGTGGTCCATGCATCGTCGAGGAGGGAGACCGGGAGCATCCACGTGATCAGCGGAAGCGCGCCGATCTCCCGGATCGCCTGGATTTCCGTGTCCGGAAGCGAAATGGTCGAAGGCTCCGGAGGGAAGTTCGCGGAAATCTCCACCAGGCGCGGGGTGATGTCGGTGTTCTTCGTGAAGCGGGCGAAGTCGAGGGCGTTCGCCTTTGCGGGAGGAATGGAAATCCCCAGGGGAATCCCTGCGAAGGCGGAGGTCGCGAGCATGATGGAAGTGATGGCGGCGAGGAATGCGGGCATGCCCGACAGACGGTCGATCATGGAGTCTGCGAGGGTTGCAGGAGGGGCATGGCGCGCGGCTTCATCGGTAACGGCAAATCCGGCGGTGCGGAAGCCTATTTCCACCGCGCTTTGGAAGGGGATTGTCCCGGAAATTCGCTCAAAACTCCCCCAGATATTGTGTTGGGCTACGGAGACGATCCTGTATTCTGTGGCTCCGAAGCGGGGAATGCCGAAAAAAGCCATTGTCCCCCTGCGACCTCGCCCGATAGACTTTTCGGCCTCACCCCTGTCCTCGTTTTTCGAACCTAATGCCCGACGAATCCGAACTCCCAAAGTCCGAGACCGCCTCGAAAAAGACCGACTACACCGCCGATGACCTGAGTTCGTTGAAGGGCCTCGAGGCCGTGCGCAAGAAGCCGGGCATGTATATCGGCGGCACGGACGAGCGGGCGCTTCACCACTGCGTCTCCGAGGTGCTCGACAACTCGGTGGACGAATTCCTCGCCGGCTACTGCACGCACATCGACGTCACGATCCATGTCGACGGTTCGATCTCCATCCGAGACAACGGCCGCGGCATTCCGGTCGACATCAACAAGGAGGAGGGCATTCCCGGCGTCGAGCTCGTCCTGACGCGCCTCCACTCGGGCGGCAAATACGGGCAGGGCAACTACGAATACTCCGGCGGCACGCACGGTGTCGGCGCGAAGTGCGTCAACGCGGTGTCGGAGTGGTTCAAGGTCGAGGTCACCCGCGAGGGCAAGATCCACGCGATGGCCTTCGAGCGCGGCGAGACGAAGACGAAGCTGCACGTCATTGCCGAGGTCAAAAACAAGAAACAGAGCGGCACGCTCATCACGTTCCAGCCCGACCCGGAGATCTTCCAGGAGACGACCGAGTTCAAGGCCGATCGCATTCTCACGAGGCTCAACGACCTCGCATACATCAATGCGCCGCTCAGCTTCACCTTCCTCGACGAGCGCGTCGAGAATCCGAAGCCGATTCACGTTCAGCATCCGAAGGGCGTCGAGGATTTCGTCTCCCGTCTCGTCGAGAACAAGTCGCTCGTTCATCCGAAGCCGATCCTCATCAAGGGCACGCGCGACCGCGTGATCGTCGAGATCGGCCTGCACTACACCGACACCTACAACGAGCAGCTTCTCTGCTACACGAACGCCGTGCCGAACCCCGACGGCGGCACGCACAGCAGCGGCTTCCGCGGATCGCTCACGCGCGCGATCAACCAATACGCGAAGAACAACAGCCTGCTGAAGGACAAGGACCCCGCCATCACCGGCAACGACGTCCTCGAGGGCCTGGCGGCCGTGGTCAGCGTGAAGCACCCGGATCCGCGGTTCGAGTCGCAGACGAAGGTCAAGCTCATCACGCCCGAGGTCGAGAGCATCGTCGGCTCGATCACCTACGAGGGCCTGATGCTGCATTTCGATCAGAATCCCGGTGTCGGGAAGAAGATCATCGACAAATGTCTCACCGCGGCCCGCGCCCGCGAAGCCGCGCGCAAGGCCCGCGAGACCGTCCGCAAAGGTGCGCTCACCGGCGGCGGCCTGCCCGGCAAGCTCGCCGATTGCTCCGAGCGCGACCCGAACCTCACCGAGCTCTACGTCGTCGAGGGTGACTCGGCGGGCGGCTCCGCCAAGCAGGGCCGCGACCGGCGTTACCAGGCGATCCTCCCGATCAAGGGCAAGATCATCAACGTCGAGAAGGCGCGCCTCGACAAGGTGCTGCAGAACACGGAAATCCAGACGCTCATCACCGCGATCGGCACCGGCATCGGCTCGGGCGAACAGGAGGGTGCGTTCAACATCGAGAAACTCCGCTACGGCCGGATCATCATCATGACCGACGCCGACGTGGACGGCTCGCACATCCGCACGCTGCTGCTCACGTTCTTCTACCGGCAAATGCCCGAGCTCGTGCGGCAGGGCAAGATCTACATCGCGCAGCCGCCGCTCTACCTTATCAAGCGCAAGAAGCGCGAGGAATACGTCGACGACGACGCGCAGCTCAACAAGATCCTCATTTCCCTCGGCGCCGAGGAGGTGAAGCTCAGGAACCTCGCCGACGGCAAGGTCTTCACCGCCGCGCAGCTCAAGGAAATGCTCGAGTCGCTGGAGCGGCTCGCGAAGTTCAGCGACGCAATCCGCCGGCACGGGGGCGATTTCGAGACATATCTTGGCGAGCGCGATCCGAAGACCGGCGCCCTGCCGACGTTCATGGTCAAGGTGCGAGAGGGCAACACCGAGTGGGCCACGTATTTCCCCGGCGAGGAAGAGGTGCGCGCCTTCCACGAGGAGAATCGCGATCTCGGCATCTTCGACGATCCCGCGCCGGAGACCAATGGCGAGGCGGAGCCGGCCGAATCCGCACCGGCCTCGAAGTCGAAGAAGGGCGATGCCCCGCGCCGCCGTGCGAAGTTGATCGAACTGCACGAGTCCGCCGCGCTTCAGAAGCTCATCGACGAGCTCGCGAAGAAGGGCCTGAAGGTCGAGCACTACTCGAGCAGCGACACCCCGATCTTCGAGCTCATCGAAGGCGAGGGCGACAAGGCCGTGACCAAGCCGATCTTCGCGGTTCCGGAGATCCTCGAGAGCGTGCTCGAGATCGGCAAGCGCGGCCTGCAGATCCAGCGCTTCAAGGGCCTTGGAGAAATGAATCCCAAGCAGCTCTACGAGACCACGATGAACCCCGAGAAGCGCAAGATGCTCCGGGTGGAGCTGAACGAGGACAACGCCATGGAGGCCGACCGGATGTTCACGATCCTCATGGGCGACGTCGTCGAGCCCCGCCGCCAGTTCATCGAAGACAACGCGCTCAACGCGCGACTGGATGTCTGAGTTTTGACGGAATTAACGGAATTCACGGGAATTGGAAGGGAAGAGATACGACCTTGCCGGCGAGGTGATCGGTGCGGCGATGAAGGTTCATCGCGCGCCGGGGCCTGGCTTTCTCGAGTCCGTTTCCGTCAATGCACGCACGCACGAGCAGGCGAAAGCCGGCCTCTCCGCAGCCCGGGAAACCCCTCTTCAAGTCCGCTACAACGGAGTCATCGTGGACAATTACATCGCCGATCTGGTGATCGGGGATTCACTGATCGTCGAGGTGAAGGCGGTGCAGGCCCTTGCGAAGGCACACGAGACGCAGCTCGTGAATTACCTGGCAGCCACGGGCATCGATACCGGCCTGCTTCGACTTTCGTCGAAAGACCCGGCTCCACACGCCGTCCAATTCCGCTAATTCCGTAAATTCCGTCCAATAGTCCCGTGTATACGCAGAACGAAAAAGTCGAGAAGGTCAACGTGGCCGAGGAGATGTCGAAGTCGTTTCTCGACTACTCGATGTCGGTCATCATTTCCCGCGCGCTTCCCGACGCGCGCGACGGGCTGAAGCCTTCGCAGCGCCGCATCCTCTACGCCATGAACGAGCTCGGCGTGATGCCGAATCGCAAGCACCTCAAGTGCGCGAAGATCGTCGGTGAGACGATGGGTAACTACCACCCGCACGGCGACCAGGCGATCTATCCCACGCTCGTTCACATGGCACAGCCGTGGGCCATGGGCGAAACGCTCGTCGACGGTCAGGGCAACTTCGGCTCGCTCGAAGGCGACCCGCCGGCATCCATGCGTTACACCGAGGCCCGCCTGCAGCAGCTCGGCGCCGCGTTGATGACGGACATGGACAAGGGCACCGTCGACTTCACGCCGAACTACGACGAGACGCGCGAGGAGCCCACCGTCTTCCCCGCCGCCTTCCCGAATCTGCTCGTCAACGGCGGCACGGGCATCGCCGTCGGCATGGCGACGAACATCCCGCCGCACAACCTCAGCGAGTGCATCGACGGCATCTGCGCCCAGATCGACAACCCCGACATCACGATCGAGGAGCTCATGCAGCACGTGAAGGGGCCCGACTTCCCGACCGGCTGTCTGCTGCAGGGCGTCTCGGGCATCCGGCAATACTTCGAGACCGGTCGCGGGCAGGTGCGCTGCCGCGGTCGCGTCGGCGTGCAGGAGGTCAAGGGCGGCCGCGAGCAGCTCGTCATCAGCGAGATTCCCTTCAACGTGAATCGCGCGGATCTCGTGAAGCGGATCGCCGACCTCGTGAACGAGAAGGTGATCACCGGCATCAGCGACGTCCGCGACGAGAGCGCCGAGGACACCCGCGTCGTCATCGACCTCAAGCGCGACGCGAATCCGAAGGTCATCATCAACAACCTCTACAAGCACACCGCGCTCGAGTCGTCGTTCAGCGTGAACATGCTGGCGATCGACCACGGCCGCCCGCGCCTGCTCTCGCTCAAGGACGCGATCGGTTGCTACATCGAGCACCGCCGCGAGGTCGTCCTGCGCCGCACGCGCTTCCTGCTCAACGAGGCCGAGGTCGAGGCGGAGAAGCTCGAGGGCTATCTCATCGCGCTCGCGAACCTCGACGACTTCATCAAGATCATCCGCGATTCGAAGGATCGCGACGACGCGAAGCAGAAGCTCCTCGCCCTCTCGTGGGCGCGCAAGGCGGTCGAACAGATCGGCATTCTCATCCGCAGCGAGGCCCGCCTCACCGAGGACGGCCATTACAAATTCACCGAGAAGCAGGTCGGGCACATCCTCGACCTCCGCCTCTACCAGCTCACCGGCCTTGAGCGCGACAGCATCAAGAGCGAATACGACGAGCTTCTCGAGACGATCAAGGACCTCCTCGACATCCTCGCGAAGGAGTCGCGCGTGCTCTCGATCATCAAGCGCGAACTTCGGGAACTCCAGCAGAAGCACGGCCGTCCGCGCCGCACGCAGATCGTGCCCGACGAGGGCGAGATCAACATGGAGGACCTCATCGCGAACGAGGGCTGCATCATCACAATCACCCACAAGGGCTTCATGAAGCGCACCGCCGTCTCCGCCTACCGCTCGCAGCGCCGCGGCGGCAAGGGCGTGATCGGCATGACCACGCGCGAGGCCGCCAGCGAGGACGACATCGACGACTTCGTCGAGCACCTCTTCACCGCCAGCACGCACGACTACCTCATGTTCTTCACGAAGGGTGGCCGCGTGTATGTCGAGAAGGTCTACGAAATTCCCGAGATGAGCCGCGCCTCGAAGGGCCGCTCCATCGCGAACTTCCTGCAGCTCCAGTCCGGCGAGCAGATCGCCGCCACCCTGCGCATCCAGGGCCGCCGCTCCGGCGCCGGCGCCGCCGCGAAGGACGAGACGTGGGACAAGAACCTCCACGTCCTCTTCGCCACCCGCAGCGGTATCGTGAAGAAGTCGAACCTCTCGGACTTCGCGAACATCCGCAAGGGCGGCATCATCGCGATCAACATCGAGCCCGGCGACGAGCTCATCGACGCGAAGCTCACCGGCGGTCACGACGAGATCGTCCTCGTCACCCGCAACGGCATCAGCATCCGCTTCAGTGAGGAGGAACTCCGCGACCAGGGCCGCAACACCGTCGGCGTCTGGGGCATCCGTCCCGAGAAGGACGACCACGTCATTGGCGCCGCCCTCGTGCGCAACGACGCCACCCTCCTCGTCGCCGGCGAGAACGGCATCGGCAAGCGCACGCCGTTCGACGACTACCGCAAGCAGTCCCGCGGCGGAAAGGGCATCATCACGATGAAGACCACCGACAAGACCGGCCGGGTCGTCGGCGCGCTCACCGTCACCGATGCCGACGAGATCATGCTCATCACCAGCGGCGGCCAGATGGTCCGCACCCGCGTGAAGGAGATCCGCGAGACCGGGCGCAATACGATGGGCGTGAAACTCATGGGCCTCGCCTCCGGCGAGAAGCTCCAGGCGATCGCCCCCGTCGTCAGCCTCGAGGCCGAGGACAACGCCGGCGAGAGCTGACGCCCCGGCGGAATCCCCGCCCCGCGTCTCCACCAAAACCGTTTCTGGAAGGCAATGGAGGGGACGGAGCCCGGCCACGCGCCGTCTCCGTTCCCTCCGTTTTCCTTTCCGTAATACGACAAGAGCTGCAATCCGCTTCCCGCGTGCACCTGCTCCGGGACGATGTCGATTGGAACCAGAACTCCTTCGGTCTCCACTTTTGAGGATGGCAGTCGCGAATGATGAGACCGGCCTTCTCGTTGATGGAGTCGGGGGTTGTCGAGCCGTCCTGAAGCAGTCGGAACCCGAGACGGATTCGCCGGGCATGGAGGCTTCTCCGGCACGCCTTCACAACAGCTCGAACCTCCCCGATTGCGGGACGACGCGGAATTTCCACGCGGGCATCATTCCCCGGTCGCGCGGGGGTTGCCGGTTTGGTAAGGAATGCGGATGCTCCCGTGCCGCATCGCGACCGTCTGCGCCCTCGTCTTTCTTCCGCTTGCCCTCCTTCTGCCGGCCCGCACCGCCGCCGCCTTCACGGTGCACCTCACCGGTGGCGACGGCTCCGTGCTCGCGCCGGGCTGGCCCGCTGCCATCCCGTTCACCACGTCGCCCGAGGCGTTCACCTACGAGGGCGTCACGTGGCACGGGGATGCCAGCCTCACGTGGGAGTTCACCGATCTCGCCATGCCCGGTGCGCTGGATTCCCAAATCAACCTCCTCTCGCCGCCGCTGGCCGAGCCGCCGTATCTCGCCACGCTCCTCCTGCCGGGCGCGAACTTCGTGGGCGGGGCCGGCGCCACCCCTCCGATCTTCTTCACCGGCATCACGACGTTGACCGGAATCACCCTTCGGCCCGACGGCGCGACGATCACGCGGCTCAACGGCGGTTCCTCCGGCGACGTCCCCGAGGGCGGAACCTTCGAGCTGACTTTCCTTGGACTTCTCGACAGCACGGACGGCTCGGTCATCCTCAACACGACGCTCCGCCTTTACGATGTGGACCCCGCGATCTACGGCGCCGACGAGCTCCGCATCAGCACCCTCTACCACGGCACCTTCACGCCCGTGCCCGAGCCTCACGAATACGGCCTCCTCATGGCGCTCGCCCTCGGCGCGGTCGTCCTCGTCCGCCGGCACCGGGCGCGGAGGCAACTTTGCTGATCCCGGCCGCGGTCTCTTTCGCTCGCCGCAAGATCCCCTTTTCAACGGCCATTTCGCTCGGCATGCTTGGGCTCCATGGCCGCCCCCGGAAGCCGATGGACGCGCGACGAATTGCTCGTCGTGCTGAATCTCTACCACAAGCTGAACTTCGGGCAGTTCCATGAGCGGCAACCGGTAGTCATCGATGTGGCAATGCGGCTCGGCCGCACGCCGGGCAGCGTCGCGATGAAGCTAGGTAATCTCGCGTCGCTCGACCCCGCGTTGAAGATGCGGGGTATTCGTGGGCTTTCGGGAGCAAGTGAACTCGACAAGCGGATGTGGCGGGAATTTCACGAGAGCTTGGACGAGGCAGCGCCTGCCAGTGAAGAGTTGTTTCGGAAGCTCTTCTCGGCTCCAAAGAATGCGAAAGTGGAGGTCCTTCCAAAGGTCGGCGTCCGCGTGAGACGAAAACCACCCACGGGGCCGACCGAGGTCGTGGTGAACGTAAAGCAGCGGCGTGGGCAGGAGTATTTTCGCAACGCCGTGCTCAACAACTTCGGCGGACGATGTGGCGTCACGGCACTGGCTGTTCGCGAATTGCTCGTCGCCTCGCACATCCTGCCGTGGGGCGTCGAGGAGAAGGAGCGACTGAACGTGCGCAACGGCCTTTGCCTCTCGCGATTGCACGACGCGGCGTTCGACACCGGCCTCATTACGTTCGACGAGAATCTGCGGCTCATCCTCTCGCCGCGATTGAAGTCGGAGCTGTCGCAGCGCGTCGTGAAGGAGAGCTTCGGTGCCTATGTCGGCGAGCCGCTTTCCTTACCGGACGACGCCGTGCTGCCCGACCCGAAGTTCCTCGCCGCGCACTACGCGACGATTTTCAAAAAGTCGTAACCCAGGTAGTCGCGGGACCTCTGGGCCCGCGAACCCTACGACGGCGAGGCCCGGAGGTCCTCGCCCTACCTTTTGAAATAGCGCGTGAGTTCGCGGCCAATCCATTCGCCGACGGGGATGGAGACGCCGTTGCCGATCATGCGGTAGGCGTCGCGTGGGGTGCCTGCGAATTGGAAGTTGTCCGGCACGCCTTGGAGTCGGGCGTATTCGCGGACGCTGTAGGGTCGGACTCCGCGAGGAAATCGACGGTCCAGGACGAGGCGCGTGGAGACGTCCTTGGCGTAGTGCGCGACGCAGGTCGGCGCGATGTCACCGCGTGCGGGATCGCTGATGATTGGTCGGTCGCGATAGGCGCCGTCGAGTCGCTTGGCGACGTAAGCGGGGATTTCGACGTCGGGTTCGTCCTCCAAGATCTCCGCGAGGGAGACGCGTCGGCCCTCGGTTGGTGGTCGCCATGCGAACGGGCGACGGGTGCCGAGAATGATGAGGCGGTCGCGACGCTGTGGCAGCCAAGTCTGGGTGGAGACGGGGCAGAAGACGTTCACGAAGTAGTCGGGCAACGCGGTCATGGCCTCCATCACTACGGGGAATTTTCGCATGCCGGGGACGTTTTCGACGACGTAGGCCTCGGGTCGGCGGATCGCGACGTGCCGGAAGAAGTGGAGAAACAAATCCTCGCCGGTGCGGGTGCCGTGGATGTCGGCGATCGCGGAGTATTTCGTGCAGGGGTAGGTGGCGACCATTACATCGCACGACTTTTCGGCGGCGACGAGCTTTTGGCGGATGTCGCCTTCGATGACCTCGTGGTGGAAGTTTTGGCGCTGCGTGGCGCAGCAAATCGGGTCGATCTCGAAGCTTTGCTGGATCTCGATGCCGCCGAGACGCAGGCCGATGTCCATGAGACCGGCGCCCGAGAAGTAGCTATTGGCGAGGATGCGGGGCATGCGGGACTTTGCCTGTCGGCGGGGCACGTGTCTGTGGACGATCGGCTACAATCTGCAGGTCAGTGCGGAGGGGGCGGCGATGGGGCGCGGGGACGGGAAAGGAAAAACGCCGCCCGGGTGGGGGCGGCGTTTTTCGGGGTTCAGCCGGGGTGTGGGTGGCCGGCTAAAATCGCAGACGTTTGATGGTGTCGTATTCAGGACTGGTCGGGCCGTATTGGGCGAGGACGGCGGCTTTGATGCCCCGGGCTTTTTCGCGCAGGGACTCATAGAGGGAGGCGCGGTTGCGGACGAGCAGGGCGACCTCGGGGGCGAGGTCGGCGATGGCTTTGTTGATGGTCTCGAAGGCGGTGTCGGTGGCCTGGAGCTGGGTGATCGTGAGTTCGGGGGCGGGCGGCGCGTAGCCGGGGACTTTGTCGAGCGCGGTGATGAACCGGGTGAACAGGTCGTCGAGCTCGGCGAAGCTGCGCTGGGTGACCTTGAACTTGCGGACCTCGGCCTCGTCGCCCTGCGTGGGGGCCTTCGCGCGGCCGGGACGGTAGCCGCGGAGGCGCGTGTAGGTGAGCTTGATGGTGGAGGCGTGCTTGGACCAGGCGGGGTTGCTCGTGACGTAGGTCATCGCGCGCTGGCAGAGCGTCTTGATCGTCTTCGCCATGGCTTGCCGTTCGGCAACGGCGTTGGAGAGGTCCTCGCGGCGGTCGGCGAGGGTGCGGTTGGCGGCTTCGATGGACTCCAGGAAGGCCGCGAAGTTCGTTGGGGTGAGCGAGGTGTCCGGCGGGGCAAAGGCAGGGGTGAATTCCGCAATCGATCCCGCGAGAGTGAGTGCGCGGCCATAACGGTCGGCGAAGGAAGATTCCGTATTTGCCATAGGCCCACGTATTGCATTGAGAAATGATGATATGTCAATGGCATTGTTTGTCTGCGCGCAATTCGACCGGAAAACAGCGGGTGTATGGGGAGCGGGATTTTGGGAAATCACTCTGAAAAAGAGAATCGCAAGTGTCGATCGGACAGAGGGTTGGTGCGTGTTGCAAAAACATTATGTGCTACCGATCTATTCGTGAAGAAATCAGGAGATTCGGGATACAGCGCAGGGGTGCAGCAGCGGCATGCAGGCGTTTCGAGGGCGTGCGTGGCGCTGCGGGAATGAAGTGCAGATCTGCGGAGGCATCGTGCATCCGTGCTGGAGGGTCGTGTAGGTGCTCAGTTGCCTCGCGTAACCGCGAAGTTGGGGTGCGTAACCGTGCGGCAGGGCAGCGTAACGGTGAAGTTTGGGTGCGTAACCGTGCGGTTGAGCTGTGTAACGGTGAAGTTGGGGTGTGTAACCGTGCGGCAGGGCAGCGTAACGGTGAAGTTTGGGTGCGTAACCGTGCGGTTGAGCAGCGTAACGGTGAAGCTGGGGTGTGTAACCGTGCGGTTGAGCAGTGTAACGGTAAAGTTGGGGTGTGTAACCGTGCGGTTGAGCAGTGTAACGGTGAAGTTGGAGTGTGTGTTCGTTTCACTGGCTTGCGGAACGGTTTCTGAGGCGACCGGAATGGGGATGTTCGGTTCCAGATCCCATTTTTGAGGGTGCCTTACCCTTTCGGCAGGAAATCGACAGGCAACAGGGTCCTGCGGAAGCCGTGAGAGACGCGCGGGGAGGTGGGCGACGTGGCGATGACCCGCTGAGCGGCGGGCGGTGGGGGATTGGTGGAAGTGGGTTCGGCGGGAGCCTCACCCTCCCGGGGAGAATGTGCGCGGCGGGATCCAGGTAGCCGAGGGACCTCCGGGCCCGCGGGGGTTGCGACGGCAAGGCGCGGCGGTGGATTACTTGTCGGCTTCGATGCGGATGGTAAAGGGGGTCATCGTGTCGCCGAAGCCGGCCCGCCCGTTGCCGGTGATGGAGATGGCGTCGCGGCTGAAGCGAAGGGTGTATTTCACCGAGGCGAGCAGCGGGTCGCCGGCCACAACGGCTCCGGGCTTGGCGACGAGGCGGAACTTGAAGGGGCTCTTGCGGCCCTTCAAACGGGAGGGTTTCGTGGCGGCGGGGCCAAACAGGCCCAGGAGGGAGGAGTTGGCCTTCAGCTTGCGGTTGGCCTTGAGCCGGAGGGCGCAGTCGACCGGGATCGTGATCTGGGGGGAGGAAACGATGCCGCTGATGCCAATGGAGGCGGAACGGCCGTTGCGGGGGACGCGGACCTTCACCGTAATGCTGCCGGAGGCGGGGGTGTCGCCGCTCCGGGCAAAGCAGGTGCCGCGGTATTTGCCGGCGACGTCGGGGGAGAAGTCGATCTTCGCCGCGTGCGAGGGGAGGGTGAGGAGGGTGGCGCCCGCGATCGCGAGGAGAAGGTGCGTCTTCATCCCGCGGGTCTAACAGAGGAGGCCGTCAGGCGGAAGAATGTTTGCAAGCGGGTTGTCTGGCGCGGATGCGCGGGGCTACCGTTGGCCCTCGATGTCGACGGTCACCTTGACGGGGGCGTCGTTGATGGAGCCCCTGCCTCGCAGTGAGAGGGTGTAACGGTTGAAGCGCAGCGTGTAGCGCATCGTGCTGGTGAAGGGCTGGCCCTCGAGCGTCGCGCCGGGACGCGTGACGAGGGTGAACCGGAACACGTTCCGGCGGCCCTGGAAGCGGGCGGGCTTCGTCGGGCTCGGGCCGTCCATGCCCATGAAGATCGAGGTGGCCTTTACCTGGCGGTTTCCCTTGAGCCGCAGGCGGCCATTGACGGGCAGCGACCGGCCGGGTGCCACGACGGTTCCCGGGTTCATCCTCGCCGCGAACGGGGAGGTCCGGAGGCTGCTGTCCCTCAACGAGGAGCAGGAGAAGACCCCGAGCCTGAGCTTCAACCTTGCGCTGGGCGGCAGCGGCGGCGCCTCGGGCAATGGAGGCAATGTGAAAGTCGATCACAAGGGCGGCATCCAGACGGATGGCTTCTCGGCGCATGGCATTTTTGCCCAAAGCGTGGGCGGAGGCGGTGGCCAGGGCGGGGCGGGAGCGAGCTCGGGATCGAGCACCTACAACTTTGGCTTGAGCGTCGGAGGCGAAGGCGGCAAGGGCGGCAAAGGGGGAGAGGTGCATGTGGTGAACACGGGCGGCATTTTGACGCGGGGAATGACGTCCTACGGCATTCTCGCGCAGAGCGTGGGCGGCGGCGGGGGAACGGGCGGCGCGGCGACCCCGAATGACGGCAAGTCGCTGGCGCTCTCCGGCGCCATCGCCGTGGGACTCGGCGGCGACGGGGGAAACAAGGGCGTGGGCGGCAAGGTCACCGTGGTGAATGACGGGATCGTGGTCACCGAGGGGCTGGAATCGCATGGCATCGTCGCACAAAGCGTGGGCGGCGTGGGCGGCATCGTGACGTTCGACCTTTCCTCGCTGGCCGAGGTGGCGACCTCCCAGGGAGGGAGTGCGAGCGGCGTCAGGGGATCGCCCGTGGGCATCCGATTCAGCATTGGCGGCCGGGGCGGCGATGGGGCCAGCGGCGGGGACGTGAGCGTGACGAATCGCGGGACCATCGTGACGAAGCACCGGCAGGCGTTTGGAATCCTCGCGCAAAGCGTGGGCGGCGGCGGCGGCGTGGGCGGAGGAATGGTCACGCTTCTCGATGAGGAAAAGGCCGCAAAAATGAATGCGGTGGAAAAGCTGGCCGCCGGATACCTGGGGTTGGAGCTGGACAGGATCGCCTCCAAGCTTGCCATCTCGCCCACCATTTCCGGGGGTGGGGGCAATGGAAACCACGGAGGGAACGTGATGGTGGAGGCGACCGCAGGCTCCCGGGTGGAGACCTCCGGGGCGGGTTCGATCGGCATCTTTGCGCAATCGGTGGGCGGCGGCGGCGGTTATTCGGGCTCCCTGTTGGGCGAAGGGTCGCAAGGCCAGGCCATTCTGGGGACCGGCAAGTCCGGCGGCGGGGGCAACGGCGGGGCGGTGAGTGTCACCAGCTCGGGGCCATCGGTCATCATCACCAGCGGAGCCGCGGCCCACGGCATCTTTGCACAATCGGTGGGTGGCGGCGGAGGTCTTCCCGGAAGCATCTCAGGGGTCGTGGAGGAGCAGAAGCTGGGCGCGACTCGCGAGGGCGCCCGCGGCAGAGGCGGTCCCGTCACGATCGACTGGACGGGAACCATCTCCGCGACCGGGGACGACTCCCGGGCGATCTACGCGCAGAGCGGTGTGCAGACAACGACCGGCGCCGTGAAGGCCGGAACCGGCGGGAAGATCTCGATCAACGTCAATGGAGACGTGACGGGCGGTGCCGGATCGGGCGTGGCGATCAGAATCGACGGAGGGATCGGGAACACCATCGACATTGCCGGGGGAACGGTCAGCGCGCTTTCGGGCACGGCGATCCGGGAGACGAACGCCCTGGTCGGATCCGCGGGATTCCAGGGAATCAACAATGCCGGCACATTGATCGGCAACGTGCACACCAGCGTCCGGACGGAACTCCGCAACTTCACCAGCGGTCTCTTTTTCCCCGGGGCGACGGTCCAGGCCCGCGTTGAAAACCTCGGCACGATGAACGTCGCGGGACCCGGGGAGATCGGGAAGACCACCGTCGAATCGTTTACGCAGTCCGACAAGGGCGTCTGGCAGGTGGACGTGGATCCGGAAAAGGGCAAGGCGGATCATCTGCATTCGAAAGGCGCCGTCTCCCTCGCCGGAAAGGTCGCCCCGGTTTTCATTTCGCCCGTGCGCAGGCCATTCGAAAAGTTGGCCATCCTCACCTCGGACGGAAACCTCTCGTCGCGCGCGGGGGTGGAAGGCCCGCGGGTGCTCGATCTGGATGTCCAGGGCCAGACCGCCTATCTCGCGGTCAATTTCAACAAGGGGCACGCGGTGGAAGGCCTGGACCTCACCGCCAACGAGAAGAAAGCGGCCGACCATCTCCAGGACCTCTGGGACGGCGGCCACCTCGGAAAGTCGCGGGATCTGGTGCTGCACTTCCTCGGGATCGGCTCCGCGGAGGAGTATCAGGCCGCCCTGCAGGATCTCTCATCGGAATCGCATGCCGTGGTGGGCGCCATTGTCCCCACGCAGACGTTCCGCATGCAGAAGAGTCTGCACTCGTTTCCCGTCTTCGTGGGGGACACCGCGCAGTTGAGCGAGACGAGCGGCGTCGCAACCCGTTGCACCTTTTCGTATCTGGAGCAGGGCTCGGAGGGTCAGATCAGCGGCTACCGGCAGTGGAGCAATGCCTTCGAGGTGAATGGGCAGGCGAGGCTGCTGGACGACTGGTTCCTCGGAGGCGCCATCATTTACGATCGCAGCTTCCTTGCGGCCACGGACGGAGAGTCGAACGGCACGGGGGACTCGTTCTTCTTCGGCGGCATCCTCAAGAAGATCCTGTTCGAGAACCTCCTGTTGTCCGCATCCATCGGATATTCCTTCGGAGTCTTCGATCAGGAGCGTGAGGTCATGTATCAGGGCACCCGCCGCACTGCGGATGCCGAGCAATATGTGCACACGCTCTCGAGCCGGATCCGTGCGGCTTACAACGTCGACCTCGGCAAGTGGTATGTCCGTCCCGAATTCGGCGTCGATTTCGTCTACGTCGACATCCCGGGTTATCAGGAGACCGGTGGCGGAATGCTGAACATGGAGTATGACGCCCAGAGCGATTTCCAGGTGGGTCTCACTCCCGCGGTGGAAATCGGCGGGCGCGTCGATTTCAAGGGCGGGTTCCTGCGGCCCTTTGGCCGCGCGGGATTGACGTGGTGGTCCAACTCCAACTGGGAGCAGACGTCGCGTCTGGCTGCGGTCGACGCCGCGAGCGACATCACCACGTCCTACGACGCGGCGAGCCTCATCGGTCATGGCGAGGTCGGCTTCGACTGCGTCTTCGACAACGGCATCGAAATCCGCGCGCAATACGATATCGACGGCGCGGACGATTTCATCTCGCACTCGGTGTCCGGCCGCGTCGGCTTCCGCTTTTGAGGTTCACGCGCCGCCATGCCGCGGTCCGCGCAAGCGTCACGGAGCGCCGACGATCGGGTCGGAAACGACGACCGCGCGGGCGCGGACGCTGCGGGTGAGGACTTCCTTGCCGGTGGGCACGGCCTCGCGCGCCATGCCGCGGTAGCGCATCGGCTGGAAGCCAAGGGCGGCGATTTTCTCGAGGGGCGATTGCTTGAGCCCGGCCTTCCACGTGGGGAGTCCGCCGGTCTCGTAATAGTAGATCCATTTCCGGTCGTCGCTCCAACCGGCGAAGAGCATGACGTGCTCGCGTGGAATGTTCAGCAGATCGCCGGGACGAAGTTCGTGGTAGCCCGGCAGCGGATCGCAGAGGGCGGGAAGCTGGGAGGAATCGTGCACCGTGGGCAGCTTCAGGCAGCGCGAGACGAAGCCGGAGCAATCGACGCCCGCAGCCGCGTCGCTCACGGCGGCATTGTCGGCCGCGCGCTTGGCCGGGGTGGAGACATCGCCTGCGGCGTGGCCTTCCGAGATGCGGCGGTCGAACGTCGCGAGGTCGTCGAAGCCGCCCCATTTGTAGGGAATGCCCTCGTTCACCTCGCCGGGGATCCACCACCCGTTGCGACCGTCCGGCGGGCGGTAGCCGATGTCCGGCGTGTCGACGCGGATGCCCGCGGCGTCGGTGCCGTGGCGGATGTTTCGCGCGAACGGCCGCCACGCGTGGCTGGAGTAGGCGTCCGCGATCGCGAGCGCTTCGGACGGCGTGACCTGCGACGGCGCATCGGCCGCACCGGGGAGCCACGCGGCGGGCTCCGGAGGCTTCACCGTCGCGCAACCCGCGAGCACGACACCGCAGAGAAGAAGGGCTCGCATCGTCCGGGAGGCTGCGCGAGCGCGCGCGGGATGAAAAGTCGTTTCGTGCCGTGCTGTGCGTCTTCGGAAAATGTGCTATGAACCTGCGCTGCATGACCGCCCGCGGAGCCGCTTGTTGCCTGCTTTTTCTCGCCTGCTGCGCGTGCGGATTCGCCGCGGGGGAGCGCACCGCCCTCGTCGTGGGCAACCAGCGCTACGAGCCGGCGGTCGGCCCGCTGCGCAATGCGGCGAACGACGCGAAGGCGGTGGCGCGGACGTTGCGCGGGCTGGGGTTCACCGTGATCGAGCGGACGAACCTGAATCGCGACCAGCTGCTCGCGGCGATGGACGAGTTCCGGCGCACCTTGCCGGGCGCGGAGGTCGGGTTGTTCTTCTACGCGGGGCACGGACTCTCGATCGATGGCGCGAACTACCTGGTGCCGATCAAGTCCGGCTTTTCGCCCGACGGGGCGGACGACGTCACGCTGCGGATGCTCGCCGAGACGCGCCTGTTCAACGCCGAGCAGGCCGTGGCTGACATGAGTTCCGCCGGCGCGCAGTGCACGATCGTGATCCTCGACGCGTGCCGCACTGTGCGGCTGCCCAATGGCGGACGCACGCGGGACCTATCGACGAAGGGCGGGCTGTCGGAAATGACGCCGCCGGCGGGATCGCTCATCGCCTTTGCCACCGACGCGGGGCGGGTGGCTTTCGACGGCGACGGCGCGAACGGGCTCTACACCGAGGAGTTGCTCAAGCACATGACGTCGCCCGGGCTGACGATCGAGCAGGTGTTCAAGCGCACGCGCGAGGGTGTGCTGCGGCGGTCCGACGGTGGACAGCTCCCGGCGGAGTATTCGCGACTTGTCGGCGAGGACATTTATCTCGCGGGCGAGAAGCCGGTGCGCGTCGCGTTGCCGGTCGAGCCCGCGCAGCCGGTGGTGGAGCCCGCCGGGGACCGGTCGGAGGAGGAGCTGCTGTCCGATGCCTCGACCTTTGCCGCAGCCGGCGATGCGGAGAATTGCATCGCCGTGCTGGAACGCGTCGCCGCCGGGAGGGGGCCGGGCGACTACGCCGCCGCACCGCTCGCGGCTCTGCTTGACGGAGTGAAGGAGGATTTGAAGGCCTCGCCGGCTCCCTCGCCCAAAGTCGTGAAGGCGGCCGCCACCTGCGAACGCGTGCGGGACGCACTGCCCGGACTCCTGCCTGCCGATCACCCGGATGCGAAGAAGCTTGCTGCCAGCGCCCGCAACCGGCGGGGCGACGCGCTCCTCGTGCTGGGCCGCGCGGAGGAGGCGCTGGGCGAATACGAAGCGGCGATGAAGCTCGATCCCGACGATGCCTACATCCTCTACAACCGCGGCTGTGCGAACCTCGCGCTCGGGCGGCGCGAGGAGGCGATGGCCGATTTCAACGCCGCGGCGGGGCCGCGGTTCAACCAGCCCGGCGCGCGCAAGCTCGCGACCCGCGCGCTGGAGCAGATGAAGTAGGACCTACCGCCCACGACGGCGGCGGAGGGCGATGGCAAGCATGCCGACCGCGCCGAGGATGCCCCACTCGGCGGGTTCCGGCACCGGGGAATAGGTGAGGTAAACGTCGGTGCCGTTGAGGCTGAGGGAAAATCGGTTCGAGTATGGCGCGGGGACGAAGCCGCTGGCGTTGATCGTGAAGACCTCCTCGTCGAAATTCACGGGGACGGCGCCGGACTGGACAATCATCCAGCTGTAGGTCTGCGTGGGATCGAAGCCGGCGACGGCGTCGGACACGATCTCGATCGTGAAGGGATTGTCGGAGGTGCCGCCGACGAAGAGATACTCGTAGGCGTCGAGTAGATCCCAATCCGTGCCCGCATCGCCGATCGCGCTGGAGATTTCCCAGAGGTAGACGCCGCCTTCATCCAGGAAGGCAACGTCCACGAGAATGGTGCCGATGCCGTCGCCGGGGGAGACGGTGCCGCCATCGATGACGTCGAGATCGGCGAGGATGGCCTCGCCGCCGAGGATGCCGGTGCCGCGGACGGTGGCGTCGGTGTGGGTCATGTTTGCGTTCACGGCGAGGGTGCCTTCCCTGACGTCGATGTTGCCGGTGAAGAATTCGCTGTTCGCAGAAAGGGTGAGCCTGCCGCCGCCTTGCTTGATGATGGTGCCGGTGGCCCCGGATACCCAGCTGGAGTCGTGGATGGGGGTGTTGAAGACGACATCGCCGGCGTGATCGAAGACGAGATCCCCGCCGAGATTGACCGAGTCCGCCTGCAAATTGCCCGCGGTGCGGCCGTTCCCGATTTTCAGCGTGCTTTTGGGAAGCACTTCGACGGCACCGGTTTCCTCATTGGAGGCGATGACCGACAGCGTCCCGCCGTTGGCGATCGTGACGGTGCCGACCGCGTAGTCGGTGTCGTCGGTGTAGGAGCCGATGGCGAACTCGTCGTGGGTCACGAGCATTTCGGAACCCGATCCCGTGACAGTGAGTGAGCCCTCGGAGTCGGTCCCGCTTCCCACGGAGACATAAGAGGCTTCCACCTTTCCCCCGTCGGACACGGTCAGTGATCCTTTCCCATAATAGCCCAGAGTGAGCTCCAGAGCGGTCACCTTTGAACCGGTGCCTGTGACCGTGGCGGTCGCGTCGCCGTCGTATTCACCCAGACGAAGCCACTCGAGAGCGTCGTATTGGCCTCCATTGCGGACGGTGAGCGTGGCGCTCGAGCCGCTACCGGAGGCGAAGGTGTTCGTAAAGCTGGTGAGGGCGGATCCATCGATGTCGACCGTGGCGGAATGGCCGGTAGACACGGCCACATGGAGCGAATCGGTCGCCACGATGGCGCCATTGCTCAGCGAGAGCGTCCCGCTGGTGGTGTTTCCAACGGTGATGCCGCTTGCCTGCAGCAGAGTGCCGGAAACCGATACACCGCTGCCGTTGTCCAGCACGACGTATTGGCTGGAGGCGGTGTCGGACGAGATGAACACCGTATTGCCATTGGCAATCAACGCCTCGGCATTCTCATCGGGCACCCCGTCCGTCAGTTTTCCGGGGTGAACCAGTTTCCGTTGTCCGGCCCCACGTATTCGGTAACCGCGAGGGCGGGCGTGCGCAGAAAGACGGTAAGGAGCAGGAAATAGATGGCACGGAATGATTGCTGCCGAAACATGAGCGGGACGCTATTGCAATCGGCTGCACGAGAGTCAATCCAAATGTTGCCTCCTTATTGTAGGGAGGTGGTCCTTCCGACATCGGAGCAATCGGAGTGGATGCGCAAGAAGAGACTGGCGCGGGCGGGTTGTCCGGCGCGCGGGGGGTGTGTGAACCTCGCTACCGGCGGACCAGACCGAGAAAGGCCTTTCGTTCGACCCAAAGCAGGAACAACGAGGCCAGAACGATGAAGACGATCATCGGGTTGAACAATCCCTCCCCGGCCATGACAAAGGCATGGAAGGCGAAGATGTTCACGATGATCGGGCCGAGAACGAGCAGGCCGAGGTTGCGCGTGACCGGAATGGCTACAAGGATGCCGCCGACCAATTCCAGCACCTTGACGAAGGTCATGTAGCCGGTGGGCGCGAACGCGGCCATGAAGTGAGCGGCGGGCGTGCCTTCGGGCGGCGGCGGGACGTCTGCCAGTCCGAAAAGGACGACGACGGAGGAGAAGATGAACAGCAGTCCGAGAAGGGCTCCGGCGATGGCGGCTGCGATTTTCATGGGCGGAATGTTGGTCAAAGGTGGTTGAAGCGTCAATTGCCTGGCGAATCAAGACGCGCAGGCGATGGTCTGGATGTCGTGGATGTGACGTGCGGCGTGGGTGGAAATGGACATCCCTCACAGAAAAAATCGCGCCACTGGTGGAAAAAACTCCGATGGAGCGGCCCGCGCGATCTGCTACGTTGCCGGTCCATGTTTGAAATCAAGCCGCGGGACAAGATGGTCGAGCGGGCGCTGCTGGTCGGTGCCTATGTCGACCCGGCGGAGAAGGCCGATGCGGAGGATCTACTCAACGAGCTGGGCGAGCTGGTCCGCACGCTGGGCATTCCCGTGGTCGATCGCGCACTGGTTCACATCCGCGAACCGCAGGCGCGGTATTTCCTTGGCTCGGGCAAGGCGGAGGAGCTTTGCGAGCGACTGAAGGCAAACAACTGCGACGTCATCATCTTCGACAACGAGCTAACCCCGGCGCAGCAGCGAAACTGGGAGGAACTCTCGAAGGTCACCGTGATCGATCGGGCGGAGGTGATTCTCGACATCTTTGGCATGCGCGCGCAGACGCGAGAGGCGCGGCTGCAGGTGGATCTCGCGCGAATGGAATACTCGCTGCCGCGACTGACCCGCGCGTGGGGGCACCTCGGCAAGCAGGGCGGTGGCATCGGTGCGAAGGGCGAAGGCGAAAGCCAGCTCGAGCAGGACCGGCGCAAGATCCGCGGCCAGATGGACCGTTTACGCAACGAGCTCGAGCAGGTGCGGCGCGCCCGCGCGACCCAGCGAAAGGATCGCAAGCGCACGCCCGTGCCCAACGCCGCGATCGTCGGCTACACGAACGCCGGCAAGTCATCGCTCCTGCGCCGGCTCACGGGCGCGGACGTGCTCGTCGAGAACAAGCTCTTCGCCACGCTCGACACGACGACACGCAAGATCGCGCTCCCGAACAAGCAGCCGCTCCTGCTCACCGACACGGTGGGATTTGTGCGCAAGCTTCCGCACGAACTTGTCGAGTCGTTCAACGCGACGCTCGAGGAGGCGGCGTTTGCGGATTTTCTGATTCACGTGCTCGATGCGTCGCACCCGCGGGTCATGGAGTTTCACAACACGACGATGAAGGTGCTCTCCGACCTCGGTGCGACCGACAAGAAGACGATCGTCGTGTTCAACAAGATGGATCGCGTCGAAGACCCCGCGGCAAAGGCCGTGCTGCGCCTGCATTTTCCGGAGGCGGCCTTCGTCTCCGTGCACACCGGAGAGGGCATCCCGGAACTGGTCGATCGCATCGCCGGATTGACCGGAAGTGAACTCTCCGACGTCACGCTGCGGCTGCCGCTGGATCGCACGGACCTGCTCGCATGCCTGCACCGGGAAGGGGTGGTCCACGCCGTGGAATACGGGGAGCAATCCATGCGCGTGGAGGCGACGATCGGCGGCCGGCTGAGGGAGCGATTCATGCCGTTCGAGGTGAAACCGGCTTCCGGGCTCGCACCGGTGCTGCCGTAAAAGGAAAGGGCGCACTCCCCGAAGGAATGCGCCCTTTGAGAATGGTGCCGGCGGTGGTTTACGCGAGCTTCGCGTCCATCGTGATCTCGGCGTTGAGGAGCTTCGAGATCGGGCAGTTTGCCTTGGCGGCGCCTGCGGCTTCCTGGAATTGCTCCTCCGTCGCGCCGGGGATCTTCGCGACGACGTCGAGATGGCTCTTCGTCACGGCGAATCCGCCGTCCTTCTGCTCGAGAGTGACGGTGGCCGTCGTTTCGATGCTGTCGGGCGTGAGACCGGCCATGCCGAGGATCATCGAAAACGCCATCGAGAAACATCCCGCGTGGGCGGCGGCGATGAGTTCCTCGGGGTTCGTGCCCTGCTCGCCTTCGAAGCGGGTCTTGAACGAATAGGGCTTCTCAACGAGTGCGCCGGAGCCGGTGGACAGGGTTCCGCTGCCCTCCTTGAGGGAGCCTTTCCAAACTGCGGATGCTTTGTGGTTCATGGGATCGTGATGGTTTGCCTCTGAATGACGGACCGGCCAGAAATTTGCAACGGCAATCCGGTCACATCGCCGGTGCGACGGCACGCGGAGGCGGACTTTGCTTCCACTCGATCGGAGTCGAGGGCGGAAGGAGACGGACGGCACGGAGGATGTCCCAGTTTGCCATGCGAATGCCGCCAAGGCTTTCGTGCGAGGCCATTTCCTCAGGGATGCTCGTGCCGTGCAGGCCGTAGGGGAGCGGCTCTTCGTCGCCGGGACGCGCGAGATCGATCCAGACCAGCCCGACGGGGTTGTTCGGTCCGGCGGCGAGCACCTGCAACGGCGGGACCGGCGTGGGCGTGGGCTTTGGCGCGTTGGGGTTCTCCCGGCCGTAGATTCGCGTGGGCGTCGGCGCCGGGGAGCGGGATTCCTTGCGGCTCGTGAGACGCGGTCGGGGGATCGCATTCTGAACGACCCATGTGTCGCGTCCGCGCAGGCCCGGTCGCGCGATCGAGACCGGCATCACCGCGAGGAGTTGATCGCCACGCCGGATCTCGAGCCGGGTGCGGTCGACGATGGCGGCGCTCATTGGATTTGGGCCTTCGCCGCCACGAGGCTGGATCGGTCCCGCGAACGCTTTCTCGATCTCGAATGGAACCACCGCCGGCACCCGGAATTCCGTGCCCGGGCCGGGGAATCCCGTGATCGTCGGGTTGAGCTTCCGGAGGTAGGCCTCGCTGCAGTGGTAGCGCTCGGCGACGAATTCCCACGGGCTGCGATAGGCGAGCATCTGCGTGGTCGTGAGATCCTCGTAGGTCGGCTTCGGCGTCGGAGCCGGCGTGGGTGCCGCCCCGCTGCGCTTCTTCGGAGTGGGCGTCGCCCTGGCCGCGGATTGGATCGCCGCCTTTGGCGGTGCGATGAAGCGGAAGTCCTCGAGCCGGAGTTTGTAGGTCGTGGTCGGCTGCCGGACCGCGGCCCGTGCCTTTGCGAGGAGTGTGTCGGCATCCGGCGTGTCCGCGTGGGAATCGAGGTAAAGCTGCACGAGCTGCTGGAAACGCGGCGACGGCTCGCCATCGATCGGTCCGGCGGAGAACAGCGACCGGTCGAGAAACACCTGGAGCGTGAGCGTGTCGAGAGCCTGCGCCTCGGGCGAACCTTCCTCGGGACGAACGGGCGCCTGCGGCCGGGCGGGCCGCGGAGTCGGGGTGGCGGGGGTCATGGCCGCGATCTCCTCGGGCGACGGGATGCGCAACTCGTCCCCGACGCGAATGATGTCGCTCGTCAGGCCGTTGGCCCGTTTGAGTTGATCCACGGTGATGCCAAACCGGCGACTGATCTTCGCCAGCGCATCGCCGCGCTGCACGATGTAGGTGGTGGGCCGGCCGGTCGGGAGGCGGGTGGAGGGGCCGGGCGCCGGGGATTGCGGATCCGCGGCCGGCGGGGCAAAGGCGGGGAGTTCGAGACCCCAGTCGCGTTCCGGGGAGGGTTCAACCTTCCAGACCCAGCGCACGGCGCGTTCGAGCCCGGGCTCCACATCCGTAAGCGGGGGAGGCGGGATCTGGCCAAGCGCCTGCGCGGACAGCGCGCCGGCCATTGTGAGAACGACCGGGAATTTATCGGTGGTTGGCTGCATGATCAGTCCTTTTCGTGGGAATCCGCGGAAACATCCGTAGAGCCTCCGTCCGCGTGCGCAAGCGGATTTGAGTTTCCGCGCGCGTTTTCGACGGGCGCAATGCCCGCCTCGCGCCGCGGACGAAATCCGCGTAGAGTCACCCGATGGCCTGTCCCGCCGAATTCGACGCTCTGTTCGCCCAGCCGGGGCCGGTGCTTGCGCTCGCGCCGATGCAGGATGTCACGGACCTGCCGTTCTGGCGGTTGATGGCGGCCTATGGCGGGGCGGACGTCTATTTTACGGAATATTTCCGCGTGCACACCGCATCGCGGTTGAACCGCGCGATTCTTTCCTCGATCACCGACAATCCGACCGGACGTCCGGCGATTGCGCAGATGATCGGCAACGACATCGGCGAACTCGTCCGCACCGCGCGCGAACTCGAGCAATATCCCGTCGCGGCGATCGACCTGAACCTTGGATGCCCTGCGCCCGTCGTCTATCGGAAGTGCGCCGGCGGCGGACTGCTGCGCGACCTGCCGCGGGTCGACGCCATCGTGGGCGCGCTGCGCGACGCGATTCGCGGAAAGTTCACGGTCAAGACGCGCGTGGGATTCGACGACGAGCGGACCATCGACGCGCTGCTGCCGATTTTTGCGAAGCATTCGATCGACCTGCTCACGGTGCACGGGCGGACCGTGCTGCAGATGTATCGGGAGGGCGTGCGCTACGATCTGATCGCCGAGGCCGCGCGCGCGATGCGTTGCCCGGTGCTTGCGAACGGCAACGTGTCGTCCGCTTCGACGGCGATGGCCATTCTCGCCACGACCGGCGCCCGCGGCGTGATGATCGGCCGGGGCGCGGTGCGAAATCCGTGGATCTTTTCCCAGATCCGGCAGGCGCAGGCCGGCGGGCCCGTCTGGCTGCCGACCGGCCGCGAGGTGCTGGCGTATGTTCACGCGCTTTACGATGCGGTGTCGCCGCCGGACATCGATGAGATCAAGCTCGTGCAGAAGATGAAGAAATACGCGAACTTCCTCGGCGATGGAGTTGGCGCGGAGTTTCTCCATGCGATCCGGCGGGTTCGCACGCGGGATGAATTCTTTGGCGTGTGCGCGGAGCATCTCGACCACGACGATCCGATGCCGCTCGAAACCGGCGCGGCGTTGCAGGCGTCCGTCTCCTGATCCGGATCGGTGCCTACTTCGGGTGCCACGTGAGTGCGCCGTGGGCCACCTTCTTCGTGAGCTTGCGGAACAACTCCGGATTCTCCCGCTTTTGGAGGACACGGTCGCGGAGCCCTTCCTTCCCGCAGCAGAGAAGTTCCACGTGAGCCTTGCGTTCCCGCGGCCGGCCAACGATGCGCTCCGCCGCGGACCCGGGCGGCGGGGTTCGCGAAGCGGCGAGGAAGCTGAACGGAAGCGCGCGGAGATCGATCTGAAGCCGCTCGGAAAATTCGCGCCAGAATGCGGATTGAAATACCTCCGGCGGAGGCGGCGCGAAAAAATGGCACCAGTGGCGCTCGTTTTCCGGAGCGAGCATCGGACACGGGAACTGGTGCGTGCAGGGCGCGATGAATGAAAGTCCTGCGGCGCGGAGCCTCTCGCGGGCGGCACTGAGGCGGCGGCTGATCTCGCGGGATCCGGGTTCGACCCAGAGCACCTCGTCCGCGGTCGAGGCAAACGCCGCCAGAGCCTCCAGCTCGGAATCGTCCAGCTCGCCGATCACGTGGCTGATCACGAGCAGCGTGCCGGGAGGAACGGACGCGGGAAGACGGGACTCCGAACTGGCCGCGACGCCCATGCGGCGGAGGGACTCCGCAGCGAAGGCGGCGGCTGCACGGGATTGATCGTAAACGGTCACAGAGCGAATGCCGCTCCACTCCGCAACGGCGCGGGCGGCGATGCCGGTGCCGCATCCCCAGTCGAGGAGGTGCGAGGAGGCGGGTCGCCAGTTTCCCAGCGCGGCGAGCGCGGAATCCCATTTCCAGCCGATGCGTTGGGCGAACGTGGCGTCGTAGAGCTCTAGATCCCTCGGAGTCCAGTATTCGTCGCTCGCGTCAGAGAGAAAGCGGTCCCGAAGAGCCTGCAGGCGCTTCCAGTCTGAGGAATGAAATCGAGGTTCGGGCATCGTTGATCTTCCTTTTCCCATTTTCCGCCGTCTCGTGCTAGCGTGACCCTCCCATGAATCCCGATCCGGATCCCGCAGCGATCGATTTGAATTTCAGCTTTGGCCCTGCCTGGGCGAAAGGCGACGATTCGACCGAGCGCCTCGCGAAGCTTGCCGCAAAGCACGATCGCGAGGAGCGCCCGGAACGTGGAGGGAAGTTTCGCAACCGTCGTGAGGACCGGGGGCGACGTCCGGCACGCCGGGAGGACGACCGCAATCGTGGAAAGGGACGCGGTCCCCGACGCGACGACCGTAGCGAGGATCGCGAACCGCGTGGGCCCGAGCCGATCAAGGGGTGGGAGGTGCATTTTGTGCCGGACAGGCACGGCGTCGACGGCCTTGCCAAACAGATCAAGACCACTGCGAGGGCGTATCCGCTCTTCGACCTCGCGAAGCTCGTGCTGGAGAAGTCCGAGCGCTACCTCGTCGAGTTCAAACGCGTCGCGGAGAACGCCACGCCCATTTTCCAGCTCAAGCTCGACGGGAGCCTGTGGACCAGCGAGCGCGAGGCCATCGCGCAGGCGCTTGCCGGGCATCTCGAAAAATTCTATCGGCGCGAGCGCATCGCGGTGGATCCGCCGAAGGGCATTTTCACCTCCGTTGCGGTGTGCGGCATGAGCGGCACGGTGCTCGGCCCCTCGAATCACCACGATTACCAGAGCCGGCTTGTGCGGCTGCACGCCGAGCGATTTGCGAATATGCCGTTCGATGTCTTCAAGAGCCGCATCCGCATGGTGCGCGACGAGGAGACGATCGCGAAGTGGAAGGAGGAGCAAAGCACGAAGGACGTCTTTTATCCGATCGACCCCGATGAAAAGCCGGTCGACGTGCAACAGGAGTCACCTGCGGTCAAGGAATCGACAGCTGTCGAGCTCCCCGCATCCGAACCGACGGAGGAGATTCCGGCTCCGGTCGATGCCGGTGCGGCGCAGGAACCCGGAGATGTGGATGCTTCGAGCGATACCCCCGCGGAGAGTGGGGTTGTGGAGGAGTCGGCCAACGAAGCATTCGTCGAGGAACAGCCAGCTGCAGAATCGGTCGAGGAACCGGCACCCGCGGAGGAGGGGCTGGAGCGATTCGAGTCGTTTGCGGAGGTCGAGGCGCATTTCCGTGCGAACCACGCCCGCAAATGGATCGTGCCGATCCGTCAGCGGGTCCTCGCGCCCGGGTCGCCGGCGATGAACTCGTCGAACCCGGCCATTCATACGCTGGCCCGCCAGACCTGGGAGAAGCTGCGGAGATTTCCGCTTCCGCTTGCGCACGTGCTGGGCCAGCAGCTCGCCGGCCGTGGCATCCAGATTTTCAAGGCGCACGAGAATGTGACCTATGTTTCGATCGCGCGGCCGAAGTTCCTCGACCGCACGACGACTCCGTTGTCGGAAGGACTCAGCGGAATGCTGGCCTATATCGAGGAACACCCGCGCACACCAAGGGCGGAGCAATGGAAGGCGCTTGTCGCGCTGCGGCCCGCTCCCGCCGAAGGCGAGGAGGACCGGCGGGAGGCGGAGGTGGCTGCGGACCTTTCCTGGCTGCTCCACGAAGGGCACGTCATTGATTTTGCGAATCGCGGACTCGAGGCGGCGCGTCGTCCGAAGGCGCCCAAGGAAAGTGGCAAGGGAAAAAAGGCCGGGAAGTCCGCGAAGGAAAACGAACCCGCGGCCGCAGAGGAATCCGAGGTGGAAGTGGTGACAGCGGAGTCCACGCCCGCTCCCGACGCATCCGCGAAGCCTGAGCCTGAGCCTGCTGAGCCTGCTGAGCCTGCTGAGCCTGCTGAGCCTGCTGAGCCTGCTGAGCCTGCTGAGCCTGCTGAGCCTGCTGAGCCTGCTGAGCCTGAGCCGGCGGCTGTCGAGGAGCCGGCTGCCGAAGACCGGCCGGAGTCGCCGGGCACGAATTAGGAGTCGGTGAGCGTGCTCCAGCGGTCGGGAATTTCCTCGCGGGAGAGAAGCCGGGCGCCCTTGATTGCACGGCAGAATTCCTTCTTGCTCACTTCGTGATGACGCCCGTCGCGCGTGCGCAGATCGGTGAATTCCTTGTAGGCGACGCGAAGCCGCTCGAGCCGGACAATGCGCAGGAACGTATCGCCAACCTGCCAGACCTGATCCTGCTGCAATTTCATCCGGGGATGGTATCGCTGAGGAGGCAGCCGGCGCGATGCGAATTCGCCGGGGGAGCGTTGAACTTCCCGGGGCGATCGCGCACCGTTTGCGGATGCGATTCGCCAGCACTCTCTTTTTCCTCGCAATGATGTCCTGTCTTTCCGCCGCGGAGCCGGTGCGACTGGCGGTCGCGGGGCTGAAACACGGTCACGTCGGGTGGATTCTCGGACGGGAGGCCAAGGGCGACATCGAGCTGGTCGGGATTGCCGAGTCGGACGCGACACTGGCGAAGGCGCATTGCAAACGCTTCGGATTGGATGAAGCGCTGGTGTATCCCGACCTCGAGGCCATGCTCGATGCGACGAAGCCCGATGCGGTCGTCGCGTTCGGAAGCATCGACGAGCATGTGAACGTGGTGCGGGCCTGCGCGCCGCGGGGAATTCATGTGATGGTCGAGAAGCCGCTTGCGGTGAGTGTTTCCGATGCGAAGGAGATTGAGAAACTCGCCGGCGAGCACGGCATCCAGGTGCTCACCAACTACGAGACCACCTGGTATCCCACCGTGGACGAGGCGAAGAAAATCGTGGCCGATGGACGGATCGGAACGATCCGCAAAATGGTCGCCCATGACGGGCACGAGGGGCCGAAGGAGATCGGGTGCGGGCCGGAGTTTCTGGGCTGGCTGCTGGGATCGGAGGCGCAGGGTGGCGGGGCGTTGATCGATTTCGGCTGCTATGGCGCAAATCTCATGACGTGGCTGATGAACGGAGAACGCCCGACGTCGGTGGTCGCCGTCACGCAGAAGCTGAAGACCGATCCCGCCTACGCGAACGTCGATGACGAGGCCACGATCGTGCTCGAGTATCCGACCGCGCAGGGCGTCATCCAGGCCTCGTGGAACTGGCCATACAGCCGGAAGGATCTCGAGATCTACGGGAGGAAGGGAGCGGTCTTTGCCGACGACGCGAAGACACTGCGTGTTCGCGTCGATGGAAAAAGCACTTCGACGGACAAGGAGCGGGAGTCTCCCTTCGATGATTGCTTCGCCTATCTCGCGGCGGTGGTTCGCGGCGAAGTCGATCCGGCGGACAGTCCGTCGTCGCTGCCGATCAACGTCACCGTTGTGGAGATCCTCGACGCCGCGCGGCGTTCGGCGGAATCGGGACGCGCGGTGAAGCTTCAGTGAGCCCAGTCCGGAGGCGGAGCGGAGAAGGCGGCTTGCTTGCCGTCGAGAGGATGAACGAATGCGATCCGCCATGCATGCAGGCAGAGCGGCGGGGCGCCGGGTGCGAGCGTCTGGACGGTTCCGATTGCGCCTCCGGGCAGGTAGGCGGGATCCCCAACCACCGGAAATCCGAGATGCCAAAGGTGGGCTCGGATCTGGTTCGTGCGCCCGGTGACTGGGTGCGCCTCCAGCAACGCCGTGTCGTCGGGCCGGCGTTCGAGAACCCGGAACTCCGTGCGGGAGGGAAGGCCGTTTGCCGGGTCAATGACGCGGATTCCCGCTTCGGACGGATCCCGTGCGATTGGCGCCTCGCACACGAACTCGTCATCGTGCGGATGTCCTGAGACGCGGACGAGATAGGTCTTTTCCACGGTTCCCGCCTCGAACTGCGGCTGCAGCAATCGCGCGAAATGACGGGTTCGCGCGCAGACGAGGACCCCTGTGGTGTTCGCATCGAGGCGATGCGCGGGGCGGATGTGTTCCGGCGCGTAGACCGTGTCGAGGATTCCTTGAAGCGTGTTGCGGCGAAAGCGGCCGCCGGCGTGGACGGGCAGCGGAGCGGGCTTGGAAAGAACGACAATCGCCCTGTCCTCGTGAAGGATGCGGATGCCGGCATCGACATCGGGTTCCACGGCCATTCGCTCGACCGTGAAAAACTGCTCACCCTCGCGCACGGTGCGATCGGGCGCGAAGGTGCGGTGTAGATCGTCCACGACCGCGCCCGTCTCGATGCGGGAGAGCCACTCCTCGCGGGGAATGTGCGCGAAGATCGAGCAAAGGACATCGGCGATCGTCCAACCCGCGTGTTCGCCCGAAATGCGGATCGGCCGAAAGTTGTCCTGCGGCGTGCTGCCGGGGAGGGGATGCGTTGCCTCCCGGATCGCGGCATGTCTGCGTTCCTGGATTTCCGCCATCTTTCGGGCTCCGCGGTCGAAGCAATGCGGGCACGACTCGTTGGGCTCGTAGCGTGAATCCGCCTGCTCGGCCGGCGTGAGTGGGGACTGGCAGACGAAGCATTGGACGGTGCCGGTTTCGTGCAATGCGGGATCGACGCCGACCCGCTGGTCGAAAACGAAGCACTCACCGTCGTAGTGCGCACCGCCGCATTCCTCGAAGTATTTCAGAATGCCGCCTTCGAGTTGGAAGATCTGCCGGAAGCCCTCCCGTTCCATGAAGGGTCCCGCCTTCTCGCAGCGAATGCCGCCGGTGCAGAACATGACGACCGGCGCGTCCTTCATGGATTCCGGCAGCTTTTTCACCGCTTCGGGAAACTCGCGGAAGTGATCGATCGGGAGCGTTTGCGCACCGCGGAAGGTTCCGAGCTTCACCTCGTAGTCGTTGCGCGTGTCGAGCAGCGTGATCGGACGGCCTTCGTCGAGCCACTGCTTCAAGGTGCGCGGCGGCAGCTTCGGCGAGGTGTGGGTTGCGGGATCGATACCTTCCACGCCGAATGCGATGATCTCACGCTTGATGCGGACAAGCATTCGCGTGAACGGCTGGTGGTCGCTCTCGCTGAATTTCGCTTCGAGGTCCGCGAGGCCCGGGATCGCGCGCAGTTCCGCAAGCAGCGCGTCGATGTTTGCCCGGTCTCCGGCGACGAAGAGATTGATGCCCTCGGTGCTGAGCAGGATCGTGCCCTTGAGGCCCCATCCACGGCATCGCGACAGCAGGCGCTCGCGAAGCGGCTTCAGATCGGTGAGACGGGCAAACTTGTATGCGGCGATGTTTGTGACGGGCATGTGCAGACGGAAGGTTCTCCGACGGAAGCGCGCGGGTTTCCGGTCGTAGAAGCGGGGATTATCGCGTCGCAGGGTCGCCGGATGGCAGCGGAATTTTTTCGTCGAGCGACAGCGGGACAATGGGAATCGGCATGCCCTGCTCATCCCACTCCAGTTTTTGGAGCCGCGTGGTTCGGTGATTTGTTGTGAGCTGGTCGGTGGTCTTTGCGTGATAGGCGATCCAGTCCTCCCTGCCGTCCGGCGACTTGAAGAAGCTGTGGTGGCCGGGGCCGTAGACGCCGTTTTCATCGGCGCGGGCGAGGATCGGCTGTTCGATCTGGACCCAGGACTTCGGGTCCATGGGATCCTTGTCGAGCGTGGTCCAGAGAGCACCGACCTTGTAGTCCGGGCGCTCGGTGTGACAGGCGGAATAGGTCAGGAAGATGCGGTCGCCGCGCTGGATGATGAATGGTCCCTCGCGGATGTCCGGGCAGCCGAATCCCGATGCGTCGATTCGCTGGCGGGGACCTTTCAGCGTCCAGGGGTTCTCCATTTCCGAAATGTAAAGCACGTGTCCGGGATGGCCGGCCCACAGGAAATAGGCCTTCCCGTTCGGGTGAACGAATACCGTGCCGTCAATCGCGTAGAACTTGTTCTCCGGATCGGTGTTGATGAGTTTCGGTTCGCCGTAGGGGCCGTCGATCCGGGAGGTCCTGCTCTCGATGACATACATTCGATGGTCGACATCCCTTCCGTCGGTCATCGTGAAGTAGCAGAACCAGCGCGGCCCCTTGGGCGTCTCGAAACGGTGGAATTCCGGGGCCCAGACACCCTTGCCTTTCTGCCACACGGTGACGGGTCGGGCATTTGCGAGATCCTTCGCGGAGCGTGCACTCCAGAGCTCGATGCGGTCTCCGCGAGTCGTGGCCAGCCAGTAGCGTCCGTCGTGATGACCGACCCACGGATCGGCATGGGGATTGACGGGATTCCGGAACGTGCCGGGCGCGGCCAGCGCGCTGGATGCGAGCGCAAGGAGCAGGACGCACCGCAGTCGCATGGGCGGGATGGCAGCGATCAATCTTCGCCGACCGCCTTGCGGACGGTCTCTTCGAGAGCGTTGCCTCGAAGCCCGGACGCGAGGATGTTGCCTTCGCGGTCGAGCAGATAGGTCGTGGGGATTGCGCGCACGCCGTATTTTTGGGCGAGTTCCGCGCCTTGCTCGAACACCTGCGGCCACGTCACCTTTTTCTCGGCCACGAATTTTTCGAGGTCCTCCTTCTGTCGATCGAGGCTGATGCCAACGATCTCGAAGCCCTTGTCATGATAGGCGTCGTAGGTGGAGAGAAGATTGGGGAGTTCGGCGACGCAGGGGCCGCACCACGTCGCCCAGAAGTCGACGAGAACGACCTTCCCCTTGTAGTCGGCCAGGGAAATCGGTTTTCCGGCAAGGGTTGTGCCTTCAAAGGCTGGAAATGCCGCTCCGTCCACGAGGCTGGCGCGGACCTTGGCGGCTTCGGCCTCCTGTTTAAGCGAGGCGAGAATCTGGTCCGCGGCCTCCGCTTCCTTGGTGCCCGGGTATTTCGCCTTGAGGCTCTCGATGATCTCGGTGCCCTTTGCGTTGTCGCCGAGCACCTGGATGTAGAGCATTCCCTGCATGAGCGTCGCTTGCGCGGCGGCTTCCTTTTCATCCTCGCCAAAACCGGCCACGAGTTTGTCGAATTCCTCGAGCTCCGGGGCCAGGTCCTCCGCGGTCTTCGGACCGGTGGAAAGCTTCTCGTTGATCCGACCCACGAGGGCCTTGAGCGGAGCGTGGGGATCGGACTCTTCCGCCGCGGAGGCGGAGCCTGTAACCAGCAGTGCGGCGGTGAGCGCGGCGAGGAGAAGTTTCATGGTGTGGCGATTGAAGCACCACGGACAGCTTCCAGCAAGCGGGAGCGCAGATGCTTGCAGAGGAACTTCACCCGACGCAACGTTCCGGGGCATGAAGCGGAAGATCTGGCTGGCATGGGTGTGTTGCGTGGTGGCGGTGGTCGCGAATGGCCGGTCGGAAACGGAGGACGAGAAGTTTCTCGGACTCGTCGATCGAATCTGGTCGTGGAATCTCGAGCAGTTTCCGGAGCGCTGCGCATACCTCGGAAAACGGGAGGGGCTGGATCGCTGGACGGATCGCTCGTTCGAGGCGATCGAGGCCCGCAAGGCAAAGACGCGGGAATTTCTCGCGGAGCTGGAGGCGATGGATCGGGACGCGCTGAGCGATCGCTGGAAGCTCGACTACGACCTGCTGCTGCGCGACTACCGGCAGAGTGTGGAGGGGCAGCGGTTCCCGGACGAGGTTCTCGTCCTGACACAGCTCGGAGGTGTGCATTCCGGTCTCACGAGGCTGATGGAGGTGGTTCCGGCGGAGCGCGCGGAGGATTTCGATGCGGCCCTTACCCGACTGAAGACCTATCCGGATGTCGTGGACCAGCATATCGCCCTGCTCAAGCGCGGGCTCGAACTCGGAGTGACGCCGCCGCGGGTGACGCTGGTGACGGTGCCGGACCAGATCGACGCGTTGCTCACCGACGAATCCATCGAAAATCCCATCCTCGCGCCCTTCCGGAAGGACGCACCGCTGCTGTCGGAAGCGGAGCGCGAGGCGTATCGGGAAAAGGGCGTCGCCGTCTTGAAGGAGTCGGTGCTGCCGGCGCTGCGGAAGTTTCGCGCGTTCGTGACGGAGACGTATCTGCCCGGAGCGCGGGAGACGATTTCGATGGCGGAGCTGCCGGACGGCGAGGCCTGGTATGCCTTTTCGGCGAAGGCCTCGACGACGACCAGCTACACGCCGGAGGAAATTCACCGGATCGGGCTGCGCGAGGTGGAACGCATCGGCCGCGAGATGGAGGCGGTGATTGCGCGGGCCGGGTTCGAGGGCGATCGCAAGGCGTTCGAGGAGTTCCTGCTCGAGGATCCGAAATTCTTTGCGAAGACGCCGGAGGAGTTGCTGGCCGGCTACCGCGATATCGCCAAGCGCGCGGACGCGGAGCTTCCCCGGCTCTTCAGCCGGCTGCCGGAGCTGCCGTATGGCGTGCGTGCGATCCCGGATTTCCAGGCTCCGGCGTCACCGACGGCGTATTATTACAGCGGGTCGATGGAGGCCGGACGCGCCGGCTATTTCATGGCGAACACGTCCCATCTCGACAAGCGGCCGAAATGGCAGATGGAGGCGCTCACGCTGCACGAGGCGGTGCCCGGTCATCATCTCCAGATCGCGCTGGCGAAGGAGGTCGACGACAAGCCGGATCTCCTGCGGGAGCGGGGATACACGGCGTTTGGTGAGGGTTGGGGGCTTTATGCGGAGAGCCTCGGGAAGGAGATGGGTTTCTACACGGATCCGTATTCCGACTATGGACGGCTCACGTTCGAAATCTGGCGCGCGTGCCGGCTCGTTGTGGACACGGGAATGCACGCGCTCGGATGGACCCGGCAGCAGGCGATCGATTTCATGCGGGAAAACACCGCCATGAGCGACCACGACATCAAGGTCGAGGTCGACCGATACATCGTCTGGCCCGGGCAGGCGCTCGCCTACAAGATGGGCGAACTGAAAATTCAGGAGTTGCGGCGGCGTGCGGAGGAGGCGTTGGGGGACGACTTCGACATTCGCGCGTTCCATGATGTCGTGCTGGGCGCCGGAGGAGTGCCGCTGGACGTGCTGGAGGTGCGGGTTGACGAATGGATCGCCCGACGAAAGGGTGCGGAATGAAGTGGTGCTTTTTAGCGGCAATTTTGCTCGCGACAGTTGCGGGGCGTGCGGCGGAGATGCGGGAGATTCCGGCACTCGCTGCGATTTTCGAGAAAGCCGGGGCAAGCGGCACCTTTGTCATGCTCGATCCGAAAACCGGCGCCCTTGTCGGGCACGATGCGGCGCGGGCGGCAAAGCGGTTCATTCCCGCCTCGACGTTCAAGATTCCCAACACGCTCATCGGACTCGAGACGAGTGCGGTGAAGAGCGTGGACGAGGTGCTGCCCTACGGGGGAAAGCCGCAAATGCTTCCCGAATGGGAGAAGGACATGGGGTTGCGCGAGGCCCTGCCGATTTCCGCAGTGCCCATCTACAAGGAACTCGCGAGGCGCGTGGGATTGCCGCGCATGCGCGAGTGGCTGGTGAAGCTCGACTACGGAAACTGCGAGACGGGGGACAAGGTCGACCAATTCTGGCTCGTCGGTCCGCTGGAAATCTCCGCGATCGAGCAGGTGCGATTTCTCGCCAGACTCGCCGCGGGGGATCTGCCCGTGGATCCGGAGAATGTCGCCGCGGTTGCCGCGATCACGACCCTCGAGAAAACGCCGGACGCAACCCTCCATGCGAAGACCGGATGGTGCATGGACGCGGAGCCGCAGATCGGCTGGTGGGTTGGCTGGGTGGAGCGCGATGGCGAGGCGTATCCATTCGCATTGAACATGGACATGCCGGAGGGAATCGATCCCAAGGTCCGCCTGGAAATTGGCCGCGCCTGCCTGAGGGAGCTTGGTGTGTGGTGATCGCGCCTTCCTCGGCCGGCGCCGCATCGTGTAGCGTGCGCACGTGAAGAATCCGTTTCCGCTGCTCCGCACACTCGCATGGATCGAGGGAGTCTCGTTTCTCCTGCTGGTCGGCATTGCAATGCCGCTGAAATACCTGGCGGACATGCCGCTGGCGGTGAAAATCGTGGGCTGGGCGCACGGCGTCCTCTTCGTCGCGTTCTGTGGCGCCCTGTTGCTGACGATGCTGGTCGCGGGATGGACGATCGCCCGGGCGGCACTGTTTTTCATTGCGGCCCTCCTGCCGTTCGGACCGTTCGTCGTGGACGGTCGATTGCGTCGGCACGAAGAGGAATTTCTTGCGCAGGGCGAGCCCACCTGATCCCCGACGTTGCGCTGGACGCCGCCGCCGGCGGTGGCTGGCATGGCTGTTCTCACTCTGGTTCGGCGGTTTCAGCCGCACCCCCGGGTTTAGGACACGAAAACGGTTTGATCGAGCTTGCGCCGGACCGTGAGCGGAGAGATTTTGCGCCGCATGAGGTTCCCTCTTTTTCAGGTCGCCGCCTTGGGTTGTGTGGTCGCATCGTCCGCCGTCGCGCAGACGAGGGTCTGGACGGATCGCAACGAGAATGACAAAGGATTTCGTTTTGAAAAAGTGCCGCCTCCCGCGGTGAACGACGCGGCCTCCGAGGCGGAACTCACGCTGATTACTGGAGAGCGTGATGGCAACGGAGCCGCCATCACCGTGCTCACGGACGGAAAGCTGCCGACCGGTTCGGACCAGCCGGGAGAGAATTTCTTTCTGGCGGGAAGCGAAGGCGGACGTTTGCTCGTGGACCTCGGAAAGGTGATTTCCGTCGGCCGCGTGGGCACGTATTCGTGGCATTCCGACGGACGCGGACCGCAGGCATACAAGCTTTACGGAGCGGACGGTTCCGCCGGGAATTTCGACCCGAAGCCGGCGGCGGATGTGGATCCGACGACGGTCGGCTGGAAACCCATCGCGGAGGTTGATACGCGTCCGCATTCCGGCGAGCCCGGAGGGCAATATGGTGTTTCCATTGTGTCCTCGAGCGCGCTGGGAATCGGAAAGTTCCGATACCTGCTGTTCGATATTGCGAAGGGCACGCCGGACGATCCCTTCGGCAACACGTTTTTCAGCGAGATCGACGTGGTCGATGTCAACGGACCGAAGCTCGTGGAGGCCAAGGCGCCGGAGAAGATCCTCAAGGAGGTCAAATCGCCGGATGGCAAATATACGTTCACGATCGACGGGACGCTTGCGCCCGACCTCCTGCCCTGGACCGAGAAGGAGCTGATGCCAGTGGTGTTCGAGTGGTATCCGAAGATCGCGAAAATGCTTCCGAGCCCCGGATTCAAGGAGAAGGACGCGGTGCTGTTCGAGTTTCGCGACGACATGGGCGGCACGCCGGCCTATGCGGCGGGCGGGCGCGTCGCGCTGAGCATTCCGTTCTTCCGCGGCCAGCTTCAGAACGAGGCGAAGGGCGCCGTTGTTCATGAACTCGTCCACGTCGTGCAGGACTACTGGCGCGCCCGGCGCGGAAACCGCGAGGCGAAGCCGACCCCCGGCTGGGTCACGGAAGGAATCCCGGACTACATCCGCTGGTTTCTCTACGAACCGCAGAGCAAGGGCGCGGAAATCACGGCGCAGAACTTTGCCAAGGCGAACTACGACTCGAGCTATCGTGTGACCGGCAACTTCCTGAACTGGGTCGTCGCAAAGCACGACAAGGACCTTATCCGCAAGCTCAACGAGGTGGCGCGCGAGGGCAGATACTCCGAGGATTTCTGGAAGCAACGCACCGGCAAGACCGTCGAAGAGCTCAACGTCGAGTGGAAGACCGAGAACGCCAAACGGTTGAAGATCGACTACACCCCCGAGTCGTAGCGGGATCCATTTGACCGTTGCGACACTCGCGACGGTGATCGCCCCGCCACAGGAAGCCGGAATTTAAATGTTCCCGTTGCGTCAGAACTCGGGAGCAAGAAACCAGGGATATTTTTCCGGCGAGTTTTGCAAATCGCGAAGCTCGTAACGCCAGGCCTGCCAAAGGCGGGTGAGTCGCTGTTCGTCGGGGGTTCTGGGCGCAAGCGCCGGTGAGGGAGGCCCCGCCTCCTCGGCATTCGACAGACCGTCGCCGTCATCGTCGGCATCGGGGGCGTATTCCAGCTCCTTCCGTGGCACGTTATCGAGGAAACGGGGAGGCGTCTCGTAGGAGAATCCCGCGGGAATGACCTCCAATCCCTTTCTGGCGGGAAACAGAGGGAAGTGCAGATAGTTGCTGACGGGGAAGAATCCGCCCGGGGTCTCGATGCCGGCGATGGCAAGATATGCGCCCGGCCCGTGGGCGGGAGGGAATTCCCGGCCTGAGCCGACAGGGCCGTTTTCCACCAGAATGCCGTCGTGGTAGAGGCGCCATTGCAGAGCCTCGATGTCGATCTCGTCCGGAGCCTCGAGATGGATCGTTCCCCGGCTGTCGACCTTCAGGACGATCCCGGGCCTGGCGATCTGGTTCTCGGAGTCGATCACGTCACGATGGGCGCCCCGAAACATCTGGAAATCCTTGAAGAGCAGCAGGCGCTCATTGGGCCATGCACCTTCCCCGGATTTCGGTGGAGGAACCGTTTTTACCTGGAGCCTGTTGCCGTCGGAACCCGGCGAGTCTCCGACCTCGAACCATACAATTGGGAGAAGGTGCTGGTATCCGCGGAACGTCGTAAAATCCATGCATGCCGCATAGATGCCGGGAACAAACAATCTCGATCTGCCGCTGCCGAACAAGCTCACTCCTGGAGGGCGAAACACCATGCTCAGGACTGTCGAGCCTTCGTTGTAAAACTCGATTCCGGCATGAGTCTTTGGTTGGGCGTCGGTCGCGGTGATCCCGCCGTTGGCGCGGATGGCGAGTTCGCTTTCCGGAAGGGTTCGTGCGCGCATTTCGATGTAGCGCTCGAACTCCTGCGAAGCCTTCGTCCAGGCCTCGGGTATTGCCGCGGCCCATGCAGCGCCGGCAAATGCGAGAAGTCCGGGAAGAAGGAGGCGCCGCATTGGCGAACAATACACATGCGGAATCAACGCCCGCAAGGAAGCCGCGCGGATTTGGATTTGCCCTGCGACAGAGTCGCCCTAGCGTTGGCACATGGACCAACTCTGGCCGGTCGTTGCGCATCCGTTCACCTGGGGGCTCGCCCTGGGACTGCTTGTTGTCGCGTTTGTGTGGAAGGGGGCGTGGACCGCGCGGGCGAATTTCAAAAAGGAAATCGAGCGCCTCAAGGCGGAAAATGCGGAGCTGCAACAGCACATCAACACGCATCTGAAGATCACCGCCGCGGGCAGCGAGCGGCTCGAGAAGGAACTCGCCGAGTTGAAAACGCAGAACGAGAACCTGCGCGTGAATCTCGCCGCCGCGCAGCAAAAGCCGGGGCGCGCGGAAGCCCGGCAACTCCAGCTTTACGAGGCGGCGGTGGCGCGGATGCGCGAACAGGCTCCGGGATTTGCCGCGGCGTGGGAACAGGCAATGCGGCAGGCGCGCGCGGAGCAGGAGGCTGCAGAGAGCGGGCTCACGAAGTTCATGCGCAAGGTGCTGCCGGGGACGTCCGCTCCCGCTGCGGGGCCGGAACTTCCCGCGCGGGATTCGCAGGCGTCGGGGCAGGGCTGATCGTTTTGGTCGATGTCTGACCCTTCCCGTGTGGTCGTCGTCGGAGGCGGCGCGGCCGGTTTTTTCGCGGCAATCACCTGTGCGTCCGCGGCGAAGAATCGCGAAGTCGTTCTGCTCGAGCAGGGGCCGCAATTCCTGACGAAGGTCCGGATCTCCGGCGGCGGTCGGTGCAACGTGACGAATGCGTGTCAGAACCCGCGCGAACTCTCGACGAAGTATCCGCGCGGTGGGCGGGCGTTGATTGGACCGCTCACGCGATTCGGCCCGCGCGAGACCGTCGAATGGTTTGCGCGGCGCGGCGTCCGGCTGCACGCTGAGTCTGACGGACGGATGTTTCCGGTCACAAACTCGTCGGCCACCATCGTCGATTGTCTGCGAAATGCGGCCCGGGAGGCCGGTGTGGCACTCCGCACGGGTGCGGGGGTGCGGTCCGCGGAATCACGTCCGGACGGATTGGATCTGACCTTGAGCGATGGCTCCCATCTCGAGTGCGCCAGGCTTTGCGTCGCCATCGGCGGCTGTCGCAGCGCGGCGCTCGGCAAATGGATCGAGGCGCTTGGGCACACAATCGAGACGCCGGTGCCGTCGTTGTTTGCGTTTCACGTCAACGCGGACTGGTTGCGCGATCTGGCCGGCATTGCGATGCCGGACGTGGCGGTGTCCGTTCCGGAAACGAAACTGCGCGAGCGCGGGCCCGTGCTGCTGACGCATTGGGGACTGAGCGGGCCGGCGATCCTGCGTCTGAGCGCCTGGGGCGCCCGGGAGTTGCATGGAATGGACTACCATTTTCCGTTGCGGATGAACTGGCTGCCCGATTGGACCGCGGACCGACTGCTTGCGGAGTTTCAGTCGCGGAGGGGAACCGATCCGAACAAGGCGGTGGTGAATCATCCCATTGCTCCCGTGCCGGCGCGGTTGTGGGCGGAGTTTGCGCGCGGTGCGGGAATCGGCCCGGACGTGCGCTGGACGACCCTGACGCGGGCCTCGGCTCTGGCGCTTGCCGATGCGCTGACGCGCATGGAGCTTCCCGTGCATGGGAAGACGCTGAACAAGGACGAGTTCGTGACCTGCGGGGGCGTGCGATTGCAGGAGGTCGATTTCAAGACCATGGAAAGTCGCTTGTGCCCGGGCCTTCATTTCGCGGGCGAGGTTCTCGACATCGACGGAATCACCGGCGGTTTCAATTTCCAGGCCGCATGGACGACGGGCTGGATCGCAGGTCATGCAATGGCGGGAGTTTCCGGATGAAACGGGATCGTCGGACGCCGGATCTTGCGGAGAGCCTGAACGAGGTGCGGGCGGTGTATGCGGAACTTGCCGGTCGGCCAGTCGAACGGCACTGCACGCTGCGAACGGAATGCTGCCATTTCCGTGTGACGGGCCTGACGCCGTATTTGACGAAGGGCGAAGCGCTGCTGGCTGCGCGGGCGTTTCGCGCGACCGGACGCAAGGTGTTGCCGGAGTCCGCGGATGGTTCCTGCCCCATGCTGAGTCCGGAAACCGGACGATGCCTGATTTATAGTGACCGGCCGTTTGGGTGTCGGACGCATTTTTGTGCGGCGGCCGGCGGACCGTGGGCCCGTCGGGATGTGATCGATCTCATCCGCCGGCTGGAGGCGGTGGATGCGGCGCTTGGAGGAAGCGGCTCCCGGCCGCTGCACGGCGCGGTGCAGACGGCGATGTGTGAATGGGACGATGTGCGCGGACGCCGGTCGCGGTGAATCGTTCGGTCACTCGGACTTGACGACCGAGATGGCTTCCAGCGGATGGTCGTCGAGGAGGTTTGGCTCGACGCCTTTCACCCGATGCGGGTCGTAGAGCTGGATGCCGACGTAGAAGTAAATCGGGCAGATCACCGCCTGCTCGGGAACGAGGATCTCCTCCGCGCGCTGGAGAATCTTTGCGCGCTTGGAAGGATCGGCCTCGCGGGTCGCGTCGGAAATGAGACGGTCGTATTCGGGATCGCTCCAGCCGGTGCGATTGTTGCCGCCGCCGGTGACGAACATGTCGAGAAACGTGTTGGGGTCGGGATAGTCGCCCACCCAGCTCGACCGGGCGATGTCGTAGTCGAGGCTGTCGATGGAGTTGAGGTAAACCTTCCATTCCTGCCGGGCCAGCGAGACCTTCACGCCGAGCGTCTGCTGCCACATGCTCTGGAGTTCCACGGCGATGGCTTCGTTGAGTTCGCCTTCGCTGTAGAGGTAGCGCGTGAGGGGGAAGCCTTTGCCATCGGGATAGCCGGCCTCGGCGAGAAGCGCCTTCGCCTTCTCGGGGTCAAATGCCGGTCCCTCCGGCGGATCGTAGCCTTCCAGACCGGGTGGCACGAGGGAGCCCGCCGGGGTTTCGCCGGCGCGGGTGACCTTGTCGACGATGCGCTGCTTGTCCACGGCGAGGGAGAACGCCTTGCGCACGCGCGGATCGGCGAACGGCCCGTCCACGCACTTGAACCGCAGGAAATACGATCCGAGGAACGGCGCGGCATGAAAATCGTCGCGCTTCTTGAGCTCGTCCAGCAGCGCGGGTGGGGCGAGGCCCTTGTCCATCACAAGGTCTGCGCCGCCACTTGCGTAGAAATTGAAGGCGACGTTCGCCTTGGCGATCGGGAAGATGTCGATCGTTTCGAGAGCGACGTTGTCCCTGTTCCAGTAGTGGGGGTTCTTCCGGAGCTTGATGCGGTCGTTGATCCGCCACGCCTCGAGAAGGAACGGACCGTTCGTGATGATGTGCTTCGGCTTGATCCAGTCGTCGCCGACGCGCTCGATCAAATCGACGCGGACGGGAAACAGCGTCGGGAAGGCGCAGAGATCCACGAAGAATGGCGTGGGATTCTCCAGTTCGACCTCGAGTGTGCGATCGTCGAGCGCACGCACGCCGACCTTGCTGAAGTCGTTGAGCTTTCCCTCGGCGAATGGCTGGGCGTTCCGGATGTAGTAGAGCTGGTAGTTGTAGGACGAGCCCGTGGCCGGGGTAAGGGTGCGCTCCCACGAGCGGACGAAATCATGCGCAGTGACCGGCTTGCCGTCGCTCCACTTCGCGTCGGGACGCAGGTGGAAGGTGTAGGTTTTGCCGTCCTCGGAAATATCCCAGGATTCGGCGACGCCGGGCTGGGGCTTGCCGCTTTTGTCGATCAACGTGAGCCCCTGGAAGATCGCGCGGGCGATGCGGCCCTCGGGCTGGCCCGTGATGATCGCCGGATCCAGGCTTTCGGGTTCCGCGCCGTTGATGAACGTGAGATCCGCGCGTTCCGATGGTTTGCCACAGCCCGCGAGAACCAACGCGCCGAGCGCGACGCCTGCAAATTTTGTGATCCATCCGGCTGGCCGCATGCGAATCCAATACGTGCATGTCATGAAAACCGCAATCGCCCTTGGTGTCATTTTCAGCCTTGCCGGCTGCGCGTCGCGATCCGACCTGTCGACGGTCGCAGGCGTGGACCTCGATCGGTATCAGGGGCGTTGGTATGAGATCGCGCGGGTGCCCAATTCGTTCCAACGCCACTGCGCAGGAAACGTAACCGCCGAATACACCGCGCAGCCGGATGGTTCGATCCGCGTCGTCAATCGCTGCGTGCGGGAAGACGGAAGCCCCGAGCAGGCGGTCGCGAAGGCAAAGCCAGTGCCCGGTTCCCGCAATGCGAAACTGCGTGTGAACTTCGGCGTTCCTTTTGCGACCGGTGATTACTGGGTTCTCGCGCTCGACGAGACGGACTACCAGTGGTCGCTCGTCGGACATCCTTCGCGAAAGTATCTCTGGATTCTCTCCCGGATGCCGACGATGGACGATGCGCTCTACAATCGGATTGTCGCGCGTGCGGTGGCCCTCGGTTACGACGCGGCGCAGTTCGAGCGCACGCCGCAAAACACGCGTCCCTCTCCGTGAATGGCGATCTTCGCTTTGACGGGAGGGCATGTCACTGCCTAGCCTTCCGGCATGGCGGACGCCCCTATTTCCACCCTCCCGACGAAGAGCCGCGGCTGGCTTTCGTTCTTCGGCATCTTCTCCCTGCTCGTCGGTTTCTTCGCGATCGCGTTTCCGTATGTGATGACGGTCGCGATCGAACAGGTGATCGGCATTGTCCTTATCGCAACCGGGGTGTTTTCCATCGGTGGCGTTCTGTTTGGCGAAACCACGGGCCACCGGGTTGCAACGACCGTCCTGGCGATCATCCGCGTCGTCGCCGGCCTCGCAATGCTGGTCTATATCGCGCAGGGCGTGCTCGCGCTCACCGTCGTCCTGGCGGCCTTCTTCTTTGCGGAAGGCATCACGTTTCTCGTGTCGGCTTTCGCGATGCGCTCGAACAAGGCGTGGTTTCTCGTTCTAATCAACGGCATCGTTGCGCTGGTTCTTGGCGGGATGATTCTTTCCGGATTCCCGGGCACTGCCGCGTGGGTGATCGGACTGCTTTACGGAATCAACTCGATCTTCTACGGCGTGTCGTTGCTGGGCCTCGCGGCCGGTGCGGGAAAATCCGCGTAAACACCCGGAGGGGCGAAGCGGGGCGTTGCAATTCGGGAGCCGAGGTGGGAGCTTTTGCGGGATGAACGAAGCGTTCCAACCGCCTTCCCGTCTCCTTCTGGGACCCGGTCCAAGCATGGTCGCTCCATCCGTGCTGGAGGCGATGTCAAAGCCGCTCGTCGGGCATCTCGATCCCGCTTTCGTGGGAATGATGGACGAGATCAAGGCGATGCTTCGCGCCGTGTTTCGAACGGAGAACCGGATGACCTTTCCCGTGAGCGGCACAGGCAGCGCGGGCATGGAATTTTGTTTCGCGAATCTCGTCGAACCCGGCGATGAGGTCGTGGTCGGCATCAATGGTGTGTTCGGCGGTCGCATGGCGGATGTCGCCGAGCGCTGTGGGGCAAAGGTGATCCGCGTTGAGTCGGAATGGGGCAGGATCATCGAGCCCGCGCAAATCGCCGCCGCGGTCGATGGTCGCAAGCCGAAGCTCGTTGCAGTCGTTCATGCCGAAACCTCCACCGGAGCGCTCACGCCGATTCCCGAGATTTCGCGCATTGCGCACGAGGCGGGAGCGTTGATGCTTGTCGATACGGTGACGTCGCTGGGCGGTTGTCCGGTCGAGATCGACGAATGGGACGTGGACGCGGTCTACAGCGGCACGCAGAAGTGTCTGAGCTGCCCGCCCGGGCTTGCACCGGTTTCCCTGAGCGAGCGGGCGCTGGAGATTGCAACCACCCGCCGCACGAAGGTCCAGAGCTGGTATCTCGACGTGAATCTCCTCGCGTCCTACTGGGGAGCTGAGCGCGTGTATCACCACACGGCGCCGATCTCGATGAACTATGCCCTCCATGAGGCGCTGCGGCTCGTGCTCGAGGAGGGACTGGAAGCCCGCTTCGCACGGCATGAGCGGAATCATCTGCGACTGAAGGAGGGGCTTGCGGAGCTTGGCCTCGAACTGGCCTCGCAACCGGGTCATCAACTCTGGCAGCTCAACTCCGTCCGTGTGCCGGACGGCGTCGACGAGGCGGCCGTGCGTGCGCGAATGCTGAACGACTTCGGGATCGAGATCGGAGCCGGGCTTGGTCCGCTCAAGGGCAGGGTGTGGCGCATCGGGCTGATGGGAGAGTCCTCCACGTCCGACAGCGTGGAAATTGCCCTCAATGCGCTGGGACAGATTCTCAGCGAGAATGCAAACTGACCGCCTCCCAGCGAGGGATTGATTTATGGAATGGTATTGGTGGGCGTTTTTCCTGGGGATCGTAGCCATCCTGCTCGCGCTGGATCTCGGGATCTTTCAACGCAGCGTGCACGTGCTTTCGCTTCGCGAGGCCCTTGCTGCGACGGCTCTGCGCGTCGGACTCGCGTTGTTGTTCTGCCTCGGCATTTATCTCGGCTGGGTCGGAAGTTATGACGATCTGGCGCTGCGGCATCAGGCGGGACTGGAGTTTCTCACCGGATATCTCGTCGAAATTGCGCTGAGCATCGACAACGTCTTCGTCTTCGCGCTCGTCTTCCGGTATTTCCGCGTGGAGCCGATCTACCAGCCGCGCGTGCTTTTCTGGGGAATCCTCGGAGCGCTGGTGATGCGCGCCATCCTCATCTTTGCCGGCATCGCGCTCGTCGAGCGCTTCCACTGGGTGATCTACATCTTCGCGGCGGTCCTGATTTACGGCGGCATCAAGATGATGCGCGATGACAAGGACGACATCGATCCCGAGAAGAACCCGGTTTTGAAATTCTTCCGGCGGGTTCTTCCCGTGACGGCCACGTTCCGCGAGCAGAAGTTCTTTGTTCTCGAGGCCGGGCGTCGCATGGCCACGCCGCTGTTCCTCGTGCTGATCATGATTGAGACGACGGATCTTGTATTCGCCGTGGACTCGATTCCCGCGGTGCTCGCAGTCACGACGGACCCGTTCATCGTTTTCACGTCAAACGTCTTTGCCATCATCGGACTTCGCGCTCTTTATTTTGCGCTCGCGGGCATTCTGCCGCTCTTCCGTTTTCTGCATTACGGATTGTCGGCCATCCTCATTTTCATCGGCGCGAAGATGCTGCTGTCGAGCACGCCATTCCACATTTCGACCGCGCAATCGCTCATCGTCGTCGGCTCGCTGCTCGTCGCCTCGGTGGTCGCATCGCTGACCTTCCCGAAGAAGGAGGAAAAGAAGCCGCTCGACGCGAAGCCCGGGGACCCGGGGCAGTAGTCGGCAACCGTCCCGAACCGTCAGGACGTCGCGGATTTCGGATCCGGAAGAAAGCGTTCGAGAATGCCGGCCAGCGTCTCGAGCTTCACGGGCTTGGTGATCCAATCGTTCATCCCGGCTTCCCTGCACAGCTGGAGGTCTGCGGTCATCGCATTGGCCGTGAGCGCGACGACTGGGATGTCCGTGGGCACTCCAGGTGTTTGTCCCGCCCGGATGGCCCGGGTTGCCGTGTAGCCGTCCATCACCGGCATCTGGCAGTCCATCAACACGAGGTCGTATTTCCTTTCGGCAAGTTTCGCGAGTGCCTGTTGCCCGTCGCCGGCGACATCGGCGTGGCATCCGAGTCGCTCGAGTTGCAGGAGGGCGACCTTCTGGTTTACCGGGTTGTCCTCGACGAGCAGAATCCGGGCGGATCGCCGGCCGGGGAGCAGAGGGTCGATGCGGTAGGAGGAATCATTGGACGGCGGAGCGTTCTCCGGCTCGGCGAACTGGACGGTGAACCGGAAGGTCGAGCCCCTGCCGAGTTCGCTCTCCACGTTGATCGTTCCTCCCATGAGTTCCACGAGCCGGCGGGAAATTACCAACCCAAGGCCGGTGCCTCCAAAACGCCGGGTGGTCGAATTGTCCGCCTGCACGAAGGGTTGAAACAGCTCGTCGATGCGCCCTGGCGGGATGCCTTCGCCGGTGTCCTCGATCTCGAAGGCCATCCTCCACGGTGATCCCGTGGCATGGATCCGAAGCGTTACGTGCCCGTTCGTGGTGAACTTCACGGAGTTTCCGAGGAGATTGTCGAGAACCTGCCGGAGCCGGTCGGGATCACCACGCACGACGCGGGGAACATCGGGATCGATTTCCAGGCGCAGGTCGATGCGCTCGCCAAGGCCGGACGATGCAAGGCGGATGCTCTCGCCGGCGATGGCATGGAGATCGAAATCAACGCGGACGAGATCCACCTTTCCGGCGTCGATCTTCGAGAGATCGAGGATGTCGTTGAGAAGCCGCAGCAAGGTGCTGCCGCTCGATCGCACGACCTCCGCGCATTCGCGCTGGTGCGGGGTGAGAGCGGAGTTGAGGAGGAGATCGGTCATTCCGAGGATGCCGTTCATCGGAGTGCGGATTTCGTGACTGACGTTCGCCAGGAAGGCGCTCTTCGCGTTATTTGCGTCCTGCGCCCGGGCCATGGCCTCGCGCAGCTCCGCGTTGGTCGCCGCCAGTTGGCGCTCGGCATCGCGGCGGTTGATCTCGATGCCCGTGATCATCAGGCTCAGCACCGCCATCGTTCCGGTATAGGTCCACAGCAGGAAGACACCCTCCAGCACTCCGGGCTGCAGGAATGGTCCACGGCCGGCAGCGAGTCCGGCGGATGCCACCACTGCGACTGCGAACACTGCAAGCGATGTTGCGACCTCCCCGAGCCGGAGTGCGGACCACACGGTCAGCAACAGGGGAATGAAGACCAGCGGGAGCTTTGCCACGCCCGGCGTCGAGGGAAGAAAGAAGATGATTCCCATGGAGGCGGCGGCCACGAGACCCCACGTTGCAAATTCGCCCTTTCGCTCCAGCGTCCGCCAGCTCGACCTGGAGATCGAGAGCAGGATAGGCCCCGCGACAAGCACGCCCATCACATCGCCGAGCCACCACGTGAGCCAGTTCGACCCCAGGTCACCGGGTTGCATGAGGCCGGCCTTCAGCAGCGAAAAAGTGCCGCAGGTGGCAGAGATCGTCATGCCCGCCAGCCCGGCTGCCACGACGAGCACGATGTCGCGACGGCGGTCGAACTCGCAGTGGAATCCCGCCCGTCGCAGGAGCGCCGCCGCCGCAAGCGGGGCGAGGGTTTGCCCCACGACCACCGACATTCCGAGTATTCCTGTGACCGGGAACGAATGGTTGAGCAGCACGAGCGCGCCGAGGGTCACCCCCGGCCAGTAGCGCAGGCCCCACCGCAGAAGCGCCGCCGTCGCGATGCCGGTCGGCAGCCAGATGAGGCTGATCTTCAAATCCGGAGGCGCCAGCAGCAACCCAAGCCATCCCGCGGAGAAATAGGTCGCCGCGAGGAGTGCGGTCCGGACCGCGGCCCGCCAGATCGAACCGGGACGGATGTTGGCTTCCACGCGCGGGAGATCGCTGTTCGAAGGAGGGTTCAAGCCAATGGAAGTGTCGCCTTTCCCCGGTTAATCGTCACGGCGATAAGTGCGACGGGGGCTCAGAGAACGAAGAAAATGACGGCCATTCCGACCACGTAGATGGTGGCGACGACCCGGGCGGAGTTTGCGTCGATCCGGTCCGCCAGCAGGCGGTCGCGCTCGTTCACGGACTTCGCGATGAGGCTCTCCACCGTCACGGCGAGCAGCACCGCGTAGGTGAGGAAAAACGCGTAGTCGACGCGCGTGAAATACGAAATCTTCGGCAGTTCGTCGGCGACCACGAGGCTCTGCGCGGTGACGGTGAGCATTGCATAGAGGGCGAGGGCAATGCGCTCGGAAAGCACCTCCTGATCCCAGAAAAAGCAGGTGAGGGCAAAGAACGTGACGAGGACCAGAGGGAGGATCACCGCCCAGATGCAGAACCACGGATCGCGGTCCACCACCATGTGCGAGACGAATCGCGAGTAGCTGTCGCCGGTGGGATAAAGGTGGCTGTTCACCTCGACGCCAAACGACACCATGTTCCAGCCGCGAATGTTCAGCGATTCGCTCACATTGCTTGGCTGCCCGGACGACGAGCCGTCGTTCACGACGAGCTGCAGATCCGAGGAATTCCACATGAAGCTCTCGAGCCGCACCTGCAGCACCTGCCGGTCGAACGGGTAGCGGCTCAACTCCATCTCCGACGAGAACACGCCGCTCAGACGTCGTTCGTATTCGACCGTGCCGTCGGCCATGATGGTGAGGCATTCGTCCAGCGTTTCCGGGGCGCCTACGAGGTTCTCCACGTCAACGGCGGGTGACCAGATCTGGCCGAGCTGCTCGGCGGCAGCGGGGCCGGGATAGATCACACGGTCGGAGCCAAATTCCGCCGGATCGAATGCGAGCCGGGGATCCGTCCATTTCATGCTGAGGTAGAGTGCGGCTGCGAAGGTCTCGTTCGAGCCGTCGATGTCGTCGACATCCAGTAGGAAGAAATCGATCGAAACGGGCACAGGCCCGGCCGTGCGCGGTGGAAGATCGACGAGCCGGCGTGACGCATCCGGTTGAAAGGCGGCCGCTGCGGCGCCAATCATGCAAAGCCAGACGGCGAGAGCCGGCAATGTGCGTTTCATCAGTCGCCGCTGCCGAGATACACGACGGTCACGCCGCCGATGATCATCACAGCACCGATGACGGTCGAGAGGTTGAACTGCGTTTCACGAAACAACAGCCAGGCGAAGAACGCCACGAAGACCGGATAGGAAATCTCGATCAGCGAGGCGAGCGTCGCATTTTTTTCTCCGATGGCCATGTAAATGAGCAGCGCGCCGATGCCCGACGTGACGACGGCGATCGCGAGCCATCCCCAGTCACTCCCGACGCTTCGCAACTCGGAGGGAATGTTTGCAAGTTTCCCGGTGGCGGTCAGCGCGCAGAGGCCCATCACGGTTCCCACCGCCGCGTAGATCGTAAAGAAGACGAGGGGGGAGACGCCGCGCTCGATCGCGCGTCCACTTGCCGCATAACTCAAGCCCCAGATGACTGCCGCCGAAAGCGCATAAACAAACCACATGACGGTGCGTTGATTATCCGAACGCCGCGTGATTCGCGATCCAAATTCTCAGCCGCCGTTGGGCTGAATGCGCAGGAGCACCCGGGCGGGGAAGTCGATCAGCACTCCGAGTGCGAGAAACGCGACCGGCCACACCGCCGCGAAATACCGCGTGTGCTCGATGCCGACCATGTAGGTCGCGATCATCGCTCCGGCGAACGCAATGACCCACACCCCGGTCGAGCGGAGATAGGGCGGGATCAACGCGAGGAGGCCTCCGAGCACCACGCACCAGCCCAGCGGGGTGAGCCGGCATTTCCAGAGCGATGGACGGGGGCCCTCCGGGCGATCGACAAGCACCCAGATGCGTTGATAGGCGCGGACCCAGTCTGTGAGCCATTTCGCCGCCGCCGAGTGCGGATGCGGTGCCAGCCATTCCCGAAACTGCGCCGCGTCGGGAATCGGCTCGTCCTTCGGAAGCGCAAATGCAAGCCGCTCCATGCTGTCGGGATTGCGATCGTTCGCGAGCTGTTCCGCGAAGCGATCCGCGAAATAAGTCGAGCCGAAGCGGTCGTCCTTGAAGTCGGTCATGTTGGCGGAGCCGACGAGCCGTTGCATCGCGACGTAGAGAAACAGATCGGGTCTGGCGGCAATGCCCTCGAAGGCAAGTTCCTTGTAGAGGCGTTCCAGAGCGGCCTCGTCGTCCTTCGCAAGATCCCGCCACAGTGGGCGCTCATCCTGTGCCTCGGGCTCGCGCAGGAAATCGTGGATGGCGTCATCGCGTTCGTCGTAACGATCGAGATCCGCGCGACGCTCGAGAACCCAGTCGCGGATCTCAGCCTTGTATTCTGCGTGTTTTGGGGTGTCCACCTGCGTGAGCGGAAATGCTGTCGTGTAGAGCAGCCAGGCGCTCTGGTCGTCGTCGCCGACGGTCGTTCCCGCGAGGAACAGTGCTCCAATCGCGGCCCATTGCGGCCAGCGCAGCACCCGCCACGCGAAAACGGCGATCAGTGCGATGATCACCCCCGGCCAGAGAAATTTTACCGACGGCTTCGTGAGCGCCATGATCGCCAGCGGGACGAAGAACGCCCAGAAGAGCCTTCGTGCCCGGGCCGGATCGCGTTGCGCTGTCCACGCCGCCCAGCCTGCGAGCATCCAGACGATGCCGTTGAAATAGACGGATTCCGCGATCAGCTCGTGCTCATACCAGATGAATACCGGAAGTCCCGCGAGGAGCACCGTGAGCGGCACGAGGAGCAGTTTCCAGACGGCAAAGACACGCCGCACGAAATAGCCGAACGCAAATACCGTGGCTAATCCCATGCCGGCCTGGATCCATGCGAGCGCCTTCAAGGCCGAGCCCGGCAGCAGCGTGACGGGCAACAGAAACAGCGGATAGAGGTAACGGCGCTTTTCGTTGATGCTGAAATAGAACTCGCTCATCACGCCGTTCGTGAACCCGAAGTAACTTCGCGAGTCGCTGCCCCAGTAGGCATACGGCGAGTAGTGGAGCAGCAGGAGCCTCAACACCGCGCCGAGCAGCACGGCGGGGAGCGACCAGAACAGCGCGTCGCGGACGAGTGGGTGACGAGTCAGAAAACTCCCGACCCGTGATTGGCACCGTGAAAGGATGGTGGCGCCTGAAGGAACGATTTCGCTTCGCATTCTCTGTTCAGATTCGCGCTCAGCGAGCCAATCCGTATTTGAGGATCGCGACGAGAGCACGAACACCGTCGCGCCAGCCGATCTTCTTGCCCTCCGCGTAAGTCCGTCCGCGATAGCTGACGCCTACCTCGTAGATGCGCACGCCGAGTTTCGCGACCTTTGCCGTGATCTCGGGCTCAATGCCGAAGCGGTCCTCCTCGATCGTGATCCGTTCGAGCACCGGACGCCGGAACACTTTGTAGCAGCACTCCATGTCGGTGAGGTTGAGGTTCGTGATCATGTTCGAGAGGAGTGTGAGACACTGGTTACCGAGCGAGTGCCAGAAATAGAGGACGCGGTGTGCCTCGGAGCCGATGAACCTCGAGCCGAAAACCACGTCGGCGTGTCCGTCGAGGATCGGCCGGATAAGACGTGGGTAGTCGGCGGGGTCGTATTCGAGATCGGCGTCCTGCACGAGCACGAGGTCCGCGGTGGCGTGGGAGAATCCCGCGCGCACGGCGGCGCCCTTGCCTTGATTGAACGGCTGCCGGAACATCTTCACTCGGGAGTCCAGTTCAGCGATCGCATCCGCCGCGGCGGCGGAGTCGTCGGTCGAAGCGTCATCGACGACGATCACTTCGGCGACGCAGGGCTGCGCGAGCACGAAACCCAGCACCTTCCCAATGGTCGCCGCCTCATTGAAAAGGGGGACGACGACCGATACGCAGGAGGAGATGGTGGTTGTTTGCAGGCGGGCACACTGCCCCCGGGACGGCGCTGACGCAACAGGCAGTTTGTGAAATTTCAGACGAACTGCGGAGCCGAACCCGCCGCCGGATGGCGAAGATCAGCATTGTGGCAGCGAGGGAGATTCCCCAATGCCAAGGCTCGGGAACGGTCACCGTCGTCGCCAGCCATGCGAGCCCGTAGGTTTCGCTCATGAGAGAGCCCGTCAAATCGTATGCGACATTTTCGAACGCCACTCGCAGACCGTAGCTGCCGGGCTCAAGCACGAAGCGGACAAATTCGGAGTTGTTGTAGAGTGTCTCCGAGCTGGCGACCTGGGAGAGGAGCACGCCGTCGAAGGCCGTCCAGACCTCGAGATTCAGATTTGCGAAGCTGAGGTGTTCGGCGGTCTGGAGGACTGCGTCCCAGCTCGTGTTTACGAACCAGTTGAGCGAGACCGTCAGCTCGACATGCCCGTCGAAAGCGAGGTCGAAGAAATAGTCGTTTGACCCGCCGAGCGGGACGGCACCGATGTCCCATCCGACGGCGGCAATGAATCCGCCGCCGTCACCGGCGACGTCCGTGGTGCCACCGACGAAAATTTCGGCCGAGCGAGTGAGGTCCATCCTTCCGGCGCCGGTGGAGTAATCGAGCGCCTGCGTGGTGACGAGCACGCCGTCCTCGAGATGCTGGCCATTGTCCCACCCGATCGTTGCGATTGCCCCCGCCTGCAGCACGGACTTGATTACGCGGGTGTCCCGGGACTGCGGTTGATCCGCAAAATAGAACGGGCTGTGGGAAACATCCTTCAACAGCGCGACGCCACCGGCGACCACCGGCGAGGCGAAACTCGTGCCGGACTGGTTGAACACGAAATACAAATCGTCGGCATCGTTTCCGTCGCCAACCAGGTCTGCGAGCATGCCCGACTTGCCGAGATACGCTGCGAGCGCGAGCTGTTCGCCCGGCGCGGCAATGTCCACGGCCGCGCGGACGCCGGTCAGTGTCGTGTTTGTCGCGGGATTGTAAAAGTCGGCCGGACCTCCGGAGGTGAAGCTGGATGGTGAAAGAAAGGGCGCGGATCCGGACGCCCCTCCAAGGGATCCAACGGTGATGCTGTTGTAACCGGAGCCCGGGCCGCCCGGGGAGGTGTCCGGACCGGAGTTGCCCGCGGCGGTGACCAGCGCGACCGTGGGATTCGCGGCGGCAAGCCCATCCAGGATGCGCGTTTCCTCTTCGGTGGCGGCGGCATCCGTGTATCCCCAGCTGCTGTTGATCACGTCCGCCTTGCGACCGAGCGAGCCCTCGAAAAACGCGATGTAGGGCGTGACGAACGATTCCTTCGAAATCGTGAATTTTCCGACATTCTCCTCGGTGCGGTCGAAGTGGGTCGCGATCGCGCCCGACCAAAGCGTCGCCAGCGGAGCCATCCCGGCGCCGAGAAGCGAGAGGTTGCCTCCGCCGGCATCGCCCGTGCCCGCCAGCACGTGGCCGACCGCCGTGGCGTGGTAGTCGACCTGGCCGAGGTGCGGTGCCGTTACGGGATCGGGCGAGGCATTGAACAACAGCGACGGGGCGGCGGGCAGTCCGAACGACGAGCGGTTGAAGACCTCGTGCCCGCTCCAGACGTGCCCGCCTTCGACGTTTGCAATCACCGTCGATTGGCCGAAATAGCCGGCGTTGTAGAAGATTCCGGCATCGACGAGGAAGTTGACCGTCTCGACGGACTCGATCGTGCCGTCGTAGTCGCCAGCGAGAATCGCGCGGGCCGACGGTGTGGCCGCACCCAACGCGAGGGCAACTAGCCCGCACACCGCGGAACGCATGCGAAAAATTGGCTGACTCATGGACGGACTCCCGCACTATTGGCAGGGATCCGAGTTGTTTCCAGTGCCAATCATGACTCCCCGAGGCCGCATTGCCCCAACCCCAACCGGTTATCTCCATCTCGGTCACGCGGCGACGTTTGCGATCGCGCACCGGCGCGCAAGGGAGGCGGGAGGGGAGGTGATTCTCCGCATCGAGGACATCGACCCGCAACGCTGCAAGCCGGAGTTCGTCGCCGCCTGCGTCGAGGATATCAAATGGCTCGGGCTGGATTGGGATGGGGAACCTGTGCTGCAAAGCCGGCGGCGCGAGGTGTTCCTTGATGCCTGGCGACGGCTGCGCGACGGGGGATTTCTTTACCCATCCGAGCACTCCCGCCGCGATGTGGAGCGCGCCACGCAGGCTCCACACGAAGAGGAACCGGTCTTTCCGTCGGAGTGGCGGAGGCCCGCGGAGGATGCGCAAAAATGGGACGAGCCGGCGGGTGTCAACTGGCGCTTCCGGGTGCCCGACGGGGAGGTCATTGCCTTTGAGGACGGGCGATGCGGACGTGTGGAGCGCATGGCCGGGCGGGATTTCGGCGACTTCGTCGTCTGGCGTCGGGACGATGTGCCCGCCTACGAGCTTGCCGTGGTGGCGGATGATATCGCGATGGGGATCACCGAGGTGGTGCGGGGCGAGGATCTGCTCACCTCCACCGCGCGGCAGCTTTTGATTTACCGGGCGCTTGGCGCCGAACCGCCCGCGTTTTTCCATTGCCCGCTCGTTCGCGGCTCCTCCGGCCGCAGGCTTGCGAAACGCGACGCCGCCTTGTCGATTCGCGCGCTGCGAGAATCCGGTCGCACGCCCGGGGAAGTCCTTGCAATGGCTTGACTCGCCATGTCTGCGCGCGCACGGTGCGCAAAATCCCATGAACAACGCCTACGGAAATCCCTACGTCGTGGCCGCCGATGCGAGCCAGGTCGATCGAAGCCGGTTCCTTCGCCGCACCTACATGCACCTCGCCGGCGCGATCCTTGCATTCGTTGCGATCGAGGCCGTTCTTCTGAATTCGCCTCTCAAGCCGCTCATGTTCCAGTGGCTGGGCGCGTCACAATATTCATGGCTCATCGTTCTCGGCCTGTTTATGGGGGCCTCGTGGCTTGCCCAGAGCTGGGCGAACTCTGCGACGAGCAAGGCCATGCAATACGCGGGCCTTGGGCTCTACGTCGTCGCCGAGGCGGTCATCTTCCTGCCGATTCTGGCCATCGCAATTTCCTTCTCGGATAGAACGGTCATCCCAACCGCCGCGATGCTCACGCTCGGTTTGTTCTTTGGGCTTACCGCGGTGGTGGTCATCACGAAGAAGGATTTCTCGTTCTTGCGCGGCATCCTGACGATCGGCGGCTTTGTTGCGATGGGCGTCATCGTGGCGAGCATCATCTTTGGGTTCACCCTTGGCGTCGTGTTTGCCGCCGTCATGGTCGCTTTCGCCGGTGCTGCGATTCTCTACCACACGTCGAACATCTTTTACCGCTATTCGACCGACCAATACGTCGCCGCGTCGCTCGCGCTCTTCGCCTCGGTCGCGCTGCTGTTCTTCTACATCCTGCGCATTCTGATGGACCGTCGCTGATCCGTCGGCACGGGGTGCCCGGTCAAAGAGCGGCTCTCACTGCGCGGGCGATCGCGAGTGCATTTGGCGAGTCCGAATGCACGCAGATCGTGTCGCCGCGGAGACTTGGGAGCCGCGCCACGACTTCTGCGGGATCGTCGATCAAAGCGCCCGGTTCACCGCGGGGAATCAGCGAGCCGTCCTCGCGATATCCGCGCTCGGCAAATACCTCCGCCAGGGCCTGCATTCCGAGTTTGCGTGCGGCCGGCAGCACGCGCCCGCCGGCAAAGGCTACGATCGCAAGGCCTGGAAAAACCTCGCGCACTGTATCGACATAGGCGTGCGCAAGGGCTTCGGAGGATTCCACGGCATGGTAGAGCGCGCCGTGGAGCTTGATGTGATGGAGCGGTGCGACGGCCGCCAGCGTGGATGTCTGTTCCTGCACGAGCGCACGCAGTGCGGAAGCGTCGATATCCGCCCGGCCGCGACCAAAATCCGCAGCCAGTCCCGGGTGTGCGCCGAGTTTTACGCCATGCTCCGCAGCCAGTCGGGCGCAACGTTCCATCGATTCGCGATTTCCCGCGTGGCCGCCGCAGGCGACATTTGCGAGGTCGATGAGCCGCATGAGCGCGGCGGTGCGTTCCTCCGGCTCACCTTCGCCGAGATCCGCATTGAGGAGCATTTTCATCCCCGACAAAAACCACAGGAAACCCGCTCCGGGGAATCCTCGAAATCCCGAAAAGCAAACCGGCGGATTCGGAGAATCCGCCGGTCACACAACCCATTGAACAGAAGGTGCGGCCTCAGGCCTTGCGCCGCCGGCGCACTGCAAGTCCGATTGCGACACCTCCGATCGCGAGCGTCGCGATCGTGGAGGGTTCCGGAACGCTGCTGATGGCCTCGAGGAGGCTCTGGTCCGAAAACCGGATCTCGTCGATGTCGAATCCGTAGGCTCCGCCCTGGGTGGACGCCAACCCGATCAGCGTCAGCTCGTCCATTGAACCGAGGGGGTCCGCGGAGATGACGGCCCCCCTCCAGACGACACCTTCCGCATCCTCCGTGTTGTCCGGTGCGGCATTCAATGTCGCGGCGTTTAGCGAGCTGTAGAAGTTCGTCAGCTGGGCCTCATTCAGCAGCCAGGCGGAGGTCATTTGTTCCGCGGCGTTGAACTCGAAGAGCATGAGATACGTGGCACCGATGGTGAGGGACAGGGTCGGGACAGGCGAGCCTGAGCCGTTCGCGCGAATGTTGGGTCCCTCCACGTTGGTGGAGCCGTTGTAGCCGTTGGCCGCCCAGACAAACGATCCTGAGTTGTCGTTTTGCCCTGGCGTATTGACCATGATGCCTCCCACGGTCTTGCCGGTTGTTTCGTTGTCCGCAGTGAGCGAGAAGAGGTAGCCCCCATAGAGGGTGCTGGTGGAGGAAAGCGGTGTGCTGAAACTCTGGGTGATGGCCGCGGTGAGATTGGGCTGTCGGTAGAAGGAAACCCTTTCCCCGGAGGAATAGACGCCATTCATCAGAAGACTGTCCGGCATCACCTGGAAAGCTGTCGTCGAGTTGTTCGTGGGCCAACCCGAAGAGAGCATCCATTCGCCGGTGAATCCATAGCCGGTGCTGACCTGGCCAACGAGTGGTCCCCATTCGTATTGGAAGCTTTCGGCCGCGACGATCGCCGCCTGTGCGGTCGACGTCGAAGCAATGAGCAGGACGGAGGCGAGTTTTCGAAGGGGAGACCGGACCAGAAGCGCGGTCACAAGCGGGGATGTCTTCATGGAGTTATCAGGGGTTGTTGGGAGGAGAATGGCAGGTTCCCGGGGGGGTGTTCATGACCGACCGACAGGGCGGGCCGCATGGGCCCGACAGGCGAAGTTTTGAGGTTCGCCTGCCGGTGCGGGCTCACGCTTTCCGCCGACGACGAATCGATCGGCTGACAGCAAAGGCACCGAGGGCGAGGCCGAAAGCGATGGTGGAGGGTTCCGGAACGGCGACCGCCTCGAGAAGGCTCGTGTCCGAGAAGCGGATCTCGTCGATATCGAATCCGTAGGCGAGGCCCTGCGTCGAGGAGAGACCCAGCAGCGTCAGTTCCTCCATTGCTCCGAGCGTGCCGGTGGAGGTCACCGTAGCTCTCCAGACCACACCGTCTGCTGCTTCGGTATTCTGAGCCACCGAGTTCAACGTTGCCGCGTTCAGCGAGGCGTAGAAATTGGCCAGCTGGTTCTCGTTCAATACCCACGCGGAAGTCGTCTTCTCCATGGCATTGAACTCGAAAAGCATGACGTAAGTTGTGCCGATCGTGAGGGAAATCGCCGGAATCGGTGAGCCTGTCCCGGCGACCCGGATGTTCGGTCCTTCCACGTTGTTGCTCGAGTTGTTGTAGCCATTGGCTGCCCACACGAACGTTCCGCTGTTGTCGTTTTGCCCTGGCGTATTGACCATGATGCCTCCCACGGTCTTGCCGGTTGTTCCGTTGTCAGCGGTGAGCGAGAACAGATAACTTCCGTAAAGCGTGCCCGTCGCGGAGAGCGGAGAGCTGAACTTCTGCGCGATGGCAGCCGTGTAGTTTGGCTCGCGGGAGAAGGAAACCTTTCCTCCCGACGAATACACGCCGTTCATCGTGAGGCTTCCCGAATTTACGAAGAACGCCGTGGTCGAGTTGTTGGTCGGGAAGCCCGAGGCGAGTGTCCATTCACCGGTGAAGCCGAAACCGGTGGTGGTCTGTCCAACCAGCGCGCCATCGGTGTATCGGAAGCTTTCGTTGGCGATGATGGCCGCCTGCGCGGCAGCGGTGGTCGCGACCAAAAGGGCGGCCGTGAGCTTTCGTGAAGGAATCAGGGGGTGGATTTTCATGGGTTGGGGGAGTGGGAGATCCGCTTGAAAAGGATCTCTATGAGGAAATGCCCCGAGCCCTCCCGACTTTAACAAAGATTCTTCACGATTCCTGAAGGCAGTTTCCTCATTGTCGCGATCCGATGGATCCATGCGCCGCGGACTGTTCGCGGGTGGCGGCGGGATCCCGGCCCGAAAGATGCCCCTGGTTTTTGCGGAGCCGAAGCCGGATGGACTTATTTCGGGATGGCCGGCCCGACGCCGTGCGTGACGGGGAGATCGAGCTGTGCGTGAAGGAACTCCGGCATTTCCGCAAACTCGCGGATCTCCTCCGCGGAAAGTGCGCGCGTCACCAGCGCGAATTCGTCGATGCGGCCACCGAAATTTCGGATCCAGTGGCTGGATTTCGGTTGTTCGGCGGAGGGCATTGCAAGGTTTCCAAGGTCGGCCACACCGAGCTTGATTGGGACGATGCGCTTCCACGGGCCGGATGCGACCTCCTTCCCGTTCAGGTAGTGCTTGAGAACGCCATTTTCTCCGTCGAAGACGGTCGCCAGGCACAGCCAGTATCCGAAGTCCTTCTCGGTAATGACGGGGGGGCTGTCGAGAATGTCCCAGTTTTCGTCACCTCGCTTTCCTTCGACACGCACGCTGGTCTGCATCTGACCGTGCTGGTTCAGCTTCCAATGCACCTCGCCCGCCGCGTCGGGGGACATGGAGAACAGCTGATTGTGCTGGAGCGGCAGTCCGTCCACACGGACCCATGCGAGCAGGGTGAGTGAGGAGGTTTCCCCGTCCATTCGGAATCGGACGCGATCGCTGGTGCGCGCGAAACCGAGCGCTCCCTTTTTTGGCCAGCGGCCGACGGAGGGTTCGCAGCCGATGATCACACCGTCCCCCGCGCGTTCGGCGGCAAGCGAACGGTTCCCGAGGATCTGATGGTCGAAGTCGATGTCTTCGAAGTCGAAGTAGATGCCGAGCCCGGGCGTGTGCCGGAACTTCTCGGACTTTTCCTTCCAGAGGGCATATTTCGCGTCGAGTTTCCGGTAGGACATCGACCGGAGAAACTCCGGATCCACGAAGCGGTGGCGGTCTGGAGAGATCGTCGTCCATTTTCCGTCCCGCACCGAGACGCCGTCGCCTGCGAAGAGCAGCTTTTCGCCGTCCTTGATGATTCCGCCCTGCAGGGCGACCTCGCCCTTGAACACATGGACCTCGCAGCGGTCCGGCCCCGTGACGTTCATGCCGAACTCCGTCCCGCGATCCACGACGGTGAATTCCCGGTTGTGAACGGTGAATCCGATCGCCGGCGGTCGCACGTAGGCCGTCAGCTTGCCCTGGTCGAGACGTGCCTCGCCCTCGGAGAGGAGTTGCAGTTCCGCGGGGCCCTCGACGACGACGCGGACTCCGCTGTAGAAGTCGAGTCGAAGGATGCCGCGCTTGATCTTGAGCCAGCCCTTGGGAATGGCCTCCCCCATTGCCGGCGTGATGGAATCCTCCGCCCATTCCACGTCCACGGCCCCAGCAAGCAAGGCGACCTTGTTCCAAGGCGCTTCCGAATCCGCCACAGGCTCGGATTTCGAAAATACCGGTTTCTCTGCGGGCGGGCGGAGCTGGAGGACGAGAAGTGCGAGGGCCACGCAGGCGGCGAGGCCGATACCGACCCAAAGCGAAAGCCTTCGCGGAAACGGAAGGATTTTTGGATCATCCTCCATGGGTGGGAGGGGGCAGACGTTTGCGAGCCTCGAGCCCTGCTGACGCAGCGCCCACTCGCGAAGGAGGCCGTGGTGTTCGGCGTGTTCACGGAAGATTTCCCTTGCACGGGCCGAGCAGAGCAACATGCGCTCGAGCTCCGTTTTTTCCTCCGGAGTCAGTGCACAGTCGAAATACGCGTTCAGCAGGGTTTCGAGTCTCGGCTTGTCGAGCATGGTGAAATCAGGTCGCGGACATTTTGTGCTGGTGATCGACGCAGTTTCGCAGGAATGCCCTGGCGCGCGAGAGCGTCACGCTCGCGGATGGAATGGTGCAACCGAGCAGGCGCGCGATCTCCGGGAGTCCGTGGCCGCGGTTGTAGCGCAGTTCGATCGCCTTGCGTGCCTGGGGGGTGAGCTTCGAGACGCAGCTGTCCAGATGCTGAAGATACACCTCCGTGTCGGGGGGCGGGTTCCCGTTGTCGGCGGACAAGGCATCGAGCACCTCCTCGGAAAGCGCGAGGTTGCTGGAGTTACGGACATTCCGGCGCAGGGTTTCCAGTGCCTTGTAGCGGGCGATGGTTCGCACCCAGGCGAGGAAGCTGGTTCCGAGTTCGAAGGAATGCGCCTTTCGGGTCACGACGAGGAAGGTTTCCTGCACGAGGTCGTCCGCGAGCGACATGTCGGGAATCATCGAGAGGATGAACCCACGGACGGTCGGCTGATGCATGATGAAAAGCTCCTGCACCTTGGTTACGTGCGCGTCCGGTTCATAGTCGGGTTCCGAATTCATTATTCTGAGGGAGGCCTATTTAGAAATGCCGAAAACCGGCAGAACCTTAGCATCCCTCCGGGCCGGGGACTGGGTGTCCTACTCCGCAGGAGCCATGCGAAATTTCACGCCCGGCCGGCACTGAGCGAGCCACGGGAGTGAGTCGGGATCGACGATGCCGATCTTCGGATAGCCGCCGACGGTAGGGCCGTCGCGCATTGTGACGATCGGCTGTCCGTTCGGCGGAATCTGAATGGATCCCATCACCACCGGTTCGCTGCACATTCCGAGCGCGGGGGCGTTCATTCGCGCCCCTTCGAGCCGGTAACCGACGCGATCGCTCCGATTCGAGATCTCCCATTCCGCAGAAAAAAATCCCGCGCGCTCCATGTCGTCGAACTGCTCCCACTGCGGCCCCGGCCACACGCGAATCAGCGGCGGGTCGTCGTAGTTCCGACATTCGCAGGGATACAGCCACGAGGCACTCAGCCTGCCGGGGGAGATCGGATGCCCCGCTTCGAGTCGGTCTCCGGCGCGCAACTCCCGCCCGATCCCGCCGCGGGGATACGCACTTGCGCTGCCAAGGATCCGCTCCGCAACGAACCCGCCCTCGACCGCGACATACGTCCACAGGCCCTTCATGCATCGGGGAAATGCCAGCGTGGTCCCTCGCGACAGCAGGCGTGCCTGCCACGCAGGAATGATCGCCCCGGCCTCGGCTCCCGCCACCGCAAATCGCCGCGGCGCCAGCACGCGAAAGGCGGCGCCCTGCATCAGCAGTTCCAGCACCGGCGCGTCGTCCGGATTGCCAACGAGCCTGTTTGCGCGCGCCGCCGCGTGGGGGTCCATCGCTCCGCTGGGCGGAACGCCGAATCGCTTCCAGCCACCGCGCCCCATGTCCTGCACGGTCGCGCCAAGCCCCACGCTGCGAACCTCCAGCACCTTCATGGAACAGGGGTGAATTTCACCCGATCCCCGGGTCGCAGCAGAAACATGGCCGATTCGTCCGGCTCCCGTCGCTGCGGATCAAACAGGCGCGCGTTCGTCATGCCGATCAGGTTCCATCCGCCGGGTGTCGGCACGCTGTAGATGCCGGCGTGGCTTCCGCCGATGGCCACCGCGCCCGCCGGCACGGTCGGGCGGGGATTCGCCCTCCTCGGTGTGTGCAGCCGCGAATCCAGTCCGGACAAGTAAGGAAAACCCGGAGCGAACCCGAGCAATGCCACCTCGTAGACCGGCGTGCTGTGGAGTTCGATCAACTCCTCGCGAGTCAGTCCGTGCCGCTCCGCGACTTCGATAAGGTCCGGACCGTCGTAGACGACGGGAATCTCATGCGTTGTCGGTTCGATGTTCGCCGAAATCGGCAACGCTTCGAGCCGGCGCAGCCAGTGCGCGGCGTCCACCGGTGTGCCCGGGACGAACTCGATCAACAGCTTGTCGAACGCGATCGCGAAATCCGCGACGGTCGGATCGACCACCAGCATTTCCTCGATCGCGCGCGCACGCGCACCGATGTGTTCCGGAAACTCGATCAAAACGGCGCACGGCCCGCACGGCGTCCACCTCATGGTTGTCAGCAAACCAGAAACCCCTTGCCGGACCAACCCTTCCGTTCTTATCTCGCGGAAAAACCAATCCCGATATGGCACTCGCACCTGGAAACCTGGCTCCCGATTTCACGCTCAAGACCATGACTGCCGACGGTCTCGCCGACCTCACCCTTTCGGATTTTCGCGGCAAGTCGAACGTCGTGCTCCTTTTCTTCCCCGCCGCATTCACCGGCGTTTGCACGCAGGAATTCTGCGACCTCTCCGGCGGACTTCAGAAATATGCCGGCCTCAATGCAGAGGTGATCGGGATCAGCGTGGACACGCCGTTTGCGCAGGACGCATGGGCGAAGAAGGAAGGCATTACGATCCCGCTCGCCAGCGACCTGAACAAGGAAGTGATCCGCAAATACGATGTCGTGTTTCCGAATCTTGCCGGAGTCGGCGACACGGCCGCGCGAGCCGCATTCGTCATCGACAAGGCGGGATTGATTGTCCACAGCGAGCAGACTCCGACCCCGAAGGAGCTTCCCGACTTCGCAAAGATCGAGGAAGTGCTGAAAGGGCTCTAAGCGGAACGGCGATCGAAGCTATTCGATCGCGTGCAGATGCTCGAAGCTTCCCGGTGCCGGTGAGAATGCGGACAGCGACGAACCGGCGTCAGCGTCAATCTCGCGCATGATGTCCGCGGCCAGCGGCGCGGCGACCTGACCGCCCGACTCGCCTCCCTGGACGAGGATGGTGAAGGCGTATTTTGGCGCGTCGTAGGGCGCGAAGCCGACGAAGAGGACGTTGTTGTCCTTCATGCGGGGTCCGTCCGATGTGATGCGCCAATTTTGCGCCGTGCCCGTTTTTCCGGAAATCGAGCCATCCGGAAGCCGGGCCTTTCGCGCGGTGCCGCCATCTTCGTTCACTACGCGCCACATCGCGCGGCGCACGTGTTCGATGCCTTTCGCGTCGATGCCCTGATCCGTGAGGACGGCTCGCACCTTGACTGGTGCCTCGTGGTCCGAGGCGCCGCCATCCTTCACCACTTGACGAACGAGACGAGGAATGTGCGAGGTTCCGCCGTTCGCAATGGTCGCTGCGACGGATGCGAGTTGCAGCGGAGTGGCGAGCACCCGGCCCTGGCCGATTGAAACGTTTGCGGTCAACGCCGGGCGCCACGTTTCCTGCGGATCGGTTTTCGCAAGGTTGGCCGGGCCATCGACGACTCCGGAGTGCTCTCCGGCGAGTGGAATCCCGCTTGGCTGGCCGAGGCCCAGCATGCCTCCAACGGCCTCGATTTGATCGATCCCGGAGGCGTTTGCGTATTGGAAGAAAAACGGACCGCACGAGACTTTCATCGCCTCCTCGAGGTCGAGCGTTCCGTGGGTTCCCTTTCCGACGATCCAGCACTTCACAAAGCGGTCGCCGAGGTTTACGCCGCCGTTGCAATCGAAGCGCTGATCGCCGATTCCCGCGCGCAGACCCGCAAGGGCGGTCACCATCTTGTAGGTCGAGCCGGGGACGTATGCGTTGATCGCCCGGTTTCGCAGCGGCTCCGTTCTGTCGGCCTCCAGCGCTGCGGGATCCATGGCATTCGGGTCGAATGACGGCACCGACGCCATCGCGAGGATGTCGCCGTTGTCCGGATCGATCACGACCGCTGCGCCGCGTCCGACCTTCCGTAGCGCACGCTCCGCCGCGGCCTGAACCCGCGCGTCGAGCGTGAGATAAACGACCTCGCCCGGTTTCGGCAGCGCTCTTGGATCCAGTCCGTGAAGCACCTGCGCCGCGAAGGCGCCCAGCGGGTAGTTCCCCTTCAATGTCCCGTTGGCATCGCTCCGAAACTCCGCGAGCGGCACGCCATTTCGATCGACGAGTTTTCCGACAGCGGGGTCGATCGCCACGGGCATCTCCCGGGCAATGCCCATTCCGGCACACAGGAGCATCCAAACCGTCGCTGCAAAAAATCTGCGCTGTCCTCTTGCTGCGGAATGGAACCGGTTGCTCACGTCTTTGTCATTTGTGGAGGCGAGCATAGCCGTTCCTGGGAAAAGCCTCGAACGGAAAACTGCATCCGGGGGGATCCGGACAGGACAGCCTAAAAACTCAGATGTAGCTCGCGCGAAGCAGCTCGGCGGCGCGCTCGTCGAGGAGTTCGCGGCGCCGGATCTCGTGGAAGCGGTCGACGAGGTCCTCGGGGCGGAGGCGGGATTTCTCCGGGCCGGAGAAGTCATGAGCGACTTTCCCGCGGTTGAGCATGATGATCCGATCGCCGAGACTCACGGCCTGCTGCATGGAGTGAGTGACCATGAGCACGGTAAGTCTGTCGCGCTTCACGACCTCATCGGTAAGCTGGATGACCTGATCCGCGCTTTTTGGATCGAGCGCGGCGGTGTGTTCGTCGAGCAGGAGCAGCTTCGGCTTGAGCCATGTGGCCATGAGGAGCGTGAGCGCCTGACGCTGGCCGCCGGAGAGGGAGCCAATCGCGTTGTCGAGACGGTCCTCGAGTCCCATGCGCAGCGTGGCGATCCTCGCGCGAAGCTCCGTCATCAGGCGCCGGTTCAACGCCCAGCCCAGTCCGCGAAACTGTCCGCGCCGCGCGGCGAGTGCGAAGTTTTCGGCGATGGAGAGGCTCGGTGCGGTGCCGCTGAAGGGATTTTGAAAAACGCGCCCGATCAGCTTCGCCCGGCGGTGTTCGGACCATCGGGTGATGTCGGTCCCCGCGAGCCGGATCGAGCCGTGATCGAGGAAGAACGATCCCGCCACGGCGTTGAGCAGCGTGGATTTGCCCGAGCCGTTCATGCCGAGGAGCTGGACGAACGACCCCTCGGCGACCTCAAGGTCGATCCCCTGCAAGGCACGCACTTCATTCACCGTGCCGGCGTTGAACGTCTTGCGGATGTTCGTGAGAGCGAGCATTTCAGTTTTCGCGCGAGGGCTGCAGTTGGCGGATTCCGGCGGACCGCAGTTTTCCGATCAGTCCCGGCAGCACGAGGGCGGCGAAGACGAAGACGGCGGTGATGAGCTTGAGGTCGTTCGGATTCAATCCCCAGCGCAATGCGATGGCGACGAGCAGACGGAAGAGGACCGAACCCATGATCGCGCCGCACAACGTCAGTCCCAGACTGCGCGTGCCGCCGGTGAGCGCCTCGCCGATGATGACGCTCGCCAGTCCCCACACGACCATGCCGATGCCCATCTGCGCATCGGCGAAGCCCTGATATTGCGCGAAGAGCGCTCCGGAGAGCGCGATGAGTCCGTTTGCCGTGGCGAGGCCGAAGATGCGGTAGAGTTCCACGTTTGCACCGAGAGCGCGCACCATCTGCGCGTTGTCGCCGGTCGCGCGCATGGCGGTGCCGATCTCGGTGCGGAAGAACAGGAGGACGATCACTGCGACAAGGGACGCGACGACGAATGCCGCGAGCAGAAGCGCGAGGTCGGACGGCGAGACGAGCCAGCCGAAGACGTTCAAGCGCTCGGAGCCGGCAATCCGCGTCGCGAGCCCGCTGACCTGGCTGGCGAGCGTGTCGCTGCCCAGCAGGGGGATGTTGCTGCGTCCCATCACGCGGAGGTTCACCGAGTATAGGGCGGTCATTACGAGGATGCCCGAGAGGAGCGCGTCGATCTTGAACTGCGTATGAAGCACGCCGGTGGTTGCACCGGCGACGAAACCGGCCGCCGTTGCAACGAGCGTCGCGGTGAGCGGGTCGACGCCGCTGACGATCAACGCGGCGGCCACCGCCGCGCCGAGTGTGATCGAACCATCGGTCGTGATGTCCGGGGTCGAGAAAATGCGAAACGAAATCATCACTCCCATCGCCAGCAGCGAGAGGATGAGGCCGATCGTGAGAGCGCCGAGGAGCAGGGTCATCCGATTCTGGATTCGGGGTTGTTGATTCCGGGCTCGAGCGAGCTCACCCAGCACGCGCCGCGGAAGAATTCGCTCTCGCCCGTGCCGTCGGGTTCGCGGGTGTCGTTGAGCAGGTGAAGCACACTTTGCAGGCCGCCGAGGTCGAACAGTCCGCGCACCGTCTCCGCGAGATCGATGCGGCCCTTGCGAACCGGTCGATACGGAAACACGGCCGCGTGAGCGTGGAGATCGGGCCCTCCGCCGGACGGACGCAGCGACGCAGACCACGGCGACCCGGGTGGAGCGGCCACGCCGACAACCAGTGCGACGGAATCCCGGAATGCGCGTTCCGTGGTGAAATCGATGCGCTCGCGCACGGACGGAAAGCTGAACAGGTCGTCATTCACGGGTGGTTGCCGCAGGGATGCGCCGACAAGGCCGGAACATTCTGCAACCATGACGAATGCGCAGGGCCCGCCCGCCGCTTCGACCGTGGCAGATGCGATCTCGGCGAGCCCGATCCGGTTTGCGGATTCATAGCGCAGAAGGAGTGCGGGTGATGCATCGACGGCGAGACCGCTGAAGAGCCACGCCGACGGGGTCCAGTTGCCTTCGCTCACCGAGAAGTCCGCGCGGTTTCCACCCGGGGGAAGATGCGCGAGACATCCGGCGGCAAACACGCATTCCCCGAGACGGGACGCCGCCTCGTTGGCATCGGCCGAGGGGGCGCCAATTCCGAGGCCGAACCGCGTCGATGAGATTTGAACCCCTCCGTTGCGCACCTCCTGCAGCGACGTCTGCGAAGCCGTGCCGTGCATTTCCCATCGCGCATTGGCCGTGGAAAACTCCCGCACGGTTTCCGGCGCAGCGGGCGTCAGTGACGCACCGGCGACGAGCATCGCGCCGAGGCCGGACAACTCGATGACCTTCAGCACGCCCGGCTGGGCGTTGCGAATCCAGAACGCGCCCTGGATCGCCTTCGACTGCTTGAAGTGGGAGATCAGAACGCGCAATCCGGCGGAGCTGATGTAGTCGACGTTTGTCAGGTCGAGGCAGATGTGGTGCCGGCCTTCGCGAATCGCCGTGCCGACGGCGTCGTCCACGGAGCCGGACCACGTCGCGTCGAATTTTCCCGCGAGCGCGAGAACGAGGGTTTGATCTTCAATCTGGCGGACAATCTCCATGGCTATTCGCGAATCACGGTCTCCATTTCCTCGAGGAACGCGGACGGCAGATCCATGCCGACGGCCTTCGCGTTGGGCAGACTTGCGGACTTGAGCACCTTCGGCGATCTCCGGATTGGAATGGTGGCCGGATTCTCGCCGTTCATCACCTGCTCGAGCATCTTCGCGGTTTCCTCGCCGGCATTGTGATAGTCGCGACCGAATGCGACGGGAGCGCCGAGCGTGATCGTGGTGCTGTTGAGCGAGAACATGGGTTTGCGCGCCTGCCGCGCCGCCTGGGTCACCGCGGTGAAGCCTCCGCTCGTGAGGTTGTCGGAGATCTGCACGATCGCGTCGATCGGTCGACTGGCGAGCGTCATTGCGGCATCCACCAGCTCGGAAGGCGAGTTTGCGGCAACGGTGACGACCTCGAATCCCCGCTCGCGACCGTGCTCGACGAGGTAATCCTTGAGATCGACGGAGTTTGCCTCGGCCTGACAAAAGAGCGTTCCAATGCGGCGGATGTGCGGGAAGTGGCGGCGGATCAGGTCGAGCAACTCGTCCGCTGGCGCGAAGACGGTGACTCCGGTGACGTTGGGGAGATGGTCCTCGTAGGAGTTTCCCGCTCCGGCGGACATCGGATTGGCAACCATCGAGAACACGACCGGCCGGTCCTTGACCCGCTGCGCCGTCGCCTGCAGCGAGGGAGTCGAAATGGGAATGACGATATCGGCCTGGGCTGTGAGCACCGCGTCGATGATTCCGCTCAGCGCGGCCATGTCCCCCTGGGCGTTGTGGACCTTGAGCGTGTAATCGCGGCCTTCGACGAGTGGCCAGGTTTTCATTCCGTCGCGCAGACCGGCGAGGGTTTCCTCAGCGGGGAGCGATTCGGAATAGGCAATCACGTGCAGATTCCACGGCTTGTCTCGGCGGGGCTTCGCGGCGGGTTTTTCCTTCGCGGCCGGGCCGGGAGTCTCGACGCCGTTCGGATCGATCACCATTTGTGCGCGGGCGCGGACGGAGTCCGGAATCGACCAGTTGTCCTTGAGATTGTGCAGCGCCTGCTCGTTGAGCATGAGCGTCTGCGGGAGGAAGTTGACGATCTCGACCGTGGCCGGATCACGGCCCGCGAGGATTTCGCCCGCCAGCTGGCCGGCATGGCGTCCCACTTCGTAGTAGTCCGCGCCGAGGTCGAAGAGCGCCCCCTTTTTCACGTTCGGTGGAATCACCGAGAACACGGGGATGTTGCCTTTGTGTGCCGCGGCAATCAGGGAATCGGCGGCGACCATGACCATCACGTCACCGGGAATGAAGAGCGCCTGCGCGCCGCGCGCGACGAGCGCTCCCGCCGCCTCGCCAACCCCGGCGGAGGCGTCGACCGTGGATTCCATCAGCTCGATGCCGAGTTCGCTGCAGATCCCCCGGGCGACCACGATCTGCGCCTCGGAGTTTGCTTCCGCGGCGTTCCACACGACGCCGACCTTCGCGAGCGACGGATTCATTTCCTTCGCGAGCCGGAATGCGTCTTCGATCGGCTGCATCGTGCCGTAGCCGGCCATCCACGCCGGGTGGCCAAGCGGATCGCTCGAGGAAACTCCGACGCCGGTCGCGGAGGGATCCGTCACCAGTGCAAAGACATGAGGTTTCCGCGTCGAGGCGTTGGCATTGGCGACCGATTGGAGCGAGACGGTGCTGATCGTAAACAGCAGGTCCGAATTCCCGCTCGCCATGTCGTTCGCGATCGCATTCGACACCGTCACATCGCCTTGGGCGTTGAACTTCCGCAGTTCCAGGGTGCGCCCCTCCTCGAATCCGGATTCCGCGAGGCCGTCGATCACTCCGCGCACGCCGTCGTCAAGCACGGCCTGCGAGGCGTGCTGCAGCAGCGCGACGCGCTTCATCGAGGCCGCAGGACGCTCGCGGGCCCCGACGCGGGACCCCCGATCGGAAAAGAGCAACAGCGCGGCGGTCGCGACAATCAAGGCGACTCCGAGGGCTAAACTGCGCAGCGTGGCGATCACAGGTTAGGAAGCGTATGTAGCCGCCCAACAAAGGCAATTCCGACTCGCACGAAATTCTCTCCCGCCCGTGCGTTGACCCATCCCTGGCGTTCTGGTTCATTCCTTGCGAAGCGTTCCTCCTCCCGGCGCCTCGCGACGATCGCCGAACCGACGCGTCCCCCTGCCATCATGAATCTGTTCGTCCTGCGCGCCGCCGCGCTTGGGCTTTGCGCCTTCACTCCGGGCGTGGCCTTCTGCGACTGGAAGCCGGTTGCCGGAAAAATGCTCACCCCCTGGGGCGAGAAACTCGATCCCTCACAGGTCTGGACTTCCTATCCCCGTCCGCTTTTGGAGCGGCCGAAGTCCACCTGGATGAACTTGAACGGGCTCTGGAAATACAAGGTGACCGCAAGGAATGCTCCGCGGCCGACGGACTGGAGCGGCGAGATCCTCGTGCCCTTCTGCCTCGAGGCGCCGCTGTCCGGCGTTGGCCGCGAACTCGAGCCGCGGGAGGCGCTTTGGTATTCACGCACGCTTCCGGAAGCTCAGCTGGAGAAACGCATGCTGCTCCATTTCGAAGCGGTGGACTACGAGACCACCGTCTGGGTGAACGGCGTCGAGGTCGGCACGCACGTTGGAGGGAATACGCCATTTTCGTTCGACATCACCGATGCGTTGAAACCGGGCGCGAACGAGCTCGTGGTCCGGGTTTTCGACGCGACGGAAGAATACCAGCTCAATGGCAAGCAGCGGTTGAAGCCCGAGGGCATCTGGTATACGCGCGTTTCCGGCATCTGGCAGACGGTGTGGCTCGAGGCGGTGCCGCCGCGTTCGTTCGAAGAGATCGACTATGCCACCGACATCGCGAAAGGCACGATCGAGGTGAAGCCGAAGCTTCGCGGGGAGCCGCTTGACGGCGAGCAGGTCAAGGTGACGGCGTATTTTCGCAACCAGCCCGTCGCCTCCGCCACCGGGACGGACACGGTCACGTTGAAGATTCCCGGCGCGAAGCTGTGGTCGCCCGACGAGCCGAACATCTACGATCTCATGGTCGAGCTGCAGGACGGCGGTGGACAAACGGTCGATGTCGCGAAGTCCTACACCGCGCTGCGCGAGGTCGGGAAGATGCGCGATGCGAATGGAAACTGGCGGTTCACGCTCAATGGCAGGCCGATCTTCCACTGGGGACCGCTCGATCAGGGCTGGTGGCCGGACGGATTGCTCACGCCGCCCTCGGAGGAGGCGATGGTTTCCGACATGAAGTTCCTCAAGGAGGCCGGGTTCAACATGATCCGGAAACACATCAAGATCGAGCCGCGCATTTACTACACCTATTGCGACCGGATGGGATTCCTCGTCTGGCAGGACCAGGTCAGCACCGGGCACGGACCGCGTTGGACGAGATTCGATCAAAATCCGCAGGACGCTTCATGGCCGCCCGAGGCGAAGGAGCAGTGGACGCTCGAATACAAGCGCATGGTCGATCATCTGGGTGATCATCCATCGATCGTCGTGTGGACGGTGTTCAACGAAGCGTGGGGCCAGCACGACACGCTCGAAATGGGCGAGATGGCGGTGAACTACGACCGGACGCGCCACATCAACATCGCAAGCGGAGGAAACTTCTGGGAGATCGGCGACATTGCCGACCACCACAGCTACCCGGATCCAGGCTTCCCGCTCAATCAGACCCGGCTCAACGACTACATCAAGGTCGTTGGCGAGTTCGGCGGGCACGGCTGGCCGGTGCGTGGGCATCTCTGGAGCCGGCAGGCGCGGAACTGGGGTTACGGCGGTTTGCCGCGAACGCTGCGCGAGTGGAAGGAGCGTTATGAGAAATCGATGGACGTGTTGTGCCGTCTTCGCACGCAGGGAATCGCCGCGGGTGTCTACACGCAGACCACCGACGTCGAGGGCGAGATCAACGGCCTGCTGACCTACGACCGTCTTCCGAAGGTCGAAACGTCGTGGCTGAAGGCCCTTGCCGACAAGCTCTACAAAACTCCGGACGTGCCCGGCTCGACCGCTTCGAAGTGAAAATTCATCCCTCGCCGAACAAGCTGGCAAGCCGTCCGGCGAGTTTTCGACGCGCGACGGAGTAGGAGAAGAATTTCAGCCCGAGTTCGTAGTTTCGCGTCGCCCACTCCTCGCGGAGCGCGGGGTTCGTGAGAATGCGTTCGGTTTCGGAAACGACCTCGTTCGTGACGAGCTGGGACATCTCGATGCACTTGAATCCGAGCGGGTCGATGTCGCGGGCATAGACGGCGTAGTTGTTCACGACGACCGGCTTTCCGAAATAGACCGCCTCGAGGAAGGCGTTTCCGAACCCCTCGTAATAGCTCGGGTAGGTGACGAGATCCGCGTGCGGATAGACGTCGTAAAGAGTGTAGATCTTTTGCCCTGCGGCGTTCACGCCGCGCGTTTCCGCCACGCGATCCCAGATGTAGATGGCGTCGATGCCGGCGTCGGCGATGCGGTCGCGCAGGAGGTTGAAATAGGCGTCGCCCTCGTCGCCGGGAGGATGGGAGAAGACGAGTTTGAGTTTGGGATTCTTCATCCGTCGCAGCAGCTCGATGGCGTGCTCGATCCCCTTGCGTGCGACAAGGCGGGTCGGCTGCAGCACGAGGATGTCGTCGTCCGCCACACCGATCTCGCGCCGGAAGTCACGCGTGTAGTCGTCGATGCCCGGCGGCGGAGTCTCAAAGTCGATGACGTTTGGAATGACCGTCGACGCCTGACCGTAGCGGCGCGCGAGTTCCTTTTGCTGCATCGAGTTGATGACGACGTGCTCCATCATCGGCAGCGTGGGCGGAAAGGCGGCGGCGAGATAGTCCGCGGCGGACGTGATCGTGAATCGCTCGCGTTCCCACGCGAAATCATGATGGTGCGCGATCGTGGGAATCTGTTTCTCTGCGATGACCTCCGTCATTGCCAGACCCAGCGGAATGTTCATCGGAATCGCGAGGATGTTCTGCGGAATGACGACCTCCAGTTCGAAGCGCTCGATGAATGCGTAGATGGCCGACTTCAGCCGCTCCTTGAGGGAATGAATGCGATCCGTCACCTCGCGATCACGCCATGTTTTCCCGAAGAGGTGCTGCTGGACGTCGAGAATGTAGGGGTGATTGAAAAACGCGACCGGCTCGAGATGGCTGCGGTCGGCGGGTTTGTCGAGCAGGCCCGCCATCCAGTAACACTCGGCGCCCTCGGCTTCGAGGATCTGCGCCCATTTCGCAGCCTCGAGAGTCACTCCGTCGGTTCCGTGAAAGCGTGTGGAGATGAACCCGATTCGCCTGGGGACGTTGGTGAAGGAAACGGTAAGACTCACGGGATGGATCGATTTGTGTTTAGGCTTCCCGCGTGAACGAGAGCATCCGAAATCACCTAGCATTTCTTTACGGAGAACGAAATGCCGGCGATCTCACCTCCGCAGTGGAGCAACTTGTCGGCCAGTTTCGCGTGCGAGTCCGGAATGCCCCGCCCGCGGATGCCCGTCCCACCGAGCGGGACGCCATGCTCATTACCTACGGAGACCAGGTTCGTCAGAGCGGTGAGGCTCCACTGCGCACGCTCGGGTCGTTTCTTTCGCGGCATGTTCGCGGGACGATCAGCGCCGTGCACATCCTGCCGTTCTATCCGAGTTCCTCGGACGACGGCTTTTCCGTGATGGACTATTTCGCCGTGGATCCGGCGCTTGGAGACTGGGATGATGTGGCGGCGCTGGGCGCGGAGTTCGATCTCATGTTCGACGCCGTGTTCAATCACGCGTCGGCGCAGGGCGTGTGGTTCCGGAATTTTCTCGCTCAGAAGCCCGGATGGGAAACGGCGTTCGTCACGGTCGAAGGGGAGCCGGACCTCAGTGCGGTTGTGCGGCCGCGTGCATTGCCACTGCTTACGGAGTTCGAGGTCGCCGGCGTCAGGCGGAAGGTGTGGACGACGTTCAGCGCGGATCAGGTCGACGTGAACTTTGCGGACCCGCGCATGCTGCTTCGCGTGCTGGAAGCCCTCCTGTTTTATGTGGAGAAGGGCGCGCGCTACATCCGTCTCGACGCGATCGGATTTCTGTGGAAGCGGACCGGGACCACCTGCATTCATCTGCCGGAGACACACGTGGCGATCCAGCTTATGCGCGCGGTGCTCGACGAGATCGCGCCGGCGGTGCAACTCATCACCGAGACGAACGTCCCGCATCAGGACAACATTTCCTATTTCGGCGATGGCACGAACGAGGCGCAGATGGTCTACAACTTCGCGTTGCCTCCGCTCGTTTTTCACACGATGCGCACCGGTGATGCCACGGCGCTTCAGAATTGGGCCCGCACCCTCGAACTGCCTTCCCGCGAAGTGACGTTCTTCAACTTCCTCGCGTCCCACGACGGCATCGGTCTGAACCCCGCCCGCGGCCTGCTTACGCCGGAGGAAATCGACGCGCTGGTCGACACCGCGCTCGCGCACAATGGCTGCGTTTCCTACAAGAGCCTGCCCGACGGCTCGAAAGCTCCCTACGAGCTGAACGTGAACTATTTTGACGCGCTGTCGAATCCGCTCGGGGCCGAACCCGACGACGTGCAGATCGCGAGGTTCCTTGCGGCACACGCGATCATGTTCGCGCTTCGTGGCGTGCCGGGCATCTATTTCCACTCGCTCTTTGGCTCGCGCGGCGACCGCGCCGGTGCGGAGTCGAGTGGAATTCCGCGTCGCATCAACCGCGAGAAACTCGTGGCCGCTACGCTGGAGGCGGATTTGCAGGATGCGGGATCCCGGAGGCGGCGTGTCTTCGATGGCATGGCCGCCATGCTGGCTGCGCGGGCGTCGCACCCCGCGTTCAATCCGTTTCAGCCACAGGATATCCTCGAAATCCGCCCGGAGCTCTTCGTGGTGCGTCGCGGCTCCGCCGGACACGAGGCGCTCGCAGTCGTCAATGTCACCAGCGAGCCGCAGGATCCCGAACTTCCACCGGAGTGTGCGACATGGAAACCGCTTCTCGGGCAGCTGGGGACACTGCCGCCCTACGGCGTGCTATGGCTGGCCGAATAGTTTTTCGGTCAGGTTCCGCCAGTCGGATTCGTCGTGGATCCGCGCGGTCTGCCACCCGAAGGCGCGTGCCGGTTCGATGTCATTGTCGAGCCGGTCGCCGACCATGAGAATCTCCTCCGGCTCGATGCCACGATGAGCGAGCCGTGCCGTCAGCGCCTGGAAGATGTGAGGGTTTGGTTTGCTGAACCCGAGTCGCCAGGACCACATCGTGAGTTCGGAGTCGAAAATTCCAACATCCAGGCCGCCGTCAGCGAGCGCCGCTGCCAGCTCGCGCAGCGTGTATTCCTGGGCGTTCGAGGCGATGCCAAGCGTCATTCCGTGGGCGACGCATTCGCGCAGGAATTCCGCGGCGCCGGGCATCAGTCGCAGTCCGCGCAGGATTTGCATGTGGTCGAAGAGAAAATTCTCCCGGGCGGATTCATCGAGCTTGGCGAACTCGGGCAACGCACGGGCAACGACCGCCGGCCAGACGACCTCAGAGAACTGGACGCCGCGCGCGGACGCCTGCGCGTGATCGGTGGTCACGATTTCCCGGCAGCGATTCGACAGCTCTTCGGTGGAGCAGGGGACGGCGCCGAACAGGCCGGTGGTGAGCCGGGTCCAATGAAGTTCTGCGTCGACGGGCGCAGGCAGCACCTCGAGGATGGTGCGATAAATGTCGCAGATGACGGCTCGGATCATTCGATCAGAATGGGGAAAACAAAGTCCCTGCCAAGTCGCTGCTCGATAAATGCGCGTTGAATTGCCTCCGCGCCGTCCTTCGGCTTGCCCGCGGCTTTGGAAAGCGCCTGCCGGAATGCCCCGGCGTAATGTGCCACATCGAGCATTTCGCCGGCCTGCGCGGGCCATGGCGTGAGTTCCAGCGAACCGGGTCGCCCGTGGATCTTCCGCAGGGCGGGATTCCATGGCGCGCAGCGCTCCCATGAGCGTTCGGGCGGCGCGTCGAGCACCTCGAGTTGCGCGTCGAGAGTCAGTCGACTGAATGCGATCGGTCCGTCGGCATCGAGAATGGGTGGACGTCCGGCGAACGGGCGCACGCTCGATGGCAGACTGTGGCGCCACGTTTTCCAGATGGTCCGCTGTCTGGTGGATTCCGCGCGGATGTCGATCATATCGCGGTCGATCCAGACTTCGTCGTAGGCGTGGGGAAAACGAAAGCCGAGCTTTCGCAGGTCCGGCATGACATTCGGAAGGCTTCGCGCGATCAGCGGGCGTTCCGCCGCGACGGCCTCGATGAACGGGAGTCCGAAGCCCTCCTGGACCGATGTCAGAACCACCGCCTCCGAGGCCGCGATCAACGCCGCCACGTCCGGCGCGTCGTTTTCCGCGTCGGCGAGAATTGCAAAGCGGGCACGCCATTTGTTGGACTTCGCGGCTGCGCGGAGTTTGCGCGCGTAGGCCGCCTCCTCCGGGGAGCTCACCGCGGCGGTGGTCACCAGCCATGCGTCGGGGCGAAGCCACCTCGCGAGCAGCACCGCCTCCGCGAGGTTTTTGCGGCGGAGAAACCGCGTGGGAAAAATCCAGACGGGATCGTCGTCGCCAAGGCGGTTTCGCAGCCACGCGCGCGCGCGTCGGACTTCCGTCGCGGCCGGGCCTTTGCTTTGTGTGGCGGGATTGGGAAGCCAGCCGACGCGATGCTTCGAATGCTTCCGGATCGTATCGTGATCGAGACGATTGATGGTGGCATGGAAGACATGCCCCGGGAACACGGCGCGCGCGACGGCGTCGAGCGTGCGGTAGCCGAGCGTTTGCAACTCCGGCCAGCGCAACCAGCGGTTGTCCACCCAGAGGTCATGGTGATGATAGATTGCGGGAACCCCTCGTCGCAGGGTTTCCACGCTGATCGCCTCGACCAGCGGAACGTTACGCGCAAGGGACGGGTTGTGAAGCCACACCGCATCGACGTGTGCCAGCAGACGGGCGACGGAATCGCTGGCCTGCGGCCGACGCTTCTGCTCGGAGGTGTAGCGAAATGCCGGGTCCACCCATTGCTGCAGATTCACGCCCGGCAGCGATGCGACCAGCGATTGGAACCACGGTTCCGGTGCGGCTTCACCGGTCACCAGCGTCACCGATTGCAGATTCAATTCCCGGGCGATTGCCGGCAGCGCGATCTCGATCACGCGCCGCACCCCCCCTGGCCGGAGGTGGTAGTGGATGACGGCGAGATGCTGGACCAAGGCGTGCTCGTGGTGGGTCGGGTTTTCTTAGGTTGCCCAATCCGTCATCGCAAAGAACAATCGCCCCTCAATGGCAGACTTTTTCCAGACTGGATCGATTGCCACGCTGCACAAGCTGGGCAGGCCCGACATCGAGCGACTCGAAAAAGAGCTGCAGGAGTTTTCGCAGGAATCGCCAATCGCGCTGGTCCTCCCCTGCCATGTGAAGGAACTCGGCACGCCGGCGCTGCGGGGCATCATCCGCGAGCTCAAGAACGTCAGATACATCAGCCAGATCGTCGTCGGCATCGACGGGGCGACGAATGTGAAGCTTTGGGAGAAGGCCCGACGGATTTTCAGCCAGCTCCCTCAGGAGACGATCCTGCTCTGGAACGACGGACCGCGGATGAAGCGGCTGATCGAGCGGCTGGACGAGTCCGATCTGGATCCCGGTTCGCCCGGAAAGGGCCGGAACATGTGGTGGTGCTTTGGATATGTCCTCGCGAGCGATCGCGCGAAAATGGTCGCCGTTCACGACTGCGACATCGTCACCTACACGCGGGAAATGCTCGCGCGCCTTTGTTACCCCGTGGCGCACCCCACGCTGGGCTACGATTTTGCGAAGGGCTACAGCGCGCGGTTTTCCACGCGCTTGAACGGCCGCGTGATGCGTCTGCTCGTTTCGCCGCTCCTGCGTTCGCTCGAGAGCATCATCGGCGTGCATCCGTTCGTCGTCTATCTCGACACCTTCCGCTATCCGCTGGCGGGCGAGGTGAGCATGGATCTCGATGTGCTGCGGCGCATTCGGATGCCGTCCGATTGGGGCGTCGAGGTCGGCATGCTGGCGGAGGTGTTTCGCGTCACGTCGCCGAAGAGCATCTGCCAGGTGGACATTGCCGATCGCTACGACCACAAGCACCAGGAACTCTCCAGCCGCGATCCGGGCAAGGGACTGAACAAGATGGCAATCGACATCGTGCAGTGCGTCTTTCGAAATCTGGCGGGGCAGGGCATCAAGCTCGACCGCGGATTGTTCGATACGCTGCTCAGCGCCTACTCCCGGAAGGCCGAGGATACGATGCGGTTTTACGCGGCGGACGCCGAAATCAACGGCCTCAAATACGACCGCCATGAGGAGGAACTCGCCGTTTCCACCTTCGTCCGCGCCATTCGCAATGCTGCGAAGGATTACGTGGACGATCCGCTCGGGGAGCCGTTGATCCCCAACTGGAACCGCGTCGAATCCGCGCTGCCGGACTTCTTTGCCTCGTTCCGGCGCGCGGTGGAACTGGATAACAAATAGGCGGGCACCCGGCGCGCCCGCCTGAGCGTTGCCCGGTTATTTTTTCGAAGCGGCCGGGGTCAATCGCGCCGAAGGCACGACCTCCCGATCCTGGCTCGCGCTCGACCACTCGAGGCGGGTGCTGGCGCCGCCTCTGTCCTCGAAATACTCGTAGACGATCGGGTATTTCTTCCCGGCCTCGAGTTCGATCGTTCCGGTCGGCGTCTGATCGTATTCATCGGTCCATTCGTCGATCACGACCTTGTCCCCGATCTTCAGTCGACGACCGTTGTCGGACTTCGCGTAGAACGTGTAGGTCTCGGAATACAACGGCTCGATGAATCCCTCCCAACGCACGGAAAACGTGTCGGGCTCGATCAGCGGGTCGGGAGAGCCCTCGCCCCAGTTGAATGCGATCTCGGGGTCGAGCCGGGTGAGCTTCGGATTCGTGAGGTCGCGATTGTCGAAATACGTGCCGGTCAGTCCGCGCAGCTCCATCTCCGCAGGACGCACGGCGGCGTAGTCGAACGCGACTTCGCCGTTGTCGCCCTCGTCGGAGCGGAAGGCGATCTGATTCCTTCCGGCGTTCAGAGCAACGTTTTCTCCGTGCAGCATCCACACGTCCCAGCTCGTCGTGCGATGAAACTGCGAGCGCTTGATCTTCTCCCCATTCACATAAAGCGTGAGAGTGCCCTTGCCCGGCGGATAGGCGGTCGGATGGGACTTTTGTTCGTCATGAATCTCCACGCCGTTCGCATAGCGGAAGACGATGCGGTAAACGCCGGCCTCCGGCACGGTCACGTCGAAGGCCGCACGCGCGCCGCGCTTTTCGAATCCATCGACGTATCCGGTTCCGGAGTAGTTCTTGTTCTTCGACGCCCTCGCAGCGCCGCCGGCGAGCTGCCATTTCTCCGCGGGGTAAAGTTCCCCGAGCCCGGGATCGCCCGAGGGATTGTCCAGAAACACCGACGGTCCGGGTGGTGTGCCGAAGTCGGGAGTGCCATCCGGCTTGAACGTGAACGGCTTGATATTCGCGGCGCGGATGCCGTTGTCGTCCGCAGGGAAGATCTTCGAGTGATACATCACCCAGTGTTGCTTGCCGTCCGGTGACGTGGTGAAGCTGGCGCGGGCGGGCCCCCAGACGTCATCGCTCGTCTTCAACAGCGTGCCGAGGTATTTCCAGGCCTCGCGCTCTTCGATGGGACCGAGCGTGGGATCGTAGATCATCGCGGTGAGGCGGTAGTCCTTTGACGCAAACGCGCCCTCCGAGCCCGTCATGATAAGCTTGCCGTCATTCACGAGCGCGCGGGGCCCCTCGGCGTGAAAGATCGTTTCCTTGCGATGGGCGGTGATCTTTGTGGGGCTGTCCATCGGGGCCATCACGGCGTTGCGGATGATTGGATCGGCGAGCGAGCCCCAGAACGCGTAGAGCTTGCCGTCCCATTTCACGGTCGTGAAATCGTTTGCCTGGGCGTTGCCGCGTTCGTCACCGGTGAACAGCACCCCTTTGAAGACGAAGCCGTCGAGCGGGTCGGTCGTGTTCGACTCCAGCACGACCGCCATGTGCTTCCAGTCATGCTCCCGGGAGTCGCCGCAGAAGTAGACATACCACTTGCCGTCGATGAAAAAGAGCTCCGGCGCAAAGACGCGGTTGAAGTCGCCTTCGCCGTCCCAGACCTTCACCTTCTCGCCGCGCTCGACGAGGGTTTTCGATTTCGAAACGTAGACCGCCTTCGGGTCGAGCGGCCCGGACGTGCAGACGTAGTAGTAGCCGTCGTGGAAGACCACCCAGGGATCCTCCGCCTGGTAAAGCGGGTTGGTGAATTTCGTCTGCCGTTCCGCATGACCGGGAGCGATCAGCGAACACGTCAGCAGCAGGAGGTAGAGGCTTTTTTTCATGTCAGGGGATGGTGCTTCGGTGCAGGGCGTGGGGAGGGCGCCGTCGATTGAAGGAGCGTTTCTATCCTGCAAGAAACAGGCGGAGAAGCGGGAAATCACCGCCCGCACGGATCGTGGCGACCTAATCGAGGTGCCGCCCTTGTGTCGTAACTTGTGGATGTCCGCCCGTTGAATTCACGGCGCGCAACCGGCCACATTTCCTCGTTCCCAATATTCGGCAGCCAAACTTGCGGATGCGCGGAACGCAAACCCCACAAAAATATTCCCCACCAAATCGCCATGAATCCTCTCGTTCGAACCAGCAAACATCTTGGAGCCATTGCAGTGGCGGCCGCGCTCTTCACAGGCTCGGCCTCCGCGCTGTCCATCAACGTCGTCAATTACAGCTTTGAGCTGGATAACGCTGGAGGGGCCGGCGGTGTCGTTCAGTCTGTGCCAACCGGATGGACCCAATACAATCGCGTGGGAGGCTCGGACATCGGATCGCAGAATCCCAACAACAGTCAGTTCCCGATCAACAACCCGCTCGCGTCGCCTGCGCAAGGAAACCAGTTCGCCTACATCAACACGTTCGACAACAATCCCGGCGGCATCAGCGGCATTTATCAGTCCGTCGGAGCTTTGCAGCCGAACACGATCTACACGCTCACCGTGGCGATCGGATCGCGCGCTGATCGCATCAATACCGCTGGAACCATCTCGCTGATCAACGGCCTCAACCCCATCACCGGAACCATTCTCGCAACGGGCGGTGGGCTGCCTGCCACGCAGGGCACATGGGAGGATTACACGATCAGTTTCCAGACCGGCGCGTCCGTGGATGGCATGCTGACGATCGCCCTTTCCTCGGTGGCGGCGGGAACGATTCAAGCCGACTTCGACAATGTCCGGCTGGATGCCGTGGCGGTGCCGGAGCCCGAGCTTTACGGACTGGCGCTCGCGGGCTTGATCGGCGTCATCGTCTGGCGTCGGCGTGCCCGCCGGCCGGCGATGCAGTAGGCCGCGGAGCGCGCGTCCCCCCGAAACCGTGGGATGCGTGAATTTCCAGGGGAGGAGGAGCGTTTCCCAACGGAGCGCTCCTCTTTCATTTCAAGCGGTTTTCGCGCTGACCGTCCCTCCGAACAGGCCGCGGTGATGACTTCGGTAGCTCCCGGGCGACATCCCGGTTTTCGCGAGGAAGATCTGCCGCATGTTCTCGAGGCTGCCGAATCCGGAAAGCGATACAATGAGCTTGAGCGGCAGGTTTGTGGATCGCACGAGTCTTTCCGCACGGACGAACCGGCAGTTGACGATCTCGTCGAGAACGCCATGGCCAAGCGTCATCAGCATGTGTCGCTCGAGCGTCCGGCGATTCACCCCGATGGCGTCCGCGACCTCCGGGACGTTGAGCACGTGGCGACCGCGCGTCCAGATGTAGTTCACCGCCGCAGCCACCACGGCATCGTTCGCCTTCTTCTCCTCCTCGAGGACCGATTGGGCGGAGGGAGCCGCGAGCACTGATTCCAGCACCGCCAGGGCCCGCATCGAGAGAAGGGCGGAGTTGAAGTTCGGGGTTCGTTGAACCGCATCCTCGAGCCGGCAGAGGAGTTGTTCCGTCGTTTCCGGATCCTGCAACGTGACGATCGAAGCACGGGAGGTTTCCACTTCCCGGGCGAAAAGCCGGAACGCGATCGCTCCGTCAAACTGCACCCATTTTTCCGTCCATCCGGTTTCGGGCGCGGGCCGGTAGCGATGCCACAGGTTCGGAGGCAGGATCAGCGCCTGCCCCGCGGAAAGCGACACGACGGGGCTGTTCCTCGATTGAAAGGTTCCGCGCCCCTGCGTGATCAGCAGCAGCTGAAATTCCGGCAGCACCCGCCCCTCCTCCCACGAGAAATGGTAGAGCTTGGGGTGCATTTGCTTGGGATAGGGTTCCCCCGGCAGAGCCTGGGAGTGTCCGACACTGGTCAGATAAAAGTAGCCGCGCACGGCGGCATCCGGGGGTGGGAGGTAGTGATACCAATCGATTTCTCCGGGCATATTCAGGGGGGTGGGTGGCGCAGACGTGTGCTTCCAAAAGGAAGAAAAGCAAAACGTCTCAAACACTCGTTATGTTGGAGACAGTTTGAGTTTTTATGTTTACTTTGCGTAAATCATACAAACCAACATTTCCATTAAAAAAGGCAGATCATGAATTTTGTTTTTCCCTCCAGATGGAGGTGCCTTCTGGCAGGGATGCTGACTGCGGCGCTGTTCCTTTCCCAATCGCAGGCCGCCCTTCTGCCCCCCGCGAATCTTTTTTGTGATTTGCGCGAAAATCCGCGGGGAATCGAAACCGCCCACCCCCGACTTTCGTGGACGGGCGCCTCATCGGAGCGTGGCGATTTTCAGACCGCTTTCCAGGTCATTGCCGCATCGTCCACGGAACTGCTGGCGTCGAACACCGGCGACCTTTGGGATAGCGGGAAGGTCGAGTCTTCCGAGCAGCGTGCGCTTTACGCGGGGGCGCCGTTGCACTCGTCGCAGCAGGTTTACTGGAAGGTCCGTCAGTGGGGGAAAGGCGGTGACGTTTCGGAATGGAGCCCCATTGCCACGTGGACGATGGGAATTCTCGATCCCGCGGAATGGAGTGCGCAGTGGATCATGGGATTGCCGCGCAAGAGCATTGGTTACCATTCGCAGACCAGTTCCACCGCGAACACGGCGAAATGGGTGCAGGTGGATCTTGGCAGTTCGCGATCGATTGACTCCATCGTTCTGCATCCGAAATGGCACGAGGGGCAGCCGGGATACGGGTTTCCCGTTCGTTACCGGGTGGAGGTTTCGAATGATCCCACCTTCGCATCGGCGACCACCGTGGACGATCGCACGGCGGCGGATGTCCCGAATCCCGGCGCGTTTCCAGTCGCGATCGCGGTGGATGGCGTTTCGGGGCGTTACGTGCGGGTGACCGCGACGAGGCTCTATCGCAACGCAGCCGGCAACAACTTCGCGTTCGCACTCAGCCAGCTCGAGGTCGTGAGCGACGGCACGAATGTCGCGCAGAATGCCGGCGTGGCCGCGCTCGACACGATCCAGCAGTTCGGGTGGGGGACAGCAGGACTCACGGACGGTGCGGGATTTGTCGGTTGCGACTATGGGAGGCGGCTTCGCCGGGAGTTCACGGTGAAGCCGGGATTGAAGCGCGCCACCGCCCACGTCTGCGGACTCGGGCAATACGAGATGTTCGTCAACGGCTCGAAAAACGGCGCAGACTATCTTTCGCCCGGATGGTCCGCCTACCGGAAGACGTGTCTCTACGACACACGGGATCTCACGGGCCAGTTGCAGGAGGGGCCAAATGCCATTGGCCTGATCCTTGGCAACAGCATGTATCAAATTGGACCCGGCTACGGGCGCTATGTGAAATTCCAGCAGTCCTTCGGGCCATTGAAGGCGATCGTCCAGATCGAGCTCGAATACGAGGACGGCTCGACCGAGACCGTCGTCAGCGACAGTTCGTGGCAGACGGGGTCCGGCGCGATCACGTTCGAGAACCTTTACGCGGGGGAGGACTACGACGCGCGGCTCGAGACCCCGGGCTGGAGCGAACCGGGATTTTCCGATCCACGCTGGACACCGGCGGTGACGACCACCGGCCCGGGCGGAGTGCTTCGGGGGACCAACTACGCGGCGTCACCGTTGGGACGGTTCGATGTCTTCGACCCGATCAAGGTGACCCCGATTTCGGCGAACACGAAGGTTTACGACATGGGGCAGAACGCCTCGTTGATGCCGAAACTCAAGGTCCGCGGACCGGCAGGGTCCTATGTTCGCATCATCCCCGCGGAAAGCGTTGGACCTGACGGACGCGTGGACCGCTCGAGCGTCACGCAGGACAGCAATCCACCGCTGCCCGCGTGGTGGCAATACACGCTCGCGGGAGACGGAACCGAGAGCTGGACGCCGCAATTTTACTACCACAGCAGCCGGTATTTTCAGGTCGAGGTGTTCCCGGCGCCCGGCGACTCCGAGTTGCCGACGGTCGAGTCCATTCAAAGCGAGGTCGTCCACTCCACCGCCCGTGCGGTCGGGACGTTCCAGTGCTCGAACCCGCTCTTCAACCAGATCTACGACCTCATCCGATGGGCCCAGCGCAGCAACATGATGAGCCTTTTCACGGACTGTCCGGGTCGTGAGCGGCTTGGCTGGCTCGAGCAGGTGCACCTCAACGGCCCTTCGTTGCGCTACAACTTCGACATCGCGGCGATGTTCTCGAAGGTCCAGAACGACATGGCTGACAGCCAGCTGGACAACGGCTTCGTGCCGAACATCGCGCCGGAATATTTCATGGCGAGCAGCGACATCAACGCTCCCATCCGCAACTCCCCGCCGTGGGGCAGCACGAGCATCCTAGGCGCGTGGCAGCAGTATCAGTTTCACGGCGATCGCCAGTTGCTCGAGCGCTACTACCCGATGATGAAGGCCTATCTCGGCTTTCTGACGAACACGTCGGACAACTTCATCACACCGGTCGATCTCGGCGACTGGGCCGATCTCGGCCAGAGCGAAAGCGAGCAGCAGCTCACGTCGCGAGGCCTGGTGGGCACGGCGGTCTTTTACGAGGACGCCCTTGCGATGGCGAAGATCGCAGACCTGCTTGGGCAGCCCGCGGATGCGGCGAACTTCACGCAACTCGCGGCGAACATCCGGACCTCGTTCAACAACCGGTTTTTCAAGCCAGCGACCGGCACCTACGACACCAACAGTCAGGCCGCCAATGCCATGCCGCTTGCACTCGGCATCGTGAATCCTGCGAACGTCGGCAGCGTTACCGCGTCGCTGATTGCCGACATCCGGTCGAACAACAACGGCCTCACGACCGGCGAAGTGGCGCATGTTTACATGCTTCGCGCGCTTCAGGCTGCCGGACGCGCGGACCTGATCTACGCGATGACTAATCAGACGGAGACTCCGGGCTATGGATTTCAGATCGCGCAGGGGGCGACGAGTCTCGCGGAGCGATGGGACGGACAATCGGTGATTCTCTGGGGTTCGCTGAACCACTTCATGCAGGGCCACATCATGGAGTGGTTTTACCGGCATCTCGCAGGCATTCAGCTCGATCCGGATGACGTCGCGTTTCGAAAGATCATCATTCAACCGTCGATCGTCGGAGATCTCGCGTCCGCATCGGCGCGCTACGAATCGACGCAGGGGCTGATTCGGAGCGAATGGAAGGTGGAGGGGAATCAACTGACGATGAACGTCTCCATTCCCTTCGGAGCGACGGCGAAGATTTACGTCCCGACCCGTTCCGTCGACTCGGTCCTCGAAGGTGGAGTGCCGGCGGAGAACGCGGCGGGAGTGACGTTCGTCGGCACGGAAGGGGAATATGCGGTCTGGGCCGTCGGCTCGGGAGACTATGTCTTCACGAGCAGTCTTGGACTGGCAGCTCCCACGATTACCGACGGAGAAACTACCAAAACCACCGCGACCGTGGAATGGACGCCGGTGAGCGGCGCAACGGCCTACGTGGTGAAACGCGCAGCAAATCCGGGCGGACCGTTCGTGACGATCGCGGACGACGTGACCGCCGCGAGCTTCACCGATAGGAACCTCGCCACCGAAACGACCTACCATTACGTCGTCGCCGCGAAGGACGGTTCGCGGGTGAGCAATGATTCCGACGAGATTGCGCTCACGACGTCGTTTCTTTCGGACGCGGGCTTCGAGTCCCCGATCATTGCGACGTTTGTTTACGACGCACCGAACAGCGAATGGGATTTCTCGCCGAAGCAGGGAAACAGCGGATCCGGCCTGTCGCGAAATGGCAGTGCGTTCAATAATCCGGCGGCGCCCGACGGGCGGCAGGTCGCATTCGTGCAGGGGACCGGTTCCATGGCGCAGACGCTCACGGAATTGATTCCCGGCGTGACCTACGATGTGACATTTTCCGCCGCACAGCGGGCGGGAGTCATCAATGGCGGGCAGACATGGAAGGTGGTGCTCGATGGCGCGACCCTTGGCAACTTCGCGCCCGGAGCGGCGGCGACGGTATTTGCCGATTACACGGTTTCGTTCACCGCGACTGCACCAAGCCAGATCCTGGGCTTCATCGGCACCAATGCAAACGGCGGAGACAACACGGTTTTCATCGATCGAATCCGCGTTGTGTCACGACCGGTCGAGACGACGGTCACTTATGCTGGAAATCGGAAGGTGTATCTTCTTTGGAAACCCGTTTCCGGAGCGACTGGATATGTGATCCGGCGCGCGCTTTCCAACGACGGTCCGTGGACGGTCGTCGCCAATGTTCCGACGCCTGCATTCACCGACACCGACGTCGTCAATGGTGTGGATTATTTCTACACGATCGCGGGGAGGATCGGAGAAACGGAAACGCCACCCTCCGCCGTCGCAACCGCGAGTCCCAACGCCGTCAGCATTCCAATTCCGAACCGCGGCTTCGAGAATCCACCATTCGGCGCCGGTGGGTTTGGCTATGGCATTCGCGGGGCGGGGTGGAAGTTCCGCCCGAATTCGGCGAGCAGCGGTTCGGGCGTTGCCAGCAATGGCAGCGGATTCACGTCGTCCAATCCGAATGCCCCCGAAGGCACGCAGGTCGCATTCCTCCAGCGCGCCGGCGTCCTCTCCCAGCGAGTTCGCGGATTTGCGCCCGGTGGCGTCTATACACTGACGTTTTCCTCGGCGAATCGCGCCACGGCGGGTTTTGCCACGAAGCAATCGTGGGACGTGACCCTGGATGGGACGGTGATTGCCAGTTACACGAACACGCCGACGACCTACTCGGAGGACTCCTCCACGTTCACGGCCTCCGCCGCGCAACATGAACTGGCCTTCGTCGGCAAGGGCACGGTGGATACGACGGCTTTCCTCGACGACCTCCGATTGGAGGGTGCGTTGCCGTCGGAGTCGACTTCGGTGACAGCGACCGGCGCCGGATCGGATCGCATCGGGATCTCGTGGTCCCAGATTTCCGGCGCGACGGGATATGTCGTGAAGCGGGGCGAGTCCGAAGGTGGGTCCTACCGGCAGATCGCCGTCGTGGACGATACGCGTTACGTGGATTCCGACGGACTCGTTTCGGCAACGACTTATTTTTACAAGGTCAGCGTCCTCAATGCGGTGGGGCGCGGAATGGAATCTCCCGTCGCATCGGCAACGACATGGATGTCCCTCGATGCGTGGAGGGTCCTCCATTTTGGCACCAGCGAGAATGCCGGGGATGCGGCGGATGACGCGGATCCGGACGGCGATGGCTCACCGAATCGCGGAGAGTGGGTTGCCGGGACGGATCCCAACGCGCGCTCGAGCGTTCTCGATATCCGCGAGGTTGTCGCCACCGCTGACGACATCACCGTGAGATTTCCCACGGTCAATGGACGTGCCTATCGGGTGGAGCGTTCCGGGACGTTGCTGGGCGGCTCCTGGACGACCGTGCGGCGGGACGTGGCTGGAACCGGCGGGATCGTGGAGATCGGGGACCTCGTCGTTGCGCCGGAGGGCCGGTGCTTCTACCGGGTGGTGGTGGAACAATAGTCCGCGCGCCCGCTCAATGGGCTGATCCGGCGACGGTCATCGTCGATGCCGAATGCCGAACTCGCCACGGCCCTGTCTTCCCCCAAAGACAGGGCTCGTGGTGATTACCGACAGTAATCGTGTGAGTGCGGGAGATGCTCAGACGGAGCGCTTCCGTCGATGGAACACCAGGAATGCGACACAGCCGGCCGCGAGGAGCGCGACTGTGGTCGGCTCCGGAACGGCGACGGCTTCCAGCCGGACATTGTCAAACGCGGCTTGAATCGTGCCGGCTGCCGGCGTGGAGAGAACAATCGTCAGGAATCCGTCCACGGAATCGCCGGTCGTGAAACTGATCGAATAATCCTCCCACGTGCCCGGCGTGTCAGGGATGCCGCCGCCGGTGGCGAGGATCGTGCCGGAGGGATCAAAGCCTTCCACCAGGGAGATCGTGCCCGCCGTATTGACGCGGTCCAGACGGGAGCCGATCGCCACGGTGAGCGTGTAGGTTGTGTTGGGCTGCAGATCCGTGATTGGTTGAAAGATGCCGCTGATCCCATCCGGATTTTCCGGGAACGTGTTGATGTAGACGAATTGGTTTCCCTCCGCCGGCGCAGCGAGCGGGTTGATGCTCGAGAACATGGCGCCCGAGGGGTTTTGCGATCCAATATCGGCGCCGCCCGTCTGATTGCAGCTCAGCCAGCCGTTGGGGACGGATTGGACCACTCCCGGAGACGGAGCGACATCCATCTCGAAGCTGTAGTTCTCGACAACGAGTAACGCTGCAGGACTCGTTGCCACCGAGGCGACGAGCAGCGCACAGGTCAGCGCGGGGAAAGAGGAGAAGCGAATGTGCATGGTTCGTCAGGGGATGATTTGAGGTCGCACGAAACGGCGACGCCGTGAAAACTATGGCCCCGACACAGACGCCTCAACGACCGGGGCTCCACAACTTACGACACCGGTGTTCGGTGCGGATCCACCTTCGGAGAGAACCCGGAAGCTGAGGCGGGACGCGCTTGTGGAGTGGTAATCCCCTTGCGAGGCGGGTCAGCCGCGGATTTCGGGTCGCATTGCGAGTTCCCGGAGGGCGGATGCCAGCAGCGTCCTTCCCGGCTCCACGCGATGCCAGGTGGAGGCGCCGGAGGGGTGGGGCAGCGGGAGGACTTCGCAACGCCGTCCTGCAAACTCGATCGGCCAGATGCGCCCGACGACATCGGCCAGCAGCGCGAACGGGAGAAACCGGGAGATTGCAAGTTTGCCGACTGCGAGGATGAGCGATGGCTTGAGAATCTCAAACTCACGCTGCATCCACTGCGAGCAGTTCGCGATCTCGGTGTCGTCAGGGACGCGGTCTCCGCCTTTCGGGTTCTTTCCGGGGAAGCATCTGCACACGGCGGCGAAGTAGATCCGGCTGCGTGCCTCGTCCTCGTTCCACCCCGTCGCGGATTCCAGCCATTTGAAAAGGGTTTTGCCCGCGGTCCATGCGAACGGCCTCCCGAGGACGGGCTCCTTCACGCCCGGCGCCTGGCCGACGAGGAGGATGCGGCTGTCGACCGGACGGCCGACGACGACCGGCTTGTGCATGGCCGGGCAGAGCGTGCAGGTCGAGAGTGCCAGGAGGTGTTCGGTGAGGCGATCGGTCGTCATGCGGACCGCGGAGATTCCCCGGAGGACGGGGCGGGGCGCAAGCTTCGAAGCGAGGTCGTGCAAACGCGGGGATGCAGGCGGCGCGGGGCGTTGCGGCGCTTCGCAAAACAGCCGCGTGCGCGGACGTGTGCCGCGGCGGGCGAACGCTCCATTCCGCTTCGCGATGACTCACGCGAAGCGGATGGGCGGGATGGCGTCAGGCGGCCTTCCGGAAATGCTCCAGCACTTCCGGCGCGGGAATGTTCACCAGATCCTTCTTCAGGTTTCGCGAAAGCCGGCTCTGGAGATCGGCGGGAACTTCTTCGAGGATTGCGTGGTTGATCTCCGGAGGAGCGGCAAACGACCAGCGGCGCGGCTGGTTGGCGCGAAGGATCTCGGTGATCTTTCGCGCCGCTTCGCGAAAGCTCCGGTGATTGTGCTCCATTTCGATTCCCTTGCGCTCAGCGATCGACGTGCCGGGAGCGTTTGCCCCGCGGGAGGGAAAGGCGCCGGCCTGGTCGGTGTATTCCTCGGAATACCGTTTTCGGGCTCCATTGATCGAGATGGTCTCGGCGAGCCGGAGTTTTGGGGTGGAAGTCGTGGAGAGCAGATAGACTTTGAGCGCTCCGCGATCGGCAATGAAGAAGAATTCAGTTGCGATCATACGGCCAAATCGTGGACCCGTTCCCTGCCGGAGGCAAGCAGCGTTCGTTCGGAAATTATCCGGTCGCCAAAGCGGGAATTCCTCCCGTGGGTGGAGGGGCCGATCAGGGCTCGACGGCCTGTCCGTCGTCATCCGCCGGCAACGGTGCGGTCTCGTCGTCCTGCAACGCGGCCTGGGCATTCATGGCTGCGATGCCCGGCATCGCAACGGCGGCGACGGCTGCTGCGGGAAGGATGGCAGCGGCGGCGACCATCTGGCGGGAGCCGTTGGGCGAATACATCACGGAGGTGGCGGCGTCCTTCTCGTTGCGGGTGATGGTGAAGACGAACCGCTGGGAGGCGAATCCGTAAAGCTTCTCGAAGGGCTGGCGGAACTCCGGAGGAAAGTCGCCATCCGCATTCAACGAGTTCATCTGAATCCGGCGGAGAATCGAGGAACCGGTTTCGCTCAAATACGCGAAACCGTTGCCCTCCATTTTTTCGAGAGAGGCAAAGCGGCGGAAGGCCGTGGAGTCTTTCAGCAGCGGGGGAGGTGAAACCTTGCGGGCCAGCGCGGTGACGATTTCCGGAGAGGTCGCGATGACGGTGTAGTTTCCGAAACGTGCGATCGTCGGTGCGACCGGCAGCCCCTGGACAGGGAGGGGAACGGTCGTGGAGCGGACGCCGTTTTCATCGGACTTGGTCAGCTTCAACATGCGTCCGACCGATTCGTCGAGCTTTGCGGACAGCAGGTTGTAGAGCTTGTCGTCGTTGACGCGGAAGAGAATTGCAGCGGCCATTTTCGGCAGCTCCATGGGCGTGCCTCCGGCCGGGATGGTCATTGTGGCCGACTCGTCGGCGGTGATGACAAACCCGATTTCCGAGCCGAGCGAGGCGAAGAACTCCGAGGGCGGCATCCCGAGCGCCATTTCGGCCATTGCGGGGAGTTGCTGCACCTGCGCGCGGGCGGCGGGATCGGGGAGCGATTCGGCGATCTCCAGCAGCCAGCTGTAGAAAGCCTGCATATCGACGTCGGTGAAGGCGGTATACACCGTCGAGTCGGGCAGAATGTCGAGTGCATCAAGCGGATGAGGAGGACGGTTGCCGGTGAGTTTCCAGAGCGATCCGGATTTCGCCGCTTCATCCAGAAGCAGGACGGAGCGCGTGCGCGACAGGTCGGGTTCGAGCTGGATGCAGCTCATACCGAATGAGCGGATTTGCAGGAGCCCTGTATCCAGCAGGGCCTTCCTGCCCACGGCATACCATGCTTCGATCGGGTCGGCGGAACCGCCTTCCCGGGTGGTGAGGGCGACCGCTGCGTTTTTCCATTCGTCGAGATAGGCTGGAACCCGGTTCAGAATTTCCTCGGTGCGGATGTAAACGTAGAAGTCGCCGCCGGCGTCGAGATACGCCGCAGTGGCGTCGAAGGTTTTCGCAGACTCGGGATTCAGTGCCGTCGCCTTCGAAGAGTCCGGCTTCTTTTCGCAGGCGAAAAAAATGGCGATGGCGAGCAGGGAGGCGAGGACCGACAGGTGTTTCACGGGAGTGGATGGGTGGATGCGAGTGGAAAATCTATATCTGGACGCAGACGATTCGGCAATTTGCGAATCGACCTTGCCTCGAATTCCCGCTTGCCGCGTGGGGTTGATGTTCCGTTGACAGGCCACTTGGTTTCATTGCCCGAGAAATCCGAATTCCCCCGCAGCCGCTGCGGGCATTCGTCATTCGCCATGCAACCGCCCTGTGGTCCGCGCGCGAACTTCCGGTGACATGAATCCGGAAACCGCAGAGTCTCTCGAAGATTTGAAACAGAAGGGTCGGGAGTTGGGCCTTTCCGCCCGACTGCGCGCGGAGGACGCGCTGGCCGAGACCGAATATTACGTCCGCCGTAATCCATGGATTGCACTCGGAAGCGCAGCGCTTTTCGGCGCGGTCATCATGGCTCTTATTCCGCGGCGAAGTGCGGTCCCACCACCGGGACGGCTTCAAGTCGTAAAGGATTGGCTCGATGAGATGGGTTCCACGATCGCGGCGCAGATGCCGGATCGTGGAGATGTCCGTTCCGCCGTCCGCAAGAGCGGACTGCCGGCCTTTCTCGAGCGTTGTGGCAAACGGCTGCGTCACATTTGAGATTCCATGAAATCCCACAAAAACGATTCCGCTGAGCTCCGGCTTGCCGGTCCGATCGGAGCCGCTCTCGGCGCTCTGCTTCTGCTCCGAATGCCGCTGTTTCGCGCCCTGCCCCGCTTCGTGCTCGGGCTCGCGTTCATGCTGCTGCGTCCCGCTCTTCTGGTCCTCGGGATTGCAAAGATCGTCGAGTGTGTCCGCGGCCGCGACGAAGTCTCTCCTTCCTGACAAAACCAACATCACCCCCGATCCCATGCTCCACTACGCACTTGTCTTCCTGATCGTTGCCATCATCGCCGCCGTTCTCGGCTTCGGTGGAATCGCCGGCACGGCGGCCTGGATTGCCCAGGTTCTCTTTGTTGTTTTTCTGATCCTCGCGATCGTTTCGTTTCTCCGCCGCAAGAGCTGACCGGTCAGCGGGCCGAGATCCGGTGATTTCTCCGTGCCGTTCGCGGACGTCGCGGTTAAATCCGCGGCATGAATCGCATCGACCGGCTGACTGCGATGATCCTGCTGCTGCAAAGCCGCCGGGTGATCACGGCGGAGGAGATCGCCGCTCATTTCGAGATCAGCGTGCGCACGGTCTACCGTGATCTCGCCGCGCTGGGTGAGGCGGGAGTGCCGGTGGTGGCGGAGGCCGGCGTGGGATACAGCCTTGCGCGCGGCTACCATGTGCCGCCGGTGATGTTTACGGAGGAGGAGGCGGCGGCTCTTGTCATGGGAGCGGAGGTCACCCAGCAGGTCGCGGATGAATCCCTGAAGCGGTCCATCGGAGGTGCGCTGCTGAAAATCCGCTCCGTCCTGCCGGCCGACCGGCGGGATTACGTCACCCGGCTGGAACGCTCCGTCGGCGTGCATCTCGGACGACGCGACATCCCGCGTGGCGGTTGCGACCTGATGCCCATGCAGGAGGCGGTGGTGCGGCGAAAATGCGTGGTGTTGCGTTACAACACCGGCGGACGGGGCGAGTTCTCCGAACGGACGGTCGAGCCTCTCGGCATGGTCTTCTATTCCCGGCAATGGCATCTCATCGCGTGGTGCCGCCTGAGACGGGCGATACGGGATTTCCGGCTCGACCGGATCGAGAGCTGGCGCGTGCTCCGCGAGACGTTCTCCGGACACGAGGATTTTTCGCTGAGAGAATTCGTGCGCCGGGAAACCGAGGGATGCGAGGAGATGGAGACGGTGACGGTGCGGGTCGCGGCGGAAGCCTTCGAGCGATTCCACGCGGAGGCTCCATCCACTTCCGTGTCCGAGGCGGTGCTCCCTGGCGGGGACCATCGCGTGGAAATTCTCGCATGGTCGCCGGAGTGGCTGACGGGCTGGCTGCTTAGCTTTGGTGCGGCGGTCGAGGTGGAGGAGCCGGAAAATCTTCGCCGGATTCTTCACGATTCCGCGGCAAAAATCGCAGCCCGTTACGCCGGGCGAATTTCCTCCTGACATAGGGTTGTCAGTGCGGGGTGGTGGAATGCCGGACGTGACTGCGAAACGGGTTCGCGGTCCGCAAATCCGAAACTCCACACATCATGAAAGACAACGCACTGAACTGGTTTGAAATTTTTGTCACCGACTTCGCGAAGGCGAAGGCCTTCTACGAAGAAATCCTTGGCCGGACCCTTGCTCCAGCGACCTGCGGCGAGTGTCAGATGGGATTGTTCTCGGAAGGCGGGGAAAACGGCGTTGGCGGCGCCATTACGAAAATGGAAGGCTTCAATCCCGGTCCGGGAGGCACGCTCGTCTATCTCAACGTCGAGGGAGATCTCGATGCCGTGCTCGCGCGGATTTCCAAGGCGGGCGGGAAAGTGCTTCGCGATCGACTGGCGATTCCGCCGCACGGATTTATCGGCATTTTCGAGGATCCCGAAGGCAATGTCGTGGGATTGCACAGCATGAGCTGACATTCGTCGCTGCGGGTGCGGATCATCGCCGCGCCCGCAGAAGCGCCGCCTCCAGACTTGGGGGATGGATTGGCTTCGTGAGATAGTCGTCCATCCCCGCGCTGGTGCAGCGCTCCTGATCGCCGGCCATGGCAAGGCCCGTCAGTGCAATGATCCGCGCCCGCGGACGGCGGGAATCCGCAGCTTCGATATCGCGCATCCTCCGCGACGTCTCGAGTCCGTCCATTCCTGGCATCTGCACGTCCATCAGAACGGCGTCGAATACGGAATTTTTCCACATCTCGAGCGCCTGCTCCCCGCCTTCCGCAAGGGCGGCATGGATTTTCCAGCGCTGCAGAATCACGGAAACGAGCCTGCGGTTTGCGGCATTGTCCTCGACAACGAGCACGCGCAGATCCGAGAGGTCCGGAGGAGGAGGCGGCGTTTCATTCGAAGGAGGCGTGGCCTCCGCTTCGACAGGCTCGACCTGGATGATTGCGCTGAAACAGGAGCCTTTCCCGGGTTCGGTCTCGACGGCGATTCTCCCTCCCATCAGCTCACACAGGCGCTGACTGATGACGAGTCCCAGTCCGGTGCCGCTGAACCGGCGGGCAATCGAGGTGTCGGCCTGGCTGAATGGACGGAAGAGCCGTTGGAGCTGATCGGGGGCGATGCCAATGCCGGTGTCCACAATGTCGAACCGGATCACGCCCGGAGCCTCGCTATTCGCACGCAGGATCACGCTGCCGCGCTCGGTGAACTTCACCGCGTTCGACAGGAGGTTCACCAGGATCTGCTCGATTCGCACCGCGTCGGCGCAGCATTGAACCGGCACCGATGCGTCGATTTCCTGCCGGAGTTCGAGTCCTTTCGCTGCGGCCTCCGGCTCGAACATGCGAACGGACCGGTCGAGCAGTGGCCGGAGGGAAAACGTGGTCGGGGTGAGCGTGAGTTGCCCCGCATCGATCTTCGAGAAATCGAGGATATCGTTGATGACGCCCAGAAGGATGCGGCCGCTGCCGAGGATGGATTCGACGTATTCGCGTTGCGTTTCGTCGAGCGGCAGGTCGTGGAGGAGCTGGGCGTAACCGAGCACGCTGTTCATTGGCGTGCGGATCTCGTGACTCATCGCCGCGAGAAACTCCGATTTTGCGCGGTTTGCGGCGAGGAGTTGATCCTCCATCCGGCGGCGCTCGGTCACATCGCGGGCAATACCCGAGGTGCCGATGCATTTGCCGTGTTCGTCGACAACCGGACTTTTGAAGACCTCGAACCAGACGGTTTCGCCGTTTTCCAGCTCCGCGCTTTGCTCGAGGTGGATGCGCTCGCGGGATTGCATGATCGCGAGGTCCTCGCTCCGATACAGCGAGGCGCGGGACTCCGGATAGATGTCCTCCAGGGTCTTTCCGACGATGGATTCGAGAGGCAGCCCGTGCGCCTCTGCGAAGGAGCGGTTCACTGCGACGAACCGCGAGTCCACGTCCTTCAACCACGCCTGGAACGGGATGTTTTCGAGAATCGCGCGCATGTTCGATTCCGCCCGGCCCAGTTCCGTCGCCTGATCTGCCAGTTTCCGTTCCTTTTCGAAGTTTGTCCGCCGCGCGGAGTAAAGGAACCAGGAGGCAAGGGCGCCGACGAGCACCGCGAGTGAGCCCGTCATCACCGATCCAAAAATGGCTTCGACCGGCCGGTCCACATTCACCGAGGGAATGCCCACCTGGATTCCGACGAAGACCGCGAAGCACGGCAGCAACAGGGAAAGCATCCAGCGCGGCGGGAGCAGGATCAGGATCGACGGCGTGACGATTCCCACTGCGAAGGCCATGTTCTCGCCGTAACGCGGGAGCGTCTGAAAATAATAACCGGTCATGAGGGCCAGCCAGAATGCGAAGTAGGCGGGGCTCAGGGGCCAGCGCATCCACGTCGGAAGGCGGTGCCGCATTCCCAGCAGAAACAGCACCACGAAAATGGCGGAGCCGGCAATGTCGAAGGTCTGCAAGGCGAACACGTCCCAGGCGCGCTCCGTCATCAGGTTCGCCACGGTAAACGTGATCGTAAGCGTCGTGCTGGTGACGGCGAGCCACGTCATGCGCACGAAATTCGTGCGTGCGATCTCTTCGCGAAATCGCGCTTCGTGGTCGATTGCAGGGGGAGGATTAATGGCGAAGAGGGAGTTGGTGACGCCCTTTTTTGGCCCAGCCGCGACCGATAGTCTACCGCCTTTCTGCAGCTGGTCTGCAGGAACGCGGTGTCCCAACGGGAGATCTGCGGGCTTGAAGAAAATGTCGCAACGATCAGGAAGCGTGCTCGACCGAAGAACGAGGCTTGAGAAGGACTCTGCGCGCTCGAAACGGCTGTAAGCCTTTTTCCATCTTCACTTTAAGTAGAAAACTTGGTAGCGAGCGCCTGCGCAAAACCATATGTGATCGGCTCGATGACCATCGTGTCGCCTGCGGGGGCCGTTTCCGCGCGCGGTTCGAATTGGGCCGCGCCTTCGAGATTTCCCTATGAAGAGAGATGTTTGTCGTTCCCGTCGGAAAGGCGGGTGTGCCGTGTGGAATTCGCGAAGCTTCGCGATTGCAGCCTGCGTGCTGACCGCCCTTTCCGCGCGGGCGGTGGAGATCGACACCGAGTGGATCGCGGAAGGCAACGGGAACTGGATGGACGCGCCGAATTGGTCCGCCGGCGTGCCCAACAACGTTGGTGAAGATTCCTTCAATGCGCGCATCGATGCTTGGAGTTCGGACGTGCTTCGCACGGTCACGCTCGAGGGCGCGGAGGTCACGATCGGGAATCTCGCGTTTGAGCGCGGACGCCTGATCGTGACGGATGCCGCGCTCACGGTGACCGGCGGGACGACGCTGGGCGGCAATGTTCCGTGGAGTCCGGGCAGGCTCGTTTTGTCCGTCACCGACTCGCAGGTGGATCTCGGCTCGGTGGCTGCGTTTGCCACCGATGTCTTTGACCAGTTCAAGCTCGAGGTCGCGGGCGGCGCTGGAGACTACGTGCAATGGAAGGATGCGGCCATTCACACGATTGGCGCGGATGGCTCGCTCACGGTGACCGGCGGCGCCGGCCGGCTGCGCGACAGCGTGAGCGGCGACAGTGCGCTTGCCGGACTCCAGGAGGTGCGGGGGGAGCTGAAGTTGCAGGAGGGCGACTACGACTTCGCCGGCAACCTTGCGACGACGAAGAATTCCACGGTCGAGCTGAAGAACGCGACGGTGAATGTCGATGGGCGCTTCGAGCAGGGCGGAAACCTCCGCATCCGGGAGGAGGGCTCCATCACGGTCGCGGAGAATTTCGTGCATTCCGGGAAGTCTTCTTTCGGGGTCGCTTTCGAGGATGAGATCACCTTTTCGCTCACCGTCGGCGGCGATTTCGAGCAGACCGGCGACATGCAGTTCCATGGCAGTGGATCCATCGATGTCACAGGCCATCTCGTGAACTCGGGCATGATGAACTTCGGCACCTATTCCGAGAGCGAAGTGGCGCTGAAGATCGGCGGTGATCTCCGGCAGGAGGGGGAACTCACCGTCAATGCCAAAGGCTCGGTGGAGATTGGCGGCGATCTCGTCAATACGAGCTACGTGACCTTTGCAAATTTCTATGCCGGGTCGCTCACCGCGATGGTGGCGGGCGACCTGGATAACACGGGCCGCCTGACTGTGTTTTCTTCGGAGGATTCCGGCAAGGAGACCGTGACGACTGTTTCCATTCAGGGAGGGCTCGGGCAACTGCAGAACGGCGTGCTCACGGCGGGCGATTACTCCGTTTACACGAATGGAAATGCGACGGCGATCCTGGAATGGAAGGGCGCGGACATCGAGGTGATCAGCACCGGGGTGGCCGTGTTTGTTGGAAGGGGAGGGGGCATTCGCGATCGCGAGACGGGTGAGAATGCGCTGCGCAATCTGCGCGAGGTGAATGGACTCCTGGGCGTCGCCGACCACACGGTCTTTAATGCCCTGAAGATCGGCGAAACCGGGGACGTGACCCTGAACTCCGGCGAGGTGAACGGGGATCTCGAGCAGGCTGGCCGGTTCGAGGTGGACGGAGAACTCGAGGTGACGGGGCGGTTTGTGAACACCGGGTTCGCGCTCGTGGATGCTCCCGGCGGTGGCACGTATGCGGTCACCTTTGGCGGCGACGTGGAGCAGGGGAACAGGCTCTCGTTCAGGGGTTCCGGCTCGATTGAGGTGGGAGGGGATTTCCTCAACTCCGGGGAAACGAGCATCATCACGCGTTTTTCCGGAGGCGTGAGCCTCGTCGAGATGACCGTCGGTGGCAACTTCGAGCAGAGCGGGACGTTCGAGGTGGAAGGGCAGGGCACGATCGACGTCGCGGGCGACTTTGTGAACACGGGCGAGACCCGGTTCTACAACGGACGTGGCCAGGGTTCCCCGGCGGGTGTGGAAAGCCTTGCCATCACGGTGGGGGGCGTTCTCGACAACACGGGCGATCTGTTGATCTCGACCTATGGTCGCTCGCCCGATCCGTCCGAGGTGTCCTTTACGGTGGAGGGTGGTCTCGCGCAGCTGCAGGATGGCGTGCTCACTGCGGGGACCTACCGGGTGGTCGCGCAGCGGGACTCGTTTGCCGCGTTCAAATGGACCGGCGCGGACATCCACGTGATCGGGGAGGAAGCCTCCATCGTTCTCGATGGCGCCTCCGCGAGCATGAGTGACCGGGTCACGGGTGACAACGCGCTGCGGAACCTGCGCGAGGTGAATGGCAGCCTGCGACTCATCGGGCAGCAGACCGATCTCTCGGGAGACCTGAAGATTGGCACGAGCGGCTCGTTTTATTCGGACAACGGAAGCGTCGCGGTGGCCGGCAATCTCGAACAGGCCGGCAAGCTGGAGGTGGATGGGGAGAACGCACTCGACGTGAAGGGCGACTTCACAAACACGGGCACCACCGGGGTCGGTCTCTACTGGGGCAGCGACGTTCTCGTGACGGTGGATGGCCGATTCGAGCAGGCCGGGGAGTTCACGATGGATGGCGCCGGCGCGCTCACCGTGGAGGGCGACATCGTGAACACGGGAAGCCTCAAGGTCGGCGACAAAGGCTGGGACAAGATCGACGTCACCACGTGGAGCAACTTCACGCAGTCGGGCTCGTTCGTCATGAACGGCGAGACGACGCTGCATGTTTCCGGGAACTTTGTGAACGAGGGAGAGACCATTCTTCGCGACGGAGAGGCCGGCTCGTTCTCGGCATGGATTGGCGGCGACCTCACCCAGAGGGCGCCTCTGGACCTCGTGGGTAATGGCTCGCTCGAAGTCATGGGCGGATTCGCGAACACCGGGACGACGCGAATCATCGGCCTCGACAGGGATCTCACGGTGACCGTCTCCGGCGTCCTCGACAACGAGAGGAGCCTGTCCGTCGAGGACGGGGCCCTCTTCACCGTCAGGAACGAGCTGGTGCAGCTGCAGGATGGCGTGCTCACGGCGGGAAGTTACCGCGTGAGCAGCTCGAGCGGATCGTCAACGGTGCTTGAATGGAACGGCGCGGACATCGAGGTCATCGGCGAAAACGCCGCCGTGATTCTCGATGGCGCCGGCTCCGTCCTTCGCGATCGGCTGACGCACGAAAACGCGCTGCGGAATTTGCGCGAGGTGCAGGGCGAGCTGCGGTTGACCAACCAGGACCTCGCCTTTTCGGGGAATCTTGCGGTCGGCGACATTGGTTCCATCAACCTGCAGGCCGCGAACGTCACGGTGGCCGGCGACTTCACCAACGAAGGCTGGCTCGAGGCCTGGGAAGGTTCGAAACTCGTCGTCACCGGTCGCATGGGCAACCTCACGCCCGAGGGCGAACTCACCGGCGGCACCTACTGGCTGACCGGCGAGCTGAGCGCGACCGACTTTGACATTCGTCGCATCGGGGAGAACGCGGCCATCAACCTGTTCCTCGACGGCAAACTCACCAACTCGACCACGGGCGAATCCGCGCTCGCGAATCTGGAGGCCATCGACGGACAGCTCGCTGTGACGAGCAGCTTCACGACGAAGGGCGACCTTTCGGTGTCGGGCAACCTTCAGCTTCAAGGCCCGGGGTTTGGCGATCCGCTCCGCTTCGAGATCAATGGCGCGCTTGCCCAGCAGGTGGGCACGACATTGACCGGCGGCACGATCGACATCGTTTCCTCCGATCCGAATCCCGTCGTGCTCGCGTGGAAGGGCGCACACATTGAAACCATCGGAGCCGGAGCCTCGCTCACGCTGGCCGGGAAGGCGATTTCGATCCAGGACTCCAACAACGGATCGAATGCGCTCCGCGGCCTCAGCCGCAACGAAGGCAGACTTCGCCTGCTCGGTCATCATCTGGAACTCAAAGGCGGGCTCGTGAACACCGGTTCGCTCGAGATGCAGGAAGCCGAGCTGGTGCTGGGCGGCAAGGGCGTGCTTCGCAACGAAGGCGTCCTCGACATCCGCAGCTGGGTGGAGGTCACCGGCGCGGTCGAGCTGGCGGCCGACGGCGTTACGACGATCCATGGCGGACTCCTCGGCATGAACCTCTACGGCTTCGGCACGCTCGTCGCGGAGACGATCACCCTCGACGGCGAGATCCGGCTCGTGGTGAGCCCGAACTGGATGCCGTTGCCGGATGTGATTTACGAGATCCTCGATGGTGAGTCGCTCGTCGGCACGTTTGCCGGTCTGCCCGATGGCGCGCGCGTCCTCGCATGGAAAGGCGACTCGGAGGTCGTCGGCTCGTTCACGATCACCTACGACTACGCGAACGGCGACGTGCTGCTGAGCAACTTCGCCGCCATCCCCGAGCCGGCCACCGTCCTGCTTCTCGGTTTCGGCCTTACCGCCACCGCATGGAGCATGAAGCGGCGGAGATAAGCCTCACACGAAGGCACG
>Ga0065721_10003692_pt1 | contig 103597 bp, 105 predicted proteins | sample Mesricmetagenome_FD_59108 | JGI IMG/M metagenome (GOLD analysis project Ga0065721, IMG submission 59108) | Mesophilic microbial community from rice straw/compost enrichment Sample: eDNA_1 v2 (version 2) | ecosystem: Engineered > Solid waste > Grass > Composting > Bioreactor | place: USA... | reverse complement strand
CCGCAAGAAGGGCATTCTGTACTACGACTCCGATGGCTCGGGCAGCCACAAGGCGGTCGAGATCGCCATGCTCAAGAAGAACCTCAAGATGACCTACAAGGACTTCTTCTTCATCTGAGCGGGACGAGACTTCCTGCCAAGAGCCCCGGGGTTCATCCCTGGGGCTTTTTGTTCTCTTGGGGACGGGTCGCAATGGTCGAGGCGTCCTCTCAGCGCCTGTTCTCGACGGGCAAGAGGGCAGGGCAAGAGGGCAGGGGATGACTTCATTTTTGAACCCGCGCAGTGGGCCGAATAATGGGCTGCTGGACCATAAGGGCACCGATTGCCCCGCTCCTACGCCGGTCGGAACGCAGCCTGAACCTGTGCCGGCAGGGTCCTGGAGCATTCGGCCGCGCCGTCTCGTTGGCCCTCAGAAGGTGCCCTTTCGAGGAGCGGGCTGAGCCTCGGTCTGTCTGTAGACCGCCTCGGCGACCGAAAGAAGTCTCTCCCGGTCCACGCGCCCCGTGACCGCATAGGACAGGTCTCGGTCGATCCAGAGGAAGGCGGAGACGTCGCCCTGCGCCTCGAAACGGAACGCCGTCGGCTCGTCGCCGCTGCCGGGGCGGGCATAGAGCGTCAGGCGCTTCCCGCCCGCATCCTCGTACATGAGGAGAGCGGCGGGCGAGGATTCCGTCGGGAGCAGGCGCCCTCCGATGAGGCGGAAGCCCTGGCCCGTCAGGTCGGGGGCCTGGAGTGGCTTGCCGAGGCGGCGCGAAAGCCATTGAACGAGATGCGCCTCCTGGCTCGCTCCGACCTCGACCGGATGCGCGGTCTCGACCACATAGGTCCGATAGGCCGCAATGGCGTCCTGGGCGACGGGCCGGATCTGCTCCGTCCCCGTCGGCGTGCTCCGCTGGGCGAACCAGGCATGGCCTGCGGCTCCGAGGACGGAACCGGCCAGGAGCCCCGCTGCGGCCGCGGCCGTGGCGAGACCCGGCCAGGAGGAGTGCCGGCGCACGCTCATGAGATTGGTGATGCGGAGGCGGGAGGGGATCGGCTCGTCGGATTTCGCGCTCAGCCGCTGGCGAAGGGCCTCGCGCTGGCGGCTATAGGCTGCGACCTGAGCGGCGGCCTCGTCGTGCGACGCGAGATAGGCGTCCACGGCGGCCTTGCGCTCCGGCGGCAGATAGCCGTCCACGTAAGCCTGAAGGTCGTCCTCGCCGATCGGACGCTCGACCGTCATTTTACTCTCCTGAGCACCGTCGTGCATCCGGTTTCCATGAACCGCCTCATCTTCTCCCGCGCCCGGCTCAGGCGCGACATGACTGTGCCGATCGGCACGGCAAGAGCCCTGGCCGCCTCCTCGTAGGACAGGTCCTCCACGCTGACGAGGAGCATGACGGATCGCTGCTCCTCGGGAAGCGAATCGAGGGCCGCAAGAATATCCCGAAGGCTCGCATGGTCTTCCGGTTCGGCGCTCGGCGCGGACATATCGGCAAGGATGTCCGCGCCCACCTGAAGGCCGCGGCGCTTCCGCTGGCGCATCCTGTCCAGGAACAGATTGTGCTGGATGGCGAACAGCCATGCCTTCAATCCGCCGTCCCGCCGGCGGGAATGCCAGCGGCTGATGGCGCGCTCAAGGGTATCCTGGACGAGATCGTCCGCAGCCTCGTTGTCCCGCAAAAGAGCCCAGGCATGGCGCCTCAATCCCGGGATCAGAGGCTCCAGAAGGGCGGCGATCTCGTCCAAGACAGGTGCCTTCGTCCTCTAGGGGCCTCAAGGAGCCGCAATGTGCCAGATATTGTTGACGCCGTCGCCCGTGGTGTCACCAGGCTTGGTGTCCTTGACCCATGTATAGAGGGGATGGCCCTTATAGGCCCACTGCATCGAGCCGTCGTCGCGCTTTACCGGACTCCAGTCTCCGCTGGCCTTTGCGCTCGCATCGGCCATCAGGGGAGGCCAGTTCTGGGCGCAGGTGCCGTTGCAGTTGGATTTTCCGGCGCTGTCCTTGTCGAAGGTATAGAGCGTCATGCCTTTTGCGTCGACGAGCACTTTGCCCTTCGACGTATCTGCCACCTTCGCGGGCGCCGCGCTCTGGGCCGCTGCAGCGCCTGCGCCGAGCAGAATGCCGAGCAATGCGGCCGTATGGATCGTCAGTTTCATCACAGCATGTCTCCCTGGGTTCGTGTTGAACCGCCAGATAAGACGCCGTGACCGGCGCATTATTCCGTCCCATGGCCGGAAATCTGCAAAAAATCTGTCCTCATGCGGCTCGCAGATTGAGTCCGGAAACGACGGGGCGGCCGGAACGTCGCATTAGCCCAACGTAGTGGTCGCTAGGGAAGGGCTGGGCCTTGTCGAAACCTGGGCCCCGATACAGAATGCCCGTAGAGGCCCATAAGGGCAAAGCCGGATGAAACCGGCACAGTGNGTAGGAAAAACTACGCCGCAGAGGAAAGGAAGCCGCGGCATGCCTAGTGCGATGCCGCGCCCGGAGAGGAGGCGTCGGTGACGGCGATTGCTGACTCGCGCGAGGATACGTTCCCGAAGCTGATCGTCAGCAATGCACGCCTGCGCCCGCAGCGGACGGCGTTCCGCCACAAGGATCTGGGGATCTGGCAATCCTGGACCTGGGCCGAGGTTCACGACATCGTCAGGGCCTATGCGGCAGGGCTCCTCGACCTCGGCCTCACGCGCGGTGGCAAGATCGCGGTCATCGGGCACAACCGCCCCTATCTCTACTGGACGATCATGGCCGCCCAGTGGATCGGCGCGACCCCGGTTCCGGTCTATGCGGATTCCGTGGCCGACGAGATGGCCTATGTGCTGGCCCATGCGGAGGTGACGCACGCGGCGGTCCAGGACCAGGAGCAGGTCGACAAGTTGATCTCCATCGCGGCCAAGCTGCCGCAGCTCGAGCGGATCCTCTACGACGAGGATCGCGGCCTGCGGGATTACGACCACAGCCGCCTGCACCCGATCCGGGCCGTCGTCGAACAGGGCCGCGAGAAGCTGAAGGAGCCCGAATGGACGGCCTTGCTCGAGAAGGAGATGGAGATCGGCCGGGGCTCTGATCTCGCCATCATCCTGTATACGTCGGGCACGACGGGCCGGCCCAAGGGCGTGATGCTGACTTTCGAGAGTGTGATTGCTGCCGCGGAGATCGGCTGCAATTTCGACAGGCTCGACGAGAGCGATGAGATCATCGCCTATCTGCCTATCGCCTGGGTGGGTGACCACATCTTCTCCTATGCGCAGGCCATCCTATCAGGGCTCTGCGTGAACTGTCCCGAAAGCCCGGAAACCATCGCGGACGATAGGCGCGAGATCGGCGCCACCTACATCTTCGCGCCGCCCCGTGTGTTCGAAAGCCTGCTGACGCTCACCATGGTGCGCATGGAGGATGCCGGCGCCCTGAAGCGGCGCATGTTCAAGTTCTTCATCGACCATGCCGCGAAGGTGGGCGAGAAAATCCTCAACCGGGACAAGGGCGTGGGCCTTTGGGACCGCCTCGTCTGGCAAGTGGGGAATGTCCTGGTCTATGCGCCCCTGCGCAACCGCTACGGCATGACCCGCGTCAAGGTCGGATACACGGCCGGCGAGGCCATCGGTCCTGAGATCTTTCGCTTTTATCGCTCCATTGGGGTCAATCTCAAGCAGCTCTACGGACAGACGGAAGCGTCCGTTTACATCACGATGCAGCCCGACGGCGAGATTCATGCCGACACCGTCGGCCGGCCGGTGCCGCGGGTCGAGATCCGGATCGATGAAAGCGGCGAGGTTCTCTACCGCTCGCCGGGTGTCTTCCTCGGCTATTACAAGGATGACGAAAAGACGGCGGAGACCAAGACGCCGGATGGCTTCGTCCATTCGGGCGATGCCGGCTTCTTCGATGCCTCGGGCCACCTCAAGATCATCGACCGGGCCAAGGATGTGGGGCGCCTGCGCGACGGATCTCTGTTCCCGCCCAAATATGTGGAGAACAAGCTGAAGTTCTACCCGAACATCAAGGAGGCCGTCTGCTTCGGCGACGGACGCGACCATGTCGGCTGCTTCATCAACATCGATCTCGTCGCTGTCAGCAATTGGGCGGAGCGGAACGGTGTGACCTATGCGTCCTACCAGGAGCTTGCCGGACATCCGCTCGTCTACGACATGATCGAGAAGCACGTAGACGAGGTCAATCGCTCCCTGGCCGGCGAGCCGCGCATGGGCGGAGCCCAGATCAGGCGCTTCCTGATCCTGCACAAGGAACTCGACGCCGACGACGGGGAACTGACCCGCACTCAGAAGGTCCGCCGGGGCTTCATTGCTGAGCGGTATGCGCCCCTGATCCAGGCTCTCTATGACGGATCACAGGAAAAGGACGTTACCACCGAAGTCACCTTCGAGGATGGGCGGAAGGGGACGATTTCCGCCCGGGTCAAGCTGCGCGACATGACGCTCCATCCCTATAGAGAAGGGGCTGCGCTTCCGGAGGCGGCGGAATGAAGCCTTTCGCTCCGCAGGGGACGGCCGCAGACGGCGTTCTCCTGGCCGTCGAGAACGTGACCCTGAGGTTCGGGGGCGTGAAGGCGCTCACCGACGTGTCCTTCGACATCCGCAAGGGGGAGATCCGGGCCATCATCGGGCCGAACGGCGCTGGCAAGACATCGATGCTCAACTGCATCAACGGCTTCTATCACCCCTCCGAGGGGCGCATCACGTTCAAGGGTGAAACGCGGCGCAAGATGCGTCCCTATGTGGCGGCGCGCGGCGGCATCGCGCGGACCTTCCAGAACGTCGCCCTCTTCAAGAGCATGTCGACGCTCGACAACATCATGGCCGGGCGCTCCCTCAAGATGCGATCGGGATTCTTCTGGCAGCTCCTTCGCTACGGCCCGGCCCTGCAGGAAGAGGTTGCCCATCGCAAGATCGTCGAGGACATCATCGACTTCCTCCAGATCCCGCATATCCGCCGCACGCCGGTGGGGCGTCTGCCCTACGGGCTGCAGAAGCGGGTGGAACTCGGGCGCGCCCTCGCGATGGAGCCTGACCTTCTCCTGCTCGACGAGCCCATGGCCGGCATGAACCTGGAGGAGAAGGAGGACATGTCCCGCTTCATCATCGAGGTGAACCAGCAGTTCGGGACGACGATCGCACTCATCGAGCACGACATGGGAGTGGTCATGGACCTGTCCGACCGGGTCGTGGTGCTGGAATACGGCCGCAAGATCGCCGACGGGACGCCCGACGAGGTGAAGAGCGATCCGCGCGTCGTCGATGCCTATCTTGGCGTCGCTCACTGAGGAGGCGGGATGGACATTCTCTACAAGGTCCTGGTCGAACCTTTCGTCTTCATGGGCGAGGCCCCGGACCTCCTGGTGCAGACCCTCTGGGAGGGGCTCGTGTCCGGCGTGCTCTATGCCCTGATCGCCCTGGGCTTCGTCCTGATCTTCAAGGCCTCCGGCGTGTTCAACTTCGCACAGGGCATCATGGTCGTCTTCGCGGCCCTGACCCTGATCGGTTTCTATGAGCTGGGCGTTCCGGCCCTTCTCGCGCTGCTTCTGACTGCTGGCGTCATGCTGCTCCTTGCCATGGCGGTCGAGCGTGTGGTGCTGCGTCCTCTCGTCAACCAACCGGACATTATCCTCTTCATGGCGACCTTCGGCCTGACCTATCTCCTGATCGGCCTGGGCGAGCTGATCTTCGGCGGATCGCCGAAGGAGATGATCACCGATGCGCTCTATCTGCCCCAGGGCGTGACGGAACTGACCATCCTGGGCGGACCGGTTCGCTTCCAGCATCTCGACATCGCAGCAGCGATCATCGCCTCCCTCATCATCGCGGGCCTTGCGGTCTTCTTCTCGAAGACCCGGATCGGCCGCGCCCTGCGGGCTGTGGCTGACAGTCATAAAGCGGCGCTCTCGGTCGGCATTTCCCTGAACCAGATCTGGGTCATCGTCTGGTTCGCGGCCGGCATCGTGGCTCTCGTGGCCGGCATCATGTGGGGCGCCCGCTCGGGCGTCTCGTTCTCGCTTCAGATCATCGCCCTGAAGGCTCTGCCGGTGCTGATCCTCGGCGGCTTCACGTCGATCCCGGGAGCCATCATCGGAGGGCTCGTCGTCGGCATCGGCGAGAAGGTCGGTGAGTTCTACTGGGGCCCTCTCGTCGGAGGCGGAATCGATACCTGGCTCGCCTATGTCATCGCGCTGCTTTTCCTCCTCTACAGGCCTCAGGGCATGTTCGGGGAGCGCATCATCGAACGTATCTGAGGGGGATCCCGCGTGCTCTATCGTGAAGCCGGGCAGTTCAAGACCACCTATTCGTCCGACATGGCGGTCTTCCGCCTGCGCGAGGACAGGATCGGCGTCGCTGTCATCGTGGTGGCCGCCTATGCGCTCGCCTTCGTGGGAAGCGACTTCCTGCTGCAGGCCGTCCTGATCCCGTTCCTCGTCTTCTCGCTCGCCGCCATCGGCCTCAACATCCTCACGGGCTATGCGGGGCAGCTCTCCCTCGGGACGGGTGCCTTCATGGGGGTAGGGGCCTATGCATGCTACAAGCTCATGACGGCCTTTCCGGACGTGAACGTCATCGTCTGGATCCTGGTGTCCGGTTTCTTCTCGGCCGCCGTGGGGGCCCTCTTCGGGCTACCTTCCTTACGCATCAAGGGCTTCTATCTCGCGGTCGCAACGCTCGCCGCCCAGTTCTTCCTGCAATGGTGCTTCATCCGCGTGCCGTGGCTCGTCAATTACAACGTCTCGGGCGCTCTCGACGCTCCCTTGCGGACTCTGTTCGGGATCCCGGTCGTTGGGGCGACGGCGACGTCGCAGACGCGCTATCTCGTGGTCCTGACCCTTGTCATCGTCCTCACCTGGCTCGCCTCGAACCTCGTCCGTGGCCGGATCGGCCGCATGTGGATCGCCGTGCGTGACATGGACCTCGCGGCCGAGCTCATGGGAATCCGTCTGCTCCAGACGAAGCTGCTCGCCTTTGCGGTCTCGTCCTATTATTGCGGCGTCGCCGGAGCCCTGATGGTGTTCCTCTGGTACGGCGGTGCGGAATACGACGTCTTCAACATCAACCAGTCCTTCTTCATCCTCTTCATGGTGATCATCGGCGGCCTCGGCAGCCTGATCGGGTCCTTCGTCGGCGCAGCGCTGATCTTCATCATGCCGATCGTCCTCGGCATCGTGCTGCCGGCCATCCTGTCGCCCTTCGGCCTGTCCGTCGGGGCCGAGACCATCGAGCATCTGCGCTTCATGATCGTGGGTGCGCTCATCATCTTTTTCCTGATCGTCGAACCGCATGGGCTCGCGCGGCTTTGGCAGATCGGCAAGCAGAAGCTCCTGGTCTGGCCCTTCCCCTATTAAGGTGGGGAGGGGTCGAAGGCCGCCAGGGAGACGTCGCTTAAGCAAAGACCGGCCTGGCCGGATAACATGGGAGGAACGCTGATGTCGTTTCGCAGAGTGAGTCTAGGAATAGCCGCCGCGTTGCTGTTGGGGGGCACGGCTTTGCCCGCCGCCGCACAGGATTCCATCTACGTCCCCCTGTTCACCTACCGGACCGGGCCGTTCGCCGGATCTGGTACCTTCATCGCGGACGGGATGCACGACTATCTGGAGATGCTGAACCAGCGGGACGGCGGCATAGGCGGCGTGAAGCTGGTGATCGAGGAATGCGAGACCGGCTACGACACCAAGAAGGGTGTCGAATGCTACGAGGCCGTGAAGGGCAAAAAACCGGTCATCGTCAATCCCTGGTCGACCGGCATCACGCTGCCCCTGATCCCGCGCGCGGCGGTCGACAAGATCCCGATCCTGTCGATGGCCTATGGACTCTCGGCTTCTGCCCGGGGCGACATCTTCCCCTGGGTCTTCAATCCGCCGACCACTTACTGGGACGGCATGTCGATGATCATCAAGTATATCGGCGAGAAGGAGGGCGGACTCGACAAGCTGAAGGGCAAGAAGATCGGCTTCCTCCACCTCGATGCCAGCTTCGGCAAGGAGCCGATTCCGCTGCTCGAGGAGCTGTCGAAGGAGCTCGGCTTCGAGGTCAAGCTCTATCCCGTGGCCGCTCAGGACATGCAGAACCAGTCGTCCCAGTGGCTGAGCGTGCGCCGCGACCGGCCTGACTACATGATCATGTGGGGCTGGGGCTCCATGAACGGCGGCGCGATCAAGGAAGCTGTGCGCTCCGGTTATCCCATGGACAAGTTCCTGTCCGTCTGGTGGCCCGGAGAGGACGACGCCAGGAGCGGCGGCGCGGGCGCGAAGGGCTTCAAGATGCTCAACTGGCATGGCGTCGGAACGAGCTATCCGGCCCTTCAGGACATCGTCAAGAACGTGGTGGACAAGGGATTGTCGAAGGCCTCGAAGGACAAGGTCGGCGAGCTTCTCTACAACCGCGGCGTCTACAACTCCCTGCTGATCGCCGAGGCTATCGCCAACGCCCAAAAGCTGACTGGCAAGAAGGCCGTGACCGGAGAGGATGTGCGCCGGGGCATGGAGACCATCAAGCTTGATCCGGCCCGTCTCAAGGCGCTCGGGCTGGAGGGCTTCACGGATCCGATCGCCCTGTCCTGCACCGACCATAATGGCCACCGCCCCGCCTTCATGCAGGAATGGGACGGGACCAAGTGGGTGAAGATCTCCGATCCCATCGAGCCGATGAGCGACCGCGTCAAGGCTCAGCTCGAGGCGGCCGCGAAGGACTACGCCGAGAAGAATGCCGGCTGGCCCAAGCGGACGGAGGCCTGCGACAAGGCGAGCTGACGCCTGCTCGAATGAGATTCTGCGGGCGGGCCCAATCCGCCCGCAGACTGACCGAAAGGTAAGGAGGTCCCGGTGGAACGGACGGCGCACACCCTGGAGGCGGATCGCAAGCCGGATGAGGATCTCGTCCTGTCCGTCAACAATATCGAGGTCATCTACGACCACGTGATCCTGGTCCTCAAGGGCGTCTCGCTCTCCGTGTCGCGCGGCGGCATCGTGGCGCTCCTTGGCGCCAACGGGGCCGGCAAGACGACCACCCTGAAGGCCATCTCCAACCTCCTCCACGCGGAGCGCGGAGAGGTGACCAAGGGCAGCATTGAGTTCGACGGAGAGCGGGTGGACCGCCTCTCCCCGAACGAACTCGTACGACGCGGCTGCATCCAGGTTCTGGAGGGGCGGCACTGCTTCGGCCACCTGACCATCGAGGAGAACCTCCTGACGGGGGCCTTCACCCGGCGCGACGGTCAGGCCGCCATCCGTCGCGACCTGGAGGGCATCTACGACTATTTCCCGCGCCTGCGGCAGCGCCGGAGCTCCATGGCGGGCTATACGTCCGGGGGCGAGCAGCAGATGTGTGCCATCGGCCGGGCCATGATGTCCCGGCCCAAGATGATCCTCCTGGACGAGCCCTCGATGGGGCTCGCGCCACAGATCGTGGAAGAGATTTTCGAGATCGTCCGCAAGCTCAACGAGACGGAGGGCGTGTCCTTCCTTCTCGCGGAGCAGAACACCAATATGGCGCTGAAATATGCCACCTACGGCTATATCCTCGAGACGGGCAGGGTGGTGATGGACGGTCCCGCCTCCATGCTCCGCGAGAACGAGGACGTGAAGGAGTTTTATCTCGGCGTCTCCGAAGGGGACCGCAAGTCGTTCCGCGAGGTGAAGAGCTACAAGCGCCGCAAGCGCTGGCTCGCCTGACGCGCCTTCCCCCATTTGTTGAAGAGAGCCCTATCCGTGACCGAGTTCTTCGACACGCTCGAAACGCGCAGCCAAGCCGAACGCGAAGCGGACCTGTTCGCCCGTCTGCCCGATATCCTGAGAAAGGCCATGCAGGCTCCTGCCTATGCGGCACGCATGGATGGCATTGACCCCGATGAGATTTCGAGCCGCGAGGCGCTCGCCCGCCTGCCGATCTTACGCAAGTCCGAGTTGCCCGCCCTGCAGAAGACCTCGATGCCGTTCGGCGGCTTCGTTCCTGGACCGACGGAGGCGTTCGGACGGCTCTTCACCTCGCCGGGACCGATCTTCGAGCCGGAAGGTGTCGAGCCCGATATCTGGCGGGCGGGGCGCGGCCTTTACGCCGCGGGCTTCCGCAAGGGAGACGTGGTGCTCAACACCCTGAGCTATCACATGACGCCCGGCGGCTTCATCATGGATTCGGGAGCGCGAGCCCTGGGCTGCGCCGTGATTCCGGCAGGACCGGGCAACGTGGAGCTGCAATATGAAGTGATCGGGGCTTACCGACCTGTCGCCTATACGGGGACGCCGGACTTCCTCAAGATCCTGCTGGACGGCGCGGCTGCGGCCGGATGGGACCTCTCGTCCATCCGGCGCGCGCTGGTCTCCGGCGCGGCTTTCCCTCGTTCCCTTCAGGAGGAATTCGCCGGGCGCGGAATCGCGGCCTTCCAGGCCTATGCGACGGCCGATCTCGGCTTCATCGCGTACGAGACGTCCGCAAGGGAGGGTCTCGTCGTCAACGAGAACATCATCGTCGAGATCGTCCGGCCCGGAACCGGCGATCCGGTTCCCGACGGGGAGGTCGGCGAAATCGTCGTGACGACCCTCGATCCGCACCGGCCCTGGATCCGTCTCGCCCTGGGCGACCTGAGTGCCGTCATGCCGGGGCAGAGCCCCTGCGGCCGCACGAACATGCGCATCAAGGGCTGGATGGGGCGGGCCGACCAGGCCACGAAGGTCAAGGGCATGTTCGTGCGTCCCGAGCAGATCGCCGAGATCGGCCGCAGGCACCCTGAGGTCGGTCGCCTGCGCCTCGTCGTGACCCGCGAAGGGGAGGCGGACGTGATGACGCTGAAGGCGGAGGCCCGCGAAGCCGATCTAGCCTCCGCCCTCGCGGCCACGCTCCAGGACCTGACCAAGATGAAAGGGCGCGTGGAGATCGTGCCGCCCGGAACCCTGCCGAACGACGGCAAAGTCATCGCAGACGAGCGGACTTACGCCTAAGCGCATCCGGCTCCGGTACGGCGGGTCCGAGGAGGGGCCCGCCCTTCTTCGGCGACCCCTCCTATCGTCCGACCGCGTAGGCCTGCATCAGGCGTGGGGTGGCCGCGCCATGGAGCAGCCCGTCCTTGTCGCGGCTGGCCGCCACGAGGCGCCCGATGGTCCAGATCGGCATAGTATCGACATCGTGTCCGCGCGCCCGCAGCTCCTCCAGAACCTCGGGACCGAAGCCCTCCTCGGCCGCCAGATGCCCGGGCTTCTGCTCCCGGGGGTAGAAGGAGGAGGGGAAATGCGCCGTGTGCGCCATGGGCAGGTCGATGGCCTCCTGCAGGTTGAGGCCGTGATGGGCGTGGCGCAGGAAGAGCAGCAGCTGCCACTGCTCCTGCTGATCGCCGCCCGGAGAGCCGAACACCATGTAGGGCTCGCCGTCCTTCTCGGCGAGCGTGGGGGTGAGGGTGGTGCGCGGCCGCTTGCCGGGCTCCAGGCTCGCCGGAAGGCCCGTCTCCAGCCAGAACATCTGGGCGCGGGAGTTGAGCATGAAGCCCAACTCCGGAATGACCGGCGAGGATTGCAGCCATCCGCCGGACGGCATGGCGGCAATCATGTTGCCATGCCGGTCGACCACGTCGATATGCACCGTGTCGCCCCGGCGCGCGGAGCGCATGGACGCGAGGGTCGGCTCGCTGCCCATCACCTTGCGGTCCGTGGTGGAGAGTTCGCGCAGAGCTTTCATCATGCGCTCGACCTGCAGCTCGTATCCTTCCACATGACCGGGCCGCAGCTCCAGGGAGGCGCGCTCGCCGATCAGCTTGCGCCGCTCGTCCGAATAGGCGTCGGAAAGGAGCGTCTCCATAGGGACTTTCACGAAGTTCGGGTCGCCGTAATAGGCTTCCCGATCCGCGAAGGCAAGCTTCATCGCTTCCACGACCGTATGAATGAAGGAGGCGCTCGTCGGCCCCATGGCTTCAAGGTCGAAGCCCTTGAGGAGGGCCAGGGTCTGGAGGAAGACCGGTCCCTGTCCCCATGGACGGATCTTGTTGACGCGGTAATTGTGATATTCGTAGGTCAGGGGCGCATCGTAGCTCGCAGACCAGGAGGCCATGTCGTCCGCCGTGATGACGCCTCGATGCCGGGAGCCGGACTGATCCATGACCTCATGGCTGCGGGCGAAACGGTCGATCGCCTCGGCCACGAAACCCTTGTAGAAGGCTTCCCGCGCCGCCTCGATCTCCCCTTCGCGGTCGCGGCCTTTCGCTTCGGCCTCTCGCAGGATGCGCTTCCAGGTTTCGGCCAGTTGTGGGTTGCGGAAGAGCTTGCGCGCCTCGGGCACGTTTCCGCCCGGGAGGAAGACGGCAGCCGAGGTCGGCCATTCGGTTTCGAAGAAGTCCTTGAGACCTTTGATCGTGTCCGACACGCGCGGCAGGAGCGGGTGCCCCTTCTCGGCATAGTAGATCGCAGGCTCCAGCACCTCGCGCAGGCGCAGGCTGCCGTGGTCGCGCAGGAGGATCATCCACGCGTCGAAGGCGCCGGGAATGACGGTGGCAAGGAGGCCGTTCCCCGGGATGAGCGACAGCCCCTCGCGCTTGTAATGCTCGATCGTGGCGCCCTTCGGCGCCGTTCCCTGGCCGCACAGCACCTCGACCTTCTTGGTCTTCGCCGAATAGAAGACGGCCGGCACCTCGCCGGCGGGGCCTACGAGGTGCGGCTCGACGACCTGGAGGACGAAGCCGGACGCGACGCAGGCGTCGAATGCGTTGCCATTTTTCTCGAGCATCGCCATGCCGGCCGCGGAGGCGAGCCAGTGCGTCGACGTGACGATGCCGAACGTGCCGAGGATTTCAGGCCTTGTCGTGAACATGTGACTGATCCGGTTGAGACATTAGTTTTCGCGAGGGTCCAGAGCATCGCGCAGGCCGTCTCCGAGGAGATTGAAGCCGAGCACGATGAGGAAGATGGCGGAGCCGGGGAAGAAGGACATCCACGGCGCCTGTTCCATGAAGTTCTTAGCCGTGTTGAGCATGGACCCCCAGGAGGGGTTCGGGGGCTGCTGCCCGAGGCCGAGGAATGAGAGGCTCGCTTCCGCGATGATGGCGCTGGCGATCGTGAGCGTCGCCTGGACCAGGATTGGCGGAATGACGTTAGGAAGGATATAGCGGAGAAGGATCCAGAAGTCCGGAAGGCCGATGGCACGGGCTCCCTCGACATAATCCTCCGCCTTGACGGACAGGACCTGGCCGCGCGTGAGCCGGATGAAGATCGGCATGGCCGAGAGACCGATGGCGATCATGGCGTTGGTCAGGCTGGGGCCCAGGAAGGCCGCAAGCGCAATGGCGAAGATCAGGAACGGGATGGCCAGCATCGCGTCAGTGGAACGCGAGATTGCGGCATCGATCCACCCACCGAAATAGCCCGAGACGAGGCCGAAGGGTACGCCCAGGAGAACCGCGATGGCTACGGAGACGACGCCCGCCGAAAGGGAGGCCCTGGCTCCCCACACCATGCGCGAGAATACGTCGCGGCCAAGCTCGTCGGTGCCGAACCAGAAGATGGCAGAGGGCGGCTTGCGGATCGTCATGAAGCTCGGCTTCACGGGGTCGAACGGCGCCACCAGCGGCGCCATGAGGGCGATCGTGACGAAGAACAGCACGATAACGGCCCCGAACAGCGCACTGCGGTTCTTCAGGAACTTGGCCAGAACGCGGTTGCGCTTCTTAGGCAGCGCAAGGTCTTCCGTGATGGCGATCGTCATCGGGCGTGCCTCAGGCGGGGATTGGCGAGAACGTAGAGGACGTCGGCGAGGAGGTTCATGAGGATGAAACCGACGGCCGTGCACAGGACGACGCCCTGCACCACCGCATAATCCCGGTTGAATACCGCATCCACGATGAGCTTGCCGAAGCCCGGGATCGTGAAGATCTGCTCCGTCAGCACAGCGCCAGCGAGGAGCTCGCCGAACAGCAGCGTCGAGAGAGTGATGATGGGGACGAGGGCATTGCGCAGGGCGTGCTTCATGATCACGACCCGCCCGAGCAGACCTTTTGCGCGCGCGGTGCGGATATAGTCGGAGCGCAGCACGCCGAGCATGGCGCTGCGCGTATGTCGCATCAGGCTCGCAGCGAGGCCCGTGCCGAGCACGAAGGCCGGCATGATCATGGTCTTGATGTTGAGCCACAGGTCCTCGCTCGGTGGGACAAAGCCTGAAGCAGGCAGGAGCTTCCAGCGCACCGAGACGAGCATGATGAGGAGGATGCCGAGCCAGAAATTGGGGATCGATAGCCCGGACAGCGCCACCACGTTGGCCGCGTAATCGACGGATGTTCCCTTCCGGACAGCCGAAAGGATCCCGGCCGGAATCCCGATGACGAGGGCCACCATCATGGCAAAGATCGCAAGCTCGATTGTGACCGGGAGCTTGCCCAGGATCAGCGTCAGGACAGGAATGTCCGTGCGCAGGGAGATGCCGAGATTCCCTTGAAGAACCTGACTGATCCAGGCGAAGTATTGGACCGGGATCGGGTCATCGAGGCGGTATTTCTCGCGCAGGAATGCCAGAACCTGCGGGTCCCGTTCCTCGCCCGCCAGGGTCAGAACGGGATCCCCCGGCAGGAGCTGCTGCAGGGTGAAGACCAGGACCGATACGATCAATATCGTCGGGATGGCGATCAGGATGCGCTTGGCAATGTAGCGAAGCATAGGGCTCTGGCTTCTTCTCTGCGGTGACGGAGGAACCTGCCCGATTGAGGATCGGGCAGGTCTGGGGCCGTGACGCTCAGGACGAAAACTTCACGCCTTTGAGGCGGATCATGCCGTCCGGATAGGGGTGGAAGCCCTGCACCTTCTTGGCCAGAACGAAGGGCCAGGGCTGGTAATAATTATAGATGATGGGCAGCTCGTCCTGGAGGATCGTCTGCGCGGCATCGTACAGTTCCTTGCGCTTCGCCTCGTCCGTGACCGTGCGGGCTTCGTTGAGAAGTCTGTCGACTTCCGGGTTGCAGTAGCGGCCGTCGTTGAGGCCACCCTTGCAGGTCACGAAGGGATGGATGTTGCCGTCAGGGTCGACGCGGCCGGACCAGCCGATCACGTTGACATCGAAGTTGCCAGCCTGGGCCTCCTTCTGCATGGCGGCGAACTCAGTGGGACGCAGGGAGATATCAAAACCGGCCTCGGCCGCCATGGCCTGGATAATCTCGGCGATCTGCTGTGTCGTCGTGCTCGTGCCGAACGTCAGGTCGAACTTCACCCGGTCGACGCCTGCTTCCTTCAGGAGCTTTTTGGCCTTCTCGACGTCGCGCTTCTTGGCCGCGAACTTCTTGTCGTTGTAGGGGCTGGCCTCCGGGAAGGGCTGGCCTGCCGGCGGGAAGATCCCCTGGCCCACGACCTCGTTGATGACGTCGCGGTCGATGGCGTATTCGAGAGCCTGGCGGACCCGCTTGTCCTGACCGAGCGGGGTCTTGGAGCGCTCGCCGTTATTGGTGTTGATCGTCAGGCCCTGATAGCCGATGCCGCTGACCGGCGCGAAGGTCAGGGAGGAATCCTGCTTCACGGCCGCGACATCGCTCGGCGCGAGGCGCTCCAGCATGTCGAGATTGCCGGCCTTGAGATTGGCGAGGCGGACGGTCGTGTCCGGAATCGGCTGGAACACGACCTTCTCGAAGTTGTAGTCCTTCGCGTTCCAGTAATCCTTGAAGCGCTCCAGGACGATGCGATCATTCTGCACGCGCTCGACGAACCGGTAGGGGCCCGAGCAGACGGGCTTCTGGCCGAAATCGGCCGACGCGAGGGCCTTGGGCGACATCATCATGCCGGCGCGGTCGGAGAGTTGCGACAGGAGCGTCGCATCTGCCCGCGACAGCTTGAGCGCCACGGTCATGTCGTCGACGGCCTCGACGCTCTCCACCGAGCCAAGCTCGCTCTTGCGCAGGCTGTCCGGCAGGGTCCGGGCCCGGTCGATGTTCGCCTTCACGGCGGCGGCGTTCAAGGGCTCGCCGTCATGAAACTTGACGCCCGGACGCAGCTTGAACGTGAGGGTCTTGGGATCCGTCCAGGTCCATTCGGTTGCGAGCTGCGGAACGAACTTCAGCTCGGGCGTGATGTCGATGAGCTTGTCGCACAGGGATGTGAAGACGATCCGCCCGACGAATGTCCGCGCGCGGTGCGGATCGAGCACGTCCGGGTCTTCGTTGAGGCCGATCCGGAGGGTTTGGGCGGATGCTGCGCTTCCCATCGCGAGCGCGACGGTCATTGCGAGCGGGAAAAGGGACTTTTTCAACTTTCTCTCTCCTCTGGTTTTTATCTGCTTCTTAGCGGCCTGGATTTGCGGCCTCGTCTTGCCGTTCTCGCCAGGTCTTGTAGAGCGCCATGCGCCTGGCGAGCGCGGGGCTTGCGGGTGGGGCCGAGATGTTGCCTGCACCCGCGTTCTGGATCTCGCGCCAGAAATGGCAGGCGACGTGTCGGCCGTCGCCGGCGGCTTCGAACAGGGGGCGCTGCTCCCGGCAGAGCGGGCGCGCATGGGGGCAGCGGGTATGAAAGCGGCATCCGGGCGGCGGAGCCGTCGGGCTCGGGACATCGCCCTGGAGCAGGGGCTTGGGCTTGCGGTTCGCAGGGCTCGGGATCGGAATGGCCGTGAGGAGCGCCTGCGTATAGGGGTGGAGCGGACTGTCGAACAGATCATCCGTGGCGCTGAGTTCGACGATCTCTCCAAGATACATGACCGCGACCCGGTCGCTCATATGACGGATGACCGCGAGGTCGTGCGCCACGATCACAAGCGTGAGCCCGAAGCGTTCCTTCAGGTCTTCGAGGAGATTGACGATCTGGGCCTGAATCGAGACGTCGAGGGCCGAGACGGGCTCATCCCCGACGATCAGCTTCGGCTCGCCGGCGAGCGCCCGGGCGATGCCGATGCGCTGACGCTGGCCGCCCGAGAACTCGTGCGGATAGCGGTTCGCATGGGCGGGCAGCAGGCCGACCGTGCGCAGAAGCTCCGCAACCCGCTCCCGCCTCTGCGCTCCTTTGCCGAGTCCGTGCAGCCAGACCGGCTCGCCGACGATGTCGCCCACGGTCATGCGTGGGTTGAGGGACGCAAAGGGATCCTGGAAGATGATCTGCAACTCGCGGCGCAGCCGGCGCATCTCGGCCTGATCGAGAGACAGGATCGAGCGGCCTTCGTAGAGCACGTCACCGGCGGTCGGCTCGATGAGCCGCAGGAGAAGGCGGCCGAGGGTCGACTTCCCGCAGCCCGATTCACCGACGACCGCGAGGGTCTCACCCCGGCGAACGGACAGGGATACTCCGTCTACCGCATGAACGATGGTCTGCGACGAGAAAAGCCCGCCGCCACCGAAATGCTTGACCAGACCGATGCCTTGTAGAATGGCGTCATCGCCCGTGTTCATGGCGTACCTCCCCGATGGTCTTCGAGCGGGGCATACCAGCAGCGCGTCCAATGCCCGGGTGAGAGCTCTGTGAGGGGCGGAGGTTCGGCATCGCAGCGCCCGTCGGCAAAGGGGCAGCGGGGCGCAAAACGGCAGCCCTTGGGCATGAGTTCGGCCGGCGGAACGGTGCCGCGGATCGTGGCGAGACGCCCCTGGCGACGGCCGAGCGACGGGACGGAGCCCATGAGACCGATCGTATAGGGATGTTGCGGATCTTCGAAGATCGCCTCGACGGGGCCTGCCTCGACGATCTTTCCGGCATACATGACGGCGACGTCGTCGGCGACCTCCGCGACCACGCCGAGATCGTGGGTGATCAAGATCATCGCCATACCGCTTTCGTCCTGAAGGCGGCGGATGAGGGAGATGATCTGCGCCTGGATCGTCACGTCGAGGGCCGTGGTCGGCTCGTCGGCAATCAGCAGTTCCGGCTCGTTCGCGAGCGCCATGGCGATCATGATCCGTTGGCGCATGCCGCCCGACATCTCATGAGGATAGGCCCGCATGCGCTTTTCCGGCGCGGGAATCCGGACGCGTTGAAGCATGTCGAGGGCGCGCTCCCTTGCGTCGGATTTCGATACCTTCCGGTGACGGAGGATGCCCTCCATGATCTGGTCACCCACCGTGAAAGCCGGATTGAGCGAGGTCATGGGCTCCTGGAAGATCATTGCGGTCCGGTTGCCGCGCATGTCGGCCCGCTCGCGCTCGGGAAGACTCAGGAGATCCTTCCCCTGGAAATGGGCGGCGCCGTTCACAATCCTCGCCGGAGGCGTCGGCAGGAGCCCCATGAGAGAGAGCGCCGTGACGCTCTTGCCGCAGCCGGATTCTCCGACCAGGCACAGGGTCTTGCCTTTGGCGACCGAGAACGAGACGTCATCCACCACATTGACGCCCGGAGGGGCGCCGTCGAAGCGGATGGACAGGTTCTGCACGCGAAGCAGGGGCTCGGGCTCCGAATGGCCTCGGGATCCGGGTTCCGCCCTCATCGTCTGAAGCACCGCATCGTCGATCATGCTGCAGGCCGTCCATGGTCATCCGGTGGAGGCAGGTCCAGAGGCGCGTTGTCCTGGACCGTCGAAGAGCGGGTCATGATCCTGAGAAGGCTGGTACGGACAGTTTCCAGATGCTCGCGCATGGCCTGTTCCGCGGCACCGCCGTCACGGGCCGCAATGGCGGCGACGACCCGGCTGTGTTGGTTCACATAATTGCGCTGTCCGGGCTTCGACCGCGCCTGCTCGCGAAGCCGCCGCCAAGTAGGGTCCTGTCGGATCCGGTTCATAATGTCGAAGAACATGAAGAGTAGGCTGTTGCCGGCCGCTTCGGCGATGGCCCGGTGAAAGGCACCGTCCCACAATTCCCGGCTGTCCATGTCGCCGTCGGCGCTCGATGCGGTCTTGCCCGCAAGATGCGTCAGGCGATCAATGTCGCCGTTCGAGGCCCGCAGGGCGGCGAGGCGGGCGAGGGCCGGTTCGATCTCGAGGCGGGCCTCCATGATCTCCAGGGGATTGGTGCCGCTCGACAGGGCCTCGAGATCCACCTCCGTCTGTGCAGGACGCGGACCGACGAAGGTCCCCTTGCCCTGCTGCCGCCAGATCCGCCCTTCCGCCTCAAGGACTTCAAGAGCCCGCCTGAGGGCGCGCCGTCCCACGCCGATCTGCCGGGACAGAGATCGCTCGGGCGGCAACTGGGCATCGGCACCGCTGTCGAGCGTGTCGAGCAGGATGCGCAATTGCCGAAGGGCAAAATCCGAGCTGTCCGACAAGGGCTCGAGAACCATCCAGCCTCCCTCAAGACTGTTTGTTACTTTAGTGCGTCAGCGCGTGGTTCTTTCTTGCTTTGGTTCCAGCTGGCGCGAAACAAATCTAACGCAAGGCTGAACCATTATGCAATTGGTTTCGTAAGGGTTCGGAATTGGTTCTCCTCACGGCCCCAGGGCCGCGTGAGAAAAACCCGTGGAGAAGAGAAAAGCAGGCAGGTCGATGGTGCAAAGCCTCTTGCGAGGCGCAAAAGAGCCCCGAGATAACGGCAGAGAAGAAAAGCGGATGGAATGATGACCGAAATCCTGGCCCTGTTCACAGACCCGACGGTCTGGGCTGCTCTTGCCACCCTTGTCGTGATGGAGGTGGTTCTCGGCATCGACAACCTCATCTTCATTTCCATCCTGACCAACAAGCTGCCGGCCGACCAGCAGACGCGGGCCCGCCGCATCGGCATCGGGCTCGCCCTGATCCTGCGCCTCGGTCTCCTGGGGACGGTGGCCATCATCGTACAGTTGACGGAGCCGCTCTTCGCGCTTTTCGGCCACGGCTTCTCGTGGCGGGACCTGATCCTCATCGCCGGCGGTCTCTTCCTGGTGTGGAAGGCCACCAAGGAGATCCACCACAACGTCGATCCCGATCACGGACCCGACATGTTCGAGGGCGGCAAGGCGAGCCTCGGCTTCGCCTCCGCAATCGGCCAGATCCTGGTCCTCGATCTGGTGTTCTCCATCGACAGCATCATCACGGCCGTCGGCATGACCGACCATATCCCGGTCATGGTCATCGCCGTCATCGCGGCCGTTACGGTGATGTTGCTGGCGGCCGATCCGCTGGCCCGCTTCATCCAGGCCAATCCGACCGTGGTCATGCTGGCGCTGGGCTTCCTGCTGATGATTGGCATGACGCTGATCGCCGAAGGCTTCGGGGCGCATGTGCCGAAGGGCTACATCTATACCGCCATGGCCTTCTCGGCCCTCATCGAGGGGCTCAACATGCTCTCACGGCGGGCCAAGCGGAAACGCTGACGTAAACGGGGCTCGCTTGGCTCCGACCCGTCCCTGGGATCAGGAGGAGGGGGAGGCCGCTTCCTGTTTGTTCTGCGCCGGAGAGCGCACGGAGGCTTGGAGGCGGGGCAGGAAATCCCAGAGTTCTCGGTTGAGGACCTTCAGGTCCTCGACGGTCTTGACCAGCTCCCGGATCCGGCTTTCGTTGACGGCCCTGACCTCTCCGAGCACCAGACGCCCGGCGCTCTCACGGATCTTCATGGCATGGGTGTGGGTGATCTCACCACGATCGCTCACGACGTACATGCAGTGATTGAATTCATTGCGGATGCGCGTGCAGGTATTGAAGCGGGAGATCAGCCCGTCGAGGGCCTGTGCCGTGTCCTTGTCGGCGATCTTCGCCTTGGCGAGACGCTGGACGAGGTCCAGCCGGGCTCTCGTGGTGTTCAGAGTGGCGAACACGATGGCGGCCGAGACCTCGTCGGTCTCCAAAAGCACCATCAGCACATAAATGAACATGCTCTCGTTATTGGACCAGCTGAAGACCAGGTTCCCGATCAAGGCCAGGACCATGGTCCGGTGGTCGGCGGAGTCGATGGCCGCGGCCTCGATGGCCTGAAAGTCGGGCTTTTCGGGAAGCTTCGCGGGCATGCCTGTGCCTCCTCTTCCGGAGCGATGTCATCGTCGGCACGGGCCGTCGGATCGCATCACTATAGTCCGGTTTATGCCGAAGGGCGATTGCAGCCTGCGCGATGCGGGTGAATTGTCCCGGACAGGTAGGAGTACAGGCCACGGATGTTCCAGCTGTGGAAGGCGCGCAAGGGGCGAAAGGCCGTCCTGGCAACGCTGAGTCCCTTCATCGAAGGGAGTGAAGCGCGCCTGGGAAGAATCCCGGCGGCCGCGTGGCACGATGCTTATGTCCTGGGTTTCGTATCGATGCTGGCCAGCCTCGAAGCCAGGATGGCGCTGGAGGGCTCCCTCGGCTCGCTGGCCCTTGGTCTCATTCAGGCCGAGACCGTTGCCATGTTGAGCGGTGAGCCTGCCGGCCTCCACGGGGAGGAGATCCTGATGCTGAGCATGGAGGGCGATCCAGGGTTTCTCAACGGCTGCAATCAGGCCGTCATCTTCCACGCGGCCCTCCAGCGAAGCCATCGTGCGTTCGTCGATCCTGGCCGCCGCAGCGAATGGAAATCCGACGTGCTCTATCTGCAGGACGACCTCGATGCCCTTTGGCTCGAATTGTTCGAAGAGAAGGTCGCGGCACTGTCGTGAAGGAACGGCTTTCTACCTTCCTTAATGCAAGGATACAGGGCTACTCCCATTGCGCAACTGGACGGGCAGGATGAATTAAAGTCTACTTTCCCCGGCCTGAAGCATCTCAGCACAGAGGCGCCGCAGGGCTTTTCGAGTCGACCACGATGATGAGCGTGAAGCGTACGGGTGCCTGTCTCCAGGCATGAGGCTCGAAACCGGGAGGTCATGGATCGCTTCATTTCGAAGCGAGCGAGCAGGCCTCTCCAAGGTTGAATGACGACATCGGGGCAGCCGTACGCAAGTGCGGCGGAATGTTCGCCGGATCGGGACCGATTGCCGGATTCCGAAGCTGTCGACCTGTGCTCCGGCAAATGTCGGGAGGTGAACGTTTCTCGAAGGGAGGAGGCGCCGGACCTTATCGTCAATCACTTTTTGAAGCGGCCATCCAGTTCGTTCCCGGAATCTTGCGTTTGGCGGATCCCGTGCCGGGCTGTTGGAAAACCCTGAAATCAGATTTGGCATCGCGATGCTTCGGCCGAACACGTAATGGATGGAAGGCTGGAGTCGGAGCGCTGCCGTCAGTCGAAATAGGACATGGATCATGGCTACCGATCAAAACGGCAACGTGGCTGCCGCCATTGCGGGCTTCGCTTTTGCGTCTCAAGAGAACGGGAACGTCGACGACGACAGCAACACCAACAGCCGGAACAACAGTAGCACGAACGACAGCTACAACGACAATTCCGACAACAGCGACAATTCTGACAATTCCGATAATTCGGACAACTCAGACAATAGCGACAACAGCATCACCGATGCCTATAATGACAACTCCGACAATTCGGATAATTCAGACAATTCTGACAATTCCGATAACTCGGATAACAGCGACAACAGCACCAACGACAGCTACAACGACAGCAGCACGGATGTCGACGTTGCTCTGAACGACGCTCTCAACGACAAGAGTGCCACGGACAGCTATAACGACAACTCGGATAACAGCGACAATTCCGACAACTCGGACAATAGCGACAACAGCACGAACGATAGCTATAACGACAACAGCGACACCACGACGACGACGGTCGATGTTGCGCTGAACGATGCGCTTAACGACAAGAGCGTCACCGACAGCTATAACGACAATTCAGACAACAGCGACAACAGCGATCATAGCGTCAATGACAGCTATAATCCGACGGACAGCTATAACGACAACAGCGACCACAGTGTCAACGACAGCTATAACCCGACGGACAGCTACAACACCGCCGACTTTGATCTGAGCGTCAATATCCAGGATTCGTTCAACTATTCTGAGACGAACTGGATCAATCTCGACAATACCGACTTCGATGGCGTTCTTTCGGCTATCGGTGATGGGGCCGGCCAAGCTTTCAGCATGACCCAGATCAGCGAGATGGCCGATAACGACACCCTCACGGCGAACCTGACCAGCAATGCCGAATGGGGCCAGGATGGCACGTGGACCGGTGGGGATGCGAGCGGAATCAACGGCGCGGCTGGCGATTTCGCAACGGGTGCCGGAGAGGACGGGTCGGTCGTCGCAGACGTGACCGCAGCCGCAACCTCCCACCTCGAGGCGTTCAACCAGAACATCTCGATGGGTGCCAACATCCAGTATCATTCGATGAGCGTTGTCGGCGGTGATCTGACCGACGATCATCACAGCTAATTGCCCGTCGAGGTGGCCCGCGCGAAGCGCTCGTGCGGGCCACTTCATTGTCCTGAGAGAAGCCTTGACGGCAGGAGGCATTGATGGCCCCCGGTGGCGCACTCGAAATGATCTGGCATTTTGCCGGATACTGGCATCTCACCCAGGAATTCGCCGCTGCCCGTCTCAAATACGATGAAGCTTTCTACAAAGCCCAGAATACGGATTATCGGCTCGATCCCGACGATGCCGTGCGCCTGGTGTCGGACAACCCGGATATGGGCAGTCAGGCCGTCCGTACCATCCTGGCATCAAGCCCGTCCGGCTCCGGCGGTGATTTCGCCACGCTTAAGTTCCATCACCTCAAGTTTCCTGAAATCGACAGCCAGATCCACTTGCCCGGGAGGCAGGCTGAGCTCTCGCCGGAGGATGAGGCGATGGGGTCTGCCGGAGGTGCGGCGGCCCACATCGGCTATGGCCACAATATTCACTACATCTATGTGATCCATTACATCACCCGCCCGCAGGGTGAGCATGCGGCGCATCCGCGTCCCGATCACCCGGTCGGGCACCGGGAGCCGACCTACAACCTCTCCTATGACGACCCGCCATCCGGGGTCGTCGCCAAGCTGACGCAGGCCAATACGCTCTCCGATGGCGATCGCGTTTCGGATGCCGGACACGATTACGACAGCCTGAAGCCGCTTCAGACCGAGGAGGCCATGTCGTCTCTCGTCGATGCGGGACGGGAGCTTGTTCCGCCTGCGGGCGCTCCTCTGGGCCAATTGGGCGATGTCGTAACGGAGGATGTCCTTGCCCACGATCAGGCTGTATCCGAGGGGATCCGCGAGACCGGCGAGGTCGAGCCCGGCCGATATGTCAATGGCGAGCTGCAGGAGCCGGATGCGCCGGAGCAGGAGGATACGGCAAGCGCGACGCCTTCCGTGCTGCCCGAGAGGGAGGAGGGGAGCACCGACCCTGGACAGGTCGCGGAGACGGGGGGCAACACGGCCGAGAATGCGGCCCTTATCCTTGACCTGAATGACGCCCCCTCGACCCTGATCGTCAAGGGCGATTACTTCTCGACCAACGCAATCCTTCAGGCCAACATCCTCCAGGACCAGGACCATGTTCTGGATGCCGGCGGCCAGCCGGCTGCCGTTGAGGATGGAGGGAATACGACCGAGAACATCGCCAGCTTCGAGGCGACGGTGCTCATGGAGGCGGCTGGTGCGAAGGCCTACAAGGGAGACCTGAAAGTCAATGTCGATTACGTGGACGGCGATCTGTTCGACATCAAGGCTCTGACCCAGCGAAGCTTCGTCCAGGACGATGACGTTACCGTCCAGACGACGACGCAAAATTATACCGAGGTCCATACGGGCGGCAGCGAGCAGTACAACGTCGCGAGATTCCTGGACTGGGGCAAAGACTACGACGTCATCGTCGTCCTGGGCAATTACCACTCGGCCAACATCATCTCACAGCTGAACATCGTGCTCGACGATGATGTGGCCGCCGTGAATGCAGGAGCAGAGGCCGAGGACCCTTCCGAAGTTTTCTCGGGCCAGAACACCCTCCACAACGAGGCTGCGATCCACACCTATGGGTCAACCGCCTTCGGATCCATGACGGACGACCTGACGAAGCTGATCGAGAGCCTCGGAAATAGGGAGAATGTCGGTCGAGAGGCCTGGTCCAGTTTTCATGGAACCGCTACCGGGTCGCTGGATGTCCTGTTCGTGACCGGTGACTACTACGACCTCAACATCATCAATCAGGTCAACATCATATCGGATCCTGACGTTGCGGTGCAGTGGGCCGGGGAAGGCTCGACGCTGCAATGGCTGTCGACCGGCGGCAACAGCGCCAGCAATCTCGCCGAGATCGTGGATGCAGGCGCCATGTCCGGCCATATCGGCGGCAACGCCTATGAGGATTCCATTCTTCTGCAGGCCAATCTGGTCTCGGACGACACGCATGTCGTCCGGACCGATCCTACGGCGCTTGTCACCGAACTCGTCGCTTTCGTCGATCACGCCCAGAGCACGACGGACGACGCCAATGTCTGGACCAAGGACATCTTCGGAAATCAACACGACACCTTCGGTCATGTCCTGACCTGACCGATCCGATCTTGTGGAGCTGGGGGAGCTGATGCTTCTGAAAGATGCCTTGAAGAGTCTCTCGACGGAGCCGCAGCCCGGTTCGAACCCGAACCGGAGCGCCAATGGAGGGCCGGCACCCCACCCAGCGGCATTCCCGGGGAGCGCGCGAAGGCCAGCGCCTCCCTTTGCGCCGAAGGAGCCTATGCCAGACCCGAGGGCAGTTCCAGGGGGGATGCCCCTCGATCGGCAAGAGGCGCGCGTGCCGTCTGCTCCCGCCCGCTCAAGGCCGACCGTAGCCTTCCAAAGCGACGGGAGGGACGTCAAGGTGCCACCCGGCGGGGATGGGCCGAGCCGCGGCGGAAACGGGCCGCGACAACCGCCCCAGCTGCAGCAGCGCTCCGCCGACCGCGATTTCCGGGAGGTTCTGAGCAAAGGCCTTGCGACCTGCCGCCGAAACCTGATCACGGTCGCGGTCTTCTCGTTCTTCGTGAACGTCCTTGTCTTGGCGATACCGGTCTATCTGTTCAACATCTCGGACCGGGTCCTGACCAGCCGGAGCGTCGATACGCTCGCCATGCTGTCGCTGGTCGTGGTCGGGGCTGTTCTCGCACATGTGCTCATGGACATGATGCGCCGCTTCATCCTGATGCGGATCGCCGTGGAGGCGGAAAGCAAGCTGGGTGCCCCTGTTCTTAGCGCTGCTGCGAAAGCCTCGCAGAACGGATCCGTCAAGGAGTTTCAGATCCTGTCGGATCTGCAGCATGTCCGCAGCTTCCTGACGGGGCCGGTCCTGCTGATGATGCTCGATGCGCCCGTTGCGCCGGTCTATCTCCTGGCCGTTTTCCTGATCCATCCCCAGCTCGGCTACATCGTCTCCGTGACCGGGATCCTTCTCCTGGCCGTGGCGCTCGTCAATCAGAAGCTGACCGCCGTGCCGTTTGCGAAGGCGAACGCGTATGCGTCCCGGGCCAATCTCCAGGCGGACGCCATGGCGCGGAACGCCCAGGTCATCAACGCCATGGGAATGATTCCCGAAGGGGTTCTGATGTGGGGACGGGAGACGGGCGAGTCCCTCAAGGCCCAGGTCATCGCGCAGGACCGCAACATCATGATGACGGGCCTGTCGAAGTTCATCCGCCTCACCACGCAGGTGTCGCTCCTCGGATGGGGCGCGACGCTCTCGATGGCAGGCGAGCTCACGGGCGGAATGGTGATCGCATCCTCCATCGTGGCCAGCCGCGCCCTGGCGCCCGTGGAGGGAACCATCGAGGGCTGGAGGAACTTCGTTCAGGCCCGCTCCGCCTATGGGCGGATCAAATCGCTGCTGCACAATTCGCCGCTCAACATGGAGCGCCTGCGTCTACCGCAGCCGCAGGGGCGCCTGAGCGTCGAGCGCGTGCTCTATGTGCCTCCGCCGAACAAGAAGGTGATCCTGAACGGCATCTCGTTTCAGCTGGAGCCCGGCGAGTCGCTCGCGGTGGTCGGCGCCTCGGGAACTGGAAAGTCGACCCTGGGACGGATGCTCGTCGGGTCCATCATCCCCACGGCAGGCAGCGTCAGGCTCGACATGATGGATCTGCGGAACTGGGATCCGCGCCAGTTCGGCGAGAGCGTCGGCTACCTTCCCCAGGATGTCCAGCTCTTCCCGGCCTCGATCAAGGCCAACATCGCCCGCATGCGGGACGATGCAAGCGACGACGAGATCTTCGATGCGGCCGCGCTAGCCGATGTCCACGAGATGATCTCACAATTCGCTCAAGGCTACGAGACGATCGTCGGCATGGACGGCAGCCCTCTCTCGGGCGGGCAGCGTCAGCGCATCGGCCTGGCCCGCGCGTTCTTCGGCAATCCGCGCCTCGTCGTGCTGGACGAGCCGAACTCCAATCTCGATTTCCCAGGCGAGCAGGCGCTTGCCCGGGCGCTCATGAGAGCCAAGGAGCGGGGCATCACCATCGTGGCGATCACCCAGCGTCCCGCGCTTCTCAAAAGCGTGGACAAGATCATGATGCTCAAGGACGGATCCGTGCAGGCCTTCGGACGACGTGACGAGATCATTCCCCTGATGAGCGGCCGCAGGCCCCAGGACGGCCCGCCCGTCATCGAAGGATAGGATCGGAGCTTTCCATGTCGCAAACGGCCACGATCACTCTCCAGAAGCAGCAGGAATGGTACGCCGATGTTCCCCGCAGCACGCGCCTGCCAACTCTCATCGGCATAGCGATCCTCGCCATGACCCTCATGGGTTTCGGATACTGGGGAGGGGTCGCGCCGATCGCAGGCGCCGTCGTGACGTCGGGTGCCTTCGTGGCCACCGGCCAGAACAAGATCATCCAGCACCTCGAGGGCGGTGTCATCCAGGATATCCTCGTGCGCGAGGGTGACGTGGTCGAACCGGGCGAGACCCTGATTCAGCTGGACGAGACGGGGCCACGGGCGGAGCTGCGCCGCCTCGCCCTCAGGGAGGCGCGGCTGATCGCCATCGAGGCTCGCCTGAGAGCCGAGATGGCTGAGCAGCGCGAAGTCGTATTTCCGGCCGAGCTGCTGAAGCAGATCGACAAGGATCCTGATATCGCCACGATCGTCAAGGCGCAGCGAGCCACCATCGAGGCGCACCAGAAGAGCCTTCAGAGCGAGATCGCGTCGATCCGCACGAGCATCGAGGCCCTTCAGGAGCGCATCAAGGGCAGCACGACGCAGCTTGCGTCCGTGCGCGAGCAGATCGCCTTCTTCAACGAGGAGCTCTTCGCCAAGGAACAGCTCCTGAAAAACGGTCTCATCCGCCGTTCCGAGGTTCTGGCGCTTCAGCGTGCGCGGGCCAACCTTCAGGGCGAGGTGGGGCGCCTGACGGGCGAGATCGGCGACTCGAAGGAGAGGATTGCCCGCTCCGAGGAGCAGATCGTCGGTACCCGCAACGCCGCCATCAAGACGTCCGTGGAGCAGCTGCACGAGACGCTCGGAGAGCTGGCAGACGTGAGAGAACGTGTTCTGGCGGCGACGCGTATCCTCGATAGGGTCAAGATCACGAGTCCCGTGAAGGGCGTGGTGGTGAAGCTGCGCTATCACACCCCCGGGGGCGTCATTGAAGCGGGCAAGACGGTCATGGAAATCGTTCCCCTTCAGGACAGCCTGCTCATCGAGGTGAGGGTGCGGCCCCAGGATATCCCGAACGTGAAACTGGGGCAGAGGGCCATCATACGCCTGACGGCGCTCAAGCAGCGCATCACGCCCATGATCGAGGGCGAAGTGGTCTACGTGTCCGCCGATGCGCTCCCCGACGAGAAGAGCACCCTCTCGCGAAACGACGTCTATGTCGCGAGGGTGTCCCTGGATCCGAACGAGGCCTCTCAGATCCACGGATTCGCACCAACCCCCGGAATGCCGGCAGAAGTCTATATCAAGACCACCGAGCGCACCTTCCTCGAATACCTCCTGCAACCTATCCGGGACAGCATGGCGCGCGCCTTCCGAGAGATGTGAGCGACCGCTCGACAAGCAGGGATATTCTGGCCGGCCTCCGGATTCCGATCCGGGGGCGGCCTTCGGTTGCCGCCTGGATATGCAGCGAGGAGAGCGTCAGCCGGGGCATCCGAGAGCCTCGGGAGAATGCCTGAGTGCTTGCCGCCTCCACGGAACCCACATACGCCCACGGTCTTGTTTATTAGAGGGACTTCGGGCGTAAGAAATAGGCAATTAAATCGAAACTCAGTCAATTGTCATAAGATATGTAAGTAAAAACCTATGATTCTAGCAATTATTCTCAAGGCAGCTTTTTGTGTGATCAGGATTGATACTTAGTCCTAAAGGCGTAAATCCATGCTCCTGGGCGGGTTGCGGCGGAAAATACCTGAGGGGCTATAATGCCTTTCCGATGAATGCATTACTGAGCGCGATGGGAAAGAAAGGATCTTTATTCAGGGAAATTAGGATTTTTTAGCTGGGACTTCAGTCGATATCGAAATTACCTCCTAAGCGGTAAAATTACCTCCTTTGCCTTAATGCTTAACAAGTGGTGAATTGTATAATTTCTAAGAAGCTGCAAAAGGGGACGTCGCGGTATGCCTCACAATTCATTGCCTATCACAACATTCCTGGCTTGCAGGAATGCCATGGTCCGCGAAGGAATTCGTCACATTCTGTCTGCCACGCGCTATCAGGTGCGGCCCGAGCAGGCCATCGACAGGGGTGACGTTCTGTCCGGCTTCTCACAAGAGGCCGAACTGCTCTTCATTCTCGACGAAAATCTCCATCAAGAGCGGAGCCCGGACATCGTTCGGGGCCTGAAGCTGCACGCTCCGGCCTCTCGCGTGGTCGTCCTTGCGGACAGCTTCGACATGAACGGCATGTCGGCGATCCTCAACGCCGGGGCCGATGGTTACTGCCTCGCGACGATCGGCTGCGAGACCCTGGTGAAGTATCTCGATCTCGTCATGCTCGGCGAGAAGGTGTTTCCTGCCGCAATGGTCATTGCGGCCTTGTCGGAGCGGAACTCCGATGTTCCTGCGCCACGCTTCTACTCGACGGTGGAGGCTCAACGCATGCAGCTTGTCGCATCGAGCGTACCGAGCCGGATGCTGTCGGCCCGGGAAGCGGAAATCCTTCACTGCCTCATGGAGGGCGCCCCGAACAAGACCATCGCGCGCAAGCTCGATGTCGCCGAGGCGACCGTGAAGGTTCACGTGAAGGCTATCCTTCGGAAGATCCGTGTCACGAACCGCACGCAAGCCGCCATGTGGGCCGTCACGCATTTTTCGAACGAGGCCCATGACGACGCTCCTCCCCTGGCGTCCTAACATGCGCGGCAGCTCTGCCTCGCATCCGCCGATGAGAACCGTCCCGGGCAAGAATATGATTGGCCGGGACCATCACCGGAACCCCGACATTGCCGCTGTTCTGGCTGAAAATGACTGGCGCGGCGAGGGGCGGCGCCCTCCGGTGACCGAGGATAAGCAGGGTGCCCGCCCTGCGTTCGAGCCGGCCTTGGGGGCTCATCTTCTGTAAGACGTCAGTAAGCATCTCCTGAACCATCGTCGAGCGACAGCGTCGGACACAATGCTTTCGAGAGGCTGGTCACATGGGTTCCAGCAAAAGTCGGATCGGCCCTGAAGACGAGACGGCCAAGAGGGATGCCGTAAAGGACCATGTCCAGGGGATGCTGAGGCGGTTGATCGACGCGAAGGCAAACGGGCGAGCGCTGGCCGAGAAGGCTCTAATGAAGAATGCCATTGAGCGGAATGGAAAATAAAACCCTTCCGTCTTCATTCGTGACTTCCAGCGTCCAGCTGCGCCAATCTTCGGAGATCCCGTCGTCTTCCTCGAGAAGCTCTTCGATCGCCTTCACGGCCTGGAGCCGTGCCTGGTCCAGATTCGAGACCTCGATCCCGTCCAGGTCCAGGATGCGCTCATAACCATCGATGAGATTGAAGTAGCACCTCATGATGACCGGTATCGGCTCCATTTGCATTTTTCTGTGATGTTGTTTGGATTCGCAGGATCCTGAACGGCCGACAGCGGAATTCGTAAAGCTGAGACGTTCCGATGTCTAGGTTCTAATTCGCGCGACTGCTTCAAACTACCCGCAAGGGTGAGAGCCGGGGCGAATCACCGCCTTAAGGAGGTCTCCGCCATCCTCTCCAGCTTGTGCTGATGCTCCCTTTGCGTCCGACTTGTTTGCACCGATGCAGTGGAAGAACGGTATCAGGAAATAATTGCTCAAGAGGCTCTTTGCAAAAATAAAGTCCCGAGCCCTGAAATTTTCACTAAATGCTAACTTGCCTATTTTGCCGCTACGGAAGTTGGGTTAGCTTTCTCATGAGGGAAATATAAAGAAACGAGATGCTGAACTGTCCGGGGGCTTAGGTCAGAGAAGCAGGCGATGAGGAAGAACTATAGTTGCGATGGCTTGTCCAATCTGGATGAGCTTGTCCCCGGTGAGACTTTCTCACAGATCCCGGACACCCAACTCCATGAGGGGTGGGATGCAACAGTTGAGACCGACACGGAGCCGGTCCCTACATTGCTCGTCGAGCCCAATACTCTGCTGAGGGAGGGCTTGAGGCGCATCCTGACGGATACCCGTTTCAATGTGGTCGCCTCCTGTGCAGGCTTCTCGGAGGTCCGGACTTACGAGACGTCGGATCGGCCCTTCATGCTAATCGTCAGCGCCGGCGCCGACCGGGAGGACGCCTTCCGGCAGATCCGGCAGATGAAGGCCGAGCACGGTGCCGCGAAGATCGTGGCCCTGGTGGACCGGTATGACCTGCAGGAGGTCCTGTCGGCCTTCCGGGCCGGCGCGGATGCCTACCTGATGAAGTCCGTCTCCTGCGAAGTGCTGACCAAGTCGCTCGATCTGGTGATGCTGGGCGAAGCCATTTATCCGGCGGCTCTGCTCGAGCTCGTGCGTGGCCAGGTCCCAGTGGCCGAGGAACAGCCCGATGATCCAGACGAAGTCCTGATGGAGGCAGGCAGCAAGCTCGGCAAGCGGGGCCTTTCGGTCAGGGAGACGGTGATCCTGCGCTGCCTCATGCAAGGCGATTCCAACAAGATCATCGCCCGGAAGTTCGACATCACGGAAGCCACCGTGAAGGTGCATGTGAAAGCCATCCTCCGGAAGATCCGCGCCAAGAACAGGACGCAGGCGGCGATCTGGGCAGCCAGCCATCTCCGCCCCGGCGAACACCCTGCCGGCATGGGCGGCCATTGATCTGAAGCCATTCCCGGCCGTGCATGAAGCGAGCCTTCCTGCCCGACCGGGATGCCTGACGTAAGACCAAGGTCTCGTCCGCTCCCCCTCCATTGCATCAGTCCCGCTCCCGTTTCCCGGGCGCTACGATGACGGTCCTTCCAGGCGCGCTTCCACCGGAACAGGGTGGCGGCAGCCGGGGCGACCGAGGACGTCATGCGCCACATCACTCCCGTCCTGCTGTCCGGCGGATCAGGCAGCCGGCTCTGGCCCCTGTCGCGGCAGGATCTTCCAAAGCCGCTCCTGCCTCTCCTCGGTGACGAGACGCCCCTGCAGTGGACAGCCGGGCGGCTGCGCGGGATCGGCCTCTATGGCGAGCCCCTGGTGATGGCGCAGGCCGAGCACCGCTTCGCGGTTGCTGAACAGCTCCGGTCCGTGGGAACGAGCGCCCGGATCGTTCTTGAGCCTGTCCCCCGCAGTACCGCCCCCGCGGCTGCCGTTGCGGCACTGATGGCCTGCCGGGACGATCCGGATGCCGTCCTGCTCATCATGCCGACAGACCATCACCTGCCGGATCCCGGCGCCTTCCATGCTGCCGTGGAAAGGGGGCTACCCGCAGCCCGCGAGGGAGCCTTCGTCCTGTTCGGCATTGCGCCGTCCGGTCCGGAGACCGGCTTCGGCTATATCCGCCTGGGCCGTTCCGTCGGGCGACACGGCGCGGTTCGTGCGGTGGAAGCCTTCAAGGAGAAGCCCGACAGGGCGACCGCGGAGCGTTTCTGCCGCAGCGGCACCTACGTCTGGAACAGCGGCATCTTCCTCCTGCCGGTCCGACCTTTTCTCGAGGAGCTGGCACACCTGGACGGCGAGCTGCTCAAGGCCTGCCGGGATGCCGTAGCCCGGGCGATATCGGATCCCGACTTCATCCGCCTCGATGGCGAGGCCTTCTCGAGGGCGCCGCGCATCTCGCTCGACCAAGCCGTCCTGGAAAGGACTCATAGGGCAGTGGCGGTTGCTCCGTCCTTTCCCTGGCAGGATGTGGGGACATGGACGGCGCTGTGGGAGCGGGAGGACAAGGATGAGCGCGCCAATGTCCTCCTCGGCAACGTCGTCGCGCGGGATACGGAGGGCAGTTACATCCGTTCCGATGGCCCCTTCGTGGCGACCCTGGGGATCGAAAACCTGATCGTGGTCGCCACGCCCGACGCGGTTCTCGTGGCCGACAGGGATGCCGGGCAGGAGGTGAGGGCGCTCGTCGAGGGAATCGAGGGGCGGCCTTCATAAATGCACCTGCGGCGGACCAGCTCAAGCGGCGGCCGAAGTGCCCGCCGCCTCGTCCTCCAGGATCATCATGGCGCCCTTCTCGGCGATCATGATCGTGGGCGAGTTCGTGTTTCCGCTGGTGATCGTGGGCATGACGGAGGCGTCGACGACGCGCAGGCCCTCGATGCCGCGCACGCGGAGCCGCTCGTCCGTAACGGCCATCGGGTCGCTCTCGATGCCCATCTTGGCGGTACCGACGGGATGGAAAATGGTCGTCCCGATCTCGCGGGCGCCATGGAGCAGTTCCGCGTCCGTCGTCAGCTCCGGTCCGGGCCTGTATTCCTCGGGCCGATACTTCCGAAGCGCCGGCATGGCGACGATCTGCCGGACGAGGCGCAGCGCATCGACCGCCACCTGCTGGTCTTCCTCCGTGGCCAGGGAGTTGAGCCTGATCGAGGGCGGCGCCTGGGGATCAGGCTCGCGCAGGCGGATGCTGCCGCGGCTCGTCGGCCGCAGGTTGCAGACGCTTGCCGTGAAGGCCGGGAACGGGTGCGGCTCCTCGCCGAACTTGTCGAGGGAGAGCGGCTGGATATGAAACTGCAGGTTCGGCGTCGCGTAGCGCGGCGAGGAGCGCGTGAAGGCGCCGAGCTGCGAGGGCGCCATGGTCAGGGGGCCGCGGCGGAAGAGCGCGTATTGAAGGGCCATGTGCCCTTTCCTCATGAGGGAGCGGTAATCCTCGTTGAGGGTCCTGGTGCCGTGGACGCGATAGATCGGGCGCAGCTGGAGGTGATCCTGGAGGTTCTCGCCGACCCCGGGCGCGTGGTGGACGACCGTGATGCCATGCTGCCGCAGGAGGTCGCCGTTGCCGATGCCGGAAAGCTGGAGAAGCTGGGGCGTGACGACGGATCCGGTCGAGACGATCACCTCTCGCCTTGCCCGGATCTGACGCTTGATGCCGTTCTGCACGATTTCCACGCCCGTCGCGCGCCTGCCCTCGAAGAGGATGCGGGTCGCCCGGGCCTGGGTCTCGACCGTGAGGTTCGGGCGGGACAGGGCGGGCTTCAGGAAGCCGCGGGCCGCCGACCAGCGGCGCCCGTTCTTCTGGTTGACCTGGAAGTAGCCGATGCCCTCGTTGCTGCCGGTGTTGAAGTCGCTCGTGCGCGGGATGCCGGCCTCGACCGCGGCCTCGATGAAGGAATCGAGGATGTCCCAGCGCACCCGGGGCGGCTCGATGCGCCACTCGCCCCCGGCCCCGTGATGCTCGCCCTCGCCGAGATAATGATCCTCGTGGCGCCGGAAGATCGGCTTTACGTCGTCCCATCCCCAGCCGCGAAGGCCCATCTGGCGCCAGTTGTCGTAATCCTCCCGCTGGCCGCGCATGTAGATCATGGCGTTGATCGCCGAGCAGCCGCCGAGCACCTTTCCGCGGGGATAGTTGAGGGCGCGGCCGTTCAAGCCAGGCTCCGGCTCGGTCTTGAACATCCAGTCGGAGCGGGGATTCCCGATGGCGAAGAGATAGCCCACGGGGACATGGAACCAGATCCAGTTGTCACGGCCGCCGGCCTCGAGCAGGCACACGGAATGGCGCCGGTCGGCCGAGAGGCGGTTGGCGAGGACGCAGCCGGCCGATCCGCCGCCGACGATCACGTAATCGAATGTATCGCTGTCTGACATGGTGCTGCCTCGACGGTGCGTCCCAACCGGTCCTGCGGCCGATCAGGACGGGAGAGACCGGTTCTTCCTCTGCCTGAGGAACTCCAGCACCTCGCCCGCGATCCCGCGGCGGAAGACCAGGACGCAGACCACGAAGATGATGCCGATCAAAACCGTGACCGGGAAATCGGACGAGGCGAGGTAGTTCTGGAGCGCGATGACGAAGGCCGCGCCCACGACGGGGCCGATCAGGGTGCCGATGCCGCCGAGCAGGGTCATCAGGATCACCTCGCCCGACATCTGCCACTGGACATCCGTCAGGGTGGCGAACTGGAACACGATGGCCTTGGTGCCGCCCGCGAGGCCCGCCAGGGCGGCCGACATGACGAAGGCGCCGAGCTTATAGCGGTCGACCCGGTAACCCAGGGAGATCGCCCGTCGTTCGTTCTCGCGAATGGCCTTCAGGATGTTGCCGAAGGGGGAGTTCACGATGCGCCAGACCGCGAAGAAGCCGAACAGGAAGATGGCGAGCGTGACGTAATACATGGCGAGCGGTTCGTTCAGGTCGATGATCCGGAGGAGCCGCCCGCGCGGCACGCCCTGAATGCCGTCCTCGCCATGGGTGAAGGGCACCTGAAGGCAGATGAAGGCGAACATCTGCCCGAGTGCCAGGGTGATCATCGCAAAATAGATGCCCTGGCGCCGGATGGCCAGGAAGCCGACCACGAGGCCGAGCGCCGCGGCGCCCAGGGCGCCGAGCAGGATGCCCGCCAGGGGGTCCCAGCCCCAGACCTTCACGGCATGCGCGGTGAAGTAGGCCGCCCCTCCGAAGAATGTGGCATGGCCGAAGGAGAGCAGGCCCACATAGCCGATGAGGAGGTTGAACGCGCAGGCGAAGAGCGCGAAGCAGAGCACGCTCATGAGCAGCACGGGATAGACCGCGAAGGGCGCGGCGAGCAGCCCGACGAGCGCGAACGCCGCCAGGGCCTTGACGGGGATCTGGATCCCCGCCTGCCTCTCCAGAGGTTGAGATTGGACTTTCACGCTGCTCAAGCCTCCCGTCCGAAGAGCCCTGCCGGCCGTACGAGCAGGACGAGGGCCATTACGACGAAAATCACGATGCTCGATGCCTCCGGATAGAAGACCTTCGTCAGTCCCTCCAGGATGCCGAGCACGTAGCCCGTGACGATGGCGCCCAGGATCGAGCCCATGCCGCCGACCACCACGACGGCGAAGACGATGATGATGAGGTTGGTCCCCATCAGAGGGCTGACCTGATAGATCGGCGCAGCCAGGACGCCGGCCAGGGCCGCCAGAGCTGCGCCGAGGCCGTAGGTCAGGGTCAGCAGCCGCGGCACGTTCACGCCGAAGGCCTGGACCAGCGTGGCGTTCTCGGTCGCGGCGCGCAGATAGGCTCCGAGCCGCGTCTTCTCGATCAGGAGCCATGTCCCCAGGCAGATCACCAGGGACGCGATGACGACCCAGCCGCGATAGACCGGGAGGAACATGAAGCCGAGATTGAGTGCACCGGTCAGCTGCGCCGGTGGCGCATAAGGCTTGCCCGACGTACCGAACCAGTAGCGGAACACGCCCTCGAAGATCAGTGCCAGGCCGAAGGTGAGCAGGAGCCCGTAGAGCGGGTCGAGTCCATAGAGGCGCCGCAGCATGGTGCGCTCGATCACCATCGCGACCGCGCCGACGATGAGAGGTGCGAGAATGAGGGACGGCCAGTAGCCGATGCCCGCATAATTGAGCAGGCCGTAGGCCGCGAAGGCGCCCAGCATGTATTGCGCGCCATGCGCGAAGTTGATGACCTGGAGTAGGCCGAAGATCACCGCAAGGCCCAGGCTGAGCAGGGCATAGAAGGAGCCGTTGATGAGGCCGATCAGGATCTGGCCGTAGAGGGCGGGGGTCGGAATGCCGAAAATCGTGCTCATCTGATCCTCATACCCCGAGTACGCTGTGAAGCTCTTCCATGTGAGCGTCGAGTTCGCTTCCGGGGAACGAATTCACCATGCGCCCGTCCTCCATGAGGTAGAAGCGGTCGGCCACCTTGCGGGCGAAGCGGAAGTTCTGCTCCACGAGCAGGATGGTCAGGCCGCGCTTCTTGAGCGCCACGAGAACGTCGCCGATCCGCTGCACGATGACGGGGGCGAGACCTTCGGTCGGCTCGTCGAGCAGGATCACGCGCGCGCCGGTCCGCAGAACGCGCGCGATGGCGAGCATCTGCTGCTCTCCGCCGGAGAGCTTGGTGCCCTGGCTGTGGCGGCGCTCGTGCAGGTTCGGGAAGAGACGGTAGATCTCCTCGATGCTCATCCCTCCCTCCGCCACCTTCGGCGGCAGAGTGAGGTTCTCCTCCACGCTCAGGCTCGCGAAGATGCCCCGTTCCTCAGGGACGTAGCCCAGACCCGCCTGCGCCACTTGGTGGAGCGGCATGGCGAGCAGATCCTGCCCCCGCAGGCGGATGGCGCCTTCGCGCCGGCGCAGGATGCCCATGATGGCGCGCAGCGTCGTGGTCTTCCCGGCACCGTTGCGGCCGAGCAGGGTCACGGTCTCGCCCTCGCGGATGTGGAGATCGACCCCGTGCAGCACATGGCTCTCGCCGTACCAGGCATTCAGGGCCTTGATGTCGAGGAGGGCGTCACTCATGCTCGGTCCCCATATAGGCCTCGCGCACCCGCGGATCGGCGCTCACCTCGTCGTAGCTACCGTCCGCCAGGATCTCGCCCCGCGCCAGGACCGTCACCCGGTCGCAGAGATCCTCGACCACGTGCAGGTTGTGCTCGACCATCAGGACCGTGCGGCTCTCGGCGATCCGGCGGATAAGGTCCGAGATGCGGCCGATATCCTCATGGCCCATTCCGGCCATCGGCTCGTCGAGGAGCAGCATGGCCGGGTCGAGCGCCAGCGTCGTGGCGATCTCGAGAGCCCGCTTGCGGCCGTAAGGGAGCTCCACGGCCGGGAGATGCGCGTAGGCGGACAGGTTGACCGCCTCGATGAGCTCGAGCGCCCGCTCGTCGAGACGGGACAGAACCCCGGAGGAGCGCCAGAACTGCGTCGCGAGTCCCGAGGGACGCTGCAGGGCGATGCGGACATTGTCGAGGACCGTCAGATGCGGGAAGACCGCCGAGATCTGGAATGACCGGACCAGGCCGAGGCGCGCTACCTCGGCCGGCTTCATGGCCGTGATGTCGCGGCCGCGAAACTCGATCCTGCCGCGGGTCGGCGTCAGGAATTTGGTGAGCATGTTGAAGACGGTGGTCTTCCCCGCGCCGTTCGGGCCGATCAGCGCATGAACGGTCCCTTCGCGGATGGAGAGCGTCACGTCCTTCACGGCGACGAAGCCGCGAAACTCCATGGTGATTCCGGTGGCGCTCAGAATGGGCGTGGCGCTGGCCATCATGCGGTCGATCGCTCCACGACGGTGAACTGATACTTCCGGCGGCCTCCGCCAAGCGCGAAGGGCCGCCTCGAAACGACCGAGGGGACGGTGTCGCCGTCCCCTCGCACTACAGGGCAGGCGCTCACTGCGTCAGCGGGCAACCGCTCTCGGAGGCCTTGAGGAAGGCCTCGTCGCCCGGGACCTTGGCGAGCTGCTTGTACATGTCCCACTCGCTCTTGCTCTCGTCCGGCTTCTTCACCTGGAAGAGGTACATGTCGTAGACCATGCGGCCGTTGGGCTGGACCTTGCCTTTCTTAGCGAAGACGTCTTCGACCGGCATCTCGTGCAGGGCCTTGGCGACCGGCTCCGTGGCATCCGTGCCGCTCTTCTGGATGGCCTTGAGATATTGCAGCACGGACGAATAGGTCCCGACATGGATCATGTTCGGCATCCGGCCGGTGCGCTCCATGAAGCGCTTGGCGAAGGCGCGGTTCTCGTCGCTCTGGTCCCAGTACCAGCCTTCCGTCAGCGTCAGGCCCTGGGCGGCCTTCAGGCCGAGCCCGTGCACTTCGGCCAGGGTGAAGAGCAGCGCCGCGAGGCGCTGGCCCCCTTGCGTGATGCCGAATTCGGAGGCCTGCTTGATGGCGTTGGAGGTGTCGAGGCCCGCATTCGCGAGGCCGATCACGTTGGCGCCCGAGCTCTGGGCCTGGAGCAGGAACGACGAGAAGTCGGTCGTGCTGAGCGGGTGGCGGACCGAGCCGACCACCTGGCCGCCCTTCGCCTTCACGAATTTCGACGTCTCTTCCTCAAGGGAATAGCCGAAGGCGTAATCCGCCGTGAGGAAGAACCACTTGTTGCCGCCGTTCTGCACCAGCGCGCCGCCCGTGCCGACCGCGAGAGCGTGGGTGTCATAGGCCCAGTGGAAGCCGTAGGGCGAGCATTGCTTGCCGGTGAGGTCCGTCGTGGCGGCACCGGTGACGATGTCGATTTTCTTCTTTTCCTTGGACAGGCCCTGGACCGCGAGAGCGACCGAGGAGGTCGTCAGCTCCATGATCGCGTCGACCTTTTCGGTATCATACCATTGGCGCGCGATGCTGGAGGCGATGTCCGGCTTGTTCTGGTGATCCGCGTTGACGATCTCGATGGGAGCGCCGAGCACCTTGCCGCCGAAATCCTCCACGGCCATGCGGGCCGCTTCGACCGAGGACTTGCCGCCGAAATCGGCGTAGACACCCGACTGGTCGTTCAGGATGCCGATCTTGACCACGTTGTCCGACACCTGCTGTGCGTAAGCGGATTGCGCCAGCACGGTGCAGCTCAAAGCGAATAGGACCTTCTTGAGAACGCTCATCGGCTTCCTTCCCTCTCTGTTGCGCCGCCCGGCTGGGCCGGGTCTGTTATGCTCTCATGGTGGAACCACCCGGGGCAGCGGTCAAGGAAGGTTAGGGGGTCTTTTCGGACCTGCAATGCGGTTGAGGTTCATCCTTAAGTCGCAGAGCTGAGAGGACTTTGTCCCTTTCGGGACAAGCGACGCTTTAGGAGCCGGAGGCCTCCTTCGCCCGGAGCAGCAGGGCCGCGAGTTCCGCAAAACCCTCGCCCGAATGGGCGGACGTGATATAGGCCGGTTTGCTCTTCAGCCGATGGGCGAAGGCGCTGATATTGGCGACCCCGACGCTCATGGGAAAAGCCGCGAACATGGGCTCGTCATTGGGGGAATCGCCCGCGTAGACCACGCTCTTGCGCGCCGCGTCCCAGTCGAGTCCGTAGACGTCGGCCAGGAGGGTCTTCGCCATGCTCAGCTTGTCGTAGGCTCCGAACCAGCCGTTGACGTGGATCGAGCTGACCTTGGCCTGAGCGCCCGCCCGTTCGAAGATCGAGACGATCCGATCCACCTCGCTTTCCGGCAGGGGCGGAACGTCCTCGCAGAAATCGACCGCGAGATCCGCAACCCGGTAGGCCTGGTCGCTCGCGAGGGCTGCTCCCGGAACGGACGAGAGGACCTCCTTCTCGATCGCCTCGAGGCGGGCGCGGTTCTCCCGGCGTTCCTGCGCGCTCGCCCAGAAGTGCTGGTGCATCTTCTTCGCGGTGCGGTCGTACCGGAAATAGAAGGCGCCGTTCTCGCCCACCACGGCGTCCACCGGCCACATGCGGGCGATGTGATCGCACCAGCCCGCCGGGCGGCCTGTGACCGGAATGACCACGAAACCGGCCCGATGCAGCGCCTCCAGGGCCGCATAGGCGGAGGCGGTCAGCATGCCCTCGGACGTGATCGTGTCGTCGATGTCCGACAGGACGATGCGGACCGAGCGGGCCTGGTCGAGAGAGAATTCCGACAGGGGCTTCATGCGCGGTCTCCCATATGGGCAGGACGCGCGAAGGGCAGGCAGAACATCGGCATGGGACGGCTTTTCCTGGGAGGGGATGTCGGTGAGGTTGGCCGGGAAGCTAGAAGCCGCGGGTTGGCGGATCAAGCGGATTGATGTGGTATGTCCCACAAATCCTGTCCAACTTGCAACATTTTCGGTCGAACAAGGCCGTTTGCCTGTAGGCCGCCTTGTCCGATATCGTCGCCGCCTGCCGGGCGCCAGGTGGGCATTCACGAGAAGGAGCGGGCATGAGCATCGAAAGAACAGCCTTCGGGAGCCTCGACGGGCAGCCCGTCGAGGCCTATGCCCTGGAGGCCGGGAACCTCCGGGCCCGAGTCATTACCTATGGGGCGATCCTCAGCGAGCTGCATGTTCCCGACAGGTCTGGGCGAAGCGCCGACATCGTCCTCGGCTATGACGATCTCGAATCCTATCTGCGCTTCCGCGGCTCGGCGGGGGCGATCTGCGGGCGCTATGCCAATCGCATCGCGGATGCCCGCCTGACCGTGGATGGCCAGGTCTTCGAACTCTCGCCGAACGAACCCCCGAACCATCTGCACGGCGGCTATAAGGGCTTCGGCAAAAGGATCTGGAGCGCCGAGCCGGACAGCGCCGGCCGGACCGTCCGGCTGAGCCTCCACCGGCCCGATAGGGACGAGGGCTATCCTGGCGCCGTGACGGCCACCGTGACCTATCGCCTGCTCGACGACCCGGCCCTGGAGATCGTCATGGAGGCGACGACCGACCGGCCGACCGTGGTCAACATGGCCTATCATGGCTACTGGAACCTGGCGGGGCATGAATCGGGCCATGTGCGCGACCAGCTCCTCGCCATCGCGGCCGACCGCTATACACCGGTCGGCCCCGGCAAGATCCCGACCGGAATCCTCGCGCCGGTGGCGGGAACAGCTTTCGACTTCAGGCAGGAGCGGCCCATCGGGGCCTTCATGGACGATCGCTCCCAATTGCCGGAGGGAGGCTACGACCACAATTTCTGCCTTAACGGCGCCGACGGGACCCTGCGCCTCGCCGCACGGGCCGTCGATCCGGCGTCCGGCCGCGCCCTCGAGATCTGGACCGACCAGCCGGGCGTGCAGCTCTATACGGCGAACCATTTCGAAGCGCTTCCGGCCGTCGGCAAGGGCGGTGTTCCTTACGGCAAGCATGCCGGCTTCGCCCTGGAGACCCAGATCTACCCCAATGCGCCGAACGTGTCGCATTTCCCGTCCGCCCTGCTTAGGCCCGGCGAGGTCTACCGTCACGTCATGCGCGTCCCGTTTCTGCTCGCCTGACGCTCCGCCGCGAAGCCCGCGAGATCTCCCATGCACAACGATGCCGAAATCCTCCACGCCCTGTTCGACGCGGCCCTGCAGGCCGCGCTGCCGGACGGGAAGTTCGACGGGTGCCTGCCCGACAGGCCGAAGGGGCGAACCATCGTCCTGGGTGCCGGAAAGGCTTCGGCCCGCATGGCGGCCGCCTTCGAGGAGGCCTGGACGCAAGGTGGCGGCACCTGCGAGGGGCTCGTGGTCACCCGCTACGGGCACAGCGTGCCGACGCGCTTCGTCGAGATCGTCGAGGCGGCGCATCCGGTGCCCGATGAGGCCGGGCTCGCCGCCGCCGGGCGGATCCTGGCGCTCGCCCGCGAGGCCGGTCCGGACGATCTCGTGATCTGCCTGATCTCCGGCGGGGCCTCGGCGCTCCTCTCCCTGCCGGCGGAAGGGCTTACCTTAGCGGACAAGCAGGAGATCAACCGCGCGCTCCTGCGCTCCGGCGCGCCCATCGGGGAGATGAACCGGGTGCGCAAGGCCCTCTCGGCCATCAAGGGCGGACGCCTCGCGGCGGCCGCGCATCCGGCGCGCGTGGTCACGTACCTGATCTCGGACGTGCCCGGCGACGATCCCGGCAGCATCGGCTCGGGTCCGACGATCCCCGAGGCCGTCGAGGCCGAGGAGGTGCTCGCGATCCTGCGGCGCTACGCCATCAACGTGCCGGACCGGGTGGTCAGTGTGATCCGGCGCAACAGGCTGGAGGGCGGGGTCTCGGGCGGGGAGGTCCATATGCTGGCGACGCCGAAGATGGCTCTCGACGCTGCGGCTCGGCGGGCCCGCGATTTCGGGCTCTCGCCGCTCGTTCTCGGTGACGCCATCGAGGGCGAGGCGAGGGAGGTCGGCCGCGTGATGGCAGGCATCGCGCGCTCGGCCCAGCAGCATGGGGAGCCTGTGACGCCGCCCTGTGTGATCCTCTCGGGCGGCGAGACCACGGTCACGGTGCGGGGGAAGGGGCGCGGCGGGCGCAACGCGGAGTTCCTGTTGTCCCTGGCCCTCTCCCTTGAGGGAGAGCCCGCCTTCGCGGGGCTGGCCTGCGACACGGATGGCATCGACGGTTCCGAGGACAATGCGGGCGCTTGGTTCGACGCTAGGCTGCTGGAGGCGGCGCGCGGACAGGGGATCGACCTCAAGGCTGCCCTGGCGGACAACGATGCCTACACGGCGTTCTCGGCCCTGGGGCGTCTCGTGATCACGGGGCCGACTCTCACCAACGTCAACGATTTCCGCTGCATCCTGGTGCGCGGCTGATCCGGGCGGCGCCCTTCCGCGTCAGATCCCGCTTCCCCTGTTGTCCCCCTCGGCCCGGGGCAGGACCAGCGTGATGGTGGTGCCGTGGCCCTCCGTGCTGTCGATGCGGGTGGTTCCGCCATGCAGCTGAAGGATGTGCCAGACGAGACTCAGGCCAAGGCCCGTCCCCGGCACCTGCTTTGCGTTGCGCGCCCTGAAGAAGGGCTGCATGAGAAACGGCAGATCCCGCTCGGGTACGCCGATCCCCTCATCCTCGACCCCGATGCGGAATTCATGCTCGTCCGCATGGCCCGTGACGGTGATCGGCCTGTCGAGAGGCGAGTATTTCATGGCGTTCGACAGCACGATCACGAGGGCCTGCTCGATGAGAACTGGGTCTCCCAGAAACCTGTCCGGCAATTCCTCCGTCACCAGCCGAAACGTGCGGCTGGGCTGCTGCTGCCTCTGCTCCCGGCAGACGCGCTGCACCAGGGTCTTCAGGTTGAACGTGCTCGGGTTCGGCGTGATCGCGCCGGCATTCGCCCGCGTGTAGGACATGATCGTTTCGATCAGTTCCTGGAGGCGCCGGCTGGCCCGCCAGATCTTCTCGCCGCGGTCCCGGATCTCCTCGACGCTCAGGTTCTCCGAACGGCGCATCAGCCCCTGCGCCAGGGCCGAAATGGTGGAGAGCGGCGTCACCAGCTGGTGCGCCAGGAGGGCCATGCGATCCAGGTTCCGGACCGGATCCCGGGAGGGATCGGTACCGTTTTGCTGAGAGGACGCGTGCTGGTTGTTGGAAGGTGTCCGATGATCCGACACAGAGGAACTCTTTGGGAATTTAAAGATATAACGTTATATTGCCGAGTTGGTTCAATTCACCTGACGCAATTGTTTTCGGCCTCGGCATATCGGCCGGCCCGGTCTCTCCGGCGAAGGCCTGCTGCTAAACCCTAAGCTTGGCCGTGTCGCCCCTCATATGGGGAGGAATGGCCGAAGAACGCTCCGGAAGGAGCCTGCTTCCCTGCACGGTGTGTCGCCACCCAGGTGCGTCATCTTGAGGGAGAAACCCTCGGCCGTTTCGTGCGTTCGCTCCGGGAGCCTTTCATAAGGGCCTTTCAACAGCAGGAGAACGACGATGGACAAGGATCGGATCGAAGGCAGCATGAAGAACGTCAAGGGCAGCCTCAAGGAAGGCGTCGGCAAGGCGATCGGTGACACGAAGCTCGAAACCGAAGGCAAGATGGATAAGGCTGCCGGCAAGGTTCAGAATTCGGTCGGCGGAATGAAGGATACGCTCCGGCACAAGGAGTAAGCGGATCTTCCGCCGAAAGGGGCCCGGCCTGTTGCCGGGCCTTTTTTCGTGGGCGTCAGCTCTTGCGGATCGTGAAGACGGTCCGGCGTTCGTCCCCGTGCTGGCTCTCCAGCACGTCTCCGGTCTCGCGCACGAGATTCGGCAGGTCGATGGCCGCCAGAGGATCCGTGCAGGTCACCTTCAGCCGTTCGCCGGCCGCAAGGCCGAGCAGCGCCTTGCGCGTGCGCAGGACGGGCAGGGGGCATTTGAGGCCGGACAGGTCGAGCTCATTCATGTGTCGGTTCCGACAGGAGATCCTCGGCGGTCGCGAGATCCTCCGGGGTGTTGATGTTAAAGAATGGATCGATCGGAGAAGCGGGCCACATGGCCCGGGCAAAGCCGTGCCGCTCCGCCCAGCCGCGAACGCTGCGGACATTTTCTTCCGTTAGGGCATGGTACAGGTCGTCCCTGAGACGCACGGGCCACAGGCCGATGGCCGGATGCAGCCTGTCGCCCGACCCGGCGCAGGCCAGCGGCCGCCCCGTGTCTCGGCGGGCCTCGTGAAGACGCACCACCAGATTCTCGGACAGGAAGGGCGTGTCGCCGGACAGGCTCACTACCCATTCGGCCTCCGGCCGATGGGATAAGGTCCAGTCGAGGGCCGAAAGCAGTCCCGCGAGCGGGCCCGGATGGCCCGGCAGAACATCGGGAACGATGGACAGGCCGGTATCTGCGAACCGGGCCGGATCTCCATTGGCGTTCAGGATCAGGGTATCGCATTGGGGCGCGAGACGTCGCACGATGCACCGGAGCAGGGTTTCGCCTCCCAAGCGCATCAGGACCTTGTCGCGTCCGCCCATGCGCGTCCCGAGGCCGCCCGCAAGGATCACCCCGACGGTCCGGGACGCATGGACGGGCTCCGGCATCGCCGCTTACTCGATGACGATGCGCGGCGGAGGGCGCACTCCGCTCCTGCCCGTGAGGACCTCGGCCACCTGGCGGGCCATGTCCTTGTAGATCCGGGCATGGGGGCCCTCCGGATCGACCGCGACCACGGGGCGGCCCGCATCCGAAAGCTCGCGGATCGTCATGTTGAGGGGCACCTCGCCAAGGAACGGCACGCCGAGGCGCTCCGCCTCCATCCGGGCGCCGCCATGGCCGAAGATGTGTGAGGACTGGCCGCAATGGGGGCAGACGAAAGTCGCCATGTTTTCGACGATGCCGAGGATCGGGACCTCCACACGCTTGAACATGGACACGCCTCGACGGGCGTCGATCAGGGCAAGGTCCTGAGGGGTGGAGACGATGACGGCGCCAGCCAGGGGCGTGGATTGCGCCATGGTCAGCTGGGCGTCGCCCGTGCCGGGCGGCATGTCGACCACGAGCACGTCCAGGTCGCCCCAGGCGACCTCCCGCAGCATCTGCGAGATGGCCGACATGACCATGGGACCCCGCCAGATCATCGCGGCTTCCTCGTCCACCAGGAAGCCGATGGACATCACCTTGAGGCCGTAGGCCTCCATGGGTTCGAGAATGCGGTTCTCGAGCACCTTCGGCTTGCCATGGATGCCGAGCAACTTGGGCATCGAGGGGCCATAGATGTCCGCATCGAGGAGCCCGACCCGGAGGCCCAGTGATTGCAGCGCCAGGGCCAGGTTGCAGGCGGTGGTCGATTTTCCGACGCCGCCCTTGCCGGACGCGACGGCGATCACGTGCGTGACGCCCGGGATCTTCTGGTTGCGCGCCTGCGCCGGATGGGGACGGCGCGGCTCGGCGGGCCTCGACGGAGGCGCGGAACCTGCCGGACGCTCTGCCGTCAGGGTGGCGAAGACGCCTTTCACGCCGGGCAGGCCCTGGACGGCGTTCTGCGCCGCCTGGCGCACCTGCTCCATGGCGGGCGCCTCGGCAGGTTCCACATAGATTGAGAACATCACCCGCGCGCCTTCGTCGATCAGGATCTCGGATAGCCGGCCAGACGCCACGAGCCCGGTGCCGCCTGCGTCGACCGGCAGCGTCGCAAGAACCTTCAATACGTCTTCACGGGTGATCGCCACGCTCGTCTCCTTCGCGGACTCAAGGTCCGATGGTCCCGCCCGTCATGTAACGGGTGAACGGCCGCCCGTTAAGATGTCCTCCTGTCGCGAGGCGCGAACGGTCGCGAGACGCGAACAAAAGCCCACCTTGTCCGTTGACCCCCGAGCCGCAGGGGCGGGGCCTCCGCACCCTCCCGGTGAGCGATGGAGCCCATCCGCGCTGACCGGCTTTTGATCCGACGATATGGAATAGACCCGAGGAGACGACGATGCACCAGCACGGCCACGACGATCCCCATGCCCAGAAGCTCTACGAGATGATCAAGGACATGAGGATCGCCATGATGACGACCCTCGACACGGACGGCACGCTCCACAGCCGTCCCATGTACAGCATGGAAGCGGACGAGCACGGCGACCTGTGGTTCTTCACCAAGGTGCAGTCCCCGAAGATGACGGAGATTTCCCGGGACAACGAGGTGAACCTCGCTTACTCGAACCCCGAGAAGCAGAATTACGTTTCGGTTTCCGGAAAGGCCGAGATCGTCCGGGACAAGGCAACCATCGACGACAAATGGTCGGAGCCCCTGAGGGCTTGGTTCCCGGACGGCAAGGACGATCCGTCCATCGCGCTCGTGCGGGTTCACCCGGCGAGGGGCGAGTACTGGGACAGCCCGTCCTCGACCCTGGTCCACCTCTACGGCTACGCGAAGGCAGCCGTCACGGGGAAGCCGCCGACCGATATCGGCGAGCAGGAGAAGGTCAACCTGCGCTGATCCCGGCGAAGCTTGGCCCTTGTCCTGCTTGCATGACCGGGCGTCGCCGCCCGCTCTTTCATCGCGGGCGGCGCTTCGCTATGGTCCTGCCTTCCTGAGGCCGCAAGGAGCAGGCGATGGTGGACATCGCGACCAGGGTCTATAACCACACCTGGAAAATCGACCCGATCGTTCGGTCGGTTCTGGATACGGATTTCTACAAGCTCCTGATGGCGCAGACGATCTTTCGCCGCCACCGGGACGTCCAGGTCACCTTTGGCATCCAGAACCGCACGACCCGCATCCGCCTCGCGGACATCATCGACATGGGCGAATTGCGTGAGCAGCTCGACCACGTGCGCTCCCTGTCCCTGACCCGGGGCGAGTCCACATGGCTGCGGGGCAACACGTTCTACGGCAAGCGGCAGATGTTCTCGCCGGAATTCATGGACTGGCTTGAGACCTTCCGCTTTCCCGAATACCTCCTGGAGAAGGAGGACGGGCAATATGTGCTCACCTTCCATGGGCCCTGGATCGAGACCACTATGTGGGAGATCCCGGCTCTTGCGATCCTGAACGAGCTGCGCTCCCGCGGCGTGCTGAAGGGCATGGGCAAGTTCGAGCTTCAGGTCCTCTATGCGCGGGCCATGACCCGCGTCTGGGAGAAGATCCAGCAGCTCAAGTCCCTGCCGGATCTCTCCATCACGGATTTCGGCACCCGCCGCCGGCACGGCTTCCTCTGGCAGGACTGGTGCGTGCAGGCCATGATCGAGGGGCTGGGGCCGGCCTTTCTCGGCACCTCCAACTGCCTTATCGCCATGCGGCGCGAGGTGGAAGCGGTCGGCACCAACGCTCATGAGCTGCCAATGGTCTACACGGCGCTCGCCGAGAACGACCAGGACATGGCCATGGCGCCCTACCGGGTGCTGGCCGACTGGCAGAGCGACTACGAGGGCAATCTGCGCATCATCCTGCCGGACACCTACGGCACCTCGAACTTCCTGCGCAACGCCCCGAGCTGGGTCGCCGCCTGGACGGGCATCCGCATCGATTCCAAGGACCCCATCGAGGGCGGCGAGGAGGCGATCGCCTGGTGGCTGGAGCGCGGCCAGAACCCCAAGGAGAAGCTCGCGATCTTTTCCGACGGGCTCGACGTGGACGTGATCCAGCGCATCCATCGGCATTTCTGGGGGCGGATGCGCATCGGCTACGGCTGGGGAACCCTGCTGACCAACGATTTCCGCGGTTTCGTTCCGAATGGTGGGCTCGATCCCATCTCCATCGTCTGCAAGGTCATCTCGGCCGACGGCAGGCCTACGGTGAAACTCTCCGACAATCCCACCAAGGCCATGGGCCCGAAGGCGGAGATCGAGCATTACAAGCGCGTCTTCCACGTCGGCGCGCAGAACGCGAAACCGGTCCTGGTATGAACACGACGATCGATCTCAACTGCGATATGGGCGAGGGCTTCGGGCCGTGGCCCATGGGGGACGACGCGGCGATGCTCGACATCGTCTCGTCCGCCAATATCGCGTGCGGCTTCCACGCGGGCGATCCGAACATCATGTTTCGGACCGCCGAGACGGCGCGCCGCAACGGCGTCGCCATCGGTGCGCATCCGGGCTTCAACGATCTGCCGGGCTTCGGCCGCCGGGTGATCCGCGGAGACAGTCCCGCCGAGATCGAGCGCATGGTCGCCTACCAGATCGGTGCCCTTCAGGCGGTGGCGGCGCTCGCGGGCCATCGGGTGACCTACGTGAAGGCGCACGGGGCTCTCAACAACATGGCGAACGAGGACGAGGATCTGGCCATGGCCATCGCGCGGGCCGTCAAGGGCGTCGATCCGAACCTCGTGAACGTGTGCATGCCGGGCCTTCTCATGGAAAAGGCATCCGAAAAGATCGGAGTGCCGGTCGCGCGGGAATTCTTCGCGGACCGGACTTATGAGGACAACGGCACCCTCACGAGCCGCAAGAAGCCGGGCTCGGTCCTCCACGATGCCGAGGCGGCCGCCGAGCGGGTGCTGCGCACGCTCCAGGACGGCGCCGTGACGAGCGTGTCGGGCCACCGCATCCCGGTCGCCATCGACACGATCTGCGTCCACGGCGACGAGCCGAGCGCCGTCGCGATGGCCCGCACGATCCGCGCCAAGCTCGAGGCAAACGGCATCACGGTCGCGCCGTTCACCCGCATCTGAGACGCGCCATGTCGTTCAAGGACCATTTCTCGTCGCGCTCGGCCGATTACGCGGCCTACCGGCCGACTTATCCGGTCGCGCTCGCCGATTACCTCGCGGGCATGTGCGAGACGCCCGCGATGGCGCTCGACGTCGGTTGCGGCACGGGCCAGCTGTCGGTCCTGCTGGCCGAGAGATTTGCGTCCGTTGTCGCGACCGACGCGAGCGCCAGGCAGATCGAGAATGCCGTGCCTCACGAGCGGGTCACGTATCGCGTGGCTCCGGCCGAGAAGAGCGGGCTTCCGGAGCACTCCGTCGATCTCGTCACGGTCGCCCAGGCTGCGCATTGGTTCGATCTTCCGGCCTTCTACGCAGAGGTTCGCCGTGTCGCGAAGCCCGGTGGGATCCTGGCCCTCATCACTTATGGGGTGATCCAGGCTGACCCGGAGATCGATCCGGTGGTGCGGCACTTCTACAAGGACGTGATCGGCTCCTACTGGCCGCCCGAGCGCCGGCATGTGGAGGAGGGTTATCGCAGCTTCGACTTTCCGTTCGCCGAACTGACGCCGCCCGACATGGCCATCACGGTCGAATGGCGCGCCGCCGACCTCATCGGCTATGCGGATACCTGGTCGGCCGTGAGGGAGGCCGAGAAGGCGCTCGGCCGCAGACCGATCGACGCCTTCGCGCAGGACCTGAGAGCCGCCTGGGGCGATCCGGAGCGGCGCCGCACGATCCGTTTTCCCCTCTCGTTCCGGATCGGCCGGGTCTGACCGTTCAGGGCGCCAGGGCCCGCGCCAGGAAGGGCGCGAGAGCCGCGAGCGTCTCGTCCGGGGCTTCCTCGGCGAGATAGTGGCCGCAATCGATGCTGTGCCCTTCCACCTGGTCGGCCCAATCCCGCCAGACCGCAAGAACGTCGTACCAGCGCTCCAGCCCGTTCTTCCGGCCCCAGAGGGCCTGAACCGGGCATGCGATCCGCCGGCCGGCCTTACGGTCCTCTTCGTCGAGATGCAGGTCGATGGTCGCGCCGGCCCGGTAATCCTCGCACATGGCGTGGATCGTGGCGGGATCCGTGAAGCAGCGGCGGTATTCGGCGAGCGCTTCCTCGGTGAACATCCCGCGCCCACGGCGCAGATAGAAGGCCTCCGGATCGGCCGCGATCAGGCGCTCGGGCAGATCATGGGGCTGCGCCAGGAAGAACCAGTGCCAATAGCCCATGGCGAAGGCCATGTCGGTCCGCCGGAAATGCTCGCCCGTCGGAATGATGTCGAGGACCGAGAGGGCCGCGATGCGCTCCGGATGATCGAGCGCCATGCGATAGGCGCAGCGCCCGCCGCGGTCGTGCCCGACGACGGCGAAGCGTTCGAAGCCCAGGATTCGCATCGTCTCCACGAGGTCCCGCGCCATCGCGCGCTTGGAATAGGGCTCGTGGTCGGAAGTGGTCGGAGGTTTCGAGCTGTCGCCGTAGCCGCGCAGGTCCGCACAGACGACGGTGTAGCGCTCCGCCAGGCGCGGCGCGATGTGGTGCCACATGACATGGGTCTGCGGATGCCCGTGCAGGAGCAGCACCGGAGGGCCGTCGCCGCCGCAACGAAGATGGATCTCGGCCTCGGCCGTCGCGACCCGCCGCACTGTGAAACCTTCGAACATGCGCCTGTCCTGCCTGAGCTGCGCTATGACACCAGCGCCATGCGATCGACGTCCACGAGCCCGAAATCGGTGATCTTCAGGTGCGGGATGACCGGCAGGGGAAGGAACGCCACCTGCAGGAAGGGCTCGGGCAGCGTAACGCCGAGATCCCTTGCGGCCTGTCTCAACGGGTAGAGTGCATCGCGGACCTCTTCGTAGGAGCGGTCGCTCATGAGACCCGCGATAGGCAGCGCCAGTTCGGCCAGGATCTCGCCTCCTGAGACCACCACGAAGCCGCCCTCGATCTCCCGCAGGCGATTGACGGCCGCTGCCATGTCGGTGTCGCTCGCGCCGACCACGCAGATATTGTGGCTGTCGTGGCCGACCGAAGACGCGATGGCTCCTTTCTTGAGGCCGAAGCCCTTCACGAAGCCGAGGCCGATATTGCGGTTGATGCCGTGGCGCGCCACGACCGCGACCTTCACGACGTCCTGCGCGGGATCGACCTGAAGCGCTCCGTCGCGGCGGGGCAGGGTGGCCGAGTCCCGCTCCGTGATGATCTTGCCGGGGACGACGCCGATCACCGGCGTCGGGCCGGAGGAGGCGGGAATGCGGAAATTCTCCGCCGAGACGGCATCGACCTTGATGCTGTTGCGGCCGATGGGCGCGACGGTGCACCGGCTTGCGAACAGCGCCTCGTCCACGGGCCTTCCGGCGCTGATCACGTCGGACACGGCGCAGGTTTCGAGATCGTCCAGCAACACGATGTCGGCGCGCTTGCCGGGCGCGATCATGCCCCGATCGGTGAGACCAAAGGCCTGCGCGGCCGTCAGCGATGCAGCGCGATAGGCCGCGAGAGGCTCGCATCCGAGCGCGATCAGGGTGCGGATCATGGAATCGAGATGCCCTTCCTCCGCGATGTCGAGAGGATTGCGGTCGTCCGTGCACAGGGCGAAGAAGGGTGAGGTCTGAAGCGACAAAAGGGGCGCCAGGGCATGAAGGTCCTTCGAGACCGAGCCCTCGCGGATGAGGACCGTCATGCCCTTGCGGATCTTCTCCAGTGCCTCCTCGGCGCTGGTGGTCTCGTGGTCGGTCCGGATTCCCGCCGACAGATAGCCGTTGAGATCGAGGCCGCGCAGGAGCGGCGCATGGCCGTCGATATGACGGTCCGCGAATGCCTCGAGTTTGGCGAGGCAGGAGGGATCGGCCGCGAGTACGCCGGGAAAGTTCATGAATTCCGCAAGACCGATGACCTTCGGATGATGGCGGTAGCGCAGGAGATCGGCGGCCTCGATGCGCGCGCCCGCCGTTTCGAGATGCGTTGCCGGAACGCAGCTTGAGAGCTGCACGCGCAGATCCATGATCGTCCGTTCCGCGCAGGCCAGGAAATAATCGAAGGCGGCGGTGCCGAGCACGTTCGCCATTTCGTGCGGATCGCAGATCGCCGTCGTGACGCCATGCGGCAGCACGCAACGGTCGAATTCGAACGGCGTGACGAGGGAGGATTCCACATGCAGGTGCGTGTCGATGAATCCCGGAACGGCGATGCGCCCGCGACCATTGAAGGTGCGGGCGCTCCGGTAACGTCCATAGGTGCCGACGATAGTGTCGTGGCAGATCGCGATGTCGGTCTGCGTGAGCGTGCCGGTCACCAGGTCGAGCAGGCGGACATCCGTGATGACGAGATCGGCGGCGGCCGTGCCGCGGCCCTGGGCGATACGGGTCGCGATGGCCTGTGCGTCGGGCTTTGTCGTCATGCGTCTCCTACCAGCTGCGGCGCGATCCATTGTCGATATGGATGATGCCGTTCCGGTAGATCTTAAGACCCCCGATCTCGGGACGCGAGCGCAAATATGCCATCACGCCGCGCTGGCGGTTGTGGATGCGCAGGTCCATGGCGCGGCACGCGAGATGCAGGGAATGCCCGGCACCGCCGGCGCGCCTGTTCCGCCCCGCCGACCGGTGCGTGGACTCGATGCTGACGGTCCCGAACCGGACGGACAAGTCTGCCACGACCTCGCGCAAGGCAGCCGGCAGGCACCCGGTCGGCGCTCCTTTCCTCAGCACGATGCGGCCGTTGGCGACGGAGCCTGAGAAGAGCGGGGCGGCGGGATCCGCCCCGGTCCGCGGCAGGCTTCCGGTCACGTCCGCGTCCTTCATGCGCTCCGGCCCCGGCAGGCTGGCATATTGCGGCACGAGAGCGGCCGTTCCGTCTCCTTCGGCCCTGGCAGCCGGCAGGGGGGCTGCCGCCAGGAATGCTCCGGCGAGACATGCGGAGCAGAGAGTTTTCCGCGTGAATGGATGGATGCGACAATCGGAACCGGTGCTCATCGGGTCCTCCCCTTGTGAGCCCCCATTGCGCAGTCGTGAGCGACCGTCCGCCGCACATGGCCGCGTTCGTTTATCGTTCTTGAGCATTTAACGGCTAAGTTGCCGTTACCAGCGAAGCAAGTTAAGGTTGAAATCCGACAGGGCAACCCGCTGGATGCGACTTCAGTCCTCGACACCCCGAAATGGCAGGTTTGAATTCCTTTTCTACCGCCATCGAGACGCAAACCTATCCTTTGGAGCTTAGCAATAGGGTTGCGTTCGCGCGGTCTTGCGGGCGCGGCCTTTCATGCACACATCATCTGCGTTGTGCTGCCCTTTGTGCGGCAGCCAGGAGAAAGTGGGAATGAACGCTGCGCACGGCGCATTTTTCGATGCCATCAAGGCCGCAGGCCCGACCCGCGCTGACGCCCTTGCGCGCGTGACGCTTGTGGCGCGGCTGATGGACAACGCCTTCCTGATCCCGGGCCTCAACCGCCGTATCGGCCTCGATGCGGTGATCGGGCTCGTTCCGGGTGTGGGCGATGCCGTCTCGGCCGCCCTGGCGAGCTATATCGTCTGGGAGGCGCACCAGCTCGGCTTGCCGCGCTGGAAGATTGCCCGCATGATCGGCAACGTGGCCCTGGATACTGCCCTGGGGGCGATCCCGGTCGCCGGAGACGTGTTCGACGTGTTCTTCAAGGCCAATCAGCGCAACCTGCGCATTATCGAGAACCATCTGGGCCTCGCCCGGCGCGGACCGCGCCAGATCGACGGCACCGCAACCCGTATGGACGAGCGCTGACCATGAGACGCCTTGCCTGGTCCGTCGCCGCGATCCTGGTCGGCCTCTGGTCCCTTCTCGCCTGGGGCGCCTATGGCCTCATCGACCTGTTCGGCAGCACCATGGCGCGGAACGCCGATGTGGTGACGAGCCATCCCGGGACGGTGGAGTGGCTCTCGTGGAGCCTCGCGGCCCTGCGCAACCTCGGCCTGGCGGCTGTGGTCTTCGTCTGGGGTCTCGTTGCCCTGCTCATCCTGGCCGTGCCGACGGTCATCAGCGTCCTGACGGGACGGGCTCTCCGTCCTGCGGAGCCGATGAACTGGGGCGGCGTCTATCCGCGCCCCGGCTATCGGGACGTGACGCCGAGCCATGATGCGGAGCCTACTCCGACCCGGGAGCCGCCCCGCATCGAGCAGCGGTAAAGGACCGGCCCCGCCTCAGCGGTGGCTGGAGATGAACTGCTTGAAGCGCTCCGATTTCGGGGCGCCGAACACCTCGGCCGGCGGGCCTTCCTCTTCCACCACGCCCTTGTGTAGGAACATGACCCGGTTCGACACGTCGCGGGCAAAGCCCATCTCGTGCGTGACGACCAGCATGGTGCGCCCTTCCTCGGCGAGCGAACGCATGACGCGCAGCACTTCACCGACGAGTTCCGGGTCCAGCGCGGAGGTGGGCTCGTCGAAGAGCATGACCTGGGGACGCATGGCGAGCGCGCGGGCGATGGCCGCACGCTGCTGCTGACCGCCCGACAGGTGCGACGGATACTGGTTGCGCTTGTCGACGATCCCGACCTTTTCGAGCAGGGCCTCGGCCTCCGCCACGCATTCAGCCTTCGGGCGCTTCTGCACGTGAACGGGTGCCTCGATGACGTTCTCCAGGATGGTCATGTGGGACCAGAGATTGAAGCTCTGGAACACCATGGCGACCCGCGAGCGGATGCGGTCGACCTGCGACTGGTCGGCCGGCTCCATGCCGCGCCGCGTCTGCTTCAGGCGGATCGCCTCGCCGCCGATCTTCACCTCGCCGGAATCGGGCACTTCCAGCATGTTGATGCAGCGGAGCATGGTCGACTTGCCCGATCCGGACGCTCCGAGGATCGAGATCACGTCACCTTCGCGGGCCTCCAGGGAGACGCCCTTGAGCACTTCGAGCGAGCCGAAGCTCTTGCGCAGGTTGTGAACCGAGACGGCAGGCGTGGTAGCGGTCGACACGGGATGGACTCCGTTGCGAGACGGGGCTGCGTTGGACGCTGCATTGGACATGGCAGCACTCGGGGTCGCGGCCTCAGACATGAGCGGCCTCCAGCTTCGGCTCGACGGCGGGCGGGCGGCGCAGGTGAGGGGACAGCCACCATTCGATGGCCATGATGATACGGGTGATCACGAAGTTGAGGATGAGGTAGATCGCGCCGGCGACAACGAAGACCTCGATGGCCCGGAAGGTCTGCGAGATGAGCTTCGCGGCCAGGCCCGTCACCTCCATCATGGTGATGATGGAAGCGAGCGACGTCGCCTTCACCATGAGGATGATCTCGCTGCCGTAGGCCGGAAGGGCCTGACGGACCGCGATGGGAAACACGATGCGGCGGAAGAGCAGGAAGCCGGACATGCCGCAGGCGCGGGCCGCCTCCACCTGCTGGTGCGGAACCGCCTGCAGACCGCCGCGGATGATCTCGCTCGCATAGGCGGCCGTGTTGAGCGTCAGGGCGAGCACGGCGCACCAATAGGGCTCGCGGAAGAAACCCCAGAGACCCCATTCCTGGAGCGTCGGGCGGAACTGGCCAAGGCCGTAATAGATCAGGAAGATCTGCACGAGGAGCGGCGTTCCGCGGAATACGAACACGTAGCCCCGCGCGATGAGATCGAGCACGCGGATGCCCGACATGCGCATCAGCGCCAGGATCATGGCGAAGACCGCGCCGAACGCCACGGACGTGAACGAGAGATTGAGGGTCAGCGGCACACCGGACAGGAGCTGCAGGAACGTGTCCCACATGAAGGTGAGATCCATCAGGAAGCCCTCCTCATGCCGCGCATCGAATGAGTCTCGGCGCGCTGGAACAGGTAGGTGGAGACCCAGGTGATCAGGAGGTAGAGCACGCCCGCCGTGAGATAGAAGTCGAAGGGCCGGCGGGTGGAACCGGCCGCGATATGCGACTGGCGCAGCAGCTCCACGAGCCCCGTGACGGAAATGAGCGCGGATTCCTTCAGGACCAGCTGCCAGGTATTGCCGAGGCCCGGGATGGCGTAGCGCAGCACCTGGGGCGCGATGATGCGGCGAAACATCAGCCAGCGGTGCATGCCGACGGAGCGCGCTGCCTCGAGCTCGCCGCGGGAGACCACCTGATAGGCGCCGCGGAACACCTCGGCCTGGTAGGCGCCGGACACGATGCCGATGGCCAGTGCGCCGGTCACGAAGGCCGGCACGCCGATGAAGCCTTCCGCCCCGAAGAGGCTGCCGATGGCGCTGAGCGCCGCGCTGCCGCCGAAATAGAAGAGATAGATGACGAGAAGATCTGGGATGCCGCGCAGAACGGTGGTGTATCCGTCCGCCATCCACCGGGCCGCGACGCTGCGCGAGAGCTTGGCCCAGGCGATCAGGGTGCCGATCACGGAACCCACGAGAAATCCGCAGAGCGCGACCGCCAGCGTCATTGCCGTCGCCGTCAGGAGCGCCCATCCCCACCCGTTCGGGCCGAAGCCGACGAGCTCGAAATAGCTCAATTGCTGCACGCTGAACTGTTCCTGTTGTGCGTCACCCCGCCTGCGGGGTGACGCCGTTCGAGACGATGATCGTGCGACGCGCTCAGGATTGCGGCGTCATGTCGACCTTGAACCACTTCTCGGTAAGCTTCTTGACCGTGCCGTCCGCAATGGCCGACTGGATCGCGTCGTCGAAGTTCTTCTTCAGCTCCGCGTCGCCCTTGCGCAGGCCGACCGCCACGCCGCGTCCCAGGACGCCGCCGGACACGCCCGCGCCAACCATGGTCATGTCCTTGAACTCGGGCTGGTCGATGGTGGCCTTCATGGAGGACTGCGCCGCGAAGATCGCGTCCACGCGGCCCGCCGACAGGTCGAGGTCATGCTGCTCGGTGGTCTTGTACTCGCGGATCTCGATCGTGTCCTTCAGGTAATTTTCGAGGAACTGGGAGTTCACGGTCGAGCCCTGTACGCCTACCGTTTTGCCCTTCAGCAGCGGCTTCCAGGCATCGATCACCTTCTGGGCGCCCTGCGGGTCCTTGTCGAGGTTCAGGCGTCCGCCCGTGCCTTCCAGCTTGGCGAGGGGCGAGGCCTTCATGGTCGCGAAGCCGTGGAGGCCGGACGCATAGGGGCGGGAGAAGTCGATCACCTCGAGGCGCTTGTCGGTGATGTTCATGCCGGCCATGATGGCATCGTACTTCTTGGCATTCAGCGCCGGGATGATGCCGTCCCAGTCCTGTCCCACGATCTCGCACTTCACCTTCATGCGCGCGCACAGATCGTTGGCGAGGTCGATTTCGAATCCTTCGAGCTTACCGCCGGCGCCGGTGAAGTTCCACGGGGCGTATGCGCCCTCTGTGGCGATCTTCACGGTCTTCTCCTGCGCGGCCGCGCCGCCCACCGCGAGCATGGCGGCCAGGAGACCAAGGCCTAGTCCCTTGAACATTTTCATCGTCGTTCCCTTATCGTTGGTGCCGGTTGAATTCGGCCGTAACGGCCGAAATCCGGATCCCGGCATTCGCCGTTGAATGAAAGCTAACATTCAAAAGCGAAGCCAGCGCAAGTCCCAATCCTGCCGAATCGGCGGCCCGGAATGGCGATTTCGGTCGCAGGCGGGCCCCGGATTCACAAAAAAGGCGCGGCCGGAGCCGCGCCTTTGATGGAGTGCGCGAAGGTCAGCCCTTCGGCGAGATGTCGATCTTAAACCACTTCTCGGACAGCTTCTTCACGGTGCCGTCCTTCACGGCGCTCTGGATCGCGTCGTTGAAGGACTTCTTCAGCGCCTCGTCGCCCTTGCGCAGGCCGACGCCCACGCCTTCGCCGAGAATGCCGCCCGAGATGGACGGGCCGACAAGAACGTAATCCTTGAACTCGGGCTTTTCGAGGGTCCCCAGGATCGCCGTCGCGTCGGCCAGAACCGCATCGATGCGGCCCGCCGCGAGGTCGAGATCGTGGGCCTCGGTGGTCTTGTACTCGCGGATCTCGGCCGCGCCCTTCAGGTACTTGTCGGCGAAGTTCGCGTGAATGGTCGAGCCCTGGACGCCGATGGTCTTGCCCTTGATGACCGGCTTCACCGCGTCAATGGCCTTCTCGGCCGCTTCCTTCTGCGAGCCGAGGTTGTAGGCTTGGCCCGTGCCGGGCATCTTGGCGAGCGGGGAGGATTTCGGCACGAGGAAGCCGTTCGGGCCGGCAGCGTAGGGGCGGGAGAAGTCGATGGCCTTCTTGCGCTCCTCGGTGATGCTCATGCCGGCCATGATGGCGTCGTACTTCTTGGCGTTCAGCGCCGGGATGATGCCGTCCCAGTCCTGCGCCACGATCTCGCACTTCACCTTCATGCGCGCACACAGATCGTTGGCGAGGTCGACCTCGAACCCTTCGAGCTTGCCGCCGGCGCCGGTGAAGTTCCACGGGGCATAGGCGCCCTCGGTGGCGATCTTCACGGTCTTCTCCTGCGCGGCCGCGCCGCCCAGCGCGAGCGCGGTGCCGAGGATGGCCAGGCTGACTGTCTTCAAGACCTTCATTTGTGTTCCCTTGATTCTATGGCTCGGGCTGAAACGAGCCTAGTTTCTTGCGATCCGGGATCGCACCGTCACGGAGTAACGGCCAAACGCATCAAAAAGGCAAGACACCTTCTCGTAGCACTGCCGCGCGGCATTTTCGGCCGTCAGACGACCCTGAGCTTGATCTCGCCCAGGCCCTCGATGGCGCCGGTCAGGGTCTGACCTTTCGTCACCGCTCCCACCCCGTCCGGGGTGCCGGAAAAGATGACGTCGCCGGGCGCAAGCTCGAAATAGGCCGAGAGATAGGCGATCTGCTCGGCCACCGACCAGATCATGTCGGAGAGGTCCGCCTTCTGCTTCATCGTTCCGTCGACCGAAAGGGAGATCGTGCCTGTCGCCGGATGGCCGACCCGGGAGGCCGGGACGAGGGGGCCGACGGGCCCGGACAGGTCGGCCGCCTTGCCGAGCTCCCAGGGGCGGCGGAGCTGCTTGGCCTCGTCCTGAAGGTCCCGGCGGGTCATATCGAGACCGACCGCATAGCCGTAGACGTGGTCGAGGGCCTTCTCCACCGGGATGTCGCGGCCGCCTTTGGCGAGCGCCACCGCCATCTCGATCTCGAAATGGTAGTTCGTCGTCTTGGGCGGATAGGGATGGTCCACCACCGCGCCGCCCTGGACCGGCTGGAGCGCATCGGCGGGCTTCATGAAGAAGAAGGGCGGCTCGCGGGTCGGGTCTCCGCCCATCTCGCGGGCATGGGCCGCATAGTTGCGGCCGACGCAATAGACCCGGCGCACGGGGAAGAGGTCGCTCGAATCCGCAATCGGAAGGGCAGGGACGGTCGGGGCGGGAATCACATAGGCCATGGGAGGTCCGGCAAAGGGTGGGACGGGATCGGCTGCGGCCTTCCTGTGGGAGAGGCCGGCTGTTTTCTTACCCGCACCTTGCCCTTAGCGCCACAAGACGCAATGACTATGCGCCACCCCCAATATGCGCCACCCCAAGGAGCAGGAATGGGCATCGCAGCATCCGCGCACAGGACTCTCGTCGACACCCTGACGGCACGGCTCGGCGCCGCCGCGGTCCTGACCGAGGCGGCCGATCTCGAACCGGCTCTGGTGGAGACGCGGGGGCTCTATCGCGGGCAGGCCCTGGCCCTGGTGCGTCCGAAGGACCGGGACGAAGTCGCGTTCACGATGCGGGAATGCGCGCGGGCCGGCGTTCCGGTGGTGCCCCAGGGCGGCAATACGGGCCTTGTCGGCGGCGGCGTTCCCCGGGGCGGGATCGTCCTGTCCCTGGCCCGCCTCGACCGGATCCGCCATGTCGATCCGGTCAACGCCACCATCACGGTGGAGGCCGGGTGCATCCTGAAGTCCGTGCAGGAGGCGGCGGACGCGGCCGGCCATCTCTTTCCCCTGTCGCTCGCCTCGGAGGGGTCCTGCCGGATCGGCGGCAACCTTGCGACCAATGCGGGCGGCACCGCGGTCCTGCGTTACGGGAACACCCGGGAGCTGACCCTCGGCCTGGAAGTGGTCCTGGCGGACGGGCGCATCTGGAACGGGCTCAAAGGGCTGCGCAAGGACAACACGGGCTACGACCTGAAGGACCTGTTCATCGGCTCGGAAGGAACGCTCGGCATCATCACGGCCGCCGTCCTGAAGCTCTTCCCGAAGCCGCAGGTCCGGGTCACGGCCTTCGTGGGCTGCGCCTCGCCCGGGCAGGCGCTCGAACTCTTCGGCCGGCTGCGGGAAGCGGCAGGCGACCAGCTCACGGCCTTCGAGTACATCCCCGATTTCGGGCTCGAGATCGTGCTCCGGCACCGCCCCGGCGCCGTGCGGCCCTTGAGCGAGCGGCACGCCTCCTACGGGCTGATCGAGCTGTCCTCGCCGCAGAGGGACGCGGATCTGCAGGGGCGGCTCGAGGCCATCCTCGGACAGGCCCTGGAAGACGGCCTCGTGGAGGACGCGACGCTCGGCGCGAGCGAGGCCCAGAGCCTCGCCCTGTGGCATCTGCGGGAGAGCCTGTCCGAGGTGCAGAGACACGAAGGCGGCTCCATCAAGCACGACATCGCCGTGCCGGTGTCCCGGGTGGTCGAGTTCATCGAGACGGCGTCCAAGGCCTGCGAGGCCGCCATGCCGGGGATCCGCGTCTGCGCCTTCGGCCATTTCGGCGACGGGAACATCCACTTCAACCTGTCCCAGCCGGTCGGCATGGACAAGGGCGCCTTCCTGGCCGAGTGGGAGCGGTTCAACCGGATCGTCCACGACATCGTCCATGCGATGGACGGGTCCATCGCGGCGGAACACGGGGTCGGACTCGTGAAGCGCGACGAGCTTCCACTCTACAAGGACCCCGTGGGCCTAGACCTCATGCGCGCGCTCAAGCGCACCCTCGATCCCCACAACCTCCTCAATCCCGGCAAGGTCCTCGATCTCGGAGACCCGGCCGCCCCTGCCATCCCGAGACCGACGGAAAGCCCATGAAGACCATCGACATCCTGGCCATCGGCGAGCCGCTGATGGAATTCGCCGAGGTGCGGCGCGGGGAGGAGCGGCTCTACCTGCCGGGTTTCGGCGGGGACGTGTCCAACACGGCGGTGGCAGCCGCGCGCCAGGGCGCGAAGGCTGCCATCTTCACGGCCCTGGGCGACGACGCGTTCGGACAGGACTTCCTGGCCCTGTGGGACCGGGAGGGGATCGACCGCTCCTCGGTCCTGGTCCGCGAGGGCGGCCGGACGGGCGTCTATTTCATCAGCTACGGCGCGGAGGGGCATGTCTTCTCCTATGCGCGCGCCGGGTCGGCCGCGAGCCTTGTCCATGAAGGGGAATTACCGCTCAAGCAGATCGCCGCCGCCCGCGTTCTCCACGCATCCGGCATCAGCCAGGCGATCTCGTCCGATTGCGCCGATGCGGTCTTCGCGGCCATCCGGCACGCAAAGGCGAACGGGACCGTCGTCAGCTACGACACCAACCTGCGCCTGCGCCTCTGGCCCCTCGACAGGGCCAGGGCCGTGATCCACGGGGCCGTGGCGCTCTCGGACATCGCGCTGCCCGGCCTCGACGACGCCCGCCAGCTGACCGGGCTCGACCGGCCGGAGGAGATCTGCGCCTTCTATCTCGGCCTCGGCTGCCGCATCGTCGCGCTCACCATGGGCAAGGCCGGCACCATGGTGGCGACGCCGGAGCGCCGCGAGGTCATCCCGGCCCGTCCCGTCGCGGCCGTGGATGCCACCGGCGCCGGAGATACGTTCGACGGAGCATTTCTGGCCGAATGGCTCGTCCACGAGGACGCCTTCAAGGCGGCCGCCTATGCCAACGCGGCTGCGGCCCTGTCGACCCTAGGCCAAGGGGCGGTCGGCCCCATGCCCGAGCGGCAGGCGGTCGAGACCTTCCTGCGCGCCGCATGAAAAAGCGGCGGGCCCGCAGGACCCGCCGCCTCATCGGTTCAGAGGTTCAGCCCTCGATCAGCGTCCGCCCGGCAGGCGACGGGCGTCGGCCAGGTGATGCTCCAGATGGGGGATGACCGAGCGCGCATAGGTCACGAGCGCCGGATCCGTGCCGGTCTGGGCATATTGCTCGTAGAGCGCGAGCGTCTCCTGATGCGCGGCGCGCTGGTAGCGGCCGTAGAGACGGTCGAATTGCGGACCGGTGGTCGAGGCGAGCTGGTTCAGCATCTGGGTCTTTTCGGCATCGAGCTGGACCGGCAGGCGGATCGGAGCCGCCGTGATCGAACCGGTCGCCTGGACGTCGGCCGCACGGCCTGCTGCCCCACCGGTCGTCGCGCCGACGCCTGCGCCCACCGCGGCACCCACCGGACCGCCGACCAGGGCGCCGACACCGGCACCCGCCAGACCGCCGCTGACCGCACCGGCTCCTGTCCCCGGACCGCCGCTCGGAGCGGCCGCAACCGCACCGGTCGTCGCCCCGACGCCGGCACCGACCGCGGCGCCGACGGGACCGCCGACCAGGGCGCCGATGCCCGCACCCGCCAGGGTGCCGCCGACCGTTCCGCCCAGCCACTCGCCGCTGGCCGAATAGACCGCTTGGCCGCCGTTCAGCGCCTGGCTCGTCTGGCCGTGATCGGCGATCATGTTCTGGGCGTAGGTGCGGACCCGTTGGTTATGGGAGCGTTCGAGAGCCAGCCGGCTCGCGGCAATCTCGAAGGCGTCGGCCTGGGTCGCCATGGTGCGGAAGGTCCGGCCGTCCATCGACTGCGCGAAGGCGGGCGCGGAGGCAGTCGTCAGCAAAGCTGCAAGAACAACATATTTCTTCATAAGCTGAGCTCCTGGTTGGGAACGCAGAACACCCTTGCAAGACCTGTCGGCTTGCAGAGAATTACTGGTGGCTGCTGCAGTCGGACAACGATGTAGTATCTATGGGGTTCCGGCCTCGTTTCGTCATCCTGGCCATTTCTTCCCAATACTGTGAAGCTTGGTGGCTATCTTCAGGGGGGCGGATCGGCCAACCCGCCGGTCCCGCAGGCCGGCCCTGGAACGAGGGTGCGGCGGCGGCCTCGATAGGGTATGAGCGCACGTCCGGTTCCGAGATCATCGTGTCGAAGCTCGTCCACATCCAGGTCCTGAGGGCCCTTGCGGCTCTATCGGTCGCCTTCCTCCACGCGCAGCACGATGCGGCGGGGCTGGCGGCGCGCACGGGGTGGAGCTTCCCGGCTCTCGATCGGTTTCCCTGGATGGCCGGCGTCGACGTCTTCTTCGTGATCTCCGGTTTCATCATGGTCTATGCGTCGCGCCCGCTCTTCGGCCAGGAAGGGGTCCAGGGCACGTTCCTGGTCCGGCGCCTGCTGCGCATCGTCCCGCTCTACTGGGCCGTCACGAGCCTCTATCTCGCGGTCGCGCTCGTCGCTCCGGCCCTCCTCAACAGCGAGGCCATCCCGGCTTGGCAGGTATTGGCTTCCTATCTGTTCATCCCGTTCGAGCGACCGGACGGAACCGCCCAGCCGCTCTATTCCCTGGGCTGGACGCTCAATTACGAGATGTTCTTCTACCTGCTCTTCGCCGGGGTGCTCGCCTGGCCGCGCGGGCGGGCCGTGGGCCTGCTCGTGGGAGGGTTGACGCTGCTCGTCCTTGTCGGGCGGCTCTTCCGCCTGCCCCAACCCCTGGCGTTCTGGACCGATCCGATCCTGCTCGAATTCGCCTTCGGCCTCGGCCTCGGCCTGTTGCACGCGAAGGGCGTCAGGCTCGGCAGGGGCCTGCGCTGGGTCCTGGTGGCGGTGGCCCTCGGGCTCCTGGCCATGAACCTCATCGACCTGCGGAGCAACCTCAACGAGATGCGGCCTCTGGCCTGGGGCGTCCCGGCCGCCCTTCTGGTGGCGGCCGCATCCCTGACCGCGACCACCCGAAAGCCGAGCCTCCTCACCCGGTTCGGCGAGATGACCGGGGATGCCTCCTATGCCATCTATCTCGTCCATCCCTTCGTGATCCGCGGGATGGGCGTCCTCCTGGCCCGGACCGGGATCGATGCGGTGCTCGGCCCCTGGGGTTTCATCGTCCTGGTGCTTGCCGCAACGCTGGCCGCGAGCCTGCTGGTACACCGCTTCTTCGAGCGGCCGGTTGCCGATTTCGTGCGGGCGAGGACCGGTGCGCCAAGGGCCGCACAGCCTACCTGAACGCCGTCGTGGCCGTGCTTTTCAGCGCACGCCGCCGGGCTGCCGGATCTGGCCGAGCGACAGCATGCCCATGCCGCCGATGCTGCCATCCGGTTTCAGGCCACGCAGTTCAGCCGTGAGCAGGAAGCCCGTCTCGTCCCGGTCGATGGTGAAGAGATGATAGCCGGCCTTGTGGGTCAGCGTGCCGCTGCGGGCCGACGCGGAGGGCGCGCCGATGATCGGGACCGGACCCCTGGGGCCGGGAATATGCGCCAGCGATCCCACATGGTTGTGCCCGTGCAGCACGAGCTCTGCGCCCACGCGTCGGATCATGGCCTCGAAGGCGCCCGCATCGGTCAGGTTGCGGCCGGGCTGCGCGCCGCCGCGATGCGGCGGGTGATGGATCAGGACGATGCGGAAGCAGGACGGGTCTTCCCCCAGCTTCCCCAGCACCTGCTCCGCCGCCTTCATCTGCTTCGAGCCGACGCGCCCGCTCGCCACGAAGGGCAGGGTCGGGATGGCCGAGGACAGGCCGACCAGCGCCACCGGGCCGTAACGGCGCAGGAACGGGAACACGCCTTCCCGTCCGTCGTCGCCACGGGTCCAGGGGGCGACTTCCCGGAGGAGCCCTTCGAGGGCACCCATCACATAGGCGTCGTGGTTGCCCGGCACGAAGCTCACGAATTGGGGCGAGCCGAGGCTTTCCAGGAATACGCGCGAGGTCGTCCATTCGCTCGGCAGGCCGATATTGCAGGTATCGCCCGTGCAGGCGATGTGATTCGGGGCCTGGGCGCGGATGTCGGCCACTAGGGCGCCCAGAAGCTCCATATCGTGCGCGCCCGCGCGGCTGCGGTGCCAATTGTACCAGCCGGTGAGCCTCTTGCTCAGCAGCTGCCGGAGCTGGGGACGGGGGAGCGGCCCCACATGGGGGTCGGTCAGGTGGGCGAGACGGAACATGGGCAGGACCTTACGGTCTCGGGCGCCGCTCGCCAATCGGCCTCGAAGGGCTTTCCGAGAGCCCTCAGGCGCTGCCGATGAAGATGCCGGCGAGCAGCACCAGGACGCCGCCGACGATGACCTGGAAGGCGGCGCGCAGGAACGGCGTGTCCATGTAGCGGGTGCGGATCCACGAGATGACGATGAGCTCCACGGCAACCACCAGCGCCGCGACCGTAGTGGCGAGCATGAAGGCGTTGGGCCAGGAATCCGGCACGAGATAGGGCAGGGTGTGGCCGAGCCCGCCCACGGCGGTCATCAGCCCGCAGATGAGGCCGCGCAGCCAGGGCGAGCCGCGGCCCGTGATCTGGCCGTCGTCGGAGAGCGCTTCGGTCAGGCCCATGCTGATGCCCGCGCCCACGGAGGCCGCGAGGCCGACCAGGAAGGTCTCCCAGTTGTTTCCGGTCGCGAAGGCAGCCGCGAAGAGGGGCGCGAGGGTCGAGACGGAGCCGTCGATGAGGCCGGCGAGACCCGGCTGAACATATTGCAGAACCACGAGGCGGCGCTGCGCCTCCCGCTCGGCGGCTTCCGCGTTCTCTGTGAGATGGGCAGCGTGAAGCTCGCTGGCCTTGCGCTCGTGCCCACGCTCCACCTCGGCGAGCTTGGTGAACAGGGCGCGGACATTCACGTCGAGGGTCTGCTGGGCGGCCTTCTCGTAGAAATTCGCCGCCTGAAGCTCCATCAGCTCCGCTTCGCGGCGCATCTTGTCGAGATCGAGGCCCGGATTCCACCAGACGGCGCGGCGCTTCAGGAAGCCGCGCACGTCCTCCCGGCGGATCGGCGGCAGATGCTCGCCGAAACGGGAACGGTAGAAGTCGTAGAGGGAGTTGCGGTGGTGGCGCTCTTCCTCGGCCATGTCGTCGAAGATTTCGGCCGAGGACGGGAAGTCGGTGCGCAGCCGGTCGGCGAAGGCCTGATAGATGCGGGAATCTTCTTCCTCGCTGGCGATCGCGAGGGCAATCACCTCGCGTTCGCTGAGTTCCGACAGTGCCTTCATCCGGACAACTCCTGTTTGGAATTATTCTAAACAGGAATTCGCGGACTCGCCAAGCCTCCGGAAAGGCCCTGGCAAAGTCCGCGCCGGGCGTCTATCGGATGTCGGGTCGCCGGGCTTTAGTACTGCGCGCCGGGGATCAGGGCCGAACGGATCGCGTGGTCCTCGAGGTCGAGAGCCGGGGACCAGGAGAAGCGGGAAGAGCCGGAGAGGAGAGAGAGGATCAGGGAGACGAACATGGGAGCACCTTCTTGTTGGCGCTGTCATAGCCCTGCTCGACACGCATGTCATATGCTGAAACAATGGCACAGATATGCATCTAAAGTATAACTCGTTCATGAAATCGTAAGCTAAGCCGTGCTCTCCTCATGAGACTGCCCCGTATCCTGGAAACGAAGCTCGCCGGGCGCCTGCTGCGCCGGACCTTCCATACCTATTGGCGCTTCTCGCGAGGGATGACCCTCGGCGTGCGAGCTGCGGTCATCGATCGGGACAACAGGGTCTTCCTCATCCGCCACACCTATGTTCCGGGCTGGCACCTGCCGGGCGGCGGCGTCGAAACCGGGGAGCCGGTCCTCAAAGCGCTGGAGCGTGAGCTGCGCGAGGAGGGCTGCATCGTCATGACGGGAGCCCCCCGCCTGCACGGGGTGTTCTTCAACCGCCAGGCCTCGCCCCGGGACCATGTCGTCGTCTACACGGTCCGGGATTTCTCGGTCGCCGGCCCCAAGATCCCGGACCGGGAGATCGCCGAGGCCGGCTTCTTTCCGGTCGACCGGCTTCCCGAAGGCGTCACCGCCGCGACCCGCAGGCGCCTTGTGGAAATCCTCCAGAACGAGCCCGCCGCGACCGTCTGGTAATCCTTCTGCGCGGAACCGTTTGCGCGCCGGCCCGGGCGCTGCTATGGGCCAGGGGCACAAGGACGCATGCCTCATGAGCCCGATCCGGATCCAGCGACGACGACACGGCTGACGTTCCCGTCCCGCCGCATCGCCACGCCGTTTCCGCGAGTCCGTTCATGACCGAGCTCTCCCTGATCATCCGCAACGAGCAACCCGTCGATTCCGAGGCCATCGAGCGCCTGCACGAACGCGCCTTCGGTCCGGGCCGTTTCGCGCGCACCGCCTCCCGCCTGCGGGAGGGAGCGCCCCACCTGCTCGATCTGTCCTTCACGGCCATGGTCGGCACCCTGCTGGTCGGCTCCGTCCGCCTGACGCCCGTCCAGGCGGGGGCCGAGCAGGCCCTGATGCTCGGGCCACTCACGGTGGAGCCCGCTTTCGAGGGACGGGGGATCGGGGCCGCCCTGATGCGCCGCTCCCTCGATGCCGCGCGTGAGAAGGGGCACACCCTGGTGCTCCTGGTGGGCGACGAGCCCTATTACCGGCGCTTCGGCTTCAAGCGCGTGCCGCACGGGCACCTCTGGCTGCCGGGGCCGGTCAATCCCGACCGTTTCCTCGCAGTGGAACTCGTCGAGGGTGCGCTGGCCCGTGCGAAGGGCAACGTGAGCGCGCTGCCCGCCTGAGGTCGCTTGCTTCCGTCAGGCCCGGCGCCGGCCTTCGGCGATCCAAGCCACGAGGGTTGCGCCAACCAGCAACGCGAGACCGAGGAGTCCCAACGCCAGCGGGAAGACCGACACGCCCCGCACGATCGCGCTCTCGCTCGGCCGGATGCCGATCCAGTCCCCGCCGGAGAAGCGCGCGCCGGAACGGACCGAGAGGATGCGCGGCACCGTGATGTCCCGGTTGCCTTCCGCCGCCACCCGCCGCACGGAGCCGCCCGTGGCCTCCGCGATGGGGCTCAGGGCCTCCGTGTTGCTGAACACGTCGGCCAGCTCGCGCGGATTGGCCGGGCCGATGCTCACGAAGGCGATGAGGTCGCCCGAGCGGACCGTGTGGAGCCCGAGCTCCCGGCTCGCCACCTGGGCGGTGAACAGGCCGGGCCGCGTCTCCGTGAGCGGAATGCTGCTTTCCGCACCGCTCGGGGCCTTCAGGACCACCGGATCGGCCGTATCCTTCATGGTCTGGCGCTCGATGCGGATATCGCGCCCGGCCGCGCTGGCGCGCAGGGCCTCCTCCTCCAGGGCCGGCTCCTTCATGAGCCAGTGGGCGAGGCGGCGCAGCAGGTCGAGATGAGGCCCGCCGCCCTCGAAGCCGCGGGCCCAGAGCCAGGCATGGTCGGAAAGGAGCAGGGCGACGCGTCCCTTCTCCTCCCGGTTGAGGACGAGGAGCGGCAGGTCCTCCGCGCCGGACATGACGGTGCTGCCCATGTTGACCTGTGAGCCGATGGTGCGCAGCCACTCGCCCCAGGCGGGCGGGTTCGTCTCCGAGCCGGGCAGGTCCCGGGTAACCGGGTGGCGTTCCCCCGTCCCGGTGATGCGCGCCCGGAAGGGCTCCTCGAGGATGCGCCCGTCGGGCACGCCCGGAATGACCGGCGCGAGACGGGTCTGGGCCAGGCTGCCGAAGCCCGCGAATTCAGGTCCGGCCGCCACCAGCACGGCGCCGCCGTCGCGCACGTAGCGCACGATGTTCTCGAAATAGCTCGACGGCAGGACGCTCTGGTTGGCGTAGCGGTCGAAGATGATGAGGTCGAATTCCTTGATCTTCTGCTGGAACAGCTCCCGCGTCGGGAAGGCGATCAGGGACAGTTCGTTGATCGGCGTCCCGTCCTGCTTCTCGGGCGGGCGCAGGATCGTGAAATGCACGAGGTCCACGTTCGCGTCCGACTTGAGCAGGTTGCGCCAGGTTCGCTCGCCCGGATTGGGCTCGCCCGAGACCAGGAGCACCCGCAGCTTCTCGCGGATCCCTTCGATCGGAATGACCGCGCGGTTGTTGGCCTGGGTCAGCTCGTCGGGCAGGCCCTCGACCTCGAGCTCGACCACGTTCGCGCCGCCGTGCTCGATGCGCACGCTGAGCGAGAAGGGAACGTCCGTGCGCACCTGCTGGCGGGCGAATTCCTGGCCGTCCCGGCGGATGGTGACAAGGGCCGAGCCGGTGCCGCCCCGCTCCATCACGACGGCCCGGATGGTCTGGTCCTTGCCGACGATTCCGAAGCGTGGCGCCTCCAAAAGCTTGATCTGCCGGTCGCGCTCATCGGGGCGCCCGGTCACGAGCACGTGCAGGGGAGCCTTGAAGCCGAGGCTCTCGATGTTGGGCGGGATGTCATGCACCACCCCGTCGGTCACCAGGATGGCGCCCGCCAGCCGGTCCGGCGGAACGTCCGCGAGCCCGTTGGAGAGGGCCGCGAAAAGACGCGTGCCATCGTCGCCCGTGCCGTCGGTCGCCTCGATATAGCGGGGCTCCACGTCCGCGAGGGAGCCGAAGCGGCGCTCGAGCTCCTGGCGGACCCGGTCGGTCATGGTCTGCCGGTCGCCGAGGGTCTGCGACGTGGTGCGGTCGACGACCACCGCGACGATGTCCTTGACCTTCTCCCGCTCCTCCTGGACGAGGGCCGGGTTGGCAAGGGCCAGGAGGACGAGCGCGAGGGCCAGCGCCCGCAGCAGGGCGACCGGCCCCCGGGACACGACCGCGAGGACCGCCAGCACGGCCGCGACCGCGCCGACGGCCCAAAGGACCGGGACGGGGACGAGCGGGGTGAAACTCAAGGAGAGCAAGGCGGTGTCCTACTCCTATTGTCCCAGGCGTTCGAGCAGGGCCGGCACGTGAACCTGGTCGGCCTTGTAGTTGCCCGTGAGTGCATACATGACGAGGTTGATGCCGCTGCGGAAGGACAGCTCCCTCTGGCGCTGCTGGTCGCTGCCGACGACCGGGAAGAGAGCCTCCCCGCGTGGCCCGACCGCCCAGGCGGCCGCGAGATCGTTGGACGTGATGATGATCGGCGACACGCCGTCGCCGGACCGCGCCGGGCGGTTGGCCGTGTCCTCGGTCGGGGGCGGCAGGGCCTCGACCCAGGTCTGGCCCGTGGCGTAGCGCCCGGGAAAATCATCGAGGATGTAGAAGGTCTTCGTCAGGACATGATCTGAGGGCACCGGCTCCAGTTCGGGAACGTCGAGGCCCGCCAGCATGCGGCGCAGATATTGCCCCTCGGCGCTCATGGCACCGTCCGGACGGGCGCCGAAGGCGTCGCGGGTGTCGAAGATCACCGTGCCGCCGCTCTTCATGAAGGCGTCGAGGCGCCGGATCGCCGCATCGCTCGGGATCGGCCGCGTCGCCACGATCGGCCAGTAGAGGAGAGGGTAGAAGGCGAGTTCGTCCCGCGCCGGATCGACGCCGATCGGATCCCCCGGCTGGAAGGCCGTGCGCATGGTCAGCACCTGCGAGAGGCCGAGGAGGCCCGCCTTGCTGGTCTCGTCGACCTGCTCGTCCCCGGTGACCACATAGGCGAGCCGTGTCACGAGGGCGGAGGCCCGGCTCTCCTGGCTCAGAGACCCCTGGCCCAGGGGCGGCCGGCTTTCCGGAGCGGCCTCCTGGGCGTATGCATCCGACGGGAGAGCGGCGGCGAACAGGGCCGCCAGCAGAATCGCGGCACCGGCTCCCGCGCCGGCCCGGCGCATCCGCCCGAACAGGTTGGCCAGATGGCCGCCGAGCCAGAGCGACGCCAGAGTGTCGATGAGGAGCAGGGCGAGCGCGAGGCTGAACAGGGGCGCCCGCAGATCGATGGTCTTGGCGCCTTCGAGCGGTGCAATGCGCGCCCGCAGGGGCGCGTAGTCGAGGGGCGCGAGGCGGTCGTCCGGAAGCAGCGTGTTGACCGCGAGGCTCGAATCCACGGGACCGTAGAAGCCGGGCGGGTGTTCGGCGCTGGCCCGCTCCGCGTGGCCGCGCGTCACCGCGCGAGCAGTCGGCGGGGGTGACGAGAAGACGCCGAACCCGTCGAGGGTGAGGCGCGGCGCGACGGTCTGGTTCTCGGCATTGCGGGATTCAGGGCTGGCGTCGCGCGGCGAGCCCGCCAGGGCCGTGATCCGGCGCAGCATGTCCACGAAGAGCCCGGACAGAGGCAGGTTCGACCAGGTGGTGTCGGCCGTGACGTGGAAGAGCACGATGAGGCCGTCCCCGCGCTTGTCCGCCGTCACGATGGGGGTTCCGTCCTCGAGAGCCGCCCAGGTCTTGGCCGCCAGGTCGCCCTCGGGCTCCGCCAGGATCTGCCGGCGGATGCCGATCTCGTCCGGCACCGTCAGGCCGAAGAAGGGGCTCTCGCGGGTGAAGGGCGCGAAGGTCTTGGGCGTGTCCCAGGACAGGGTGCCGCCGAGGGTGCGTCCGCCGCGCCGCAGATGGACCGGGACGAGGTCGTCGTTGCCGGCCGCAAGGCGCGACCCGGCGAACCGCAGGAGAAGGCCGCCGCTTTCCACGAAGGCGCTGACTCGCGCTTCCGCCTCCCGATCGAGGCCACCCACATCGGCCAGGACGAGGATCGAGACCTGCTCGTCGAGCAACTGGTCGATGGCGTCCGTCACGCCGCCGCGGCCCTGCCGGATCTCCGCATAGGGCGAGAGGGCCCGCTCGACATAGTAGATGGGCGACAGGAGCGGCTGCGCCTGATCCACCGTGCCGCCGAAGACGAGCCCCACCCGCCGGCGCTTGCCGCGCTCGTCCAGGAGCGTGACGGCCCCGGCCGCGTTCTCGCCCAGGATCTCGATCCTGGCGATGTCGTTGCGGATCTCGGTCGGCACGTCGAAGGTCGCGGTGGTTTCGGTGGCGTCGGCCGGAAAGGCGAAACGGGCATCCGCCAGGGGGAGGTTCTTCAGGTCGAGCGCGCGCACGGTGCCCGCATCGCGTCCATTGGGCTCGGCCCTGATCACCGTGGTGGTGAGCTGACCGCCCGTACTCGCGATGCCCGCAAGCGCGAGGGCGGAAGAGCGCTCCGCTTTGAGGACGATAATCGGCCGGTCGCCGGTCAAGGGTGCCAGTTCCTGGATGAAGTCCTGTCCCTCAACGCCCGCGATGCCGTCGCTGATCCAGACGATTTCCGCATCGGGCGTCGATTCCAGATAGCGGCGGATGGAATCGAGGTGGGTCCGGCGGTCGGGCATGTGCGGCAGGGGCTTGAAGGTGCGCAGGCGCTCCAGGGCTGCCGCGGGACTCATGGGCTGCAGGTCCTGGGGCTCGCCGGCCGTGGCCGCGACGGCGACGACCCGCCCCTCGCGCTCGGCCGCCTCGATCCGCCCGGCCGCCAGGTTCATCCGGTCGCGCCAGTCATGCGCGGCCGCAAAGCCGTTGTCGACGAGAAGGAGCAGGGGCGCGCGGCTGCTGCCCTCGGCCAGCGGGTTCCAGAGCGGGCCTGCGGCCGCCAGGATAAGGACGGCCGCCAGCAGAAGCCGCAGGAGCAGGAGCCACCAGGGCGTGCGCGCGGGCGTCTCCTGCTCCGGGCGCAGATCCGCCATGATCCTGAGCGGCGGGAAGTCCACCCGCTTCGGCTGCGGCGGCGTGATGCGCAGGAGGAGCCAGATCGCCGGCAGCGCCGCGAGTGCGATCAGGACCAGGGGTGCGGCGAACGTGAGGGGGAGGCCCAGCATGGTCTAGCGCCGCCCGCCGCCGGCGCCGCGCGAGGCGGCCACGAGGGTGATGAGACGCAACGCGGCCTCGCTCGCCGGACGGTCGGTGCGGTGGACCGTGAAGGTCCAGCCCCGGCGCCGCGCCAGATCCTCCAGGCTGCCCCGGTGCAGCCCCATGCGCTCCCGATAGGCCTCACCCCAGGAGACGGCGTCGCCGATGCGCAGGGAAATTCCGTCCTCGAGATCGTGCAGGACCGCCTGCCCCTCGAACGGGAAGGTCTCCTCGACCGGGTCGGCGATCATGACCAGGTGGCCGCGGCAGCCCCGGCTCGAAATGGCCTCTACGGTGGTTGCGATGTCGGCCGGAGGGCTCAGGAAGTCGCCGATCAGGATGGCCTCGTCCATGGCCGGAAGGGGCGCCTGCGGCGGCAGGTCGTCGTCCAGGGAGGAGCGGTCCGCCACCAGGGCCTCGGCCATGGCCTCGGCGATCCGCGCGGTCGCCCGCGGCGGCATCAGGCCGAGCAGCCCGGCCCGTTCGCCGCCTTCCACGAAGGCGTCGGCGAGCGCCAGGCCGAGCACGATCGCCCGCTCGGCCTTGGCGGCCCGCGCTAGATCCGAGACATAGGCCATGGAGGCGGAGCGGTCGATCCAGAACCAGATGTTCTGGGCCGCCTCCCATTCGCGCTCCCGCACGTAGAGCCTGTCGTCCCGGCCCGAGCGGCGCCAGTCGATGCGCTGGGCCGCCTCGCCGGTTACGAAGGGGCGGAATTGCCAGAAGGTCTCGCCGATGCCGGCGCGGCGCCGTCCGTGCATCCCGTGGGACAGGTTCGCCGCGACACGGCGGGCCTCCAGCACGAGGTGTGGCATCCGATGTGCGAGATCGAGGGCCGCCTCGGTCTCGTGCCGGCCGGGAATGCGGGCGGTCTCGGGGAGAACCCGGACACGGGCCATGACGGGAATCCTAACCGGCCAGCCGCGCCGTCAGGCGGCCGATGACCCCCGTGACCGTCTCGCCGTCCGCACGGGCCGCGAAGGTCAGGGCCATGCGGTGCTTCAGCACCGGCTCGGCCAGGGCCACCACGTCGGCAATCGACGGGGCGACGCGGCCCTCGATGAGAGCGCGGGCGCGCACGGCCAGCATCAGGGATTGGGAGGCGCGGGGGCCCGGCCCCCAGAGCAGCTTGTCGGTGATGCCCTCGATGGAATCGCCCCCGGGCCGCGCGGCGCGCACGAGGTCGAGGATCGCGTCGACGACGCTGTTGCCGACCGGCAGGCGGCGCACGAGGCGCTGCGCGTTCATCAGGGCCTCCGCGTCCATCACGGCCGTCGGCTTGTGTTCCTCCGCGCCGGTGGTCTCGATGAGGATGCGGCGCTCAGCGTCCCGGTCCGGATAGCCCACATCGATCTCCAGGAGGAAGCGGTCGAGCTGGGCCTCGGGGAGCGGATAGGTGCCTTCCTGCTCGATCGGGTTCTGGGTCGCGAGAACGTGGAAGGGCTGGGGCAGGTCGTGCCGCTCGCCGCCCACGGAGACGTGGTGCTCCTGCATGGCCTGGAGCAGGGCCGACTGGGTGCGGGGACTGGCGCGGTTGATTTCATCCGCCATGAGGAGCTGCGTGAAGACCGGCCCCTTCACGAAGCGGAACGAACGGCGCCGGTCGGCGCCCTCGTCGAGAATTTCGGAGCCCAGGATGTCGGACGGCATCAGGTCGGGGGTGAATTGCACGCGCCGCGCGTCGAGGCCCAGCACCGTCCCGAGGGTCTCGACGAGCTTCGTCTTCGCGAGGCCGGGAACACCGACGAGGAGCCCGTGACCGCCCGCCAGAAGCGTGATCAGGGTCTGGTCGACCACGTCCTCCTGGCCGAAGATGACCGAGTGGATCGCCTCCCGGGCCCGCGCCACGGTTTCGAGCGTCGCTTCCGCGCTGCGGATGATGGCGTCGTCGAGAATTGTGGGCGGTTGAGCGATGCTGGCCGTCATGTGTCATCCTTCCACGCGCTGGCGTCCGCCCCCGGCGACACTCTGCCTGTCTTGGGCACCGATAGGCAAGCGGGTCTTACGGGTCTATGCGCCGCAGCCGCGGCCCTGGAACCTTGCTCGGAACCGGAGACCTGGACGGCGCAGGCTGTAGCTCTATGCTGTAGCAATTAGCTACGGATCGCCGTTCGTCGATCCTTCAAGGTGCAAATTCTTGTTCACGCTTGCGTCATGACCGAACCTGCCCCGACATCCGGCAGTGCCCTGTCGCGGCTTGCGGCCGCGCTCGGGCCGCACGAAAAGCGGAAAGGTCCTCCGCCGGTGGAGCGCTGGAATCCCGCCTATTGCGGCGAGATCGACATGCGCATCGCGGCCGACGGAACCTGGCATTACATGGGAACGCCGATCAACCGGCCGGCGCTGGTGCGCCTGTTCTCGACGGTGCTGCGCAGGGATCAGGAGCGCTACGTGCTCGTCACGCCCGTCGAGCGGGTGGGAATCGCCGTCGAGGATGTGCCCTTCGTGGCGGTCGAGATGGCGGTGGAAGGCGAGGGCGAGGCGCGCCAAGTCGCATTCCGCACCAATGTGGACGACCTCGTGCAGGCGGGGCCGGATCATCCGCTGCGCTTCGCGACGGATCCGCACGGTGGCGTGAAGCCCTACGTGAAGGTGCGCGGCGATCTCTGGGCGCGGGTGACCCGGGCCCTGGCGTTCGACCTGATCGCCCTCGGCGAGGAGCGCACGGTCGAGGGCGTGCCGCAATTCGGCCTTCATGCGGGAGGCGTCTTCTTTCCCATCGCGCCCGCCGACGAAGCACGATAGGCCGATGCGGACAGCACCCCTCGATACGCCGGATTTCCTGACCCTGGCGGCCGAGCGCCTGCGGCGGGAGCCGCCCGCGCTCGGCGATGCCCTGGCCAATCCGCGGGGCGACCATTCCCTCGACAATGTTCCCCTGGTGCATCCCCTGACGCCGAAGGAGGCGGCCGTTCTGGTGCCGGTCGTGATGCGCGAGGAGCCGACCCTCCTCTTCACAGAGCGGGCCACGAGCCTGCGCCAGCATTCGGGCCAGATCGCCTTCCCGGGCGGGCGCGTCGATCCCACGGACGAATCCATTCTGGCGGCGGCCTACCGGGAGGCGCAGGAGGAGATCGGCCTCGACAGCCGGTTCATCAGCCCCCTCGGCTATCTCGACCCTTATCTGTCCACCACCAATTACCTGGTGATTCCGGTGGTCGCGCGGGTGTCGCCCTCCTACACGCTGGTCCTCAACCCGCACGAGGTAGCCGACACCTTCGAGGTGCCCCTGAGCTTCCTCATGGAGCCGGCCAATCATCAGCTTCACTCGCGCGAGTGGCAGGGCACCCGGCGCAGGTACTATGCAATGCCCTATGAGGGACGCTACATCTGGGGCGTGACGGCGGGCATCCTCCGCAATCTTTACGAGAGGCTCTACACGCCATGACGCGGGCGATCATTCAGGAAGTATTGCTTTTTCTCCTGCCTTTCGCCGCCTTCGCTCTCTATCTCCTCATCGCCCGCCGCAATCCCCTGGCCTGGTCGTCCTGGAGCAAGCACGTGTCCTGGGTGGCCATTGCGGGTCTTGCCCTGGTGATCGCCTCGCTCATCCTCGGCGGCCTTCTGGCGGAGCGCCATACGGAGGGCTACGTGCCCACGCATATGGAGAACGGGCGCGTTGTGCCGGGGCAGTTCCGATGACGGAGCCCGTGCGGCGGGAGGCCCTGGACGCGCTTCTGGAGCGGCCGCGCCTGCGGGCCCTGCTCGAAGCCATGAACCGGGACGGGGAGGAGACCCGCATCGTCGGCGGGGCCGTGCGCAACGCCCTCTTCGGGCTTCCCGTGACGGAGGTCGACTGCGCCACCACGGCGCTCCCCGAGACCATCACGCGCCTCGCGCAGCAGGCCGGCTTCAAGCCGGTGCCTACGGGTATCGACCACGGCACGATCACGGTGGTGGTCAAAGGCGAGCCCTTCGAGGTCACGAGCCTGCGCGAGGACGTGGAGACGGACGGGCGTCGGGCGGTCGTGAGCTTCGGCCATGATTTCGAGGCCGATGCGAAGCGGCGCGACTTCACCATCAACGCCCTGTCGTTCGGCCTCGACGGGCGTCTCTACGATTATGCAGGCGGCCTCCACGATCTCGCGGCCCGGCGGGTCCGGTTCATCGGGGATGCGCGGACCCGGATCCGGGAGGATTACCTGCGGATCCTGCGCTTCTTCCGGTTCACGGCGGAATACGCAGAGAACGGTCCGGATCCGGAGGGTCTCGCAGCCGCGGGCGCCGAGCGAGCCGGGCTCGAAATCCTGTCGCGGGAGCGGATCCGGCACGAATTCCTGAGGCTCCTCATGGCCCGGCGGGCCGTGAGCACAGTCCAAATCCTCGCGGAGCACGGCTTCCTGACCTGGATCCTGGATGGAGCGGCCGAGCTCGGCCGGTTCGACCGCGCGGTCGCGGCGGGCCGGGATCCGGTGGAGCGTCTCGCGGCCCTTGCGATCTTCGTCGAGGAGGATGCCGAGCGTCTGCGCGAGAGGCTGCGGCTCTCCAACGAGGAGCACCGCCGGCTCGCGGCCTATGCGCGGCTCCTGTCCGAGCTCAAGGGCGGGCCGCCCGTCCTCGACCCGGTGGCGATCCGCCGCCTCGCGGCCGCCCACGGGGTCGAGACGCTCTCGCTCGCCCTCGCGGCCCTGGCCGGAGAGCCCCGGCCGCAGGCCGATGCGCAGGCTCTGGCGGCCCTGGAGCGGTTCCGGACCGGTGCCGAGCCGGTGCCGGTCTTTCCCTTGCGCGGCGCCGACCTCATGGCACGCGGCATCCCCAAAGGTCCGCGCATCGGCGAGATGCTCGGCCGGGCGCGGGACCTGTGGTTCGCCGAAGGGTGCCCGGACGATCGGGCTTCCGCGGCCGCCCTCCTCGAGAGGGTGCTGAAGGAGGGCTAAAGCATCGCGCGGACCCGGAGGGCCGCGTCAGCGAAAAGTGGGAACCGGTTTTGCGTGAAAAGATGCTCGAAAATAGAAAAAGCCTTTACGGCCAGCGGACCGTCGGCGGCATGGACGAGAGGATCGAGTCGATATTGCCGCCGGTCTTGAGGCCGAAGATGGTGCCACGGTCGTAGAGCAGGTTGAACTCCACGTAGCGGCCCCGCCGCACCTGCTGTTCGGTGCGGTCGTCCTCGGTCCAGGGCGTGCCGACGTTGCGCCGCACGATCTCGGGATAGATGCGCAGGAAGGCCTCGCCCACGTCGCGCGTGAAGGCGAGATCCTCGTCCGGGTCGCCGGTCCAGTGATAGTCGTAGAAGATGCCGCCGATGCCGCGGGGCTCCTTGCGATGCTTGAGGAAGAAGTACTCGTCGCACCAGGCCTTGTATTTCTCGTAAGAGGCCGCGGGGTGCCGCTCGCAGGCATCCTTCATGGCCGCATGGAACGCGACCGTGTCCGGGTCCTCCTGGGTGCGGCGCCGGTCGAGCACGGGGGTCAGGTCCGCGCCGCCGCCGAACCAGGGCTTCGTGGTCACCACGAAGCGGGTGTTCATGTGCACGGTCGGCACGTTGGGGTTCCACGGATGGGCGATGAGCGAGATGCCCGACGCCCAGAACCGGGGATCCTGCTCCGAGCCCGGAATCTGGCCCCGGAATTCGGGCGCGAACTCGCCGTGCACGGTCGAGACATGGACGCCGACCTTCTCGAAGACCCGGCCCCGCATCATCGCCATGGTGCCGCCGCCTCCGGGCTGGCCGCCATGGTCCTTGCGCTCCCAGGGCTTGCGCTCGAAGTGCCCGGGCCGGGAGGCCTCCGGGGGCAGGGGAGAGGTCACCTCGTCCTCGATCGCCTCGAAGGCGGCGCAGATTCGGTCGCGCAGGGCCGAGAACCAGACGGGGGCTTCCTCCTGCAGGCGGCGGACGTCGGCATTGTCGGTCATGATGGGTCGGACTCCGGGAGGGGTGGTGAAACGGGGAAGGTCCCTGTCTGCCGCAGGGCCTCGCCGAGAATCATCGCGGCCGCCACGGCGACGTTGAGGGAGCGCAGGCCGACCCGCATGGGGATGAGGACCCGCGCGTCCGCGGCCGCGTGGACCTCGTCCGGGACGCCGGCCGATTCCCGGCCTACCAGGACGATGTCGTCCGGCGCGTAGGCGACCTCCGTATAGGGCACGGCCGCCTTCGTGGTGGCGAGGATCAGGCGCGGACGGCCCGCCGGGGACTTGCTTTCCTGCCGCCAGGTCTCGAAACTGTCCCAGGAGACGTGGCGCGTGATCGCGGCCCGCTCGAGATAGTCCATTCCGGAGCGGCGCAGGTTCCTGTCGGACACGTCGAAACCCGCCGGCTCGATGATCTCGACAGGCACGCCGAGACAGGCGGCGAGGCGCAGCATGGTCCCGGTGTTCTGCGGGATGTCCGGCTGGTAGATGGCAAGGCGGGGCATGGACGGCACATCGGCCGAAGCGGGCGGCGCCGTCAAGTGAACGCTTCCGAGTAAACGCTTCTCCGCCTGCCGGGTTGTCGCGGATCGGGAAGCCAGAGCATCGGACGCAAAGTGGGAATCGGTTTTGCGTGAAAAGATGCTCAAAACAGAAACTTGAAGGATCGGGCGTGAGTTCGTTCTCACGTCCGAGACTTTAGGATCCGGGGATCGGAATGTTTCGGTGGTTTGAAAAGCGAATCGACCCGTTCGCACCCTTTAACGAGAGCGAGACGCCTCCCGGCACGGTGGGCGCCTTCTCCTGGTATTACATCCGGCCGGTCCGGTACTGGCTGGTCGTCCTCTTCTTCGCGTCCCTGGTGGTGGGCCTGTTCGAGGCCTCCCTTTACGTCATCATGGGCTGGATCGTGGATATCCTCGCCCATTCGAGCCCCGACCGGCTCTGGGCGGACCACGGCACGTCCCTGATGCTGGTGGGGGCCGCGATCCTGTTCGTGCGGCCCGTCCTGCATTTCCTGCACGAGGCCGTCACGAATCAGCTGCTGGTGCCGCAGAGCACCAACATGATCCGCTGGCGCACCCACCTTTATACGCTGGGCCACGCCCTCGGTTACTTCCAGGCGGATTTCGCCGGCAGGCTCGCCAACCGCATCACCCAGGCCGGTTCGGCGATCCGCGAGATCGCCGTGACGGTGCTCGATACCCTGCTTTATGTCGCGATCTTCGCGTTCACGGCCCTGGGGCTCTTCACCAAGGTCAGCCCCTGGCTCGCCCTGCCGATGGGCCTGTGGATCGTCGGCTATCTCGTGCTGCTGCGCTATTTCGTGCCGCGCGCGAAGGAGCGTTCCCTGAAGGTGGCGGATGCCCGCTCGGCCCTGGTGGGCCGGGTCGTCGACAGCTATACCAATATCCTGACCGTCAAGCTCTTCGCCCGCGGCGCCGAGGAGCGCTCGGCCGTCCACCGCGCCCTTGCGGCCCATACGGAGGCCTTCCTCAACTCGTTCCGGCTCATCACGGGCGTGACCGGATGCCTCGCGGTCATGAACAGCGCCCTGCTGGTGGCCACGGGGGCGCTCTCCATCGCGCTCTGGATGCGCGGGCTCATGTCGAGCGGCGAGGCCGCGACCGGCTTGGCTCTCGTCATGCGGATCCTGGCCATGTCCGGCTGGGTCATGCAGACCGTGCGCGGCGTCTTCGAGAATATCGGCATCGTGCAGGAGAGCATGGAGACCATCGCCCGGCCCCACGGCATCGTGGACGCCCCGCGGGCGAAGCGACTCGAGGTCACAGCCGGCGAGATCCGCTTCGAGCACGTCTCGTTCCATTACGGCCGCGAGGACGGGGTGATCGAGGACCTGAATCTCACGATCCGCGCCGGCGAGAAGGTCGGCCTCGTGGGTACGAGCGGGGCCGGAAAGACCACCATCACGTCCCTGCTGCTGCGCCTCCACGACGTGGAGGAGGGGCGGATCCTCATCGACGGCCAGGACATCGCCCATGTGTCCCAGGACAGCCTGAGGGCCGCGATCGCCATGGTGACCCAGGACACCTCCCTCCTGCACCGCTCGATCCGGGAGAACATCGCCTATGGGCGGCCGGGCGCGAAGGACAGCGAGATCGAGCAGGCGGCCCGCCTGGCCCATGCCCACGAGTTCATCCTCGACCTGGAGGACCACCGGGGCCGGAGGGGCTACGACGCCCATGTGGGCGAGCGGGGCGTGAAGCTCTCGGGCGGCCAGCGCCAGCGGGTCGCCATCGCGCGCGTGATCCTCAAGGATGCCCCCATCCTGGTGCTCGACGAGGCCACCTCGGCCCTGGATTCTGAGGTCGAGGCCGCGATTCAGGAGGCGCTGTCCACCCTCATGGAGGGCAAGACCGTGGTGGCCATCGCCCACCGGCTGTCCACCATCGCGGCCCTCGACCGGCTGATCGTCATCGACCGTGGCCGGATCGTCGAGGAGGGGAGCCATGCGGAGCTCCTGCGGCTGAATGGGCTCTATGCCAGGCTCTGGCGGCGCCAGTCGGGCGGCTTCCTGGGAGCCGAGGAAACGGCCGCGATCTGAGCCCCGCGGATTGGAACAAGTCCAATCCGCCTATGGACAGGCGGGCTTGGCCGTGCCAAAGAGCCCTTCGCGCGGCGACGCCCAGTCGCATTGCGTGCGCGTTGGCGCGTATGCTTGTTCAAGCGGGCAGCGTGCCGGATGCTTGGATGGCCCAGGGCCCGCCAAGCTATCGCAGATGCGCGGTTCTCGTTTTTTGACGTATGCTGGAGAGCCAAGTGGCTGAGACCACCTCTACCGTCGTTGAGCCGACACGGCGCGATTTCCTCTTCATCGCCACTGGCGCGGCCGCAGCCGTCGGCGCCGCGACCGTAGTGTGGCCTTTCATTCAATCCATGACGCCCGACGCCGCGACGGTTGCTGCCGGCGCCCCGGTCGAGGTCGATCTGTCGCCCATCGCCGAAGGGCAGATCGTGAAGGTCTTCTGGCGCGGGAAGCTCATCTTCATCCGCAACCGCACCCCGGCCGAGATCAAGGCCGCCGAGGACGTCAACGTCGCCAGCCTCCGCGATCCGCAGCCCGACTCGGCCCGCGTCAAGCCGGGTCATGCCCAGTGGCTGATCGTCTACGGCAACTGCACCCATCTCGGCTGCGTGCCCCTGGGGCACCAGGGAGCCTACGAGGGCTGGTTCTGCCCCTGCCACGGCTCCGTCTTCGACACGTCCGGCCGCGTTCGCGGCGGTCCGGCCCCGATCAACCTGCCGATCCCGCCCTACACCTTCACGTCCGATACGAAGATCGTCATCGGCCAGGAAGCCACGGCGTAACCCCTCTCGCGACGGCTATTTGATCAGGCGACACCATGAGCCAGCACCCTACGACCTACGTCCCCAAGAGCGCCTTCGGAAAGTGGTTTGAAAGCCGCTTGCCCATCGCGGGCCTCATCCATTCCTCGTTCATTGCGTTCCCGGTCCCGCGGAACCTGAACTATTTCTGGACCTTCGGCGCCATCCTCGTGTTCATGCTCGTGTCGCAGATCGTGACCGGCGTGTTCCTGGCCATGTACTACACGCCGAACGCGTCGCTCGCCTTCCAGTCCGTCGAGCACATCATGCGCGACGTGAACTACGGCTGGCTCATCCGCTACCTGCATGCCAACGGCGCCTCGATGTTCTTCGTGGCGGTGTACATCCACATCTTCCGCGGCCTTTATTACGGATCCTACAAGGCTCCCCGCGAGATCCTGTGGATCCTCGGCGTGATCATCTACGGCCTGATGATGGCCACGGCCTTCATGGGCTACGTGCTTCCCTGGGGTCAGATGTCCTTCTGGGGCGCGACCGTCATCACCAACATCCTGGCGGCCATTCCGGTGGTCGGCGACACCATCCAGAGCCTGCTCTGGGGCGGCTACTCGGTCGGCAACCCGACGCTGAACCGCTTCTTCTCGATCCACTACCTGCTGCCGTTCATGATCTTCGGCGTGGTCCTGCTCCACATCTGGGCGCTGCACGTCCCGGGGCAGAACAACCCGACCGGCGTGCCGATCAAGTCCGGCAAGGACGCGGTGCCGTTCACGCCCTACGCGACGATCAAGGACATCTTCGCCACCGTCGTGTTCATGATCCTGTTCGCCTGGTTCGTGTTCTACATCCCGAACTATCTGGGCCATGCGGACAACTACGTCCCGGCGAACCCCTCGGTGACGCCCGCCCACATCGTGCCCGAATGGTACTTCCTGCCGTTCTACGCGATCCTGCGCGCGATCCCGGACAAGCTCGGCGGCGTCATCGCCATGTTCGCGGCCATCGCGGTCCTGGCCTTCCTGCCCTGGCTGGATACCTCCAAGGTCCGTTCGACCAACTACCGTCCCCTCTACAAGCAGTTCTTCTGGATCCTCGTGGCCGATACGCTGCTGCTCGGCTGGCTCGGCGCGAAGCCGCCGGAGGGCTGGTACGTCATCGTCTCGCAGATCGCGACGGCCTACTACTTCATCCACTTCCTCATCATCCTGCCGCTGCTCGGCTTCATCGAGCGTCCGCTCCCGCTGCCGAACTCGATCATCGACTCGGTGATGGGCGTGAAGGGTGGTGCGGGTCTTCCGACTGGCGCCAACGCCGAACCGCACTCCAAGGGCTGACGCGAGGGCTGGGGAAAATACTATGATGAAGCGTACTCTTGTCATCGCCGCGGCCCTTCTCGGCCTGTCGGCACCCGCATTCGCTGCGGGCGAGACTCCGGTCCCGCCGCAGCTGAAGTGGAGCTTCAGCGGCCCGTTCGGCACCTTCGACCGGGCCCAGCTCCAGCGTGGCTTCAAGATCTATCGGGAGGTCTGCTCCTCCTGCCACAGCCTCAGCTACGTGGCCTTCCGCAACCTGGCGGAGCCCGGCGGGCCGCAATTCTCGGAGGCCCAGGTCAAGGCTCTGGCGGCCGAGTACAAGATCCAGGACGGCCCGAACGAGGCCGGCGACATGTTCGAGCGTCCCGGCCGCCCGGCCGACCGCTTCCCGGCGCCGTTCCCGAACGAGAACGCCGCCGCGGCGGCCAATGGCGGCAAGGCTCCGCCGGACCTCTCCCTGATGGCCAAGGCCCGCACCTATGAGCGCGGCTTCCCCTGGTTCATCTTCGACATGTTCACCCAGTTCGCCGAGACGGGCCCCGACTACGTCCATGCGGTCCTGACCGGCTACGAGGAGCCCCCGGCCGGGTTCCAGGTGCCGGAAGGTGGTCACTACAACCACTACTTCCCGGGCCATGTCATCGCCATGCCCAACCCGCTGAGCGACGGGCAGGTGGAATACCCGAAGGACGCCAACGGGCAGCCTCAGGCGCCCGAGACGGTCGAGCAGTATTCGCGCGACGTCACGGCCTTCCTGATGTGGACCGCGGAGCCGACCCTGGAGGCGCGCAAGCGCATCGGCTTCCAGGCGATCCTCTTCCTCATCGTCCTGTCCGGCCTGCTCTACTTCACCAAGAAGAAGATCTGGGCCCGGGTCGGCCACAGCGACGTGACGACGAACCAGGCATAAGACACCGAAAAGGCCCCGCTCCGGGGCCTTTTTCTTTTGGATGGCGCCCTGCCGGTGATGGCCTCGGCGGGCCGCCCGGTCCACCATCCGCTCCGTCGGAGGAGACGGACATCATGGCGAAGGCCGTGCTCGGCATCATCGGGGGATCGGGGGTCTACGACCTGCCCGGAATCGAGAACCTGCGCGAGGAGGCGATCGCGTCGCCCTGGGGCGAGCCCTCGGACATCCTGCGGCGCGGCCGGATCGGCGCCACCGAGGTGGTCTTCCTGCCCCGCCACGGGCGCGGCCACCGCCACTCGCCCTCGGACATCAATTACCGGGCCAATATCGACGTCCTGAAGCGCGCGGGCGTGACCGACCTCATCTCGGTCTCGGCCTGCGGGGCCTTCAAGCCGGAACTCTTCCCCGGCTCCTTCGTGCTGGTCGACCAGTTCGTGGACCGGACCTTCCGGCGCGAAAGCTCCTTCTTCGGGCGCGGCTGCGTCGCCCATGTGCCCATGGCGCATCCGGTCGGCCCGCTGCTGCAGCGCCGGATCGCCGAGGCGGCCGCGCAGGAGGGCATTCCGGCGAGGGTCGGCGGCACCTATGTGTGCATCGAGGGGCCGCAATTCTCCACTTATGCGGAATCGCTCACCTACAAGGATCTCGGCTACGACGTCGTCGGCATGACGGCCATGCCCGAGGCCAAGCTCGCCCGGGAGGCCGAGATCACCTATGCGACTATCGCCATGGTGACGGATTTCGACTGTTGGCATCCGGAGCATGACGACGTGGACGTGGCGGCCGTCGTGGCGGTCGCCCAGCAGAATGCCAGGACAGTCGCCGGACTGATCGCCCGGATCGCGCGGGACTTCCCGGCCGAGCACGAGCCGTGCCCCGTGCGTTCCGACCGGGCCCTCGATGGTGCCATCATGACGGCGCCCTCGGCCCGGGACCCGGCGCTCCTGAGGAAACTCGACGCGGTCGCCGGCAGGGTGCTGGGGTAGGGGATGGCTTTAAGTTTCTGATTCTTCAAACATCGGACGCAAAACCGGCTCCCGCTCTTGCGTCCGATGCTCTAGCTCATCATGCCGCCCATCATCCCGATCCCGAAGACGAGCCTGAACAGCCAGCCGATCAGCGCGAGGATGAAGGCCACGATGAAGGTGGCGGGGATCGCCGCCAGGGCGGCCTTCACGAAGAACAGGACGAGACTCGCGAACGGAATGTCGATATCGCTCAGGATCGTTCGCTGAAACGGTTCGGGCATGGTAGGTCTCCTGTCATTCCGACCTCATTCACATGTGTCAGGCTCTCCCATGGACCAGCGCCTTCTGACCGATCTGAAAGCCGCCATCCGGTCGATCCCGGATTACCCGAAGCCGGGCATCGTCTTTCGCGACATCACGACCCTGCTCGGCGACGCGCGGGCCTTCCGCCGGGCCGTGGACGAACTCGTCCACCCGTTCGCGGGCGGGCGGGTCGACAAGGTGGCGGGAATTGAGGCACGGGGCTTCATCCTGGGCGGTGCGGTCGCCCATCAGCTCTCGGCGGGCTTCGTGCCGATCCGCAAGAAAGGCAAGCTCCCGCACGAGACGGTGCGCATCGCCTATTCGCTGGAATACGGCGTGGACGAGATGGAGATCCACACGGACGCCATCGGCCAGAACGACCGGGTCATCATCGTGGACGACCTCATCGCGACCGGCGGCACGGCGGTGGCCGCGACCCAGCTCCTGCGCCAGATGGGCGCCAACATCGTGGCAGCCTGCTTCGTCATCGACCTGCCGGATCTCGGCGGCGCCCAAAAGCTCCGCGCCCTCGACGTCGAGGTCCGCAGCCTCGTGAGCTTCGAGGGGCATTGAGCGACAAGTTTGTCGCCCTCCACCGTCATTCCGGGACGGCCCAGAGGGCCGGGCCCGGAACCCATAAACACCAATGGTCCAGAACAAAGGGCAACGGCAAACGCTGCGCTTTCTCCTGCACCGTCAGCGGTTATGGGTTTCCCCGCTTCGCGTGGCCCTTCGGGTCGGGCTCCGCTGCGCGGCCCCGGAATGACGGTGCGTCCTTAAATAGCCGGAACGCTCAGCGCTCCGGCCGCCGCTCCCAGAACACTGCCCCGTCGAAGGAGAACACTTCCTCGCCGTGCTGGTTGAGGCCTGAATTGTGATGGAATGCGAGGCCCCAGCCGGGGCGGGAGGCGGAGACGCGTTTGCCCGTCAGGGTCGAGCGGTAGGTGATCGTGTCGCCCGCATAGACGGGCTTGAGCCATTTCAGGTCGCTGAAGCCCGGGGAAGGGCCGAGGCGGGCCGGGCGCTCGCCCCGCGCGAGGGCGTCGGTCCGGATGCGGTCGCGATGGGCAGCCATCAGCTTCATCCAGACGGCAGCCGTCTGCCAGCCGGAGGCGCACAGGTCCCCGAACAGGCTCGCCTTCGCGGCAACCGGGTCCACGTGGAAGCGCTGCGGATCATAAGCCCTGGCGAAGCGCACGATATCGTCGGCCGTGTAGGTGTAGGCGCCGAGCACGTCCGTCTGGCCGACCACGAGGTCCTCGAGATAGGGATTGGCCGAGATCGCCGGCCGCGTGTCGATCGGGTCGGGAGCAGCGCCGCCTGCCGGAAGGCTGCGGCTGCCGTTCACCGCAAGCCCGGTCTCCCGAAGCCCGAACATGATCCAGTTCCTCTGGACCATCACGGTCTCGTCCGCCTGGTTGAGCATGTCGAACTGGAACCGCACGAGCCCGATGGACGGCCGGCTCTTGGAGACGCGGTTGTCGAGCACCGTCATGCGGGAGCGCAGGGTGTCGCCCGGGCGGACGGGCTTGGCCCATTTCAACTCCTCGATCCCCGGCGAGCCCATGGAGGTCGAATCGAGAATCACCTCGTCGGCCAGGAGCCGCATGTTGAGCGAGCAGGTGTGCCAGCCGGACGCGATGAGGGTGCCGACGAAGCTGTCCCGGGCGGCGATCTCGTCCACATGGAAGGGCTGCGGGTCGTATTCCCGCGCGAAGGCGACGAGCTCGTCCTTGGAGATCGTGACGGGGCCGAGGGTACGAACGGAGCCGGGCGTGAAGTCTTCGAAGGCGTAGCGGGGCATCGGGCTTTCGGGGCAGGGGAGAGGGCCCAGTCGGACCCTCCCGGGCACGTGGTCACGGGTTGAATTGTCCGGCCGCGTTGTGCGCCAGGCGGATCGGCTCCGGCAAGCGATATTTTGGCGAGCAGGCGAGGACGAGGGCCGCGGCGGTCTCGATATCGGCCAGATGGCCGGGCGAGATGAACATCGGGTTCTTGGCCGTGCGGGTCCGCAGCGCCACGCCGATGGTCTCGCCCCGGTCGATGAGCGGCGCGGCCGCGCCCTTTTCCTCGGCCAGGTCCTTGTAGCGCCCGCACAGCAGGGTCTTGCCGCAACCGATGGTGGGGCGCTCCAGCCACAGGCCCATATGGCTGGCGATGCCGATGCGGCGGGGATGGGCGATGCCCATGCCGTCGAAGAGGAAGACGTCCGGCTCGCTCTTCAGCTTCTCGAAAGCCTCCTCCAGCACCGGCCCCTCCCGGAAGCTCAGCAGGCCCGGAATGTACGGGAAGGGCGTCGGGCGCTGCGCCAAGACGGTCTCGACGGGCAGGAAGCCCGGATAGGTCACGACGACGATGGCCGCCTGAGAGTGCTCGTTCTTGACGCTCACGTCGACCCCGGCGACGAGCCGGACCGAGTCGAGCGGGATTGGGCGGTTGGAGACGACCTCAGCCCTCAGTTCCTTCTGAAGGGCGATGGCCTGTGCGGGGGTGAGATTCCAGGGATGACGGTGACGAAGGTGCATGCTCTCAGCATCGGATGACCTGAGGCTCAACGCGTCAAGGCCCGAAACGGTCCCGCTCGGGCGCTGTTCAGTCAGTGTCTGGGCCAGCCGACGTCCTGGCCGTGCCGGCCGGGAACGAGCGATACCAGAGCGCTGATGAGGAAACCGCAGGCCACGAGAAGGGCGACGATCAGCTCCGCCGAGCCGGGGCCCGGCGCCACCACGGCGCCTCCGAGCGTGTAGGCGATCTCTTCCAGGGAATCCTGCATGGCACTCCTCCACGCAGGGATAAACGCAGGACGGGGCTGAACGGCCGAGGAAGCAGCCGTTCACGAATCCGTCAGTTTGCGAACCGGAAGTGCAGCACGTCGCCGTCCTGGACCGTGTATTCCTTGCCTTCCAAGCGCAGCTTGCCCGCATCGCGGGCGCCCGATTCGCCCTTGAGGGTCACGTAGTCCGGATACGCGATGGTCTCGGCCCGGATGAAGCCCTTCTCGAAATCCGTGTGGATGACGCCGGCGGCCTGCGGCGCGCGGGTGCCCCTGGTGATCGTCCAGGCACGCGCCTCCTTGGGGCCGACAGTGAAATAGGTGATGAGGCCGAGAAGCTCGTAGCCGGCGCGGATCACCCGGTTCAGGCCAGGTTCGGCAAGGCCGATGGCGTCGAGATAGTCCTTCTGCTCCTCGGGCGCGAGGACCGCGATCTCGCTCTCGATCTTGGCCGAGACGACGACCGCCTTGGCGCCTTCTTCCTTAGCGCGTTCGAAGACCTTGACCGAGAAGGCATTGCCCTGGTCGGCCGAGCCTTCCTCGACGTTGCAGACGTAGAGGACCGGCTTGGACGAGAGGAGGCCCAGCATCTCGAACAGGCGCTCCTCCTCGACCTTCCGCTCCACGAGGCGGGCGGGCTTGCCCTCGCGCAGCAGGACGAGGGAGCGGTTGACGAGGTCCAGGGTCTCCTTGGCCTCCTTGTCGTTCCCCTTGGCTTTCTTTTCGAGGGCCGTGACGCGCTTCTCGAGGCTCTCGAGGTCGGCCAGCATCAGCTCGGTCTCGATGGTCTCGATATCGGCGATCGGGTCGATCTTGCCTTCCACATGGGTGATGTCCGTATCCTCGAAGCAGCGCACCACATGGGCGATGGCGTCCACCTCGCGGATATTGGCCAGGAACTGGTTGCCGAGGCCTTCGCCCTTGGAGGCGCCGCGCACCAGGCCGGCGATGTCCACGAAGGTGAGGCGGGTCGGGATGATCTGGGCCGAGCCGGCGATCCCGGCGAGCTTCTCCAGGCGGTCGTCGGGCACGGCCACGTCGCCCACATTCGGCTCGATGGTGCAGAACGGATAGTTCGCCGCCTGCGCGGCCGCTGTCTGGGTCAGCGCGTTGAAAAGGGTGGACTTGCCCACATTCGGCAGGCCGACGATGCCCATCTTGAAGCCCATGGCCTCACTCCTTGCCTAGAGCCGGCTTCAGCCGGCGTTGTTCTTGTCCTGGCCCGCCTTCTCGCCGGGCCGTTTCACGTCGATCCAGCCCTTCGCCTCCATGGCGAGGTGGATCCTGTTCTGAAAGCTCGCATCCTCGCCCTTGGCGAGGAGCGCCGCGCTGTCGGCGATCGCCCGGGTCAGGTCCTCGACCCAAGGCTCCTCGGCCTTGGAGAAGTCTCCGAGCACCCAGGGCTGCACCAGCGGCTTGTGGCCCGGATGCCCGATACCGATCCGCACCCGGCGGTAATCGTTGCCGCAATGGGCCGTGATCGACCGCAGGCCGTTATGCCCGGCATTGCCGCCGCCCACCTTCACCCTCAGCTTGGCCGGGGGCAGGTCGAGCTCGTCATAGAAGACCGTCACGTCCGAGAGCGGGATCTTGAAGAAGCGCTGAGCCTCCGCCACCGCCCGGCCCGACTCGTTCATGTAGGTCTGGGGCTTGAGGATGAGGACGCGTTCGCCGCCGATGACCGCTTCGGCCGCCTCGCCCTGAAACCGCCGGCGCCAGGGCGCGGCCCCGTGCGCGCGGGCGATCTCGTCCACGGCCATGAAGCCCACATTGTGGCGGTTCCGGGCGTAGCGGGATCCGGGATTGCCGAGGCCGACGAAGAGGTGCATCGCTCAAAAACACCCTCATAAGAAACGCCCCGGCCTTGCGGTCGGAGCGTCGAAGCCGTTCGATGGGCGTCGCCGCCCGGCGAAGGGAGGATCAGGCCTTGGCGGCCTCGCCCTCGGCCGCAGCCGCCGGAGCCGCTTCCTCTTCCTTCATGCCCGACGGGGCCACGACGGTTACGAGGGTGACGTTCTCGGTCGAGGTCGGCTTGGCGCCGTTCGGCAGCTTGATGTCCGACAGGTGGACCGAGGAGCCGATGTCCAGGTCCGCGACCGAGGCCTCGATGTAGTCCGGGATCGCGTCGGACGGAACGAGGAGCTCCACCGAGTGCTCGACGATCTGCAGCGTGCCGCCGCGCTTCACGCCCGGGCACTTCTCCTGGCCGACCACGTGGACCGGAACCACGACCTTGAGGGCCTGACCCTGCGCGAGGCGCAGGAAGTCCACATGGACCGGGAAGTCACGGACCGGGTCGAGCTGGTAGTCGCGCGGAATGGCGCGGGTTTTCTTGCCGTCCACGTCGATCTCGAAGATCGTGGTGAGGAAGTGGCCTGCGAAGATCAGCTGCTTGGTCTGATTGAAGTCGAGGGCAATCGCCTCGGCCGGCTGACCGGCTCCGTAGATGACGGCTGGTACCTGGCCCTGGCGACGAACGGCCCGGGCGGCCCCCTTGCCGGCCCGGTCGCGCGCCACGGCCTTGATCTGCTTGATATCGCTCATGGTCGTGGTCCTTAAACAATGGGTGTAAAAACCGAAAGCCGCCAAGGGTGATGTCCCTTCTGGCGGCCGTCAGGTCGGCGCCCGTGCCTCCAAGGGTGTCGAGCGGGCGCGAGGCGGCTTATAGAGAAAGCCGCCTTGAAATGCAACTTGGGGCCCGCGCTCAGGCCTCTGCCTTGAAGGTGCGGCCTCGCGTGACATCGGGAAGGCAGGCCTAGCAGGATCGGGATGCGCGATCCGCCGCCAACGCTTCGGCCATGGTCGAAGCGCTGGCGTGAAGAAGGTAGGCGGTCAGTCGAACAGGCTCGACACCGAGCTCTCGGTTGCGGTGCGGCCGATGGCTTCGCCCATGAGGGGCGCGATGGGCACGACGCGGATGTTGTGCGCCACCTTCACGGCCTCGGTCGGCATGATCGAGTCGGTGATGACCAGCTCCTTGAGCTTGGAATTGGTGATGCGCGAGACCGCGCCGCCGGAGAGCACGCCGTGGGTGATGTAGGCGTAGACCTCCTTGGCGCCGTTCGCCAGGAGGGCATCGGCCGCGTTCACCAGGGTGCCGCCGGAATCCACGATGTCGTCGAGCAGGATGCAGGACCGGCCGCGCACATCGCCGATGATGTTCATGACTTCCGACTCGCCCGGCCGCTCGCGGCGCTTGTCCACGATGGCGAGGGGGGCGTCGATGCGCTTGGCGAGGGCCCGGGCGCGCACCACGCCGCCGACGTCCGGCGAGACCACCATGCGGTCGCCGCCGTTCATCCGCTCCTTGATGTCGCGCGCCATGATGGGGGCGGCGAAGAGGTTGTCGGTCGGAATGTCGAAGAAGCCCTGGATCTGCCCCGCATGGAGGTCGAGGGTCAGGACGCGGTCGGCGCCCGCATGGGTGATGAGGTTCGAGACGAGCTTGGCCGAGATCGGCGTGCGCGGGCCGGGCTTCCGGTCCTGGCGGGCATAGCCGAAATAGGGGATCACGGCCGTGATGCGGCGCGCCGAGGAGCGGCGCAGGGCATCGATGATGATGAGCAGCTCCATCAGGTGGTCGTTCGCCGGGAACGACGTCGACTGGATCACGAACACGTCTTCGCCGCGCACGTTTTCCTGGATTTCGACGAACACTTCCATGTCGGCGAAGCGCTTCACCTGGCATTTGGCGAGCGGAACGTTGAGATAGGCGGAGATGGCCTCTGCCAGCGGATGGTTGGAATTTCCCGCGACGAGCTTCATGAACGCTTCTTTGGCTCTAAGAGTGACCCGAGGAGCCTTCCGCGTGACGTTGTTGCCCTTGCGCGGCAAGGCGCTTGGGTCTTAGCAGCGATAGGAAACCGTCACAATACGCAAAGCCGCCAATCGGCGCTTTTCTGCGGGCCCCGGCCCGTCACTGTGCCGCAACCTCCCGGTCGAGCTCCGCCTCGGCGGTCTGGATCGGGGTGGAATCGCGCGCTGCGCTCAAGAAGCCGGCAATCTCGTCCATGCTGGCATTGGCAAGCTTGGCGAGGGTCTCCTTGTCGAGAGCCGAGATCGAGGCCGTGGTCCGGGCCGGGCTGGACCCGGTCAGGCGCTTGGCGCGCCGCTTCTCCGAATCGAACACGTCCCACACATAGGCGACCTTGGTCTCGCCGTTGACGGTCTCGGTGGAGAGATAGCCGCGGACCCGGTAGCGCGCCTGGGCGGAGGAACCGACCAGCTCGACCTTGCGGTCGGCGGCCGCGCTCGTCAGCTCGTCGATGAGGGCCGTGCGGACCGGCTGCGGTGCGCCGTCGATGCTCTCGAGCGCGATGGGAACGCCCTCCGGCGATCCGTTGCCCGAGAAAGAATCGGTCTGGCAGGCGCCGAGCAGGACGGCAATCGCCAGGACGGCCATCGATCCGGCCCCCTTCATCCCCACCATGAACACTCCCGTTCTCCGTTTCGGTAACGAAGTTTTAAGCTTAACGGGGCGCCGCGTCCAGATCAGCGGTTTTTGCGGAGGCGGAGGGCGGTTTCGTCGAGCGCAAGTGCGATGAGGCCGGCCGCCAGGCCCCAGAAGGCCGAGCCGATTCCGTAGAGGGACAGGCCCGAGGCCGTGACCGCCAGGGTCAGCACGGCCGGAAAGCGCTTGAACTCGTCCGAGAGGGCCGAGCTCAGGGCGCCCGTGAAGGCGCCGATCAGCGCGAGGCCGGCCACGGTCTTGATGAGTTCCGGCGGCAGGGCCGCGATGAGCGCGATGAGGCCGCCGCTGAAGATCGCGAAGAGGAGATACGAGAGGGCATAGAAGGGCCCTACGAGCCAGCGCTTGTCCGGGTCCGGATGGGTGTCCGGGCCGGTGCAGATCGCCGCCGAAATGGCCGCGAGGTTGCTCGTATGGGCGCCGAACAGGGCTGTGACCACGGATGCGAGCCCCGTCACGGCCAGGATCGGGCGGGAGGGCGGTGTGTCGTAGCCGGAGGCCTTCAGGACCGCGAAGCCGGGCAGGTTCTGGGACGCCATGGTGACGAGGAAGAGCGGCAACCCGAGGCCGATCAGGATTGTGGGCTCGAAGGCGGGCGCGATGAAGGTCAGTGTCGACAGGTCGAGCCCGGAGGCGGGCAGGTGAGCCGAGCCGTTCCCGAAGGCGAGGCCGAGACCGACGAACAGCACCGCGAGGACCGCCAGGGCGGGGTTGAACAGCCGGACCAGGAGAAAGACTCCCACGAGGGGTAGGACGAGCCCTGGCGCGCCCTGCGCACTCTCGAAGACCGCCATGACGAAGCGGATCAGCACGCCCGCCAGCATGGCGGCCGCGATGGCGGTCGGGATCCGCTCGATCAGGCGCCCGAAAGGCCGGAAGGCCGCGGCCAGCACGATGAGCGCGCCGGCCATCAGGAAGGCGCCTACGGCCGCATGGACCGAGACCCCGCTCGAAGCCGCGATCAGGGCTGCGCCCGGCGTCGACCACGCGGTGATGATCGGCATGCGGTAGCGGACGCTTAAGTATCCGGTGGTCGCCGCCATGCTGAGGCACAGGGCCGCCACCCACGAGGTGGTCTGCGCCGCATCCGCGCCTACCGCAACGGCAGCCGCGATGATGATCGCGATGGTGCTGCCGAACCCGACCAGGGCTGCGATCACGGCGGAGGACAGAATGGACAGGCGCATCTCGGGACGCTCCAGTGCTGAGCGTCGCCGTTTAGCGCGGCCAGGGCCATCCTGTCACGGCGGATCTCAGGTACTTCTCCTTCTCCCATGGGGAGAGGGAGGGATGTCATTTCGTCATTCCGGGGCCGCGATAGCGGAGCCCGGAACCTATAAACACTGAGCTTTACAAGGCAGGCGCAGCGGCTGCCGCTGCGTCCTATCCTGCATCATCAGCGGTTATGGGTTCCGGGCTCTCGCTATGCTCGCCCCGGAATGACAGTGGAGGGAGGTATGCGCTGTCCCGGAATGACGGTGATGGGTCCGCAACGGGCTTTCTCCCCGTAACCCTTCCCTCGGGAATCCCGAGCCCTTAAATCTCCCGTATGAGTCGCAATCCCACCAACGACGTTCCCCCCGACATTCTGGACAACGACGAGGACGAGGAGGCCGTCGCGGTCGAGAGCGGGTCCGATGTCGAGTTCGACCTCGAGGCACATCCGGGCTCGGTCCAGCGCGGGACCGAGGTCATCCGCCGTTTCTGGGCGACGCTGCCCCAGGCGCCGGGCGTCTATCGGATGCTCGATGCCAAGGGCGATGTCCTCTATGTGGGCAAGGCCAAGAGCCTGAAGGCCCGGGTCGGCTCCTATGCGCGCGGGCAGGCCCATTCCAACCGCATCGCCCGGATGATCGGCGAGACGGCCTCCATGGAGTTCGTCACGACGGCGACCGAGACCGAGGCGCTACTGCTCGAGGCCAATCTCATCAAGCAGCTCAGGCCCCGCTACAACGTGCTGCTGCGGGACGACAAGTCGCTTCCCTATATCCTGCTCACCGGCGACCACGAGGCGCCCCAGCTCGTGAAGCATCGCGGGGCGCGCAAGCGCAAGGGCGACTATTACGGCCCCTTCGCCAGCGTCTGGGCCGTGAACCGCACCATCAACGCGCTCCAGCGCGCCTTCCTGCTGCGCTCCTGCAACGACAGCTATTACGAAAACCGCACCCGGCCCTGCCTGCTGTTCCAGATCAAGCGCTGCTCGGGCCCCTGCACGGGCGAGGTCTCGCCGGAGGAATACGCCCGCCTCGCGGACGAGGCCCGGGCCTTCCTGTCGGGCAAGTCCAATGCCGTGAAGGCTCGCATCACGGACGAGATGCAGGAGGCCGCGGAGGCGCTCGAATTCGAGCGCGCGGCCCGCTGCCGCGACCGGCTGGCGGCGCTCTCGGCCATCCAGGGCGTGCAGGGCATCAACACCCAGTCGGTCGAGGAGGCGGACGTCTTCGCCCTCGACGAGCAGGCCGGGCAGTTCTGCGTGGAGGTGTTCTTCTTCCGCAACTGGCAGAATTGGGGCAACCGCGCCTACTTCCCGAAGGCCGACAGGTCCATGAGCCCCGAGGAGGTGCTCTCCTCCTTCATCGCCCAGTTCTACGACGACAAGCCGGCGCCTCGCCTGATCCTGCTCTCCCATGAGATCGAGGATGCTGAGCTCATGGCGGCTGCGCTCTCCACCCGCGCGGAGGCCAGGGTGGAGATCCACGCACCCCGGCGGGGCGAGCGGCGCCAGCTCATCGATTACGTGCAGCGCAACGCCAAGGAGGCCCTCGGCCGCCGCCTGGCCGACACCGCCTCGCAGCAGAAGCTCCTGGTCTCCCTCGGCCAGGCCTTCGGGCTACCAAAGGCCCCGCGCCGGGTGGAGGTCTACGACAACTCGCACATCATGGGCACCAACGCGGTCGGCGCCATGGTCGTGGCGGGCGCGGGCGGCTTCATGAAGCAGCATTACCGCACCTTCAACATGAAGTCGGAGGACCTCAAGCCCGGCGACGATTACGGCATGATGCGCGAGATGCTCCAGCGCCGCTTCGCGCGCCTGGTCAAGGAGGAGCCGCGGGCAACACCCTCCCCTGGAGGGGGAGGGTCGGATCGTGACAACGATCCGGAGTGGGGTGGAAACTCCGAGCCCGGAGAGGTTGCGCTTCCCACCCCCTCCCGCGCCTCCGGCGCGACCTCCCCCCTCGAGGGGGAGGTGGAGTCCACCGACGACGACAGCTTCCCGTCCTGGCCGGACCTCATCCTGATCGACGGCGGCAAGGGGCAGCTCGAGGCGGCGCGCCAGGCCCTGGCCGAGGTGGGGGTCAGCGAGGGCGACGTGGCCGTGATCGGCATCGCCAAGGGGCGGGACCGGGATGCCGGGCGGGAAACCTTCTTCAAGCCCGGGCAGCCGCCCTTTAAGCTGCCGCCGCGGGACCCGGCCCTCTATTTCGTCCAGCGCCTGCGTGACGAGGCCCACCGCTTCGCCATCGGGGCGCACCGGGCGAAGCGCAAGCGCGAGATGGTGAAGAACCCCCTCGATGAGATCGCCGGCATCGGGCCCACCCGCAAGCGGGCGCTCCTGCACCATTTCGGAACCGTCAAGGCGATCCAGCGGGCGGCGCTCGAGGATCTCATGAAGGCGCCGGGCGTGAATGCCGCGACCGCGCGGGCGGTCTACGACTTCTTCCATGACCGGGGCTGAGGGGCGGCGCCTTCACGATCTCTCGACGGCGCCTCGCGCAACCCCGCGATTTGCCCGGAACGGCGCTTCCCCAACGCCTGACCGAGGGGGCGGTCCGGTTGACGGATCGCCCTCCGGCATGCTTCCTGCCTTGTTATGAACACCGCCTCCTCCATGCGCCGGTCGAAGGCTTTCAATCTGGCCAACATGCTGACCTACGGTCGGCTCGTGGCCGTTCCCGCGGTCGTCGGCCTTCTCTTCTGGCCGGAGGATCACTGGTCCCGCTGGATCGCGCTCGCGGTCTTCGCCCTGGCGGGCATCACCGACTATCTCGACGGCTACGTGGCGCGCACCTATGCACAGCAATCGGCCCTCGGCCGGATGCTCGACCCCATCGCCGACAAGCTCCTCGTCGCGGCCTGCCTTCTGATGCTGGTGGCCGACAAGACGATCCAGAGCTGGTCCCTCTGGGCCGCCATTGTCATCCTGTGCCGCGAGATCCTGGTCTCGGGCCTGCGGGAGTTCCTGGCCGAGCTGAAGGTAGGCGTCCCGGTGAGCCGGGTGGCCAAGTGGAAGACCACGGCGCAGATCGTCGCCGTCGGCTTCCTCATCGCGGGTCCGGCGGGCGAGACCGTTCTGCCCGGCACGGTGCTGATCGGCACGATCCTCCTGTGGGTCTCGGCGATTCTCACGATCTATACCGGCTGGGACTACCTCAAGACCGGCATCCACCACATGATGGACGAAGGGTAGGGGCCATGCGGCTCGTCTATTTCGCCTGGGTGCGGGAGCGGGTCGGCCGGACCGACGAAGACGTGGAGGTGCCTGGGGACGTGGTCACCGTGGCGGATCTCGTCCGCTGGCTCCGGACCCGGGGCGAGGAATACGAATACGCCTTCGAGAACGAGGATATCGTCCGCGCCGCGATCGACCGGGTCCACGCGAAGCCCGAGAAGACCATCGCGGGCGCCCGCGAGATCGCCTTCTTCCCGCCCATGACCGGGGGCTGAGCCCCAAGGTGAGGCCGTGAACGCCACCGTCCGGATCCAGAAGGAAGTTTTTGACGCGGCCGCGGAGTCCGTGGCGCTTACGAAAGGCCGTGCCGATATCGGCGCCGTCGTGTCGTTCACCGGCCTGTGTCGCGACGAGGGCGGGCGTCTCTCGGCCCTGGAACTCGAGCATTATCCTGGCATGGCCGAGGACGAGATCGGGCGCATCGCCCGGATGGCCGGGGAGCGCTGGCCGCTTCTCGGCCTCACGATCGTCCACCGCTACGGGCTCGTGCGGCCAGGCGAGGAGATCGTCCTGGTCCTGGCGGCTTCGGCCCATCGCGAGGCGGCCTTCGAGGCGGCGTCCTTCCTCATGGATTATCTGAAGACCCGGGCGCCGTTCTGGAAGCGCGAGCACCTGAAGGACGGGACGGTCGGGGAGTGGGTCGCCGCGAAGGCCGCGGACGACGCAGCCGTCGGACGGTGGGGCTGAGCCCGGGCGGGAATCCGGGTCGAGCCTTCGTCAAGCGACGCATCCGGATCAGTCCTCCGTGGCCGTCGCCTGGCCCTTGACGGCCGGGCGCCGGAGGCGGACCATCACGATCCGGAAGTCCGACGGAGGCGTTCATGCGGTACGTCGTTGTCGCCTTGAGTCTGCTGCTGGCCGGAGGCTCCGGCCTCGGGCAAGCCGTGGCCCAGATGCCGGGTCACGACCCGGCCAATTGCTATTGCCGGGCCGGCGGCAAGACGTTCCCGGTCGGCGAGAAGGTCTGCCTCAGGACGCCGGACGGGCCGCGCCTCGCCCAATGCGACATGGTGCTCAACGTGACGTCCTGGAACTTCAGCGAGACACCCTGCCTCGATTCATAAAAAACGCTGCCGGATCTCTCCGGCAGCGCATGTCATGAAAAGCGTTGGTCGAATGGTCGTCGGGCCGGAGGCCGACCTGTGTTTCCGTTCAGAACACCCCGACCACAATGGCGCAGATGAAGGCAAGCGAAACGCATACCGCTGCGATATTGAGCTTGGAAGCCTTATCCATATTCGACGTCAGGTTCATGAGAGACCCTATCCAAATGGAGGGGTAGATTAACAAAGCTTTAACAAGGTGAAAAGCCTCCCTTCATTAATCGAAACGGTCCGGAAGGCACCGCGGGACGGTAGAGCAGAGTTAAACGTCTGGAACGCCAGCAAAATCGGACGCTGCCCTGGAATCTAAAAAAGATGTTGTGCAGTGCACTCTGGAAAATCTTCACAAGTCTTCGCGGCGCCGGGCAGGTTTTTTCCTGAATTGCTATAGGTTTCAAAGGTTTTCGTCCCTTGTCTTGCCTTTCCTTTCAGGAAGATCTCGGCAGGCCCAAGATTTCGCCGTTGACGGTCTGTTTACGCCCGCCGGTCTAGTCTGGCCCCATGCGTCGCGGGTTTGTTGCGTTCATTGCCCTATCGCTGGTTGGGCTCGGGTTGACGGGGTGCGGTCTGTTCCGGTTCGAACAGCGCGAGCCTTGGCGTACCCAGGCCGAAGAGGCCTGCCTCTCCCAGCAGCTCGTCCAGCCCTCCGCCTATATGTCCCTCGCGTCGAAGATCGACGGGCCGGGCGTGTGCGGCATGGATCACCCGTTCACGGTCTCGGCTTTCAACAACGGCGCCGTCGGCCTGAAGTCCAAGGTGACCCTGGCCTGTCCGATCATCCCCCGGATCGACACCTGGATCGACGAGATCGTGAAGCCCGCCGCCACCCTGTATTTCGGGGTGCCGGTCGTGGACCTGAAGGCCGGGTCCTATTCGTGCCGCCCGCGCAACAACCAGCGGGGCGCCAAGGTGTCGGAGCACGCCTTCGGCAACGCCCTCGACGTCATGGCCTTCATCCTGGCCGACGGGCGGGAGATCGCGGTGGCCAAGGGGTGGAAGGGCGATCCGGCCGAGCAGGAATTCCTGCGCGAGGTCTTCGTCGGCGCCTGCCGCTACTTCAGCACGGTCCTGGGCCCCGGCTCGGATGCGTTCCATTACGACCACCTGCATATCGACCTGGCGCGCCACGATCCGCGCGGCACGCGGCGAATCTGCAAGCCGGTCCTGAAATTCGCCGCCCGGATCGATCCCGAGCGCAGTCGCCTTGCCGCTGCGGAAGCCGCGCAGACGGCGGATCTCGCGCCCGTCGACATGGAGCAGGATATTCCGGAGGGCGGCTTCACGGGCGTTCCCGCCCCTGCGGCCGGTGGGCGCTACGCGGCCGACCTGTCGGTGCCGGGCACCTCCTCGTCGCAGCTTCCGCCCCTGCGTCCGCTCAACCAGAGCGCCATTCCGCCTGCCTATCGTCCGACGGCGCCGGGCGAGCCTCTGGCGCTGACCGGTGCGGGAATCTACTGAACCGCTCAAGCGGAGCCTTGACGTTCCTCTTTCGCGCTTACATGGTCCTGAGACGATCTGACGATCCGGTGGAGCAATGGCGATGAAGTGGCTGGCGGCTTTGGTGTCCTGCGTGCTGGTGAGCGCACCGGTGCTCGCCCGCGAGATAACTCCGGCCGAGCGGCGGGACCATTCCTACAGCGCGTCGCTGCCTGCCTGCGAGGATCCCTCGGTCCTGAGCCAGATCTCGTCCGATTTCTCGACCCGTGAGAGCCGCTTCTGGGCCTCGTCGCTCACCATCGTGGGCTTCGAGCGCGTGGCCGAGACCGCCTGGCGGCCCTGGGGGCTCGACTACATTCCGCGCCGCTACTGCACCGGCACCGTGATCGTGTCGGACGGCTACAAGCGCCGGATCAACTACTCGGTCCGTGAGAAGCTCGGCTTCATCGGCATCGGCTGGAGTGCCGACTGGTGCGTGGTCGGGCTCGACCGGAACTACGCCTACGCGCCCCTGTGCAAGCAGGCCCAGCCGTGAGTCTTGCCCGGTGCCTCGCTCTGGCAGGCGCCTGGCTCCTCCTCACCGTCCTTCCGGCCAATGCGCAGCCCATGCAGGAGAGGCGCGGAGCCCCGACGGGCGCATTCGACTTCTACGTCCTGGCCCTCTCCTGGTCCCCCGGCTTCTGTGAGACGAGTGCCCGCGGGAGCGAGCGGGAGCAATGCCGGGAGGGGAGTGGCCTCGGCTTCGTGGTCCACGGCCTGTGGCCGCAATCGGACACCGGCTACCCGACCTTCTGCGAGCCCGCCGGACGCTTCGTGCCGCGCGCCGTGATCGACGAGAACGAAGGCCTGTTTCCCGACGCCAACCTGGCGCGCTATCAGTGGCGCAAGCACGGCACCTGCGCGGGCGTGAGCCCCAGTGCTTATTTCGACCTGGTCCGGAAGGCGCAAGAGCTGGTACGGATCCCGGACGGTTTCGCCGCGGCCCGGACCGAGGCCAGGGTCATGCCCGTCGAGATCGAGCGGGCCTTCGCGAATGCCAATCCGGGCCTGCGGCCGGACATGATGGCGGTGTCCTGCGGCCGGCGGGTGTTCCAGGAGATCCGCATCTGCCTCGAGAAGGACCTGCGGGGCTTCCGCCGCTGCCCGGAGGTCGACCGGGACGGCTGCCGCGCGGGCGCGATCGCGGTTCCGATGCCCCGCTGACGGCGCCGGCGCGGCGCAGGGCCGTTCCTTTCGTCTGCCGAACGTGGTTTAGATCCCCCATGAACTATCGCCACGCCTTCCATGCCGGCAATTTCGCCGACGTCATGAAGCATGCCCTCCTGGTGCGGATCCTGGCCTATCTCCAGCGCAAGGAAACGCCCCTGCGGGTCATCGACACCCATGCGGGGATCGGCCTCTACGACCTGTCCGGCGACGAGGCCGGGCGGACGGGCGAGTGGGTCGACGGGATCGGCCGCCTCGGGACGCCCTTCGGGCCCGGCGTGGAGGCACTGCTCGAACCCTATCGCCGCATCGTCGTGGAGGTCCGCGCCCGTCATGGGCAGGACGTCTATCCGGGCTCGCCCGGGATCCTGCGCGAAATGCTCCGCCGGCAGGACCGGGGCGTCTTCGTGGAGCTGCATCCGGCCGATTACGCGGTCCTGAACACGGCCTTCAACGCGGTCACCAATCTCAAGGTGCTGCATCTCGACGGCTGGACCGCCCTTCACGCGCTCGTTCCGCCGAAGGAGAAGCGCGGGCTCGTCCTCATCGATCCTCCCTATGAGCAGCCGAACGAGCTCGAGCGGCTCGGCACGGAGATCCTCGGGGCTTTACGCAAATGGGAGACTGGGACCTATGCGGGCTGGTATCCCATCAAGGCCCTGGAACCCGTGAATGCGCTCGTGGAGCGGTTGCATGCCCAGAGCCCTCGCCCGGGCCTGCGCCTGGAAATTCTCGTGGACGATCCCCGCGACCCGGCGCGCCTCAACGGCAGCGGCCTGATAGTCTTCAACCCGCCCTGGGCGTTGCGAGAGGAGGCCGAGATCCTGCTCCCGGCCCTGGCGGAGCGCCTGTCCCGGGGGACTTATGCGGGCTATCGCTGTGAGCCGTTCGGCCCGCCTGCCTGAAATCCGTTGCGGGAGACCTGCGCGGGCGGCATGAAGGGGCATTCTGTCTCTGTCAGGTCATCCCATGCTCACTCTTCGCACGTCTCCCGCCTCGCCCTTCGGCCGGAAGGTCAAGATCTCGGCCGCTCTCCTGGGCCTGTCCGATCGCATCGAGATCGTTCCCGCCGACACCAACGACCCTGAGGATTCCCTGCGCCGGCAGAATCCTCTCGGCAAGATTCCGACCCTGATCCTGGAAGACGGCGAGACGCTCTACGATTCGCGGGTGATCGTCGAATATCTCGATCATCTGGCCGGCGGTGGAAAAATCCTGCCAGGCGGAATGGAGCGCTTCACGGCCCTGCGCCAGCAGGCCCTGGCCGACGGCATCATGGATGCGGCGCTGCTCCAGGTTTACGAGGGACGCTACCGGAGCGCCGACCGGCACGAGCCGAAATGGGTCGCGCTCCAGGCCGGCAAGGTCGAGCGGGGGCTCGCCTATGCGGAGGCGCATCTCTCGACGCCCGCGCCGGACCTTCATATCGGGCACGTCGCGCTCGCCTGCGCGCTCGGCTATCTCGATTTGCGTATGGGCGGCACGTGGCGCGAGACGCATCCCCGGCTCGTCGCCTGGCTCGCCGATTTCGAGGCCCGGGTGCCGGCCTTCGCCAAGACGCGCGTGACCGCCTGACACGAAAAAGGCCCGGTGTTTCCACCGGGCCTTTCTCATACGCGAGAGCGTCGATCTTAGTAGGTCGAGAACTTGTAGTTCAGGCCCGCGCGGATGACGCCGAACTCGTCCTTGTTCTTGCCGCTGCCGTAGTAACCCGTTCCGTAGAAGGGATCGTAGTTGTTGCCGTTGTCGATGTTGACATACAGGCCTTCGATCTTCGCGGTCAGGTTGTTGGTGAAGGCGTATTCGAGACCGCCACCGAGCGTCCAGCCACCGTTGTCGCCGTTAAAGGCGAAACCGCCGGTGGCGTAGATGAGGGCACGGTCGAACGCGAAGCCGGCGCGGGCGCGAACGGTGCCGAACCAGTCGTCGGAGTTGTTGCCGCCGTAGTAGTAGCCGTAGACCGGGCTATACAGGAGGCGGTCGCGGTTACCGCGGTCGGCGAACTGGACGTCAGCCTCGGCGCCGACCACGAACTGACCGATCTGGTAGTTGTAGCCGATCTGGCCACCACCGACGAACCCGCCGTCGCTGCCGCCGTCGCCACCGTAGTAGCCGAGCAGCGGATCATAGAAGAACGGGTCGTTGTTGTTCGTGTTCCAGCCATAGCCGGCGTTCACGCCGACATAGAAACCGGTCCAGGTGAAGACCGGGACGGCCGCAATCACCGGAGCCGGGGGAGCGGCGCGCGCCGGAAGGTCAGCCGCGGAGGCGGCTCCGGCGAAACCGAAAAGAGCAACGCTGGCGAGAAGGATTTTCTTCATGGTTACTTTCCTGTTCGATATTCCCGATCCCGATACACAAGTACTCAAAAGTCCCGGGCCGAGTCAGACTACCGGAACTATATAAAGCGAGAGCCTCGTGAGATCTGTGACATGTCCACCACAGGACCCGAAGGGCACTGTGACAGGATTGTGGCAGACTTTGTGCGTATTCCCCTTGGCATCCCTTGCGATACAGAACGCTTTACGGCCCAGTTGGTTCGAGGGCCTGCGGCGTAAATGTGATTTTTTGCACTTTTTGGCCGAAATGCAGGGGGATTCATGAGCGAAACGACGGCAGTCGCAGGGGTAGCGCTGGTTACGGGAGGCGCCCGCCGGATCGGACGCAGCCTCGTCGAGAGGCTTGCCCGGGAGGGG
>Ga0065721_10003790_pt1 | contig 103620 bp, 90 predicted proteins | sample Mesricmetagenome_FD_59108 | JGI IMG/M metagenome (GOLD analysis project Ga0065721, IMG submission 59108) | Mesophilic microbial community from rice straw/compost enrichment Sample: eDNA_1 v2 (version 2) | ecosystem: Engineered > Solid waste > Grass > Composting > Bioreactor | place: USA... | reverse complement strand
TGGCGCTTTGTGGTGCGCTTTGTGTCGCCCACACTGGTTGCCCTGGTGATGATTTTCACCCTGATCGACAGTTTCTAAGGATCCCTGTGAGCAAATCCATTCAATGCAGCGCGCTGGTGCCGCACACCCCCGAGCAGATGTTTGCGCTGGTGAACGATATCGAAGCCTATCCCAGCTATATGAACGGCTGCGCCGGTGCGAAAGTGCTCAAGCGCGACGACAAGAGCGTCACCGCCCGCCTCGATTTGGAAAAAGCCGGCTTGCGGCAGAGTTTCACCACGCGCAATATCCTGCGCGCACCGGACAGCATCACCATGGAATTGGTGGAAGGTCCCTTTCGCAAATTGCAGGGTCTGTGGCAATTCAAACCGCTGGCCAACGGCGGCTGTCAGATTGAATTTCGCCTGGAATACGAATTTTCCAATTTTCTTTTGGGACTGGCGGCAGGCAAGGTAATGGCCCAACTCGTCAACGAGCAGGTGGATGCGGTCTGCCGCCGCGCCCAGGCCCTTTATGGCAAACAGTCTTGATCAACCTGTAAAAGCAGATTTATGAGCGATATCGAAACCATCGCCGTGGAAGTGGTTTACGCCCTCCCCCACCAGCAAAAAATCATTCCGCTGCTGGTGGAGCCGGGCACCACGGCCTATCAAGCCGCAGTGAAATCCGGCATCACTCAGTTTTTTCCCGATCTGGATCTGGAGACAGCCCCTTTGGGCATCTTCGGGCAGGCGCTCGGCACCAAAGGTTTGGCACCGGCGAAACAATATGAATTACAGGCAGGGGATCGGGTGGAAATCTATCGTCCGCTGTCATCAGATCCGAAAGAGGCGCGACGCAAGCGCGCGGCCAAAACTGCGGGAGGCGACGCGGCCGAGTGAGCGCGTCGCTGAGGGCTTATCAGCCCTCGGTTTTTTTGGCGTCTTCGATATAGGTATCTTCTTCCGGCGTCTCGTCGTTGGGCTCGTAATCACCCTCATAGCGCACCAGTTGGTCGTTCTCGAAGTAGACGGAAAAACGGCGGTCGCGCAGGGTTTCGTCACCGATGCGCAGTTGATAAATGTAATCCCAGCGGTCTTCATGGAAGGCGTCGTTCAGCAGTGGCGAACCCATCACAAACTGCACCTGACGCTTGTTCATACCGACTTTCAGCTGGTCAACCTTCTTCTGGTCGATGATGTTGCCCTGCTGCACTGCGATTCGATAAACCCCTGGGAATTTCAAATAAGAACAAGCATTTAGCAACATCCCGAGCGTTGCCAAAACGAGAACGAAAACGAATTTTTTTTGCATATCGGGGTTCCAGAACTGAGTGCGGGCGGGGATAATACCCCATCGCGCAAGTGCGACAAAAGGTTACTTGGGGTCTGTCAATCAGGCTCTACCGGCGCGGAACTCATCCCGCCAGCATCCACCGCCTGATACACAGAGGAGGCCAACCATGACCGAAAACCAGGAACTGCGCAAAGCGGGTCTGAAAGTTACGCTACCGCGCGTGAAGATTCTCCAGTTTCTGGAACAGTCCGAGCAGCGCCACCTCAGCGCCGAAGATGTCTACAAAGCGCTGTTGGATTCCGGTGAGGACGTAGGTCTGGCAACTGTCTATCGGGTATTGACCCAATTCGAACAGGCGGGCCTGGTGGAGCGCCATAACTTCGACGGCGGCCACTCGGTGTTTGAGCTCGACAGCGGCAAACACCACGATCACCTGGTGTGCTCAGAAACCGGCAAAGTCATCGAGTTCCACAACGACAAAATCGAACAGCTGCAATTGCAAATCGCCAAAGAACTCGGCTACGAACTCACCGGCCACAGCCTGGTGCTGTACGGCAGACCCATCAAAAAATAGCTCTTGAAGCCGCCTCAAAAATAGGGCGCGCGCAGGCAGATCAGTTGCCGCCACCGCGCAGGAACCGGGGTGTATTGGTATACATGAGGATTCCGAGCACTGCCGGCGGCTGATATGGCAAGCGCGGGCATTTTTGAGACGGCTTCAAATTCCCAACATTTCTCGTGCATGCGCCAGTGACTGCTGGGACTCCGCCACTCCGCCCATCATGCGGGCAATCTCCAGAACCTTCGCCTCACCATCCAACGCGCTGATAAACGTGCTCGCGCCTTTTTTCGATACGGTTTTTTCCACCTTGAGATGCTGATGCGCCTTGCTTGCCACCTGCGCCAGATGCGTCACGCAGAGCACCTGGGCATTTTCCCCGAGCTGCCGCAGCATGCGCCCGACCACATCGCCGGTGGTACCGCCGATCCCTGCGTCCACCTCATCAAAGACCAGTGTCGGAATCACCGACGTTTTCGCCACCACTACTTGAATGGCCAAGCTGATGCGCGACAGCTCGCCGCCGGAGGCGATTTTGGCCAGCGCCCGCGCCGGCTGGCCGGGGATGGTGCTAATCAGGAATTCCACCGTTTCCGCACCCCAGCGCGCCGGCTCCTGTAGAGGAGTCAAAGCAATTTCGAATGTGCTGTGGGCCATCGCCAAGCTGGAGAGCTGCTGACTCACCGCCTTGGCCAGCGCTTTTGCCGCTTTGAGTCGTTGAGTAGTGAGCTTGCCCGCCAGCTCGCGGTAGCGCCCCAGGGCGGCGGCGCTGGCGGCGTCGAGTTCCGCCAAACGTTCATCGCCGCTTTGTAGCCCCTGCAGTTCCTCCGCCAGCTGTTCGTGCAACTCCACCAGGTCTTCCGGCGCTACCCGGTGTTTGCGGGCGATATCGTAAATAGCTGACAGGCGCATCTCGATCTCCGGCAGGCTTTCATCGTGATCATCGGCGCCGGACATTTCCCGCTGTAGCTCGCGACTGCCCTCTTCCACCTGAATCAAGGCGTTCTGCAGCATCGCCTCTACTTCAGTCATACGTGCGGATTTGTACGGCAGGTTGTGGATCAATTGCAGGGAATGGTGCAGACGGTCCAGCACTGAGTCTTCGCCCTCGCTGCAGATTTCCGCTACGGCTTGGCAGCTCTGCTGGATCTGCGCGGCATTGGCGAGCTGGCGCTGGCGGCTCTCTAAAGCTTCTACTTCGCCGGCGGACAGTCCTAATTGATCCAACTCCCCCACTTGGTAGCTGAGCAGCTGGTAGCGCGCATTCAGCTCGGCGCTGTTGTTGCGCACTGCGTCTGCCGCTGCCTGCAGTTCCTGCCAGCGGCCGAAAGCGGTTTTGACTTCGTCCACCAATGACTGATGTTGACCAAAGTCGTCGAGCAGGCGGCGGTGGGTGGCGTTTTGCAGCAGCGATTGGTGTTCGTGCTGACTGTGAATATCGAGCAGGCGATCACCCAAAGCGCGCAATTGAGTGAGGGTGACCATTTGGCCGTTGATATAGGCGCGGGAACGACCCTCGCTGGTCACCACGCGGCGGACGATGCATTCATCGCTGTCCAGGTCCGCGTCCTTCAGCCAGCGCTGCACATGGCTCAGCCGGCTGACATCGAAACAGGCGGTCACCTCAGCGCGCTCCGCGCCAGCGCGCACTTTGTCCGCTTCGGCGCGGTCGCCAAGAGCGAGGCTCAAGGCATCGAGCAGGATGGATTTCCCCGCCCCGGTCTCCCCTGTGAGCACCGTCAGGCCGCTGCCGAAGTCGAGGCTGAGCTGATTAACGAGGGTGAAATCACTGACCTGAAGATGGGTGAGCACGGGGTGCCTCCATAAGACAAAAAGCATGGTTATTTATACAGTAGTTCTCCAGAATCCGCCAGCGCGCGCAAGTTCCCGCGCGGTGCTCTTGAATGTGTCTGCGGCGCCCCAATAAAGAGGCCGATCAAAAGCCGTGATGAGCCGAGAGGAGATTACAACGTGACTCAAGAACAGAATCCTTTGGATGAACTGCAGGACGATCAGGTGGACATCAGCAGCGCAGATGAAAGCATTCCCACCACCGTCGAAGCCCTGCAGCAGCTCGTTGAAGACCTGAAAAACGAGCTGGCGCAGGCCAAGGAGAACAACCTGCGCGTGCAGGCGGAAATGCAGAACGTCCGCCGCCGTGCGCAGCAGGACGTGGAAAAGGCCCATAAATTCGGTCTGGAAAAATTCGTCAGCGACATGCTACCGGTGGCGGACAACCTGGAGCGCACCGTCAGCGCCGCCAGCGATAGCAACGCCGACCTGAAGGCCATTGTGGAAGGGGTGGAGCTGACCCTGAAAAGCTTGATGGATGCGTTGAAGCGCCACCAGGTGGAGTCGGTTTACCCCGAGGGCGAGCCCTTCGATCCGCAACTGCACCAGGCCATGACGGCCATTGAAAACCGCGACGTGGAGCCCAATACCGTGCTCAACGTGTTCCAGCGCGGCTACACGCTGCACGGCAGATTGGTGCGCCCCGCCATGGTGGTGGTGTCCAAAGCTCCGGCCGCAGAGTGAGAAAAAACCTTAACGCCGGCTTGAATTTGCGTCAGCAGCGCCAATATTCACAGGCAAATGCTGGCCTCGCAGGTGGAACCGTCCTGCTAAACCACAACGAATTTTTGTATTGATTAACACCTGGTATCCCGCACCAGTTTGTGACCGGCGAAAAGCCGCGAGGAGATTAGAAAATGGGCAAGATTATCGGTATCGACCTGGGGACCACCAATTCCTGCGTGGCTATTCTCGAGGGCGACAAACCTAAAGTGATCGAAAATGCCGAAGGCGATCGCACTACGCCTTCCATTGTCGCCTTTACCGAAGATGGTGAAATTCTGGTTGGACAAAGCGCCAAACGTCAGGCGGTCACCAACCCGAAAAATACCCTGTTCGCGGTCAAGCGTCTGATCGGCCGTAAATTTCAAGACGACGTAGTGCAGAAAGACATTTCCATGGTGCCTTACAAAATCGTCAAAGCCGACAACGGCGACGCCTGGGTGGAAGCCAAAGGTGACAAAAAAGCACCGCCGCAAATTTCTGCCGAAGTACTGAAGAAAATGAAGAAAACCGCTGAAGATTATCTCGGCGAAACCGTGACTGAAGCGGTGATTACCGTTCCGGCTTACTTCAACGACTCTCAGCGTCAGGCTACCAAAGACGCCGGCCGCATCGCGGGTCTCGAAGTCAAACGCATCATCAACGAGCCAACTGCCGCAGCGCTCGCCTACGGCATGGATAAAGCCAAAGGCGACCGCACCATCGCGGTATACGACTTGGGTGGCGGTACCTTCGATATTTCCATTATCGAAATCGCGGATGTAGACGGTGAGCATCAGTTCGAAGTGCTTTCCACCAACGGTGACACCTTCTTGGGTGGTGAAGACTTCGATATGCGCCTGATTGAATATCTGGCTGCGGAGTTCAAAAAATCCAACGGCATCGACCTGCACAACGATCCGCTGGCGCTGCAACGTCTGAAAGAAGCGGCGGAAAAAGCCAAGATCGAGCTGTCTTCTAGTCAGCAAACTGAAGTGAACCTGCCTTACATCACTGCTGATGCAACAGGTCCAAAACACTTGGTAGTGAAACTGACTCGCGCCAAGTTGGAATCGCTGGTGGAAGATCTGGTTAAGCGCTCCATGGAGCCGGTGAAAACCGCGCTGCAAGACGCCGGTTTGTCCGCGGATAAAATCAACGACGTGATTCTGGTCGGCGGCCAGACCCGTATGCCGCTGGTACAGAAATATGTAGCGGAATTCTTCGGTAAAGAGCCGCGTAAAGATGTGAACCCCGATGAAGCGGTTGCCGTAGGTGCCGCGATTCAGGGCGCGGTATTGTCCGGTGACGTTAAAGACGTATTGCTGCTCGACGTCACTCCGCTGACTCTGGGTATCGAAACCATGGGGGGCGTGGCCACTCCGTTAATCGAGAAAAACACCACGATTCCGACCAAGAAATCGCAAGTGTTCTCAACAGCGGAAGACAACCAGACCGCGGTTACCATTCACGTGGTACAGGGCGAGCGCAAGCAGGCGTCCCAGAACAAATCCCTGGGCCGTTTCGATTTGGCCGACATTCCGCCCGCACCGCGCGGCATGCCGCAGATCGAAGTGACTTTCGATATCGACGCCAACGGTATCTTGAACGTGTCCGCCAAGGACAAAGCGACCGGTAAACAGCAGTCCATCGTAATCAAAGCCTCTTCCGGCTTGAGCGATGCGGAAATCGAAAAAATGGTGAAAGACGCCGAAGCCAACGCCGAGGCGGACCGCAAGTTCGAAGAAGTGGTCACCGCGCGCAACACCTTGGAAGGCTTGATCCACGCCACCAAGAAAACCGTGCAAGAAGCCGGCGACAAAGCCACTGCAGATGAAAAAGCCAAAATTGAGGCTGCGGTGAAGGAAGCGGAAGAAGTGGTGAAAGGCAACGATAAAGACAAAATCGAAGCCGCCACGCAGAAGCTCACCGAGGCATCTCAGTCTCTGGCGCAGAAGCTTTACGCCGAGCAAACCGCAGGTGCAGACAACGCCCAAGCCGGTGGCAAGGCGGACTCCAAAGCCGAGGAAGGCGTAGTGGATGCCGAGTTCGAGGAAGTCAAAGACGATCGCAAATAATCGTCGCAGAACACCGCGCGGCGACGCGCGGCACCAGGCACGACGCAAAGCAGGGCACCGCCCTGCTTTGTGCTAACTAGAAACCAGCCTGGCAGGGAGAGGTAAATCTCCGGGAATACCGCAGACGCTCCTCCAGCCAGGCCATCATCAAAGTTGCGCCACAATGTCCAAACGAGATTATTACGAAGTCCTTGGGGTATCGAAAACCGTATCCGAACAGGAGCTGAAAAAGGCTTACCGTCGGGTCGCGATGAAATACCACCCAGATCGCAATCCCGATAACAAGGAAGCGGAAGAGAAATTCAAGGAAGCCAGCGAGGCCTACGAAGTGCTCTCGGACGCAAACAAACGCGCCGCTTACGACCGCTACGGCCACTCCGCCGTTGAAGGCGGTGGCATGGGCGGAGGCGGAGCCGGCTTTGGCAGCTTCAGCGATATTTTCGGCGACGTATTCGGCGATATCTTCGGCGGCGGCCAGCGCGGCGGTCCCAGTCGCGGCGCGGATCTGCGCTACACCCTGGAATTGAGCCTGGAAGACGCCGTGCGCGGCGCCAACGTCAAAATCAAAGTCCCCACTCTGGTGGCCTGTAAAACCTGCGACGGCTCCGGCGCGAAAGCCGGCACCAAAGCCACCACCTGTACCACCTGCGGCGGCCACGGCCAAGTGCGCATGCAACAGGGCTTTTTCTCGGTGCAGCAGACCTGTCCCACTTGTCGCGGCAAAGGCAAGGTCATTACCGATCCCTGCAATGATTGTCGCGGTCACGGCCGCGTCGAAGAGACCAAAACCCTTAACGTCAAAGTACCCCCGGGCGTCGATACCGGCGACCGTATCCGCCTGTCCGGCGAAGGTGAGGCCGGCACCGATGGTGGGCCGAGCGGCGACCTCTACGTCCAGGTTTCCGTCAAGGAACACGAGTTCTTCCAGCGCGAAGGGCGCGATCTCTATTGTGAAGTGCCCATCAGCATTATCGACGCCTGTCTGGGCGGCGAACTGGAAGTGCCCACCCTGGATGGCCGGGTGAAATTGAAAGTGCCGGAAGGCACTCAGACCGGCAAACTCTTCCGCCTGCGCGGCAAGGGTGTGACGCCGGTGCGCGGCGGCCCCCCGGGCGACCTGCTCTGCCGGGTTGCGGTGGAAACGCCGGTCAATCTCACCACCAAACAAAAAGAGCTGCTGCGCGAACTGCAGGCGAGCATGACCGGCGATAAACATTCGCCCAAGCAAACCAGCTGGTTTGAAGGGATGAAAAACTTTTTTGGTGATATGAAGCTGTGATTTTCCTTCCGGCAGTCGGCCTGACTGCCGGGCTTCCCTGCGCTATGCTGAGCGCAGTCTGCCTTTCAGGTGCCCCATGAAAATCATCGCCAATATCTTCATCAAAGGTCTGTTGTTTACCCTCCCCCTGGTGATCACCTTCGGCCTGATCTACTGGCTGTTCGCCACCGCCGAAAATCTCCTCAAAATTCCTCTGCACGCCGTGCTGCCGGAAGGCTGGTATGTCACCGGTATGGGTGTGGTTTCCGCCGCGCTGATTATTTTTTGCGTCGGCCTGCTGGTGGAAGCGTTTTTGATCCGCCATTTATTTTCCTGGCTGGAGCGCGTGGTCGAGCGCATTCCCCTGGTCAAAACCCTGTACAGCAGCGCCAAGGACCTGATGTATTTTTTTGCCGGCGGCCAACAGCAACAAATGAATCGCGTGGTGAGCGTCGCCTTTGAAAACGGCGTGCATCTGGTGGGGTTTGTCACCAGTGAAGGCGCGACTCTGGGTGAGCACGAGGATCTGCTGACGGTGTATTTTCCGATGAGTTATCAGGTCGGCGGCTATATGGCCTATATCCCGAAATCACGTTGTCAATTTCTGGATATTCCGGTGCAAAAAGCCATGCAGCAGGTGCTCACCGCCAACGTGAAGCGCCCACAGGCCGGCTGAGTTTGCGTACAATACGCGCATTTTTTCAGCCAGCACTTTCAGCCACGGAACGTCCTATCTCATGACCACACGAATTGCCATCATCGGCGCCAGCGGCCGCATGGGCAAAGCCCTGATCGAAGCCGTCACCCAAAACTCAGCCTCCAGCCTCGCCGCCGCCGTCGGCCGCCCCGGCAGCTCTCTGATCGGCGCGGACGCCGGAGAAATTGCCGGCATCGGCAAAAAAAGTGTGGTGTTAACCGATGATTTGTCCAAATCCATCGATGCCTTCGATGTGCTGATCGATTTCACCACGCCGCAAACCACCCTCGCCAACGCCGAACTCTGCGCCGCTCATGGCAAAGGCATAGTTGTGGGGACTACTGGGTTTACCGCCGCGGAGAAACAGGCGCTGCTCGCCTATCAGGACCGCATTCCCCTGTGCATCGCCGCCAATTTCAGCACCGGCGTCAATCTCTGCCTGAAACTGCTGCAAACTGCCGCGCAAGTTCTGGGTGCCGATTCCGATATCGAAATCGTCGAAGCTCACCACCGCCACAAAGTCGACTCGCCCTCCGGCACCGCTTTGCGTATGGGTGAAGTAATTGCAGAGACCTTAAATCGCGACCTGGATAAAGTCGCCATCTATGGACGCGAAGGCCAGATCGGCCCGCGCCAGCGCGACAACATCGGCTTTGCCACCGTGCGCGGCGGCGACGTGGTCGGCGACCACACCGTGATGTTCCTCGCCGAAGGTGAACGCGTCGAAATCACCCACAAAGCCTCCAGCCGCCTATCCTTCGCCCGCGGCGCCGTCCGCGCAGCTATCTGGTTACAGAATCAGAAAAAGGGTGTGTTTGATATGCAGGATGTGTTGGGACTCAAATGACTCAATTAAAACTGTCCGCCTGTTCTCACAGCGGTTAAACTTCAACCGCTGTCATTCACAAGGAGGTTCCATGAAAATTCTGATCGCCACACTCGCTCTCTTCTCAATAAGCATTTCTTGCTTTGCCGAAATTACCATTGACGATCTTCCGTTCATCGAAGGCACCCCGCTGGTGGAGCGGGTCGACGATGTTCCGGTTTGGAGCGTGCTGGAATATGCAGAGGAAGATGGGGCTGTGCAGTGGGCTTGGCTGGATAACCTGGGGCAGATTGCATATTTGGCCTATCCAAGCGGCGCTGATACTCTGGCGTTCCCTGATGGGTTTACACTCAACAAGAACCCTGAAAATTTCGTTATCGCAATTAGGGCAGGCGATTCTCAGGACTGGCACTTCACACGATTCGGAGGAGAGGTAGTTGTCAGAGGGGCAGATGTAGACGTCTCTTACCTGCATGGTTTGGCGGAAGAAACAACCCAGGGCAATACCTATCAATTGCAAGATACCCGCACATTAAATCTAAGTGGTAATGCGACGGCGCTCTTCGTTGCATCCGGGCAGATATTAACAATCGCTGGCACAGAATTAGATGATATTTTGCAGGGACCAAACGCTGAGAATACATGGACGCTGCTTGGAAATTCATCAGGCACGCTGGAAACCGGTGGTGAACAGAGCGCACCTATTGAATATTCATCAATAGAGAAATTGGTTGGTGGAGGTACGAATGACACGTTCAAGATCTCCACAAACGGAGTGAGTCTACCCTCCATTGACGGAAACGGAGGAGCAATTCTAATTACTGCAGATACCGTAGTGGTTGGTGATGGCCCAGGTCTTGGAAACGAACTTTCTGGAAGTCCGGGGATAGGCTCAACCATCTGCCCCGGTTCTGGCGTAACCATTAGCTCCGACCCATACCGTTTGGACCCCGGATCTACATGCTTGATCGGCGGTATTATCTCTTCGCCTATAACCCTACCCGACTTAAGTCATGGAGTATTAACACCCTGCAGGCTTCCAGAGCCTCACGAATATACCGGCGAGAAAAAAGTCTTATGCGGAGAAAATTGGGTAGAACTCAGCGACGAAGAATGGGCCAGTCTAACCGCCAATTCAGACTTGCAGCCTATCGCTGAAGTACCTCAAGAACAAAATCAACCAAAGAAAAAGAAATCCAAAGGCGGCTCGATTCCATTTTCAATACTACAGCTGCTCTTGCTGATACTAATTTTTCAAAGACGCTCCAATCGCTGACTATCACATTGAAAATCCCGCCGCCCGCAGTTACGCCGGGCGGAGCCAAATCATCCTCAAAACCCACGCCGATCAATTCCCAGCTTTTTCATCCGCGAAGCCAGGGTTGTGGGTTTTATGCCGAGTAGATGGGCGGCGCCGTCGGTGCCGTAGAGTTTGCCGCGGGCGCGTTGCAGGGCGTTGACTATGGCTTGATAGCGCAGGGCCTCGCAGTCGGATTCGGTGATGGCTTCGGTTGGTGGGGGATTGCGCGACGCTACGTGTACGGGGCGGCTGCCGCTCAGCAATGGCAAATCCTCCAACATTAATTTTTCCCCGCGACTCAAAATCACCTGCCGCTCGATCAGATTTTCCAGTTCGCGGATATTGCCGGGCCAGTGATAATTCTGCAGCTGTTGCATCTGCGCGACGGAAATACGCAGTTCCGGCTTGTTGAAACGCTGGCAGGTCTTTTTCAGAAAGTGACTGATCAACAGTGGAATATCGTCGCGACGATCGCGCAGTGAGACGGAGTGGATGGGAAAAACATTCAGACGGAAATACAGATCCTCGCGAAATTTCCCTTCTTGCACCAGCTTTTGCAAATCGCGGTTGGTGGCGGCGATGACCCGCACATCCACTTGTTGCGTGGTGGCATCGCCGACTTTTTCAAATTCATTGTCCTGCAATACGCGCAGCAGTTTTGCTTGTAGAGACAAGGGAATTTCGCCAACCTCATCGAGAAACAAGGTGCCGCCGTCGGCGAGTTGAAAGCGCCCCGGTCGATCCTGCAGGGCGCCGGAAAATGCGCCGCGCACATGCCCGAAAAATTCACTCTCGAATAATTCTGCGGGAATCGCCGCGCAGTTGACGCGCACCAAAGGACGACTCTGGCGATCGCTGGCAGTGTGAATGGCGCGGGCGATTAATTCCTTACCGGTACCGGATTCACCAGTGATCAACACAGTTGCATCCGTCGGCGCCACCAAACGGATTTGATGCAGAATGCGCTGAATGGGCAGGCTGCGGCCGACAATTTGATAGGCGTTGTAGCCCGCGCTGATCTCCTCCTGCAAATAGGCGTTTTCCAACTCCAGGCGCTGCTTGAGTTGTTCCACTTCGGCAAGGGCATTGCGCAATTTCGCCTCGGCCTCGCGGCGCTCGGAAATATCGCGAAAAATCACCACCGCTCCAGCCAAACGGCCGTTATCGAGAATCGGCGTGCTGGTGTATTCCACCGGCAGCGGTCGGCCGGCTTTGGTCCAAAAAACCTCGTTATCGACTTTATGTACGGCGCCATCTTTAAAAGCGGCGTAAATCGGGCAGTCATGCGCGCAATAATCGGAGCCATCGGCATGGCTGTGATGAATCGCAGCGTGGACATTGCGGCCGGTCAACTCTTCCGCTTTATAGCCCAACATGCGTTCCGCGGCGGGATTGACGAAGGTGGTGTTGCCATCAGCGTCCACACCGTAAATCCCTTCGCCGGCGGCGCTGAGGATCAATTGATTTTCTTTTTCGATCTGCTGAAAAACTTCGTGAATGCGCGGCCACTGCAATAAACCAAAACGGTGATGGCGCTGCGCGCTGTTTTTCACTCGCCAGATCTGCATTTTCTCCCGGTCGCGCAGCAGCAGACACAAGAGACGGCGCTGCTGCACTAACAGCATTTTCGCACTGACTTCCACGGGCAACTCCCGCCCGTCCAGGGACAAACTCAACTGCTCGGTCATGCCCTCACCGAGTTCGTCCACCTCCTGAGTAAATGCCACTAAATGTCCGAGGCTGGAGCCAAACAACCGACTTGCCGGCACTAAGAAAAGGCGCTCCGCACCAAGACCGAGCATGCGCAAGAATTTTTGGTTGGCGAATTCAATGCTATCGGTGATGGGGTTAATGACGAGTATGGCTTCGGGCATGCCTTCCAGCAGCACAAAATCCGGATGTTCGGCGATATTCATAGGAGTGACTTCTACATCGAGACACTCCAACAACGAAAAATCGTGCCAGATTTTTTCGTGATATTTAAAAGCTCCTCCCACCAGGAGGAGCTTAAGATCAGTGCAGCATCTGTCGGTGATCGGCGATATCCAGCTCGCGCACAATTTCCATCAGCCCCTGCAGCGGAATGCGGATCCAGGTCGGGCGATTATTAGCCTCGTACGCGATTTCATAAGCCGCTTTTTCCAGGGTAAACAGCTTGATCAGCGCCTCCTGACCAGAAGCATGCTGCCAGCGGTGGCCCAGCTGAACTGCAGCGGATTTATAAGCCTTGAGGAAACGTTCGCACACGCTGTGATGGAAGCTCTGCAGAAATTCCAGATGCATCGCCCTCACGCGCTCGTTTTCGAACAGGCTGTTGCGTTCAGCGGCGGTCGCCGTGGCGTAATGGAACGAGCGCAAGATGCCAGCGACGTCGCGATAGGGGCTCGCTTTGCCGGAGCGGTCTGTTACCTCGCGCATGGGTTCGCCTTCGAAGTCGATAAAGTAGGCGTCGTCTTGGGAGACGAGAATTTGCCCCAGGTGCAAATCGCCGTGGATGCGGAACATCAGCGAACCCTCGCCTTTTTCCGCCAGATCGGCAATGACCTTGAGCAGTTCGTGGCGACTGCGCAGCAAGGCTTCAGCGTCGCGTCGGTCGGCATCTGACAGTGAACTGCGCAGCTCTTCCAGATGGTCCAGAGCGCGCTGCACCTGCATGCCCACTGACTCCGCCCAGCGCTGGCAGTGTTCGTGAGATGCAACTACCGGCGCAAACTCGGGATCCTGGCGCGCGGCTAAGACCTGATGCATTTCACCCAGACGCTTGCCAATCACCTCCGCAAACCGCGCCAGCGTTTCCACCGCCTCCGCTTGATGCGCCTCGTGCTCCTGCGCATCCTCCGCGTCCAGGGACTGCAGCGCCGCCATATCCTGGCTGTAGCGCTCCAAGCCCTCTAGCCCCCACTCCCAAGCATTGCCCTGGTTGGGAATGTAACCCTGCAACACCGCCAGCACCGTGGGCACCTGCTGCTCGTCCAGGCGGTAGATATAGCCGAGCAAGGGCGCAGTGTGAGTGAAGCCGCCTTCAGTAAGAGCACCGCTCATATCCACTTCCGGATGTCGCCCGCTGAACAAGCGGCGCAACATTTTCAGCACCGCGCGCTCACCCAAAATCACCGAGCTGTTGGATTGCTCCACCGCAAGGGTGCGCACTTCCAAATCCTTGACAATTAGATCCACGCCCTCCAGCGCCGTGGTGCCTTTGAAAATTAATTGACCGTCGGACAAAGCTCCGGGAGTTTTTTCCAACGTCATTCCCGTGGTGCCCCCGGTGGTAATAGCCTCCACCAGCGAGCGGGCGAGAAATTCCGAGGAGATACCATCGGTCAAAACGCCCACGCGTTGACGCCGTCTCACTCGCGCCAAGGCGAGTTGATGCGCCAGCGCAGGCACAGCGTGATCCTCATAAAAAATCGTCAACGGAATTTGATAGCGTTGAGTTTGCGAGGTGGCGTGCGTGGTGGTTTCCACTTCGATATCGGTCAACAGAATTTGTGCGCACTCGGCTGCCGGATCGGCATTAATTGAGCGCGGCAACAACGCGGCCTCTTTTATATGCACAGAAGTCAACCGCGTGCCTTTACCGCCAAACCAGCGGCGTTTTGCCAAATAGGCGGGCAGCACATCGCGCTCCAGGGTAGCGCGGGCGGCAGGTTCCAGCAGATCGCGCAAATCGCTGCGCAATACAAAGGTCAGATGCTCTGGCAGCGGTTCCGGCGGCGCACGATACCAATCCGGATGCTGGGTTTCATCGGCGAGCAAAAACCAATAAAAGCCGTAGGGCGGCAAGGTGAGCAGATAGTGCAACTCGCCGATTGGAGGGAATGGACTGCCGCCAATCATTTCCAACGGCACCAGCCCTGCGTATGCGGAGAGATCCAATTCCACCGCCTGCGCTGCGCGGGAAACATTGGCCAAACACAAAATCGTTTCGCGTTTGCCATTGCTGTTTTCATATTCGCGCAAATAAGCCAATACTCGACGGTTATTGGGATACAACATTTTGAAATTGCCGCAACCAAATGCCCGGTAGCGTTTGCGCACCTCGAGCATCTGGCGCATCCAATTCAGCACGGAATGGGGATCGCGAGCTTGTGCTTCTACATTGACCGAGTTGAACCCGTACAGCGGGTCCATATTCGCAGGCAGCATCAATCGCGATGGGTCCGCTTTGGAAAAACCGCCATTGCGATCCGGCGCCCACTGCATAGGTGTGCGCACGCCGTCGCGGTCGCCCAAATAAATATTGTCGCCCATGGCAATTTCGTCGCCGTAATAAATAATCGGCGTNCCCGGCATGGAAAACAGCAGCGAATTTAATAATTCAATGCGNCGGCGGTCGCGCTGCATCAAAGGNGCGAGACGGCGACGNATACCGAGATTCAGGCGCGCGCGGCTCTCCGCCGCGTATTGATTCCACAAATAATCCCGCTCTTTGTCGGTCACCATTTCCAGGGTCAGTTCGTCGTGGTTGCGCAGGAAAATCGCCCATTGACAACTTTCGGGAATCGCAGGTGTCTGCCGCAAAATATCGGTGATAGGAAAACGATCCTCCTGCGCCAGCGCCATATACATCCGCGGCATCAGCGGAAAATGAAATGCCATATGGCATTCGTCACCGCTGCCGAAATATTCCTGGGTATCCTCTGGCCACTGGTTGGCCTCTGCCAGCAGCAGGCGACCGGGATAATGATTGTCAACTTCGGCGCGGATGCGTTTCAAAATGGCGTGGGTTTCCGGCAGATTTTCGTTATTAGTGCCTTCGCGCTCCACCAGATAAGGCACGGCATCCAAGCGCAAACCATCCACACCCATATCCAGCCAATATTTCATGACATCCAGCACCGCATCGAGCACAGCGGGATTGTCAAAATTCAAATCGGGTTGGTGGGAATAAAATCTATGCCAAAAATAAGCTTTGGCTTCCGGATCCCAGGACCAGTTGGATTTTTCTGTATCGAGAAAAATAATCCGGGTGCCGGAATATTTTTGGTCGTCATCCGACCAGACATAAAAATTGCGTTCGGCCGAACCCGCTGGCGCCCGCCGTGCGCGTTGAAACCAGGGATGTTGGTCGGACGTATGATTGATGACCAATTCAGTAATAATGCGCAACCCGCGTTTATGCGCTTCATCGATAAAACGGCGCACATCATCGATATTGCCGTAGTCCGGATGCACACCGTAATAATCGGCGATATCGTAGCCGTCGTCGCGCAATGGGCTGGGGTAAAACGGCAGCAACCAAACCGCAGTTACACCAAGTGCGGCAATATAATCGAGTTTTTCAATCAATCCCGGAAAATCACCAATACCGTCATTATTGGAATCGAAGAAGGATTTGACATGCAGTTGATAGATGACGGCATCTTTATACCACGTCACCTGATCTGCGTTGTTCAGGGTGAGATCGTGAGTTGGAATGGGTGAATGCGGTTCCGCCAGCCTTTTCACATTCAACATGTTTATGTCCTCTTTGATTGTAAACGCCAGATGGCGAATGGAATTTCCTGGGGATCGAAATACCAGTGCTGAGTGCCGCCTTCCCACGACAGCTCAATATTGCGCATCAATTCCGTCACCACCCGGCTACCGTCCATTAAGTCGCGGGGAATCTGTAGATATGCGTGTTGCGGCTGATGCGGGTCGAGACTTATCGCAACAAAAATCACATTTTTGCGATCGCGGGTTGCTTTGCTGAAGAAAATTACCTGATCGTTATTCGATTGGTGAAAACGAATATTCAGATGGCTCTGCAGCGCTGGGTTTTGTTTGCGTATTTCATTCAGACGGGTGATTTCCGCAATGATATTGCCGGGCTGATCAAAGTCTCGCGGTTTGATTTCATATTTTTCCGAATCCAGATATTCCTCTTTGCCCGGCAACGCGGCGGCTTCGCAATATTCAAAGCCGCTGTAGACACCCCACAATCCCGATGTGGTCGCCGCCAGCGCGGAGCGGATAAGAAATCCGCCGCGGCCGGAGGTCTGGGTGAAAAAGGGATTGATATCCGGGGTGTTAACAAAAAAATGCGGGCGATAAAAATCCCGCGCTGGCGGGGAGGCCAGCTCCGTCAAATAATCCGCCAACTCCTGTTTGGTGTTGCGCCAAATAAAGTAGGTATAGCTTTGAGAAAAGCCGATTTTAGCCAACTGGTACATCATCGCCGGTCGCGTGAAAGCCTCGGCTAAAAACATGGCTTCCGGATGCCGGCGACGCACATCCGCAATCAACCATTCCCAAAATGGCAGAGGTTTGGTGTGGGGATTGTCGACACGGAAAATGGTGACGCCTTCGGAAATCCAATACAGCACCACATCGCGCCACGCCAGCCACATGGGCGGCATGGCGCCGGGCGCGTAAAAATCGACGTTAACTATGTCCTGATATTTTTTCGGCGGATTTTCCGCGTAACGGATACTGCCGTCCGGCCGCCAGGAAAACCAATCCGGATGCTCCCGCAGCCATGGATGATCCGGGGAGCACTGAATGGCAAAATCCAGCGCGATTTCCAGGCCGTATTGTTTAGCGGCATCGCGCAAACGGCGAAATGCTTCTATGCCACCCAATTCCGGATGCACGGCATCGTGGCCACCCGCCTCGCCACCGATGGCATAAGGACTGCCCGGCTCACCCGGCTTGGCGGTGACGTTATTATTGCGACCTTTGCGAAATTTGCGGCCGATGGGATGAATCGGCGGAAAATACAAAACATCAAAACCCATCGCCTGAATAGCGGGTAGACGGTCAATCACGTCATCAAAAGTGCCATGTCTTTTAACGGAATTGGTAATGGAGCGCGGAAATAATTCGTACCAGCTGGAAAATCCCGCTTTGGTTCGCTCCACATCCACCACGTAGGATTGGCTGCTGACAGCGAGGAATTGACGCGGCTCAATTTTTTCCACCGCGTGGGCAAGCTCCTGGCGCAACAAAATCTGCACTCGGCAATCCACATCATCGTGCGCCTTATCCAGCTCTTCCTGTGTGTGGGTGACTATATACAATGCCTCATCCCGGGTTACCGGTTGATGCACAAAAATAATCGTTTCCTCTTCGCGCTTGGTGGCTTTATTGGTGAGGGCGTGCTGCAACACCTCCTGCAGCAATAAACGCCCCTCCTCCACTTCCAGCTCCACATTGATACCGGCGTAATATTTCTGATGGAGCTCGTGATGGAAATTTTGCCAGCGATCCAGCCATGCTTCGATTTTAAAATGGTGTTTGCCCTGCTTTTCCGGAATAAAATCCGCCTCCCACAAATCATTGCCAAGCAGCGCCATGGGCTCGACACACCATTTCGCTGCATTGGCTTCCTTCCACAGCAGGCGTGCCGCCAGTCGGTTATGCCCATCCGCAAAAATGGTTGCGTGTACATTTATGGCTTGGCCTTGTGTCGCTTTTGCCGGATAACGACCGCCATCCACACAGGGAGAAACCTTATCAATAATGACGCGGGGTTTTTGTAAAGCCTGTTGGATGGCGATATCGGTTTTTTCTAAGGTTTTATCTTCAACGTATTTTTGCCCTCTACGCGCATCGTTGCGCAGCGCCTGAATATCCTGATGGTGGTAACTCGGCATAGAGGCCTCCAAAAAAAACACCGGAAATAAACGAAACGTAAAATGCAGAACATATTTACTTTTTATAACCGTCTGCAAAACCTTTGCCGCCTCGGTTTTTATTTCGATAACCGCTGAAAATGCGGCAATTTAGCGATCTCATTGGCAAAACAAATTAAAAAGAAATAAACACAGCGGAATATTTTTTAAAGCGAAGGGAAAAATTGACAAAGCGCAACGCGATGGAATTCGGTGTGGCGCCGGATCGACAAACAGGGGGAAATTCAGCGGAGCAACACAACAACCCAGATACAACGATATTTCGTTGTTGGAACCACGAAATATCATGAATAACGATATTTCGGGCCTCTCAAGATGCGCCCCAGAAGCAATAAATCCATTTTAAATCAACAACATACAATAACGCCCCAAAAGTGGCATAAAGCTGGCAATACCAGGCGAAACACATCTTTTAGCCGCTTCTTCCTGGGGGACCCATGAGCCAAGAGCCCAAACAACCGTCCGCACCTATCAGCCTCGCCAGCTTGGGTGATGCCTTCGATCCACAAGTGTCGCTGCGTCATGACAGCAATTGCGGGTGCAACGCCTGCGCCGCCACGCTTCGCACATCACCCGCGATTCAAGCAGAGTCGCTCAGCAGCGAAGCCATGTTGGATCGAGCGATTGAAAACGCAGTGGTGCGCGGCATTTTTCAGCAGAGTGATTTATCTCGCCGAACATTTCTCAGCGCGGTGGGCGGTTCGACTTTAGCGGCAATTATTGGCTCCATTCTGCCGATGAATGATATTAAAGCGGCGGTACAGGAGAGCAACGGCAAGCTGGAGAAAACCAAATTAAAAGTCGGCTTTGTGCCAATTACTTGCGCCACGCCCATTATCATGGCGCACCCCATGGGCTTTTACAGCAAATACGGTTTGGATGTTGAGGTGATCAAAACCGCTGGCTGGGCGGTAGCACGGGATAAATCCCTGGCGATGGAATACGACGCCTCGCATATGCTCACCCCTATGCCGTTGGCCATGACTTTGGGCGCAGGCTCCACCGCCAAGCCATTTATTATGCCCGCCGTGGAAAATATCAACGGCCAGGCGATTGTGCTGCACGTAGACCACAAGGACAAACGCGATCCCAAACAATGGAAAGGATTTAAATTCGGCGTTCCCTTTGATTATTCCATGCATAATTTTCTGCTGCGTTATTACGTGGCGGAACACGGCCTGGACCCCGACAAGGATATTCAAATTCGCGTAGTGCCACCGCCGGAGATGGTCGCCAACCTGCGCGCCGGTAATCTCGATGGTTATTTATCACCGGATCCTTTTAATCAGCGCGCCGTGTGGGAAAAAGTTGGTTTTATTCACACCCTCACCAAGGAAATCTGGGACGGCCACCCCTGCTGCGCCTTTGCCTGCAGTAAAGAATTTGCAACGGCCAATCCCAATACCTACGGCGCACTATTGAAAGCGATTGTGGATGCGACTCACTTTTCCGCGAAAATGGAAAATCGCAAACAAATCGCGGAAGCCATAGCGCCCACCAATTATTTGAACCAACCAGTGCCGGTGATCGAGCAGGTGCTGACCGGGCGCTATGCGGATGGTCTGGGCGAAGTGAAAAACGATCCGGCGCGCATCGATTTTGATCCTTTCCCGTGGCATTCCATGGCGGTATGGATTCTCACCCAGATGAAACGCTGGGGCTATATCAAGGGCGATATCGATTATCAAAAAATCGCGGAAGAAGTGTATCTCGCTGCTGATACCGGCAAGATTATGAAAGATCTCGGTTACAGCGCGCCGGACAGCACTTATAAAAAATACGTCATCATGGGTAAGGAATTCGATTACACCAAGCCCGATGAATACGCTAGCAGTTTTGCAATCAAGGCGGGTTGAATATGTTGAGCGTCAATCAAAAAGCCGCGCTGGTTTCGCTGATTTTTCTGCTGGTGGTACTCGGTGTCTGGGAAGCTTCCAGCCAGCCGCCACAAGCCCAAGAAGCGCTGTCCGAATATGAATTATTGATGGGCGGTGCCGATCAGGAGGCGCGCATTCCACCGCCTTCCGCTATCGCCGCTAAAGCGTGGGAGGAATTAAGCAATCCGTTTTACGACAAAGGCCCCAATGATAAAGGCATCGGCATCCAGCTCGCCTATTCCATCTCGCGGGTTTTGAGCGGTTATTTGCTCGCCGCCTTAATCGCAATTCCTATCGGATTTGTGATCGGCATGTCGCCGTTGATGTATCGGGCACTCAATCCTTATATCCAGATATTGCGCCCCATTTCCCCACTGGCGTGGATGCCGCTGGCGCTGTTCATTATCAAAGATTCAGAAACCTCCGCCATTTTCGTGATTTTTATTTGCTCCATCTGGCCCATGCTGATTAATACGGCTTTTGGTGTAGCAAATGTGCGGCGCGATTGGATTAACGTGGCGCGCACTCATGAACTCAAACCCTTGCGCACCGCACTCACGGTGATTCTGCCGGCGGCTGCACCAACGATTTTGACTGGAATGCGTATTTCCATCGGTATTGCTTGGCTGGTAATCGTAGCTGCGGAAATGTTGGTGGGCGGCACCGGTATCGGCTATTACGTGTGGAATGAGTGGAACAATCTGGATCTCACCAGCGTAATTTTTTCCATTTTGATGATTGGCTTGGTGGGAATGCTGCTGGATCTCGGCCTCAACAGCGCCGCCAAACTCGTGCAGTATCAGGAGTAAAACGTGACCGCGAATTTTTTACAGGTACAAAATCTCACCAAGCGTTTCAGCAGTAAAAATCAGGCGCCGCTGACGGTATTTGAAAATGTGAGTTTCTCCATCGCCAAAGGCGAATTTGTCTGCATTATCGGCCACTCCGGCTGCGGCAAATCCACCATTATGAACACTTTGTCCGGCCTGGACTCACCCACGTCCGGCGTGGTGATTATGGACGGCAAGGAAGTGAGCGGACCGAGTCTGGATCGCGGCATCGTGTTTCAGAATTATTCCCTGCTGCCCTGGCTGAGCGCGCTGGATAATGTGCGTTTCGGTGTGCAGGCGCGCTGGCCGTCCTGGTCCAAACAACAGGTGAAACAGCACAGTTTGGACTACCTCGAACTCGTCGGTTTAAAAGGGGCGGAAAACCGCAAGCCATCACAGCTTTCCGGCGGCATGCGCCAGCGTGTTTCCATCGCCCGTGCTTTTGCCACTCAGCCGAAATTATTGTTGCTGGATGAACCCTTCGGTGCCCTCGATGCGTTAACTCGCGGTGTTATTCAGGATGAGCTGGTGAAAATCTGCGTTAAAACCCAGCAGACGGTTTTTATGATCACCCACGATGTGGATGAGGCGATTTTGCTCTCCGATCGAATTCTGTTGATGAGCAATGGGCCTAATGCGGTGATTGCGGAATCGGTCACTGTGGATATTCCTAAGCCGCGGCAGCGCGGTGAGATTATTAACAATCCAGGCTATTACGCTTTGCGCAATCATTTGGTGGATTTCTTGGTAAATCGCTCAGCGGCGAAACATTATCAGGAGCAAAAGGGGCCGGTGATTACAAATCCAATTGAAAGCCATTTGAGTAGCGAAACCAGGACAATCGCTTCCGACACGCAGATGTTATCGGCCTGCGTGTAGAAGAGACGTCCTTCGTAAGCTGGAGCGTGCGGTGCCAGCAGTCTTTCTGAAAACGCGGTGAATACATCCCTGTAGCTCCCTCACGTGAGGGTTTCAGAAAGACGGCTGGCACCACACGCGGGAGAACACTGAGAGATTTCTCTTTTTAACCGTGAAATTCCATTTTTAAAATTTATTCAACCAGGAGAACTGCAAATGAAAAAATCTGACGTAACTGAAGCCATTATTTTGGCCAAAAAAGCAAAAAATCTGACCTGGGAAAAAATTGCCGCTGAAATCGGCATGTCGCCGGTATGGACCACTTCCGCCTGCCTGGGTATGAACAGCATGCCGGCGGAGAAAGCCAAAGCGCTGTGTGATCTGCTGGCGTTGCCGGAGGGCAGCCAGGATGCGCTTATGGCCTATCCGCGCAAAGGCTGGGATTTTGATGTGCCGCAGGATCCGCTGATTTACCGTTTGTACGAAGTTGTCGGTGTTTATGGTGATACCTTGAAGGAGTTGATTCACGAAAAATTCGGCGACGGTATTATGAGTGCGATCGACTTCACCATGGAGGTGGGCAAAGAGGAAAACCCCAAAGGGGATCGCGTTATTCTCACCTTGAACGGCAAATTCCTGCCTTATAAAACCTGGTAGTCGTATGGCATACGATCCCACTTCCATCGAACCCCGCGCGCCTTTTCCGCCATTTACGGCGGAGACGGCGTTGCAAAAAGTAAAGGCCGCCGAAGCGGCCTGGAATAGCAAAGATCCGGAAAGAGTCGCCATGGCGTACACGCCGGACAGCGAGTGGCGCAACCGCGATGAATTTTTCAGCGGTCGCGCGGCGATTGTGGAATTTCTCAAACGGAAATGGGCCAAGGAAAACGGCTATCGCCTGGAAAAATCTTTATGGGCATTTACCGAGAATCGCATAGCCGTACGCTTTGAATATGAGTGGCACGACGGCAATGGCCAATGGTATCGCTCCTACGGCAACGAGAATTGGGAATTCGCGGAAAACGGTTTGATGCGACGGCGCTTTGCCAGCATTAATGATGTGAAAATTGAAGAGAAGGATAGACGTCTTTTTGCACCGGATGCCAACGTCTAAAAGCGAAAAAGATGCGGGCCTTATGGCCCGCCTTTATCAAAACGAAAGGGAAATACCCACGGTGAACAGTTCCGATTCCAGCTCGAGCATCTCCAAAGCGCGATATTCCAGATCCACGCTCACCTGTTCCGTCACATAAAAGGATGCACCTACGCCGAATAGCAGGTCCTCTCCTTCATCAAGGAGGTAATCTGTTCTGCCCCATTTTTCATCCAGTTCCCAAAAAAACAAACCGATTTTGGCGTACACATCCATTTGATCGCATAAGGGCAAAATCGCTTTACCAGAAAGCGTGACCCCGGAAAAGCCAATATCTCTTTCTTCGGCAAAATCACGGAATTCGCCGAGATTCAAGTAGGACATTTCCACAGCCAGCACATCCACCAGGCGTACACCGCCCTTCACTTCAAAGGCCGTGCTTTCGTCTTCGATACCCCAGGTTTCCACATCGTTATAGAAGTTGGTGCCGAGGCCTAAACCAAAATATCCCTGGGCCAAAGCGGGAGCGGAAAAAGACGTCGCTGCTGAGCAAACAAGGAGTAATGGCCACAATCGTTTAAACATATGCTCTGGTCCTGCGAGTGGAACGGAGCTGTCACTGTATGTCCGGAAAAATTAACCGTCACTGAACAAACCTTCGCGCGCGCACAGCCCCCCTTACGGGGAATTCCGTGGTCTGGAAGTTGCACAAGCCGTCAACATCGATTCCCAACAGCGGATCTACATGAGGATTTATCTATGGGGAACACCATTGCGACGGGTAAAAATTTCAAAAAGCTCGCTCAAATGGGTTATTTATCGCGCGGAGCCGTATATCTGGTAATCGGCGGCTTGGCATTGCTCGCCGCGTTCGGCTCCGGCGGTGAAACCACCAGCAGTAAGGGCGCAATTGTCGCCATCACTCAACAGCCCTTCGGTGAATTTTTGCTGGCGCTGTTGATTATCGGTTTAGTGGGTTATGTGATTTGGCGTTTTATCCAGTCGGTAAAGGATACCGATGATCACGGTACTTCCATGAAAGGTATGACCGTACGAATTGCCTTGTTTATCAGCGCAATTACCCACGCCGCTCTCGCTTTGTGGGCGCTCAAACTGCTATTGATGGATGAAAACAGCTCGCACAGCCGCCCGGAATTTTTGTCATCCACCCTGGGCAAATGGCTGTTTATTCTCGCCGGCGTGGCGATGATCGGCGCGGGCATCGCGCATTTGTATAAGGGGTGGACTGCGAAATTTCAGAAATATATGGATATTCCGGCACAACAACGCCAATGGGCAAAACCAGTTTGTCAGATCGGTTTGATGGCCCGCGGTGTGGTCTGGTGTATTGTCGGCTGGTTTTTTATTTATTCCGCGATGATCGCCGGCAGTACCGAAGTAAAAGGCGTGGCGGATGCGCTGAATTTTCTGCGCGAACAGAATTACGGCAGCTGGCTCTTCAGTCTCACCGCCACCGGGCTGTTTTGCTTCGGCATTTACAGTGTTTTGGAAGCGTTTTACCGGCGCATTGAAGTGCGGATATAAGTCGTTACCTTATTTATTCAAAAATCGCCCGGGTTCCACAGATGCCCGGGCATTTGCCTAAATTCAGAAGCAAGTCAACCAAGCCGCGCACAGGGAGTGCTAACCTGCGTCACTTCTCTTTCAACAATAACGTCTTACAACCATTTCCTTACAACAATAAAATGCGGGGGCGTCTGTGCGCATAGTGAACTTCGTCAAATATTTACTGTTAAGCAGTGGGCTTATTCTGCTGACTGCCTGCGGTGGTTCAAATTCTTCCGGCAACGCGTCGTCGTCCTCAAGTTCATCCAGCTCTTCATCTTCGAGTTCATCCTCGTCGTCCTCGGGTTCGTCTTCATCTTCTTCGTCGTCATCGTCTTCCGGCAATCTGTCCATCGATGCAGGCCGAGATCAGATAACCAACAACAGCGCCTGGGTCGTCTTGAGCGGAAATCTCGCCAGCGGTTCGGCCACCGCCAGCAACATCACTTGGCGCCAAGTGTCAGGGGCAGAGGTCTCGCTGGTTCTGAATGCTGCCGATCCGTGGCGCAGCGGCTTTGTCGCGCCCGACCTGCGTCAGCCCGGCACCTTGCAGTTTGAACTGGCCGCCACCGTCGGTGGCAATCGCTTGAGCGATACAGTCGCGGTGGACGTACAACCCTGCGGCGCCTCCGGCGATACCGTATTCAGCGACTGTATAGCCCCCGGCTTCGGCCCCTGGTTGTCATACGAATCCAGCGATAGCACCGGCCAGTTTTTCCACTACGATGGCGAAGGCGATTACCACGTGCAATGGCGCGCGGTGGACAGCGGTGATAACAATCGCGGCAAGGTGATGGAAATCCGCTGGAACGCCAACGATCCCAATCATCAGCAAAACGGCCGCGGCTGGTTTGGCCTTGCCCTGCCGGGCAGCGCCGGCACCACGGGTGCGGATTTAAGTGCGTATATCGACGGCGCCATCAGCTTTGATATGCGTGTGACCTATCACGAGCAACCCAGCAGCGCAGCGCCGTTTATTTTCAAAATGGAGTGTGTGCATCCATGCGTAAGCGCGGAAATGCCGATTCGCAATGGCCACACCTCTTTCGACTGGCAGACGCACACTTATACCGTGCGCGAGCTGGTCGCATCCGGACTAAATCTGAACAAGGTGAATCACGTTTTTGTGATTCAACCGGACTGGTTTAATCAGGAGCAGAATGTCACGGTTCAAATCGACAATATTCGCCTGACCAAAACCTATACGGCGCCACCACCGGTGGACGGCTGTCCGGCACGCGGCAATGTCACCTACACCCTCAGCCGCGAAGCCAATCCAACGGCGGATCAGCAGGAGGCTTATGGCTTGATCACCGCAGCGATGGATACCGCCGTGAAAAATTACAACTGCTATACCAATCTGAGCCGCCATCTGCAGGTCACCTACAATCCCAGCGTGCAAACGGCGGACGGCAATACCAACGGTGCTATTCGCTTTGGCTCCCGCGCATCCATGCACCACGTCACCGCCATGCATGAAATTGCACATACCTTCGGTGTCGGTTTCGCGAAATTCAAAAGCCTGCTGCAAAACGGCGTTTATACCGGCCCGATTGCCACGGCAAAAGCGCGGGAAATATCTCGTGACCCGAACCTGCAAATCAAATCCGACGGCACTCACTTCTGGCCTTACGGCCTGAATTATGTGAGTGAAGGTAAGACGCAACAGGATTTAATTGATCACTGTGTGGTAGTTCAAGCGATTGTGCAGGATTTGGCGAATTAAGAAATAAACTCCCTCGCTCGGGCGAGGGAGTTCTTTAATTCGGCAACGGCAGATCAGGAAGATTGTCGGCGAGCTCTGAGAAGGTTTTTGCGACTTCCATCGCTTTCACCACCAGCTCCATGGGCTCAGCCCAAATCTGTGGAAACAGCCCCTCCCCTTCCACCACGTGATGAAACGCGAGTTTTTCCTCTGGTGGACAAAATTCCGCGGCGACACCCGGTTTATTGCCCCGTGCGTCAATGCGATACCAGCCGTAATCCGGCAGCAATACCGCATTTAATCCATGTACACAAAACGGAGGTCGCTCGTCGGTAATGGTCAGGCGCTGATAACACAAGCCAGCGGGAATAGCATTGGCCCGCAGCAGCGCCGCGAGCAGATGACTTTTGGCATAACAAAAACCCGTGCCGTGCATCAGCACCTCGGAGGCGCGGCAGGTAACGGGATTTAATTGATAATCCCAGCTGTGTTTAATCTGGTCGCGCACAAATTCAAAACAAGCTTTGGCCTTGTCTTCGACCCGCGTTAGCCCCGCAGTTAAATCTGCCGCCTTTGCGCGCACCAGGGGATGTTGCCAATCGATATAAAACGACGGCGCTAAAAAGGACTGCATCTAAACACCAACGAGCACGCAGGCGGACTCACCACCAAGTACAGGTTAACAAGTCACTGCTTTATGAAGGATGATCCCGCGACGTGAGTGACGCGGGGGCAGGCAAGCTAACGGGTAGGTGTCGGCTCGTCAAGAATAAGTTTTCAGAAAATCCCCAGGCCACTAGCAGTGGAGCTCGGCACCACCCGGCGGGAATCCCAGTGTTCTACGATCAACCCATTTTCCAGGCGGAAAAGAGCATAAAAGCCATAGGCCCGGCCGTTGAGCGTGCCTTCCGCCAGCGCAAATACAAAATTGCCGTCGGCGATCATGTGATGGAGCTTGCTATAGCGAATCTGGCTTGCCGTTAAATAGTCGAAAAATGCGCTGGCGCCGCTGCGCGTCGGCGCGCGCCGCACCACCAGGCTGTTGGCAAAATAAGTCGCGGCGGCGGTGGCGTCATTGGGAATCAAGGCATCGGCGTATAGTGATTTCACGTGCTCACGATTGGCATTGGTGGCGGCGCGATCGGTAATGTCCGTCGGCCCGGCGGCGTCCGATGCTTGGTTAGTGTCGGAATCCCAATGCTCCATCAATTTGCCGTCGCGCAGGCGGAACATATCGAAAATCACACCCGTGCTGCTGTAGCGTCCCATCACCACCGCGAGATCACATTCGACCAAAGTGCGCAGACGGCTGTACTGAAATGAAGGCTGGGTGACAAACGGCCCCATGAAGCTGCGGAACGCCGCCACACCGCTCTGCGCAACCGGGTTGTGTTGCAAATAGGGATCGGCCCAGTACTGATCGATGGCTGCGACATTTTTCTGCACAAACAAACCATCGAGAGCATTAATTGTGGCTTCGCGATTGAGCTCGGTCAGAGATTCCTCGCACAGCGCGGCGGCCTGTCCGCTGCTGGAAGAACTGCTACTAGACGAACTGCTGGAACTGGAGCTGCTACTCGATGAGCTACTGGAATTACTGGAACTGCTGCTCGACGAACTGCTGGAGCTACTGGAGTTTGTAGATTGGCCACCGCCACAGGCAGTCAGACACAAAGTCGTTACAGCGAGAAATAACAGATAGCGGTTCATGACAGGCTCCTGTGCGCAGCATCGAGAGCGCAGAGGATGCCACAGGAATTCCGCCGATTATCGTAGCGGGATCACAATGCGGTGGAGGAATAACAAAAAAGCAATTAATGCATTTGGACAATATGATTTATCTGGTGTGATCAATATTATTTGTGCGTGCGAATTTTTAGGCTCAAATAAAAAAACCCGGGATCACCGAAACGGCTTACCCGGGGGTGGCATAAAAAACGGTTTAATTTATTCCGCAGAGGCGATGGCGCTCAGGGCGCGCAGCCAATCGTCCGCCTGTTTGCGGGATTCATCAAAGGTGATGGCTTTTTTCAGCGCTGCGATGGCAGCCTGATTATCCTTGAGTCCGTAATGCGCCACAGCGAGCCGCATCCACACTTCACCCGGTTTATTGAGGCCGCCTTTATCCAGCGCTTTGACCAACATGTCGCGGGATTCCTGCCAACGCTCGTTGTCGCCATACATGGCGCCGAGCTTGTAGTAGTAATCGCCTTTTTCCGACATGGACGCGAGTTGCTTCAAGGTGGCTTCCGCTTTGTTGACTTCGCGCGCATTGATCCAGGCATCTGATAACGAGCTGAGATTGCTTTCATCCATCGGGATCGTATTGTTTTTCATCGCCTGTTCCAGCAGGGATCCCGCTTTATAAGGCGACTCCAACATCATGTACATGCTGTAGAGATTTTTGACTTCCGCCGGTTTTTGCAGAAAGCCTTGGGTCTCCGCCAGCGCGAGCACCGCGAGGGATTCGGTTTCGCTTTTCATTTCGTACATCACGCTGGACAACTGCCGCCAGTATTCCGCTTTGCCCGGCACTTTTGCGATCAATTGCACTAGTGCATCGGCGCAGCCTTTGTAATCTTTTAATTCATAACTGATCGCGAGTTTCATTTGCAGCCACTGCTCTTTCACTTCCTTGGCTTTGGAAATCGCGAGATCGATTTGCGGCAGCGCTTCCTGATAACGCTTGCTCTCCGTCAGCGCATTGGCGAGGAAAATATGCGCCTCCGCAGGCACGGGGGCACAGGAGGTTTCTATATAAGTGTTGAGGGTTTTAACGCCCTCTTCAAACTGCCCGTTGACGATGTACAACTGGCCCAGGTTGTAACGCAATTGCTCGCGGTTCGCCCTAGGCAATACATCTTTGGTAAGCGCTTTGGCGAAAGCCGCCGCCGCGTTTTTGTAATCCTCCTGAGAGCTGTAGGCTAAGCCCAGGTTGTAATTCACCAGAGCTTTTTCGTAATCGGTGCCTTTGTCGGCGACCTTAGCGAGTTTTTCCACAGCCTCAGCGTATTTTTCTTTGCCGAGAAGTTCCGTTGCCGTTTGCACGGTGGCGTAGGTGTCCTCGCTTAATTCGCCGCCCTGCTGTTGTTCCTCCTTGGCGCAGTCCACCGCCGCCAGCACGGCGCCGGGGACAAGCCCCAGGCCGGCCAGCAACACCAGATGCGAGATTTTTTTTCTGAGTGCGATCATAAAAACTACCCCGCTTTATTCAGATCGAAATTCCACTTGCGACGCCCGCGCTGTTCCACCGGCTTGCCGTCCACCATTTTGGGTTTGAAGCGGCAGCGTTGTGCGGCCATGACCGCAGCGGCTTCGAAGACTCCGCGCGGTTGTGCGTCCACCGCTTTCGCGCTGCGCACTGAGCCATCCGGCCCGACCACAAATTCGATCTGCACCCAACCTGACAAACCTGCGCGTCGCGCATCACTGGGATAGGAAACCGGCGGACATTGCAGCGGAATAATGTCGCCATCAAACATCGCTTTGGTTCCTACCAGGGCTGCCCCGCCCACATTCGCGGACAAATCCAGGTCCGGTATTTCCATGCCCGTAAGACTCTCCGTAGGTACAGCCACTGCGGCGACTTTCATTTTGGCCGGCGGTGGCGGTGGCGGGGCCGGCGGTGGTGGTTTGCTCCGCGACAAAGTTTCGACTTCGGTATCGCGTTTCAGCCGCACGAAGTCGATGGTCGGCAGCGCCTCTTTCGCTTCCAGCGCGGCGTGGCTGCCTTCGATGACTTTGTGCATAAAACCGAAGATCGCCAGCGAGAATGCCAGGGCGGCAAGCGCCGCTGGAATGGTGACGCTCTGAGCCAATAGTTTGTTGACTGTTGAAGTGTTTGCGGTCGCCATAGTTCAACCTCCCGCGCCCGGCAGAGTGGCAATGGAGACATCGCCGATACCGCCGCCCTTGACCGCATCCATCACCTGGGTGAGGACCTGAGTCTGGGATTCTTTATCGGCGACGATCACCACCGTGTCCTCCGGCCGCTCCACGTGCATGCGCTCGATCAGCGGGCGCACTTCGCGGATATCGACCCGGCGTTTATCCATCCAGATGTCGCCGTTGGGGCGGATGGCGATCAGGATATTGCCGGACTCCTGACTGTCGGCAGTCATGGCCCGCTCCTTGTTCACCGTAATGCCCGCCTCTTTGACGAAGGAGGTGGTGATGATGAAAAAGATCAGCAGGTTGAGCACGAAGTCGAGCATGGGTGCCAAGTCGATACCTGTCTCATCGCTGTCGTGTTCTGAGTGACGTCTGAGAATCATGTGGCTAACCTCGCTCGGACGCAGCTATGGAAACCGCCTGGATACCGCCCTGGCGCACCTGGTCGATGACCTGCACCAGCAAGCCGGTGTGCGAACCTTTTTCCGCCACCACCACTACCGAATCATCCGGGCGCTGGGCGTGCAGACGTTCGATATTGGCGCGCACGGAGCGCAGATCCACCTGGCGTTTGTCGACGCTGATATTGCCGACGGCATCCAGCACTATGACGATGCTGCCCGCCTCTTTTTTCTCCGTCGCCGCGGAAGAGTTGGGCCGGCTGACGGTCAGCCCCACCTCTTTGGCGAATACTGCGGTGATGATGAAAAAGATCAGCAGATTGAGCACGAAGTCGAGCATGGGTGCCAAATCGATTCCTGTTTCATCCATGTTTTCCGCTAATTGCCTTCGTAATCGCATGGTCGTGACTCCACTGTGTTTCACCGGCGCTTACGCGACGGTGAAAATCAAATATTTAGAACCGAAATTGATCCGCCAGACGCTCGGCTTCCATAAACGCCTTGCGCTTGAAGTAATACACCGGGTAGAGGCCAGAGATACTGACCGCCAGACCCGTGAGGGTGCAGACCATGGCTTCGGAAACCCCGGTGGCCATGGAGCGTGCGTCCGCAGAGCCGAGGGCCGCCATGGAGTCGAACACGCTGAGCATCCCCAGTACCGTACCCACCAGTCCCAACAGCGGACTCATAGGCACCAGTACGCGCAGTACCGGCATCTTGGCTTGCATGCCTGACTTGAGGCGGGAAATCATCGCCATGCGGATCTGGCGCGAAGCCCAGGTCAGCTTGTTCGGACGTTTTTCCCACTCTGCCAGCATTGCCTTCGCCTCTTTCGGGAGGACCTTGTTGAAGTACCAGATGCGCTCCAACACGATGGTCCACATCAATACACAGGACAGGAAAATCCACACCACCACCGGGCCTCCGAGGTGGCGCATGGCCACCAGGGAGTCAATGGGAGCGCTCAATATTTCAAGCATGGGATTTTGCCTCCATGGCTTCCAGGCGCTCTGCCAGCAGGCCGGCGCTCTGTTCGTCAAGGATTTGCACTACCGATTTGGAGATGGACACCAGCCAGGCATTCAGGAAGAGCAGCGGGATGGCGATACTCAAGCCGAGCACCGTTGCAATCATCGCCTGGGAAATACCGGCGGCCATGAGTTTGGGATCGCTGGAGCCGGATTCGGTAATGCTCTGGAAGGTCAAAATCATCCCGATAACCGTACCGATCAGACCGAGCAGAGGACCAGCCGCCACCGCCAGTTTGAGGAAGGACTGGAAGCGTTCGAGGGGCGGCACTTCTTTGAGTACAGCTTCGGAGATGCGCAGTTCGACCACCTCGGCGCTCTGCTCCAGTTTTTCCGTGTCTTCGCCGCGGAAGGTGCGGAGCACGCGGCCGAGCGGATTGTTCGGCTTGGGGTCGTCGAGGAAGTTGAGCTGGTCTTTCACGCTGAAGCGCACTCGGGTGAGATAGAAGAGCTGATAGAGACCGAGCAGCGCGCCGATGATACCCACCGCGATGATCACGACACCCACGGCTTCACCCTGCTCCAAGCGCTCCATAAAAGTGGGCCGCTGAGCGTAGATCGCCAACATGCTGCCGCGAGTCGGGTCGATCATGCCGGCCGTGTAGCCGTCTTTCGATGATGCCAGTTCACGTGCGGGCTTCTGGAATTTCTCACCAGGCTGACGCGCCATGATGGCGTACTGCTCCAGGCTCGGCAGGTAATTCAAATAGCGGTCGCCGGTGGTGGCACTGAAGGGGCCAATACGCGTGACGGTGGCGCTCACCGGCTGTCCTTCCGGCGAAACGACTGTGGATCGGTAGCTCACCACTTTGCCGGTTTCGGTCATTTCGCGCTGCAATTCAAACCAGAAACGCTCCAGGTCTGCGATCGACGGCAGCGCTTTGGATTGTGCTAGTGAGCTGGTGAATTTCGCCCGTTCTGGGAATTGCGCGCTGATGATGGAGCTGTTCATGACGGAGGAAAAATCCGTCGCGACTTGGCGCACCACCCCGAACATTTCACCGAGGTTGCCGGCGCGCGCGTCCAACTGCTCCTGCAAATTGACCAGGGCTTTTTCATTGTTGTCGAACGCCGAGGTCAATTGTTCGCTGAGGCGTTTTTGTTCCTCCAACTCGGCGCGAGCCGCGGCCATCAATTCAGTTTGTTTATTGCGCTCTGCCAGAAAACGCGCTTCGCGCTCGGAATTGAGTTTGGCTTCCGTCTCGCGAATATTGCGCGTCTGCTCAAGCAATTCGTCGAGACTCGCCGGTGCCGCGTGTACTGTCGCGGAGCCCATCAGCGCCGTTACCAAGACGGCGGCCAGGCATTTGGAAAATACGGAATTTTTCATTGCTTACACCTCTCTCGGAGCGGGGAGAGCCACTTCGATAAAATCCGGAGCAGCTTGCTTTTTCGCGACTTTTAATGCTTTGTTCAAAGGTTCGCGGTAACTGTTGTCCACGACCCAGTCTTTTTTACTGGCATCCCAGTAACCGGTCTCTTTACCGTCGAGCGTGCGATACATCAGCGACACGCGACCGGTGCGGAGAAATTCCACGGTTTTATCGCCCACCTTGCCCTGATAAACTTCCAGGGTGCGGCCGTATTCCACTTCGATCTGATAGGCCTCCACCAAGCGGCGATATTTTTCCGATGTGGAAACATCGGCACGCGCCATCATGGCTTTCAACTGGGATACGCGACCGGTCCGTTCATCAGTGAGAAACGGTGTATCGAGCGCGATAAAACTTTCCAGGGTTTCCAGCATGCGGTTCATCAGCGGCAGAACTTCCCGCGAGGTGGTTTCAATCTCGCTGATCTGCTGCGTCATATCCGCAATTTGCGCCTCCTGGGATTTCACCTGCTCGGCGATCTGCGCGTTATATTCTTTGAGGCTTTGCGCCTCGGTAATCATCTGGCGATAACTGGCGACGGCCTTACTCGCTTCGTCATCCAGTTGCTCAATTTTTTTCTGTGAAGCTACGGCAGCAGCCTCGGTTTTGGTCTGCTCGCTGATCGCGGCAACTACCGTGTCAGTCGCAGCGGCGAACGCCGACTGAGCCACAATAAATGCCGAGCCCGCACACGCAGCGATCAGCGCGGAGCGAATGGTGTATTTGGGTTTGGGATTCATAACTCTATTTCCTCAGTTCAGCGACAACATTTATTTTCACGTCCGCAACTCACAAAAAGTCTCAAATGCAAAATGTTCTCCAGATACCAGACAAGCTGTTGCCAACTCGAAAATCGCGCAGGCAAAATCAATTGCGGGAATCAATTTCTCGCAGTGGTATTAGCGACGGATTCACTTTATCGGCATGCGCAGAGAATGAACTTTATCTGTGCATGTCACGAAAAATCTGCACCACAACTAAACCACCAGGATCCATTTCGATTTTCTGAAAATTCATAGCGCGTTACCGCCGCCGAATTTTCGTATATCGGAATAACCCTCTCAGTGCTCTAGACGTGTGCGTTTTTGCCCCCCCTACACCACCGCTCTCGGTGAGGCGGGATGGAAAATCCCATGCATAAACGAGCAATGCAAAAAACAGCGCAGGACGCGATGAAAAAAATAAATAAGATGATCGTTGAAAAAGCTATGAGGGAAATTTGTGATGCGCGTGGAATTATTCCAGCTGCGAATAATTGCCCAAAACGGATGGAGGAATAATCGGCAATTTAGTTAAGACGCGGAGGCAGGCTACTCCCCTACCTTCCAATAAGTTTGATGATCAAATCAGACCGGATTGGCTCAACTGCCACCAGACCCACAAGGCGCCAACGGTACTCACCACCAGAATGATCGCAGGTACATACACGATCGGCCGGCGCACCTGTCGCACTACAAACCAACCAATAAGTAGCAAGTTGACCGCTAAAAGGGTCCACAGCAGTGCATGGGAGAGGATTTCGGATACCGCCATGGCAAAGGCCGCAGTGGCCCCGCCAAAAGCACAGGCAAAGCCGATGCGCTTATCGTGAAAAAACGCCTGCATCACCAACACCAGCCAGGACGCACTCAGACCGCAGACGACCAGTGCCAGTACCCAGCTCATGATTTGAAATTCGGTATCGGTCAAAGTACGCCCTCACTCAACGAGGAAAGCGGCCATGATACTCCGACCGGAATTAAGGCAGGGCAGCTAGAACGCCATTACTGCATGGACTGGATGTCGAACCAATAATCCTTGCGGTCCAGGGGCGTTTGGCGCGGCAGCGTCGGATTGTTGAGATGGAAAACCGCACTGCGGTCTTGCAGTTTGGCGCTGGCCAGTGCGCTCTTGATCATGTCATGACCGTAGAAATAGCGATCAAAATTGCCGTTGGCGAGGGCTCTTTCAAAACCTTCGTGCAATTCGCTGGCGAGTTGCGGATTGTCCGGCGCCACAAATAAATAGAACGGCAGGGTGTAGATCAGCAGTACATTGGTATCTACCGTCAGCCCCCACTGGGGACGCGAACGCAGCTCCACCCAGGGCTCCAGCACGCCGCGAGGAAAGCCATCGAAACGCCCGCCCTCCACCATGGGAAATAGATTTTCATATTTGCTCGTCACCACCACCTTTAAGCCGTTGCTGCGCAAGGTGTCCACGTCTGGCCAGCCATAGCCCTGGCCAAAACTGAGGGCCTTCAAATCCTCAAGAGTGCGCACGGCGGAAAACTTGTGTTGATTGGCGGGATTGATGATGCAAATGCGGTAGCCGAGCAGGCCTTTCAACAGCGGAAAGCGGATGGGCAGCAGCTTGTCTTCAGCCTCCTGATTTGACGCCAGCCACATGACATCGAGCTTTTTGGCTTGCAACTGCTCGGTCACCCGGGTCTGCGTCATCTGGTCAAGGGTCACATCCAGTTCGTATCGAGTATCCATCTCCGCCAGTGCCACCCGCAGCGCACCTACAGCGTACTCATCGAGGGGATGGGAACCCTGCACCACGCGCAGCTTCTCCGCTGATGCGGCCGCACTAAAAAAACCCACGGCCGCCAAAACGCAACCCGTCAAAAATTGCTTATATCTTTTATGTTGCATACAGATCGCTAGAAGAGGCCAATTCGTGGCGTTTTTATNATGCAAATGTCGCTTCTACTGACTATAGCAGCGACCGCCGCNGTCAATTGCTCATTATTCACTCGACGNTCCGCAGTTTTTATCCCNAANAGGCCATCAATCAATTTAACTGATTGAAATCGTCAAAATGATNAATTTTTAAATGATAATAATTCTCACTACACTGAGTNACATAAAAGTTGAATTCCAAAAGCCCTGGAGGCTGACCATGACCAAGACAATGACTTACGCCGCCCTTCACTTCACCATCGCGTTCAGCGTTGCGTGGTTGCTCACTGGCGATATCCTGGTTGGAGGTTTGGTAGCTCTGGTGGAACCGACGATCAACAGTGTGGCCTACTTCTTTCACGAAAAGATTTGGACTGCTTACCAGCAACGTAAAGCTGCAGGCAGCGACGGCGAAAACCACTCAACCGTATTGGAGGTTTAAATGTCTGCTCGAGAGATAGTGATGATCCGCCACGCCCAAAGCACCTGGAACGCTGAGGGCAAATTTACCGGTTGGGCCGATCCGCCGCTGACCGACCTCGGCAAAGCCGAAGCGGAAAAAGCCGGTCAGCTGTTGAAGCAACATGGTTACGCCTTCGACCGGGCCTACACCTCGCGCCTGCAGCGCGCCGCGGCAACCGCCGAGATCGTGCTTAATGTAATGGGAACACCAGAGGTGCCAGTGGAAGCGGATTGGCGTTTGAACGAGCGCCATTACGGTGATTTACAGGGCCGCTCCAAACAGGAGCTGCGCGATCGCGCTGGTGACGCCCAGGTACACCGCTGGCGCCGCGGCTATAAAGACACCGCCCCTGCTCTGCCGGATGATGATCCGCGCCATCCGAAATTTGATGAGCGCTATGCCGATCTGCCGCAGGAATCTCTGCCTGCGGTAGAAAGTCTGGAGGATACCCGCATCCGCGCGGTCGCATTCTGGGAAGAGAAAATCGTTCCCGCTATCGCCGCTGGTGAGCGCATTCTGATTTCCGCGCATGGCAATACTCTGCGCGCGTTAATCATGGCGCTGGCCAATATGACCGAGGAGGAAGTCGAGCAATTTGAAATCCCCACCGGCACCCCTATCGTCTACCGCCTTGGTGATAATGGCGCACCGCTGGATTGGCAATATCTGAAAACCTAAGTGCTACCGCAGAAAGACTGGGTGCTACCGCAGAAAGACTGAGTACCGCGCAAATATTAACCAGCTAGCTATTTGTTCCTCACCAACAGCCCGTTGGTGAGGATGTTTATTTTCAACACAACCTGCCTACAAGATAAACGGCGCGCTCATAATGTGAGCGCCGTAACTTTCCGTTTTGGGATTTTTTCTCAATCTTGACGTCCGCGTTGGCGCTTATCACGCAATCTGCGAAACCGTCGCCCATACTAAATAACCCACCTCACTACCATACACACCCAATTTTTTACTGCGGAGTTGTAGTCACTATGGCACTTCCAGAGCCCGGCCAGAGGCTGCTAAATGATATTAATCAGAGATTTATTGATGAAGTCGGCCCAATTGGAGAGGTGTTGATCGAGGATACGCTTAAACTTTGGCAGACCAATCAATGGCGCGGCCCCACCGCTTTTCGCCGCTACTTGAAATGCCTGGCAGACAACGTGGACAACCTGGTATTACGACAGCGTTTTGTCCACGATGTGGAGCGCCTGTTACTGACCGCTCAGCGCAATAAAATCGCCTCCTAGCGCTTTACCTTCGCCGGCTCTGCCGGCCATGCCATATTCAATTTTAATAATAAGAGTCCGAGGTCCACATGTTAAAACGCCGTATGCCCATCACGGCCCAGCTTTTTTTATTGCTTTTGGTGGTATTGATCGCCAATGCCGCCGCTTATTTTGTGATTCTGCAAAACATGTATTACCAGGAGCTGGAATCCCAGGCGAAAACCGTGGTGGCAAACGTGGAGGCATTCGGCGCGTGGGTTTCGCGCTCGGGGCGGGTTTGGACCCGTGCGGAAGACCAGGATTTTCTGAGTCGAATCGAAGTACAGGAAGTCGGCCAGCCGGAAAATGTATTTCACTTTCACTCCAAAAATCCGGCACTGGCGACCCGGGAATTTTCCGAAGTCGTGGCGCAATCACAATCGCCAGCGAAATTCCGCATGACTTCTCACAATGTTATGAATCCCAACAACAAACCGGACGCATTTGAACTCCGAGCGCTAGAAGCCATTCAGAAAGGCAATCTGGCCCAATATTCGGAACACGGCAAAGATATCTATCGTTTTGCGTCCCCAGTCGTGCATGTCGCGTCCTGTATCAGCTGCCACGGCGACCCTGCCAATGCGCCGCAGGATGTGCTCGATGTCTATGGCTCGCAAAATGGATTTGGCTTCAAGGAGGGTGATTTGGCCGGTGTGATCAGCGTGACCCTGCCCAAACGGACAATCGTGCAAAGTACCCTTGCCATGTTCAGCTTCGCCGAAGCTGCGATTATTTTTATTTCGATTCTGCCGATTCTATGGTTTGTCCGGAAAGCGGTAATTTTGCCGGTGCGAAAAATTACTTTTGTTGCAGAATCTATTTCCAAAGGCAAAGAAGCGGAAATCGACGCAGCGCAATTATCGCCAGAGAGCGCCAACGAAATTGATCAGCTCACTCTCGCAGTGTCGCGAATGCGCTCCAGCTTCTCCATCGCCATGAAGAAAATGAAAGAAGCGCGGGAAGCGGCAAAAAATGCCGAGCAATATGCGCAGGAGCTGGAAAAACAATTGCCGAAGCAATAACAGCCAACTCCGGCACTTAACAAGTGCCGGATTATCACGCGGCGGGTTAATTTTCTTCCGAATTTGTTTTACCCAATGCCGGCGGCAGATTAAGTCCCCACTTGATCGCAATCAGACGCAGGACAATCGCCACCAACACCCCAATCCAAAAAGCGACCATATTTGGAAGCGGTGTCATCCGCAGCCCTAGATAAACCACGATTCCAGCGATAGCGGCCGTTGCGTAAATTTCCTTTTGCAAAATCAATGGCACGCGCGCGGTCACAACGTCACGCAATACGCCGCCCATTACTCCGGTCATGGTCCCCATCATTATGACGATGGGCATCGAATGACCACCGTCCAGCGCCAACTTCGCTCCGGACAAAGCAAAAAATGCCAGACCAATGGCATCGGCCACCAAAAACAATGCACCAGGCGGTGGGCGGACAGAGAGATAAGCAACAGTCGCCAACACGGCAAAAAGGATTGTCAGCAAATACCAATAATCCGCGATCCAAAATATGGGGTGGCGCACCAACAGCAGATCCCGCAACGTTCCGCCACCAATGGCGGTAAAAGTGGCCACCATAATTACGCCAAAAATATCCAGTTTTTTATCCCTGGTGGCGAGCACACCACTGGCAGCAAACACCGCTACGCCGGCGAGATCCAGATAGTAAAGCAACATGCGCCGATCCTCTTATGATCAAGTCAAACGCCATTCATACATTGTAGCGCCGCCTGTCGAGGAGATATGGCGAAAGAAAAGTAAGTGCAAGAATCCAATCCCCAGGTACTGGATTGTGTTTGAAGGAAAGGAGATTAGTCGGTCAATTTGCGAATTTTGAACACAAAAAAGGGCAAGCCCCGCAAGGCTTGCCCCTGGAAAATTCAGTTGTTTGCTATCTTAGATAGCTACGATGTTCTCTGCTTGAGGGCCTTTTTTGCCCTGAGTGACAACGAATTGTACCTTCTGGCCTTCAACCAGAGTTTTGAAACCGTCACCAACGATCGCGCTGAAGTGGGCGAAAACATCGGGGCCTGATTGCTGTTGAATAAAGCCAAAACCCTTAGCTTCGTTAAACCACTTTACCGTACCTGTAGTCGTGTTCGACATAATATTACCTTTTACATTTAAATTTACTATTGCCTCGAAAGGCCGGACTGCCTGGAAAAGACTGAGATTTAAAAGCTGCAGAACAAACGTTACAGAGTACGTCGAAATGTCGGCATAAATACACTCTATTTCTAGCTGCACCGCACTCTATAGAGATCACACGGGAATGTCCAGGACTATTTGCGACGCGCTGCACATGCGACCACCTCAACAAACCGAGGCGCAGCGCACGAATATTTGCTCTCAATGGTCGCTATAAACGCCGCTCAAAATGCTACGCCAACTACAAAGTCTATGCTTCCAATTTGTACCTCGAATAGCACAGGTAAATTAGTAGATACTTGAAACACGTCCCTTGAATAAGCAACTGCGATAACTTATTAGCTGTGCTGGCGGCATTTCGGTAGCACATTATAAATGCTTTGCAAGGTGGAATTTTCCATTCCAACATCCAGTAGAAAAAGCCCCTAACATGCACAGGTTGCCTTGATAAAGCGTGATTTGCTGCATAAGCTTGATTAAACTTGCGTCGGCTCAGGATCCCAAGTCTCCCTCTACCAAGGACGGATTCAGCCGACCTTAAATAATGAAACAAAAAAGCTGCCTTCACAGCTTTTTAAGTTGCTAATAATCTCATCTCTGATTTTGCAAAAGGAATCACCATGGCAATTGCTCATTCCAGGCCAATTTTTCGCTGGGCTGTCTCATCGTTTATTTTCGCGAGCTATGTTGTTCTAGCTGGCTGTTCCAGTTCGGACAACGACCGCACACAAGCGCCGCAAAGGGTCGGTGTGGCCTCTTCTTCATCTGGAAGTGTGCCATCCACCAGCAGTTCATCTTCATCATCTTCCTCTTCGGCATCATCCAGCGGTGTTGCCAGCAATCCCGGCAATTTGCGCGACGCCGATGGCAATCCGGTGTTTGTCGATGTACAGGTTGTTAATCCAACACTTGAACCACAAGGTGCCACCGCTATCCACCTGAATTTTGTCAATGACGAAGAAGAAACCGTGCCCGTAGTCGGCACCTGGAAAGCCACATCTCCTTGTCTGGATGATGGTTTGGCGGAAATCTCTGCGCCGACCGCGACAGCCAATCGCGTCAGTTTCAACTACACCACGCGAGGCTGTGTTGGCGAGGACGTTGTTACCTTTACCACCCCAGAATTTACGTCGGTTTCCTATTCCGCCACGGTTACTATCAACGACGAAGTGTCATATATATCCTGGGTAAGCAACGAGCCCAGCAACATCGCCATCAGTGGCAGTGGAGGCGTGGAAAAGGCAACGGTGACTTTCCGCCTCAATGGCTCTTATGGAGAAGCGGTTGCAGGGCAAACGGTAAATTTCCGCCTTGAAGGTTTGGCGGGAGATAACGTCCGTTTGGTGGACACCACCGCAATCTCCAACAGCGAAGGACTGGTGAGTGCGACTGTTATCTCCGGCTCTATGCCAAATGTGGTGACTGTAGTGGCCCGTCACGAGGCGAGTGGTAATGAAGCGCCTTCAGGTGGCTTAGTGGTTGCGACAGGTCTGCCTTCGGCCGATCATTTCAATATTGCGTTGGATAAGAGATCCATCAATGCCTGGAACAGAATCAATGAACCCGTTACCAATGTGACCATTGCGGTAACTGATCGAGTGGGTAACCCCGTTGTGGACGGCACTGTGGTCAACTTTGTCAGCCCGGATGCCGGCTCTGTTCCTAGCCACTGCGTGACCACAAACAATACTTGTACCGTTGAATGGAAACCCGATGGACGCAATCCCGAAAATGGCCGCGCACGTATCCTTGCGACGGTAAAGGGCACTGAAAATTTTATTGACGCAAATGGCAATAATGTTTTCGACGAGGGCGACACTTTCAATCCTATACATGATCTCGGCGAGCCCTACGTGGACCTTAACAACACTGGCAGTTACGAGCCGGGCGATTATTTTGTTGATACCAATCGCAGTGGTACACGTGATGAAGGCGATAGTTTATGGAACGGATTGAATTGCCAACATCCAACCCTCTGCTCCGACACAGTACGCTTCGTTGATCTCGGTATTCAGACGGTGGTGTATATGTCCATTGGTGCCAACGCCGGCATCTGTGAAGAAGGTGATTTCGACCAAAGTAGCTTCACGGCCACAATAGGTTCCATCATCAGCCTGAACGGTTTGTATCTATCGGATGGTAACGGGGCCGCACAAAACTCTGGTAATCCATGTACAACCGGCAACGCGCTCCCAGCTGGAACCGAAATTTCGTTCAGTGTATCCGGCGGAGGAACTCTGGAAGGCAAAACATCCTGGACCGTGCCTGATAATGTGGGCTTACCCACCGGCCCTTACAGCGTCCGATTTAAAGCAGGCAACGCAGCTGGAAGCGGTCTGCTGACCCTAAAAATTGCAGTGCCTGAAGAAGAACCCAAGGAATTTTATTGGACCATGGATGTAACGCCGTAATGGTGTCTGCAAAATAAAAAAATCCCGGCAAATGCCGGGATTTTTTTATTCATTGATTTAAATCCAATGATCACTCTCCTCGCAATAATTCGATTCGCTCTGAAGTTTCAGGATTGACCATAAAGATTCCTGCATCGGATAAAGAAAGGCCGATGGGAACACTGAATGTTCCAGGGTTGATTATCACCATTTCCAACTCGTACTCGCCTTCGCCGGTGTTAACAATATTTCGCAATGCAAAAGTGACATCGTCCCACTGGCTTGAAACGTCAATTGGCGGGGCGGCGCCCGTGGCTGTGCTGGCGCCGCCGTATGATTTGACCCTCCCCGTTGTAGCATCCGTAAACTCAATCAATTCGCACAATTCCGTACCCACGTGACTTAAATCCATTTCTTCACAACGTACGCTCCATTGACCTAATACATAGGGCAACCACTGATCCGGCAAAGGAGAAAGCTGATAAAGGGGTTCCAACAGCGGTTCGAGTAGACCGCGGGAGTCAGTTGTTGACGTTAGGGAGCCGGTCAGGCCCTGTGCCGTCTGGCGCAGTGAAATTGTTCCCGCCACAAAGCGCTCAGGCACGGAAACCTCCAGCGTTGTGGTGAGCGCACCATCATCCGCAAATGCGTCCTGTTTGCTATGGATGAGAATGGCTAGGGCATTATTCTCAATACCGTAGAGCTCGGGCTGGCAGGCGCCCTCCTCCAGGCTGTAAAAACTCAAGATCAAATGCGTGTCGGTAAAGGTCGCATTTACTTGGCATGGATCATAGAAGCCGTGATCAATATTCCAATGTCCGTTGATATCCAACTCCGGCTGTATGCTTTCCTCTTTGCATGCACCCAAAGCCGCAATCAGTGTTAACACAAGCCATCGATTATTATTCATAGGTTTTCCTTCTTGAGAGAGGGTCAATGTGTTGGCGACAACAGCCTTTTGCCTGCCACCTGCAAACTAACCAAAAAGACAAGTGGGATGAATACGTAGATTTACGGAATTGCAGGCTTTTTCACCGCTTAATGTTTGACAACGGCCACATCTTGCAGCGTTGGCGCTCAAAGGAACTATTCTCTACCGCCATTGCCTATGCCAACTGCCTCAGGGATTTGCTTATTTTTATGTTGCCAACGCCAGCAAAATTGCCGCGCAAAAAATTCGATTTCACTTTTATCGCACCTGCCGTGCTGTGCAATTTGGCATTTATTCTCGGCACTATTCCGGCTTTATTTTGCTTGAATTCCCGGATTTTTGCTTATGTGTCGGTGGCCGTATTTCTATTTTCCATTGTGATCCACATCTACATCTTGATGCGTTGGACTCGGTATAAGGACTCATCACCTTTGGGATACGCCATAGTGCAACCAGCGCTGCATATGATCATGTTGGTCTACGCCCTGGCGGTTGGGGTTACCAATTTTTGTGCTCCACCACCTGCAGCTGAGCAAAACCCACCAAATTTGCGCGAATTGCCACCGCCGCCGGATTTATCCGGCGGTGCGCCCGCCAACTAAGCCAACCCAATACGCCACAGCAGGGCAGCACCAGCTAAAAACTGTGCCATAGCTCTCGTTTAGCGCCTGCGCATTCTTTTGGGAGCCTCGTTCTCACAGGTTCCTCACATTCTGTCTTTATATTCGCCGAAAAAACAAAGATCTCCCGGGGTGTTGCGTGCAACACCGCAGCGGGGCGCTCAGCAAGCTGTATTACATCTATTTTTACAATAACCTCGATCAGGTACATCTTATGGCTAATTTATTGAAACCAAGATCAGGAGTTACCCGTTTTCCTTTATCCGTTTGTCTGCTTGCGGCCGTACTGGTGGGCTGTGGCGGACAAGGTGGTACAAACCCGTCCTCGAGCAGTTCGTCGTCCAGCAGCTCATCCTCGAGCAGTTCCAGCTCCTCATCGTCCAGTTCTTCATCCAGCTCCAGTTCGTCTTCAAGTTCGAGCTCAAGCTCTAGTTCGTCGTCCAGTTCAAGTTCTTCCGGGAATTTGATCAGCACACGTCCGACCAGCGGCCAGAAAACCATTACCGTGGGCGGCAGAAGCCGGTCTTACAGCCTGCACGTACCGAACAGCTACCCCACTGATCGATACGTTCCCCTGGTGCTGCGCTTCCACGGCCTGGGCGGCAACGGCGGCCAGGAAATCAATTCCGGATACCGCAGTATTGCCGATCAGGAAGGCTTTATTCTGGTGGCACCGTCCGGTGTGGACGCAGCATGGAACGTCGGACCCTGTTGCACCAACGACCGTTCGGTCGACGACGTAGCCTTTGCCAAAGCGATTGTGGAAGATGTTAAGAAAGTGGCCAATATCGATGTGAAACGCATCTACGCCACCGGCTTCTCCATGGGTGGCGGCATGACCCACTATCTGGCCTGCCACGCTTCCGACGTGTTTGCTGCATTCGCACCTGAAGCATTCGATCTGCTGCAGGAAAACGTCAACCAGTGCAACCCCGGCCGCGCCGTCCCGCTGCTCAGCCAGCGCTCCTCCAACGACAGTCTGGTGATTTACAACGGCGGTCGCGATTGTTTGACTGGCACGTGCATTAATTTCCTCGGCGCAGTAAATACCAACAATACCTGGAAGCAGAAAAACGGCTGTACCAATCAAACCACGCAGCAGGGGCAATGTACGATTAGCACCCAGTGTACCGATGGTGTTGAAACGGGCCTGTGTACTCTCAACAACGGCCACTCCCCCGGTGATGCCAATACCGGCTGGAATTTTATGAAGCGTTTTACGTTGCCGTAAAAAGCGGGCAGCGTAAAAGCAAAAAGCCCTGAGGAAATCCTCAGGGCTTTTTTTATGCGCTTAAAAAATTTGGCGCAAATTTGCCGTTTAAAACTGCTCAGGCATATTCAACTGAGTGCGCATGACCGCGCAGCATCAGATCTGCGTCTGAACTCCAAGCAGAAGCTTCGAAAAACAACATATCAGTTGTAACAGATACCGCATTATTAACGCGGATGTGAAATCGAAGGGAACGGCGACTAAGCGGCTCGCAAGCGATTGGCGGGAGCGCGGTTCACAACCGGAACCACACGCCGGTGAAATATTTACGCGACGGGTCGTCGAGCTTTTTGCAGGCCACGCCGTCGACGAGGACCGTTCCCTGGTCATTAAAAAACATAATCCGATCGCGGCTCTCCGGAGTAAAAAACGCCTCGGGGTTGGCGATGCGTGCAGCGGGGAGTGGTATAGGTGTTGGTTTGCCAACACCATCCCAGGTGTAGAGTGTGGACGGATCATCACCCGCATAGGCGCCCGCGGCGATCAAATACTGGCCGCGCCATGAGCTCAGCGCACGAATGCCCCGGCCATCCAGATCCAGCAACAGCGGCTCGCCAAAACGTGCGGCTTCCCCGTGAATCACTTTTTCCGGATTGAGCAGCGGCACAATCAAAGCCTTTTGCTGCGGCAGAGGATTGCGAAAGCCAATCCATACCCCGCCTTCCTTGCGCGCCGTCAGCCCCTCGATGTTGAGTCCGCCTGGATCTTTCGGCGCTTTTTCCGCAGCCTCAGCTAATTGGAAAGGCGCCATACGCGGATCGGCAACCAGATCGGCGAGCAGGTTTTCGTACACATTGCCCGCCACCTCCATAGGTTTGTCTCCCTCGCCGAGAGTGGTGGCAAAAAAATTCAGGCGCTCGGCACGATATTTCCCGGAACTGTTGCGGCCGTGGGAGGTGATCCAGTAGGCCTGCCCTCTATAAATGGTCGCACCTTCGATATCGAGTTCCGGCGGTGCTTTCGGCGGCTTGCCGGGCTTTTTGCTGGGTCGCGGATGCAGTCCAAGGGCGGCGGAAAGATCGTAAATTGCCAAGGGCTCGCCGCCTTTTGTCACGTCATAAACCCGCAGGGCATTATCTTCGTCATCAGCGATGGCGAAACGGTTTGCTGACAGAGGAACTGCCCCCGATGCATCACACATACCGCGAAAAATCACCGGGTCGGATGAAATCCGCGGAGTGTGCGATTGACAGGCGGGAAGAAAACCAACAGACGTCATCAGCACCGCGACTGCTTTTAACAGGTGTCTTTTTCTGCTCATAAAAAACTCACATTCACCAATGGCGCCATTCAAAGAAGGCTATTACAACAAACAGGGAAAAAAGCTGACAATGCCGGCAGGAGAACTTTACAGAACTTTACCGCTCCTTGCCCCGCTTCGTTTTGTAAGCAAATTACCTCTCTTTGTAAGAGTTGTTCTGCTTAGGCAGTTCTACAATTTGTCGTCATTATCCCTTCCGGCCTTAGATGCCCCGTATGCACTCAAAGCCTCAGTCGCAATCTAATTTTATTTATTGATTTTTAAGGAATTTTTCAAACAACGCCAACTTTGTTCTGTGCGTCGGCCAGCATATGGCCCTGCTTTTGCAATATCCCTGACATCGGAGGAGCGCGATGGAATCAGCGCGCCAAGCTTCCCCGGAAGACTGAACCCTCCCTCCACAATAAGCCACAAGAGTTAAATTCTATGAGATTGTTTATTGCTCTTAGACTGCCGAATGACAGCCACGCCAAAGCGGGAATCGAAGCTGACCACAATGGAAAACCGCGCGGCGAACTGGTGGATTTGAACATCACTCGCTTGCACCCTGCTCTGCGCAATATCAGCGAATATTTGCGCGATAGCGGCGCCCTGCCGGAATTCCGCTCGCCGGAGCGCCCGCGCCGCGGCAGACCTTCCAGCAAACCAACGCTGGCTCAGGAAAACTGCCGTTTGTACTGGTGCGAAGTGGAGACTGATCTGACTTTGGAAGATTGGTTCGCCATGCCTGAAGTGGAAGCTGTGATTGCACGCGAAGAATTTAACAAGTTCGTGCTGTCCATCCGCTGCAAATCAGGCGCAGCCTATATCGCCGCTTGTGAAGATTACGCACGCAAACTGCCACTGCGCAGCGAACCGCGTCGTTCCAAAGCCGCTTAATTATTTCAGGGCAGAATCTTACTTGTGGAAGCTCCCCGGTTAGCGCCGGGGAGCACAGGTGGGATATCAGCGAGTCAACAATTTTTCCGATGCGTGGGTCAAGAATATATAAGCGCTGCCCATAGGGATAACGTATTCATTCTGTCCCCAGAAAAACGGCCAATCGCTTTTATTTTCTGGATAGTCCGGCGCTAACACCAGAACACCCGGAACAATGCCGCCCGGAATAAACGAAAAATCTGCACGGTTATTGCCATAGGCTTGGGTTTGCGAGCGCGCGCCTACACCGGAGACAAATGAATAATTGGAATCCGGGTGAGTGCCGAATAAATAATTCAGGCTGCGATAGACCAGTTCGGCATCGATCAAATCCGGAAACACTTTGTGCAACCAGTAGTTGCCAACGCCGAATCCCATAACAGCGCTGTTACCGGCCCAGCTGCCGCGGGTGATAGGCACGCCGTAGGGGTTTTCCTGTTCGATTTCGCGAACTTTTTCCAAGTGAGCTTGCGTCAGCGCCCGCAATTCGGAACTAAATGCCGCATCCATAAAAGGCTTGGCCAATACCAGCATGGCGACGTTTTCACCCCAGAAGCGCTCTTTCACATCGGGCAATAATTCTTTTACTGCTGCGGTGTAACGCGAATCGTGAGTGCTCAGCAACAGTTGTACTGCGGCTTTGAGTTTTTCATCTTCCAGTTTTCCGCCGGTGGTATTGCCGAAGAAAAAGGTATTGGGTTTACGGCCCGCTTCAAATTGCCAAACTTTTTTCGCGGTCGCCAAACACTCGTCCGCCAGGGCATCGTTAAAACCGCGCAGTGCACGACTAGCTGCGGCCAAAGCTGCGGCGGAGCCGTAATTCAACGCGGTGGTATTGGAAGTAAACGCCCAGCGGTCATCAAAACGGCCGCTGTAACGCCCGTCTTCCGGCATGACATCTTCCTGCGGGGTGGGATCCACGGTGGATGGGTTATACATTTTTCCGACCTTGCGCGAGGCCGCGTGCGGATCCATTTTCGCGTTGTAAATTAAATTATCCGTTTTGGTGGAGCCATCGCCCAGGTGCGGGTATTGATACAAATGCGCTTCAACGATACCGGGAATCGCGTGGCCAACTGCGCGATGCTGAGCAATCAGCGCCAGAGTTCCGTGTTCGATCTGCTGCAATAAATCATTTTTGCCATCAGGTCGATTGATTTCCGTATATTTTCTCTCCTGGCTAATCGTCGTGTTATCGCGATTGATGCCGAACTCTTCATAGGCGAGCACCAGCCCCAACACCGCCTGATATTGCGACTGGGTGCGAATATCAAAATCGCCCGCGTCATACCAACCGCCGTAATTCAAACCGGGGATATGTTCGAAAGGTTTGAATTTGGTATCCAGATTTTCATCGTGGGCAAATAAATCGAAATGCTCATAATTCGGCGGTGCTTGCAGCGCGTCGTCCATATGCGACAGACCGTGCCAAATGCGATAGGCCTCGCGTACGCGCATGTGGTCCATTTGCACCGGGAAATAATAATCCAGGGTCGGCTGCCACACGTCGGCAAAAATAGCATCGCCAATGCGGAAGGCGCTGGTCACTTGGTCACCGTATTGCAGCTGATAAAGACCGGGCTCGGTCACTTTGGAAAAATCAAACACCCAATAGTGATAGCGCAGATAATCGCCCCATTTTTCCGGCTTTTTGCTCAACACGGTTTTTGGGGCGCCGTTGGTATCGATGCGCACAAGACGCATTTCTGCAATTTTGCTATCGCGACGGTCCAGCTCAACAACTGCGCGTTTAACCTGCTTCGGGTGATAACCCACTTGCGAGTGACCGATCACCGCCGGACGCACCCAGCCGGGTTGCGCGTGTGGTTGCAGTTCCCACTCCAGCACTTTGCCGGTTTTGTCCGCAGGCAACAGGCTGCGCACCACGTACCAGCCGTTTTGCGCTTTGGTGCGCCCGTCGAACAACATCAATTCGCCATCGGTATTGCGAATGCTAATGCGATGCTCTGGATCTTCCGGCGACAACACCAACTGTTGTCCCTTCGCCAGCGGTGCGGGCTCGGTCAAACCGGCTTTGTTCACCATGCCGCCGACGCCGGACGGTGAGCGCGGAAAGAGTCCCGCTTTGCCATCGGCGAGAAAGGTTTTATCCCAATAAACCGCCGGCAAAAATTCCAGATTGAAACCGGCTTTGCCTACCAGACTTGCCGGCAGCGGCTTATCCAGATGCACACTGACCACATAATGATCGCCGCGGCTGGTAGCGCTCACGGTGTAGGCAAAATCCAATTCGGGGTAGGCGAGTTTGGTGCTGATGGTATTGCTGGCGCGGTCGACGCTGCGCTCTACCAATTGGCCCATACCATCCCATTGTTCCGGCGTGGGCAACATGCGCACGTCGCCGTTGGTTACGGTGCGTTCACCGTGATGAATAATTTCGATACCACTGGTTTTGGCGTCGAAGAACATGCCTCCTGGCGGACTGCTAAACGCCAACAAATCGACGCCCGGCGCGGAAAAATATTCCGCCTCGACGAGTTGCGGGGCGACTTGCTGCTTCGGTTGATGCGCACAGGCAGCGACAAACAAAGCGCTGCCTAAAACGGCGGCAACCAGCCGCTGCTTGGAGAAGTGTGAAAACATGGTGACCTCTATCGCTGATGCTAAGGGGAAATGGCAAAAACCTTTTTCTTATGTCGGTCTTTTTTTGCCTGCCAAAGGATTGCCCAAAATGAGCAAGAGCGCAAAGGTCTAAACCAAATAAAAAGTGATAAAAAACAAAAATCATCACACACATACAGCGTGCTGACGACTTTTTCGCAAACCATCCGTGGTTTTTTAACGTAACGGGTTAATTAGTCTTTAATTCAGGCAGAGTGGGTACAACTGCCGGCTCAGTTGCGACGGCGGGAGCGCGCGACACAGCCGCGCGGGTGCGATGGAAGAGTACATAAATTGCGGGGATAACAAACAGCGTCAGCGCACTGCCGAACACCAACCCGCCGATAACCGCGATGCCCATGGAGACGCGGCTTTCCGAGGCGCCACCCAGCTGCAGCGCGATGGGCAGAGTACCCAGCACAGTCGCGGCGGTGGTCATCATAATCGGGCGCAATCTCGCAGCGGCGGCCTCCTGCACGGCGGCAAGCCGGGTGGGCGCGCCGGCGGCAAAACGCTGATTGGCGAATTCGACGATCAAAATACCGTTTTTGGTAATCAACCCCACCAGCATGATCAACCCGATCTGGGAAAAAATATTGAGCGACTGGCTGAAATACCACAGCGATACCAGTGCGCCACACAGGGCCAGGGGCACAGTGAGCAGAATTACCAGCGGGCTCAAAAAGCTCTCAAACTGCGCCGCCAACACCAGATACACCAGAATCAACGCCAACAAAAACACCCATATCAAAGACGACGAACTGTCGACAAATTCCTTCGCCGTGCCGGTGAGCGCGGTGGTGAAACGCTCATCCAAAGTCGCGCGGGCAATTTCTTCAAATGCCTTGATGCCTTCGTCAATGGTGCGCCCCTTGGCAAGCGTGCCGGAAACCACCGCGGCGTTATTGCGGTTGTAGCGGAACAGCTCCGGCGGCGAACTGGTTTCGCTCAGGCTCACCAGATTGTTGAGCTTCACCAGCTCGCCGCTCGCCGTGCGCAGGGAAATCTTGTCCAGATCGTTGGGACGGGAGCGGAAATCGCGGGTGAGCTGCCCCACCACTTCGTACTGTTTGCCGTTCAGGATGAAATAGCCGATACGCTGACCGCCGAGGGCCGCCTGCAGCGTCTGGGCGATATCCAGGGTGCTCACCCCCAGGGTCTGCGCCTTCTCGCGGTTGATGCTCACCTGTACTTCCGGCTTGCTGAATTTCAGGTCGCTGTCGACGAAGGTGAACACCGGGCTTTTGCGCGCCTCATCCAGGAAATTCGGCAGTACCTCGCGCAGTGCCTCCACCCCCGGCCCCTGCACTACAAACTGCACGCCGGTCTGGGTGGTGCGGCGCGCGCCTATGCTAGGCTCCTGGGCGATATTGAGACGCGCCCCGGTGAATTCCCGCTGCAGCACCTGCAGCGCATCGGCGATCTCCTGCTGACTGCGCTCCCGCTCATCGCGCAAGAATATGCGCACGAAGCCATTATTCACCGCCCCTTGCACGCCCGGCCCACCGCCGGAGCCGGGAACCTGGGTCATCATCACGTCCGCCTCCGGTACCAGCTCGCGGGTGGCGCGGGCGACGTCGTCCATATAGTTCTGCATAAAGTCGTAGCTCACACCTTCCGAGGCGGTGGCGCGCACCCAGACGCGGCCGCGATCTTCCAACGGTGCCAGCTCCCGCGGCAACTGCTTGACCAGCGCAAAGATGATTCCGCTGGCGATCACCAGAATCACCAGCGCCCAGATGCGGTGGCGTAAAAAGCGGCGCAAACCGTTGCCGTAGGAGCGCTCCAGCGCCTCGAACATGGACTCAGTGGCGTGGAACAGCCAGCCGTGGCGATCCGTCTTCAGCAGGCGAGAGCACAGCATGGGCGTGAGGGTGAGAGCGACAAACGAGGAGATAAACACTGCGCCGGCGATGGTCACCCCGAACTCGCGGAACAATCGCCCAGACAGGCCGCCCATAAACAACAGCGGCAGGAACACCACCCCGAGAGTGACCGTGGTGGAGATCACCGCAAAGAAAATTTCCCGCGAACCCTTTATCGCCGCTTCCATGGGCGCCATGCCCTTCTCCACCTTGGCGTAGATGTTCTCCAGCACCACGATGGCATCGTCCACCACCAAGCCGATGGCGAGCACCATGCCCAGCAGGGTCAGGGTATTGATGGAAAAGCCCGCGGCGGCCATCACGCAAAAGGCACCCACGATGGACACCGGAATCGCCACCACCGGGATCAGCGTGGTGCGCCACTCGCGCAGGAAAGCGAATACCACCAGCACCACCAGAACAAACGCGATCAGGATGGTTTCCGCCACTTCGATCAGCGACTGGCGCACGTAGCTGGTGTTGTCGTAGGCGATGTTCAGCTGGATATCCGGCGGCAGCTCTTTTTCCACCTGGGCGAGACGCCGGCGCAGCTCGTCGACAATTTCGATTTGGTTGGCGCCCGGCTGCTGTTTGAAATAGAGCCCGGCGATGGGGGTGTCGTCCATCTTCAGGGCGCCGCGCTCGTTCTGCGCGCCCAGTTGCGCATACCCGATATCGCGGAAGCGCACTATGCGGTCGTCGCTGCGTTTGACGATCAGATTGTTGAACTCATCCACCGTGGACAGTCGCGACAGGGTCTTCACCGGAAACTCTACCGACGCGCCCTCAATGCGGCCGGCCGGCAGCTCGACGTTCTCCCGCCCCAGCACCTGGCGGATATCCATAGGCGAAATGCCGTAGGCGGCGAGCTTTTCCGGGTCCATCCACAGGCGCATGGCGTACCGTTTTTCCGCGGGCATATCGACGCTGGCGATGCCCGGCACCGTCTGCAGACGCTCTTTGAGAGATTCGGCAAAAGCGCCCAGCTCCAGTTGCGAGCGCGTTGGACTGCTGAGCGCGACGCCGAAGATCGGCGAGGAGTCGGCATCCGCCTTGTTGAGCACTGGCGGGTTCACGTCCGCCGGCAGGTTGCGCGCAGCGCGGGACAACTGGTCGCGCACATCGCTGGCGGCCACATCCAGATCGGTATCCAGAGTGAATTCCGCAGTGATCACGCTGGCGCCCTCGCGACTCACCGAGCTCAAGGTATCGATCCCGGCGACGGTGTTGACCGCCTCTTCGATGCGCTCGGTAATCTGGGTCTGCATGACCTCCGCCGCCGCACCGGGGTAACTGGTGGTGATGGACACCGTCGGCGGGTCCACTGCGGGGTATTCCCGCACCGGCAGTTGCAGCAGGCTCAATCCCCCCATCAACAGGATGAACAGGGAGATCACGATGGTGAGCACCGGTCGCTGGATGCTGACTTCCGAAAGCGTCATGGGGTGTCCTCAGCTCAGGTCGGGTGGTCCGCGGCGGCATCAACCGACGCGGCACTGCCGGCCGGGCGTGCGGTTTTGGGTTCTCCGGCGGCATCCCGCACCGGGAGGTTGGGATCGTTAAGGGCTTCCACCGGCTGGTTGGCGCGCATGGTCTGCAGGCCGGAGGTGATGACCCTATCCCCCGGCTGCAGGCCGGAGAGAATGTGCACCTGAGTGGAGGTGCGCACGCCGGTTTCCACGGCGCGGCGCTGGGCCACGCCGTCCTTGAGCACAAACACGTTTTTCTCATCCAGTCCGGGAATCACCGCCTCCGCCGGAATCAGTACGGCATCGGCGAGCTGTTGTAGCGGCACCACCACATTGGTGAAAGCGCCGGGCAGCAGGCTGCCATCCGGGTTGGCCCCGACGGCGCGCACCATCAGCGAACGGGTGCCGCTATCGATACGCGGATCTATGGCGTAGATGCGGCCAGCGTACTGGCGTAGACCATCGGCGACGGAGAAGCGGATTTCACTGCCGACCTTGATGCGGCCGGCGTATTTCTCCGGCACGGAAAAATCGATCTTCAGTTCATCCAGACGCTGCAAGGTAGCGATCTGGGTGCTGGCAGTAACCAGCGCGCCCACACTCACATAACGCAGCCCCACCACCCCGTCGAAGGGGGCGCGGATCTCGGTTTTTTCGATCTGCGCTTCGTAGAGGTCGATAAACGACTGCTGCACATTCATCTCGCTGANGGCGCTGTCGTAGTCATCCTGGGTCACCACTTTNTGGGTGAACAACTGGGCGTAGCGGCGGAAACGCACTTCCGCNAGNTCTTTGCTGTGGCGNTAGCGCTCCAGGTTGGCGCGCAGGTCGGAGTCGTTGAGCTTCACCAGCAGGTCGTCCTTTTTCACCAGGGTGCCCTCGGTGAAATTGATGCTCACCACCTTGCCGCTGATCTCCGCCTGCAGCTCGACACTTTCATCCGCCCGCACGGTGCCGGTGGCGGAAATGGTTTCCGCAAACAGCGTCGGCTCCACCAGAAAGGTTTTCACCTTCAGAGGCTGCCCCGACCGGGAGGGCGTCGCCGCCTTGCCGCCGACCGCCGCAGGCTTGTCCGCCAGCATAGGCTTCACTTTGGGATATGCTAGACCGCCAACGGCGGCCAGCACCACGACTCCCCAAACCAATCTCGTGATCATGCAATTCGTCAATGCCTCCCGGAGGTAGTTGTGCTGAGCGTAGCTGTACTGAGGGTAGCGGTCCCACCGGCTGCCAGGGGCGGAGTGCTGGCGGGCGGACGGCGATAGAGGGTCGCCTGCTCATAGGCGTAGGCGTAGCCGAGCAATTTGGCTTCGTCCCAAGCGCGGCCCAGGATCTGCAGTCCCACCGGCAGCCCTTGCGCGAGATAACCGTTGGGCACGGAGAGCGCTGGCCACTGCAAGGTGCTGCCAACAAAAGTCAGGCTGCTGCTGAGCCCGGTCACGCCGCCGGCGGGATTGGGTTCATCGGTCATCACCTGGGTATTGCGGTCGCCGTTGACCACTGGCAGCTGCGCCCAGACCGGGAAGATCACCGCGTCGATCTTGTCGGCGTCCATGGCTTTGGTGAACGCGGCACGATAAGTCGCTTCGATTTCCAAGCCTTTGATGGTGGCCTCGTCGGTTTCCGGATCGCCGGATGCGGCGTCGGCTTCAAGCCCTGGCTGATGCAATGGATGGGCGAGTTTGGAAGCGGCTATGGCCTCGGGCGAGGGATAGGGAATGCCCGGGTGCTCGGCGAGAAACTTGATCATATCCGCCTTGCGGCGCGCGCCCGTTTGCGGCGCACGCGGCAGATTCTTGATTTCCGGCACCTCGAAGGGATCGATAATTTCCGCTCCGGCGGCGCGCAGCTCAGCGAGGGTGCGCTCGAAGTTGGCGATGATGCGCGGATCGGTGGTCGCCGGGGTGAACACTTGGCGCAGCACCCCCAGGCGCGTCTTCAAAGCGCTGGTATAGGTTTTGGCGATATGGCCTTTGGCGCGCAGAGTGGCCGGGTCCAACTTGTCCAGCCCCACCATGGCGTCGAGCAGAATCGCCGTATCCGCCACCGTGCGGGTCATGGGACCGGCGGTATCGCGCACGCTGTTATTGGGTTGAATGCCGGTGCGGGAGACAAGCCCCACAGTAGGACGCAAGCCGACCAGGGCATTGTGGGCGGCGGGCATACGGATGGAGCCGCCGGTATCTGTGCCGATACCCACTAGGCCGAAATTGGCGGCGATGGCCGCGCCGGTACCGCCGGAAGAGCCGCCGGTGGCGAAGGCGGTGTTATAGGGATTGCGGGCGTAGCCGGCGAGAACGGAATTGATATTGTCACCACCGCCGCGGGTGAATTCCGACAGGGACGCTTTGCCGAGGATGATGCCGCCGGCCTTTTTGATGTTCGCCACCAGCGGTGCGTCAGTGGGCGGGACGTAGTTTTTCCAGCCTTGAAAGCCGGCGGTCATCGGCATACCGATGGCGTCGATACAGTCCTTCACCAGCACCGGCACCCCGTGCAGCGGGCCGCTGAGCTTACCGGTGCGTTTGAGTGCGGCATCCAGCGCATCTGCTTCCGCCAGCGCCTCCGGATTCAAATTGATGATGGAATTGAGGTACGGCCCCTGTTGGTCGTAAGCAGCGATGCGCTCAAGGTAAGCCGTCACCAGTTGCCGGGCGGTCAGGCGACCCGAGAGAAAGGCAGCGTGCACGTCGGCGATGGTCGCCTCCTCCACTGCCAGAGCGCGGCTGTATTGGGCGCCGGCCATCAGCAAAATACCGGCAAACAATCGACTGGCGAGACGGACAATGTGGTTCAGTCGGGTCATAAATCGAATCTGACTGTGATAGAGAAGGGAGGGAAATTGTTATCTATTGCTCCTTCTTAGACGCGGCGGTTGGAGCAGCCCCCACCAGCGCAGCAGTGCTGGATCAACCTTCCGGCAGCACCAGAGCGCGGGTCATTTCCACCGCTACCGGCACGCCTTTCTGCGTCGGCGGGCTATAGCGCCACTGGCGCACTGCGGCCAACACCGGTTCGGCGAGTGCGCTGTCCTGCACGTCCGCCAGCACTGGCACGCGCACCCTTCCCTCCTGATCCACCACAAAATTCACCATCAGCGGTTTGCCGCCGTGGCGACGCAAAGCAGACTTGGGAACCAAGGGCATGGGCGCGGCCAAGCGTTCAGGCTCGTGGTCAAGTTGTTCCAGGGGAACCGTGCGCAGGGCCGCGAGGGTTTGGCCTTTAAAGGCTTCGAGTGCGGCTTCACGGTGGCTGAGGGTGGTGACGGCGCCGGAGCGTTTGAAGCTGAATTGCAGAACCTCCCGTCGCGGCCAAGTATCACTGGTGCGCGCCTGAAAGATCCATTCGCGCACCGCATCAGTCGCGGCGCGGGCGAACGCCTCGTGGGTCGCCTCCAGCGCCACCATATCCAGAGCGCGCCCTTCACTATCCACCGTCACCGCCAGCACCACTTCGCCATCGCCGGCTTTGGCGCCGGTGAGTTCCGCGGGAAAACGCGGCAGGGGTTGCAGGACAGGAGGCTCTGCAATCGGCTCCTGCGCCGACACCACGGTAACCATCAGAGGTAGAACCAATAAAAGCGCGCGGATAAACACGGGTTACCTCCCCCATGCAGATGGCTTTGTGAATCTTTGGCTAGGGCACCTCGATCACATCACCCGGCAACAAAGGTGTGTGCACCGGTACCCGGATCGCCTTGGTGGCCTGCTCGAAGCTGTAACCCAAGGCGAGCAACTTGGCTTCGCTGAACGCCGGCCCGAAGAACGAAATCCCCACCGGCAGATCGTCACTGGTAAAACCCGCCGGCACGATCAGATCGGGAAAGCCGCTGAGGTTGGCGAAGTTGGTGGCGGACGGAACCGTTTCGGGAACATTGCTCGCGGGCGCGGCTATCTGCGCCGGCCGACGCGGCGAGGTCGGGTAGACGATGGCGTCGAGTTTATTGCTGGTGATGATGCCCATCAGCGCGGCACGCACCAGTGGCAGGCCCTGGTCGCGCACAGCGAGATAGTTGTAATCGTTGAGTCCCGGCGTGGCCTTCTCCCGCTTCATCAGATTCCAGCGGCGCGGATTGGGGCCGGCGCCGTCCGGACGCAGGGAGCGGTAGCTGTCGGCGCGGTCGATCAGCTCGCCGATATTTTTTGGATACTGCGGCCCGGTGGTGGCGAGATAGTCGCCGATCTGGGAGGCGAATTCCGGATAGCGGATCGCGCCGTAGAACTCGGTCTTGGCGTCGAGCAACCATTTGGGATAGCGCACATCCACCACGGTGGCCCCCGCTGCGCGCATGGCGGAGAGAGCGGATTCGATCACCCAATCCACGTCTTCATCCGCGCCGAGAAAATCCCGGGCGATACCGACGCGGGCGCCTTTCAACGCGTCTTTTTTCAGGAACTTGGTGTAGTCCTTTTCAAACTTGCCAGCGCTCTTTTGCGTGGCGGCATCAGCTTTGTCTACACCGACGGTGTGGTTCAGCGAGACAGCAATGTCGTACACGCTGCGGGTCATGGGGCCGCCGGTATCAAAAGTCAGCGCCAGGGGAATAATGCCGTCGCGACTGAGCAGACCGTGGGTCGGTTTCAACCCAACGATGCCGTTGGACGTGGACGGCCCGCGAATGGAACCCCCGGTATCCGTGCCGTAACCCAAGGGCGCAAACACCGCAGCTATGGCAGAGCCGGTGCCGCCGGAGGAACCCGAGGGCGTGCGGGTGAGGTCATGGGGGTTGAGGGTCTGCCCGCCGAGGGAGCTGTGGGCACCGCCTGATGCGAATTCGGACAGATTGACCTTGGCCAGGATAATCGCGCCGGCGTCGCGCAGCTTTTTCACCAGGAATGCGTCATCCGGTGGAACCCAGTTTTCCAGCAGCACCGAACCGCCGGTGGTGGGCATATCGGCGGTATCAAAATTGTCTTTGAGCAGCACGGGAATACCGTGCAGCGGCGAGCGCGGGCCTTTGCTTTTGCGCTCCGCATCCAGGGCGCGGGCCTGCTCCAGGGCCTTGCTGTTGAGTGTGATGACCGTATTGATCTTCGGCCCCTGCTCGTCATAGGCCTCAATGCGCTTGAGGTACAACTGCACCAGTTGCTCGGAGGTGAGCGTGCCGGCTTTGAAGGCGGCGTTGAAATCGGCAATGGTGGCGGAATCTAGAGGAATCTGCGCCGCATTGGCTGCGACAGCGCCCAAGCCCAGTGCACCACTTAACAAAATTCCCGCCAGCAGCGGTTTCAAACGCCCCATTGTTTCGCTCTCCAGGTTATGCTTTCCGCCCCGAAAGACGAGGCGGACGCAAAGCCACCCTACCGGACGCGCCGTACAACCCCAGAAAGAAAAACAAGGACAGTGAACATATGCAGGAAGTGAAACTCCAATCCTCCGGGCAAACGCCCATCGGACACACCCCCACCATCCACAGGTACTGGGGCAACGCTATGCACAAGATCGGTTGCAGTCTGGCTCTGGCCATCGCCCTGGTTGCCGCTTCCGGTTGCGACAGCAAATCCAATCAAAACACCGGCCGCTCCGTGTCCCAGCCCCCCGGCATGGAAATCCCGCCCCCCAGAGATATTCCAGACGAATCCCTACCCTTTGATGAGGACGAGCTCAACGTCGCCGCAGCCTTTCCCGGCCCAGGGGAAAACCGCATAGCGCTGGTCAGCCCCATCAGCGTGGAATTCGATGATGAATTGCTCACAGGACAGAATCTCGCTCAAGCGATCCGGGTCACCACCAGCAACGGCAGCGCCTTTCCCGGTGCGGTCAGCCAAAGCGCGTCCGACACCCTGATTTTCCGACCCACCGGCCTTTGGGCCGCCAATACCCGTTACACGATTGCGATTGATTCCGCGCTTATATCCAGCGAAGGGCGCAGCGTCGCCGCTGATCTCGGCTGGGGTTTTACGACCATCGCCGATGTGCACACCACGCCGCAGAGCGTGATCGATCTGTGCATGTCCGACGCCGATGTGGAAATGCTGGCAACGGTAAATCGGGTGCGCACCAGCGCGCGCTCCTGCCGCGGCGTGCCCTACCCCGCCGTTGGCAAACTCACCTGGAATTGCCTGCTGCAGGAGGCCGCTGTCACCCACTCCCAGGACATGGCGACCAATGACTTTTTTGAGCACGCCGGCAGCGATGGCTCCAATCACACCCAACGCATTGCGCGCACTGGCTACCTCGCCAGCGCCACCGGCGAAAACCTCGCCGCCGGCTACCGCACTCTCAACGACGCCGTCGAAGGCCTCCTCGCCAGCACCAAAGGCCACTGCGAAATTCTGATGCAAGAGCGCTACACCGAATTTGGCTCCGGCTACGCAGTAAATCCGGATTCAGAGTACCAGCGTTATTGGACACAGAATTTTGCGCGGCCGCGGTAGCCGCGTTTTTTAACTGCACAATCCAATTCACCGAAAATAAAGCGGTCTAACAGTCGCGTTAATCACCACTGCCTTTCAAATCGCAATTTCGCATACCTTTCGATTTTCTCTCCATTCCATAAACCTCAAGCCGGTCATTTCAAAATATCCCGCCGCCACTGCTGGTAGGGGCGGTGCGGGTCGCGCCGTCTCATTGTGCGCAAATGCGGAGAATTCGCGAGACAGCTGATGCTCAGACTCCCGGTCGACCATGCCACGTTTATGGCTCATCACTTTGAACAGCAGCCGCTGTTATGCCGTGGGGCTGTCGCTAAAGGTGAAGTCGAATGGCGGGATCTGGATGATTTGCTGCAGACTCTGGATCCCGATCCTGCAGTTTTACAGTTATTTTTCTTGCAAGGACTGGTGGAGCCGAAGACTTATCTTCGGGAAATGTTCCGCATGGGGCGGAAAAAACTGCAGCTGGATAAACACCGTTTTTACGAATTGATGCGCTGTGGTGCGACTTTGGTGCTCAACCGCAGCGAAGATTATTTATGCGCTGCCAGCGATCTCTGTGTGGAGATTGCGCGCTTTGCTCACCAACCCGCCAGTGGCAATGCCTATATCTCATTTGGAGGTAAAGAGGCATTTGGCGGCAACGGCGCATTTGGCAAGCATTGGGACACCCATGATGTTTTTGCCGTGCAGTGGATCGGCAAAAAGCTTTGGCGCATTTACGAGCCAACATTGCCTTTGCCCATGAGCCATCAAATCAGCCGGCGCACAAACACTCCCTGTCCGGGGCAGCCCAGTTTTGAATATACACTGGAGGTGGGCGATGTTTTATATATTCCCCGCGGCTGGTGGCATGAAGTCATTTCCCTCGAGTGCGCCAGCTGGCATATCTCCATAGGCACCTATCCGCAGAGTATTGCGGATTATCTGTTATGGGTCTGCGGTCGCGCTCTGCCACAAATGCTCGACGCGCGGCGCAGTTTTGTCGACACCCCGGAGCTGCCGGCTGTTTTAGATCGCGTGATGCAAGCGCTGAGTCAGGCCGCTTGCAATAAAGAATTGCAAAACGAATTTTTGCAGCCGGCACGCCGTCAGGAAATCCCGCATACCCAATTTCACAGCGAATTATTTCTGGTCGATCNGGACGCGCCTATACCACCAGAAACAGNCATCAGTCTGAATGGCNTTTATGCCGATACAGTCNATGCCGCCACTACCTACACCGAANGCCTGCAACTGAACCCTGCCAGTCGCGCACTTATCCAGTTANTGCAGCGCGAAGGAGATACTTCCTGGCGGAATCTGCAGGAAAAATCAATTGAAATTCCCGCCGCTACTTTGCGCGCTACGCTGCTGGAGCTTGCTCATCACGATTTGTTGAGTTTGAAGCTGCCGCGGGCCTGATTCCACTTTCTCAATTCATTCCATGAGTGATTTTTTATGATCACAACCCGACACCCTAGACGCCGCACACTTTCCTGGATGCTGGCCTGCGTCCTCAGCCAGACGCTCATCCTGCAACCCGCCCTGGCACAAGACAAAAAGCCAAAAATCGCGGTTTTTTCGGGGCCGACGGCGACGGTGCAAAACAACAAACCACTGGTCACCAGCAATAAAGCGCGGGAGCAGTACGGTCTGCCGCTGCTTAAGGATCCGTGGGGCAACACATTGATGGACTGGCCGCGTTATCAACGGCTGGCGGCGCCGGTGACGGTTTATATCGAGATGTTCACCGCGCATCCGTTGGAGGCGGATGTGGCTGAGCTTTATGCGCCGCCGGATGGTTACGTCAATGCCAAAGGCGAATTTTCCAAAACCAAAACCAGTCTCGACGATAAACCCGTATATGCGGTCACTTTAAAACCGGAGGATGGCCTCTACGCCCTGCCCTATATGGGTCGCCAGGCAAATGGTGAGGCCTGGGACGGTGTCGCCACCAAACCCGGTGCGCCATTTTCCGAATCGCGGCAGACATTCGTGCCCGATGCTTCGCGCATATTCGAAGAAATCGAGCGCAATGGCGGCGGTATTTATGCCAAAGCCGATTATGATTTTTACCGCGCCGTTCCCGCCGGCGGTTACACCAAAGGTCTGCCGAAAAATAAACGCACCGATGTGGGCGAAGGCGATATTCCGCCGGAAAAACTCGGTGAGGACTTTTTCACTTACGGGCCCTACGCCGCCTCCCAGGGTCGGTCGAAAATGGCGCGCTCGGTGAATTTTGTGCAGAGCGCGCTCGCCAGCGGCAAATACGCCGGCGCCATCTGGCTGGAGGGCAGTCCCTCCATCGAAAACACCAGTTATTGGCTGAGTCTGATGGTGGATACCACCCTGCCAATTTCTGCGAATTCCGCGCACCGCGATCGCGGTTCCATCAGTCCCGATGGCGACGGCAATATTTTGCAGTCGGTGAATTTTATTGTGTCGAAAGTGTGGGCAGATGAAAAAGGTCGCAACCAGCTCGGCGCAGTCATGGTGCAGGACGACGTGATTTATTCCGCGCGGGAAATTGAAAAAGGCGACGCCCGCCCCGGCGGCTATGTGATCACCGGCGGTTACGGCGGTATTTTCGGCTCCATGGCGGCGGATCCTTACGTCACCAATATTCCCACGCGCAAACACACTTGGAAATCCGATGTGCGCGTCACGCAACTTCCCAACAGCATCAACGGCCTGATCAAACGCAACGGCAAATTCGAAACTGTTAAAGTCGAGATCAAAAATGCCAAGGGCGAATTATTGCCCAAAGCCATTCCCAAAATTTCCCTGCTCAAAGGCGACAGTTGGTTCGATGACGACGGCGCGCCCAATCCCGCCGGAGAAAAAGGCATCAATGCCAATATCGACCATCTGCTCGAATATCCCCTCGCCGGCATAGTTGCGGAAGGCACCGCGCCCTACGCCAGTATGTCCGCCTCGCCCACCCAGGCCTTGGAAAAAGCAGCGCTGATGGGTTTGCCTGTGGTGCGCACCGCCCGCGGCGATGCCAACGGTCTGGTCAAAGTAAATCCGGGCAATTTATTTATCGAAGGTAACAATCTCACCACCACCAAAGCCCGCTATCTACTCGCCGCAGCATTAATGAAACTCGGCCCACTGCCACCCGCCGCTAATCCGGATAAACCGACACCAGGGGAAATCGACGCAATTAAAAAGAAAATTGCGTTGTACCAGGAAATTTTTCAAACGCACTGATGCGGGAAATCAATACAACTGACTCATTTATTTTTGGAGAAGTCACCATGCGCCTTAAAGCCATTGCCCTTGCCGTCAGCCTCGCGCTGGCACCCGCTGTTTATGCGGCACCTCTGGATCTCACCACCGCTACGATTGCCGATTTAAATGCGGCGTTTGAGAAGAAGACCTTGACGGCGGAGCAACTCACCAACGCGTACCTCGCGCGTATCGATGCCTATGACAAAAAAGGCCCGGAAATCAATTCAGTAATTAGCCTCAACCCTAAAGCCATACAGGAAGCCAAGGCGCTGGACGCCGAGCGCGCGGCGGGGAAAGTGCGCGGTCCCTTGCACGGTATTCCGGTATTACTGAAAGACAATATCGACACCTTTGATTTGCCCACCACCGGCGGCTCGCAGTTATTGGAAGGATCGATTCCGCCAGACGATGCTTTTATCACCAAAAAACTGCGCGACGCCGGTGCGATTATTCTGGCTAAAGTGAATTTGTCCGAATGGGCAGGCTCCGGCGGTTCAACCGGCGGTGCGCCGGCGGACATTACCAAAAAAGGTTTTATTCCCGGCGGCTTCAGTTCAGCGGGTGGACAGACGCGTAATCCGCATAAACTCGACGCCAGTCCCTCCGGTTCCTCCGGCGGTACCGGTGCCGCTATCGCGGCGGCATTTGGCCAGGTGGGACTCGGTTCCGATACCGGCGGCTCTATTCGCGGCCCGTCATCTCACAACGGCGTCGCCGGCCTTAAACCCACCCGCGGTTTGATGAGCCGCGACGGTATTATCCCCCTCGGCCTTTCCTACGACACCGCCGGCCCCATGGCGCGCTCGGTCTACGATGTCGCGGCGTCTCTCGGCGTAATGACTGGTGTGGATCCCGCAGACGCGGCCACCGCGCCGAGCGCTGGAAAATTTCATCAGGATTACACCCAATTCCTGAAAAAAGGCGCACTCAAAGGCAAGCGTATCGGCGTCAATCGCGACTTCCTTGGTCAGAACCCCGATGTGGATCGCATCTTTGAAGAATCCGTCGCGAAATTAAAATCCCTCGGCGCGGTGATCGTGGATCCCGTCGCGATTCCAGCAGCTCTGCGCGAAAGCCGCGGTTTGGTTTACAACACTGTTGTGCGCGCGGAATTCAAGGCGGATTTAACCACCTATTTAAAAACTACCAAAGCCGGTTTTCCAAAGTCCTTCGCTGATGTGGTGCGCCTGTCCAACGATCCCGCTACGCAATATCGCAGTCCAGGCAAGGCCTTCGGTCTGAATTGGGTAAACCAGCCCGGCAATACTTTGGATTTGGATGACCCGATTTATCTCACGATAAAAAATCAGATGCTGCCGATGGTCAAAAATTATTTTGACGAGCAATTCAGCAAACACAAACTCGACGCTTTGATTTATCCCACCATGCCGCGCCCGGCCATGCCCATCAATCCAGAAAATGGCGTGGGCTGGCCGGAATCACCGTCCGCATTCGCCAACTTCACCGGTTACCCCGACCTCATAGTGCCCGCCGGTTTTACCAACGACGGTCTGCCCGTCAGCCTTTCTTTCTTTGGTCAAGCGTGGAGCGAACCGGTGTTGCTGGCGCTGGGTTACGACTTCGAACAAGCCACCAAAGCGCTGCGTCTGCCGGTGACCACACCCAAACTGCCCGGCGACATATTGGCGAAATAAATTCATCACCGAAAAAAAATATCGACTGCGGAATATTTCATGAAAATGCGTAAATTACTTTGCACTCTGATGGTCAGCCTCACGGCTTCAATGGCCTCAGCCGCGCCGCTCGATTTGAGCAGCGCCAGTATCGCGGAACTCAACGCCGCCATGGCAGACGGCACGCTTACTGCGGAAGCACTTACGGCAGCTTATCTAGCGCGTATTGAGGCTTACGACAAAAAAGGACCGCAAATCAACAGCGTGATTAAACTCAATGACAAGGCGTTGGCAGAGGCGCGCGCGCTCGACGCCGAACGTCGCGCCGGCAATATTCGCGGACCGCTGCACGGCATTCCCATAGTATTGAAAGACAATATCGATACTTTCGATATGCCCACTACTGCCGGCTCGCAATTGCTCGACGGTTCCGTTCCGCCGGATGACGCCTTCGTCACCAAAAAATTGCGCGCGGCGGGAGCCATTGTGCTCGCCAAAGTGAATTTATCCGAATGGGCCGGTGGCGGTGGTTCTGTATCTGGTACCACCGATCCCAAATTGCGCCGCGACGGACGCGTGCCCAACGGTTTTTCCTCCCAGGGCGGCCAGACTCGCAACCCGCACAAACTTGATCGCGGTCCGAGTGGCTCCTCCGGCGGTACAGGTGCGGCCATTGCCGCAGCGTTTGCGCAATTTGGCCTGGGCACCGACACCGCCGCCTCCGTGCGCGGTCCAGCTTCTGCAAATGGCGTATTCGGCATGAAAACAACGCACGGGCTCATTTCCCGCGACGGTGTGGTGCCGCTGGCGCTTACGTTCGACACCGTCGGCCCGCTCGCGCGCAACGTGTATGACTTGGCAATTGCGCTGAACGTGATGGCGGGAATTGATCCAGATGACGATGCCACCCTCAAAAGTGCCGGCCGCACCGCGACGGATTACACGCAATATTTACGCAGCGGATCTTTGCGCGGCGCGCGCATCGGCATTGCGCGGGATTTTTTCGGTCAGGATAAAGACGTGGATGCGGTGATTGAAAAAGCCATTAAACAATTGCGCGAGCAAGGTGCGATCATCGTCGATAATGTACGCCTGCCACCGCCAGTTCTGGAATCGCGCGGCTCGATCTACAACACCATTCGCTCTGCGGAATTCAAAGCGCAGATCGCCGGTTACCTGGCCACCACAGACGCCAAATATCCCAAGACAATTTACGACCTGGCCAAACTCGCCAATGACCCGAAAACCAAATACCGCTCACCCGGCAAAGCCCTCGGCCTGAAATATCAAGCCGAGACCGCGCTGGAGTTGAGTGATCCGGTTTATGTGGCCGCCAAAGATAAAGCCCTTTCCTATGTGCTCGCTGCAATGGAAGGTGTTTTCGCCAACCACTCGCTGCACGCGCTGCTCTACCCAACATCGCCCAAACCTATTTCTTTGATTGAATTACCCAAGGAAATACCGGCGGGCGGTGAAGGTGGTGTATCGCCGCTCAACATCGCCAATCTGACTGGTTTTCCCGATCTGGTAGTGCCTGCAGGCATGACTCAGGACGGACTGCCCGTTACCTTCTCCCTGATGGGCCGCGCCTTTACCGAAGGCCGCCTGCTGGGTTTTGCGTACGATTACGAACAGGCAACAAAGGCAATCCGCCTGCCGGTGAACACACCAAAACTCGCGAGCGATACCTTAGGCAAATAAGTGCTCACCCTCATTCCGATCGAATAGCGACGCTTACGGGCGTCGCGTTTTTCCGGTCCTGGTCATTTCTGTTTTGCCTGCAGTAAAACACTATTTGCGACTGCAACCTAAGCTCCTTGCTCTTGTGTGCCCTGCCTAACATTCCGCATCAATTTATCTGACAAATAAATTAAAAATTCGCGATTTCCTTAATGTTCGGGTTCATCGCTGCAATTAGAGAACAAGTTATTTATTCTGAAAACCAAAGCGCTCAATAACTTATTGTCATAAAAACTATAATAAGGACTGATTTTCATCAGCTGAAAAGTGTTAATTCAGTCTTAAATGCAAATTGAACATGAGACACAGTTAATATTTAAAAAAAATCCAGGGTGATTTTTTTCATATGACGTGGGTAAATGTGGAGGCATTTTGGAGGAGTACCTCAGGGAAACGCCTAGGGAGGTCAAATAGGTGGAGGACAAGCGATGACGGTAGTTCGCTTTATTTGGCTGATTATGCCAAAAGACTCGTTGCTTCAGCTTAGGGCCAACGACTAACGATAACGTATAACGAAAAAACTCTTAACTCACAATGTGTGTTGACTAGAAAAAGGTAAGTGAAAATGTCTTCGATAAAAACGTTCGTTGATTGGCGTCGTCCAGTCACAATGGCTAGTTCGTGCCTCTTGGCGCTCACTTTGGTGGCTTGTGGCGGGGATCCAGAAGGAAGCAGCGGTGAACCTTCTTCCAGCTCCAGTTCCAGCAGCTCTAGCTCTAGCTCCAGCAGTTCTTCATCCTCTTCTTCAACGGGAGTAGTGAGCAGCTCGTCATCGTCTTCAAGCGGCATTTCCAGCTCTTCCAGCAGCTCTAGCTCTTCCAGCAGCTCTTCCTCCTCTTCATCCGGTTCCAGCGGTACTGGCGAGGTTCCACCAGATAGCACCGAACCCGGCCGCTACCGCGTAAACGCGCAGGGCCGCATCACTGACAACGGCACTGTATTCCCGGTTCGTTGCGGTAACTGGTTCGGCCTGGAAGGTCAGCATGAGCCGAAAGACGCTGAATCCAATGCCAACGGCGCGCCGTTGGAGCTGTATATCGGCAACATGTGGTGGGTAGACAGCGGCCGTACCATCCAGCAGACCATGACCGAGATCAAACAGCTCGGCATCAACATGATCCGCTTGCCGATCACCCCTCAAACCCTGGAAGCCATGAACGAACAAGGTATGACCCGCGTTTGGAATGGCAGCTCGAAAAACCCCAATGGCCGTCTGAAAAACACCGCCAGCGCTTACCCATACGAAACTGCTCGTAAGGCACTGGAAGGTTTCCTCGACCTGGCTAACCAAAACGGTCTGAAAGTACTGGTGGACATCCACTCCTGCTCCAACTACCTCGGTTGGCGCGCAGGGAAACTGGATTCCAAACCGCCTTTCGTTGACGCCACCCGCGTTGGTTACGACTTCACCCGTGAAGAGTACTCTTGCGCGTCCACCGGCAACCCGGCCAGCGTAACCACTGTTCAGGCTTACGGCGAAGCCAAGTGGCTGGAAAACCTCAAAGAAATCGCCACTCTGGCAAAAACCTATCCCAATATCATTGGTATCGACATCTTCAACGAACCATGGGATTACACCTGGGATCAGTGGGCTACTCTGGCTGAAAAAGCCTACGCCGCCATCGACAGCGTCAACAAAGATGTGTTGGTATTCGTTGAAGGTATAGGCTCCGCTCTGCAAGACGGCACTGACGTTGAGCATGGCGATCAGTACCTGAATCCGAACTGGGGTGAGAACTTCTACGGATTCACCGCGCGTCCGCTGCAGATCCCACGCAACCGTGTGGTTATCTCTCCGCACACCTACGGCCCTGCCGTATACGTGCAGATGCACCACATGGTGCAAGACGGCGCTTGTTCCGAACTCCATGGTGACGAAGCCGGTGAAGCTAAATGCCAAATCGATATCCCTGGCAATGTGAGCAAAATGAAAGCCAGCTGGGAAGAGCACTTCGGCTTCCTGCGTGATCAAAACTACGCAGTTGTTATCGGCGAATTCGGTGGCAACATGGACTGGCCGAACAAAACTCGCGCAGCGGAAAAAGAAATGTGGGGTCATATCACCACTAACGTTGACCAGCAATGGCAAGAAGCTTTCGTCAGCTATATGAAAGAACAAAGCATCGAAGCTTGTTACTGGTCAATCAACCCTGAGTCAGCCGATACCTACGGTATCTACTCTCACAAATACGATCCAGTATCTGCTGAAGACGCGTGGGGCCAGTGGGGTGAGTTCGATACTAGAAAAACCAACCTGCTGAAGAGCCTCTGGGGCATGTAAGTCGGAAGAAATTCCTGACAAACAAAAAGGCCAACATGTTGGCCTTTTTTTATGCGCTCGAATCAGCGACTTATTGAAAACAACTTCTAGTTAGAAGCGCACTTTTACGCTCCTCTAAACAGCTCCTATATCGAGCATTGGAATCTTACTTCGCGCCAGTGCCTTGGCGACCAGGCAATTAAGTAACACGCTATAGGAAAAAATATCTTAGAAGTTTAGAGCTGGTTATTGCGCAGGCGCGCCATCAGGCGCAAATAGCGCTTCTGATTTTGCGCTTCCTGAATATTGAAAAGACCGAGCATCACGAAGGTGACGCCGATAAATTCGCCTTTGAGCGGGATAGTGAAAAACAGAATATTGGCGCCGGGGGCGACGACCAGTAGAAGGCCGGCGAGAAATGCGAGAAACCCAATGGCGAGGGTGAGATTGGCGCGGGTGCGGCCTTTGGGGTGGGCTGACTGCGAATCGGTGGGCAGCGTCATCGGAGGCTCCTATCCTGAATCAACGACCGATATAAATGTCCGCCGTGTTCTACAGCGTCATCCGCGCTTTGCCAGAGGGTCACCCTACATATTTGCTGAGAGTAAAAAAGCCGCCCGCAGGCGGCTAATTGCAACTAAATTTCGTTTTTAAGCGGGCCAAAATCTTTCGGCGGTTTGCGATGTTTAGTGGCGGCTTCATAAGCGGAACCGATTTTGATCAGGACCGCCTCGTCACCCGGCCCACCCCAGAAACCGATATTAAACGGCATGGGATTTTTCAGTGTCATCACTTTGCTGCCCGCCACTGTTTCGTAACCCGTACCGTCGTCTTTCAATTTAAAACTGGCCGGATAGCTGGTGGAGACAAAACCGGCGGGAACATAAACCTCCGCAATTCCCATAGTGGCGCCATAACCAAAGCCGAAACGCTGCGGATCATCCGCGCCGCTGATTTTAATAGCCATACCTAAATCCGATGGGCTCACCAGAGCATCCAGCTTGTTCTGCTCCATCACTTTTAACGTGGCCATACGCAACACTTCGCGGCGTTTCATCGCGTAGGTGGTGGCGTTGGTGCGAATATCCATGGCTTTGTTTTCCCAGTTTTTCATTGCTGTGCGGCGCACATCGCTAAAATATTTGGCGTTTTCATTCAAGGTTTTCCAGTCGTACACCCGGCTGTCGCCGCGCAACATCAAATAGCGGGCAAAATCATAAGCGAAGGTGTAACCGGTAATCGCGTTGGGATCAGGCGGCGGGTTGCCCACCAGACGCTGAACGGTCAAATTCGCAGGCCATGGGGCTTTGTGTACAGATGCCGCCACCAAATAATCACGGCTCGTTACATCCCAACCATCAACTGCAAATTCCGGCTTGCCGTCCTTCACCCAATGGAGCACTTCGGGCATATGGAAAGGCACAATTTCAGCGAGGGCCTGCTGAAAACCGAATTCCACATTGGCAATAGATGGGTCATCCGGATATTGCGGAACCGTGGTTTCTACCAATTCCGCACCGAGATCCCGCAGCACTTTTAATTCTTTATTAATGCCATCGCTAACCGGTGACAGTGAAGGCTGGTGTTTCACCATAAATTCGCGCACAACACCGATGCGCAAGCCGGCAAGCGGTTTGCTGGTGCCTGGAGCAACGACAGAATTAACGTAAGGCTCGGAGCTGGTGGTGGAGTGCGTCCAGGCGGTGTAGGGATCGCCAGCATCAAAATATTTGCCGGTTTCTTTATCGCGGAACGCATCGAAAACAATGGCGGCATCTTTCATGGTGCGGCAATTAATTCCCGGGCGATCCTGATAGGGATTGGCGCCTATGCCACCGGTAAATGAAATGGTGCCCTTGGTTGGAACCAGATTGACCACGCCATTGAAATTTGCCGGATTGCGGCAGGAACCGCCGGTGGTTTCGCAAATGGAACACACCACCAGATTGGCCGCGACGGAAACACCCGAGCCACCGCTGGAACCGCCGGTTTCTTTTTCCGTGTCGTAGGGGTTACAAATCGCTCCGCCCCAGGTTTCCCGCGAGCCGCCGCGGCCAAACAGCGGATTTTGCACAGTCGCGTCGCCGGTTGGATCGCCGGAGCCGCCGTTGTATTCCGAATTGTTCGCCTTCGCGTAAATAATCGCGCCCGCTGCGCGCATACGTGCAACCAAAGTGGAATCTTTTGGCGCGGCATCCATAGCGTAGTTCACGTCGCCGCCGCCGGTGGAGCGCATATCTTTTGCGTCGAATACCGCTTTGAACGACATGGGCACGCAATAGAGCGGCATGGCTTTGGTATCGGGATTTTTGCCGTATTTTTTATCGAGTTCTGCGGCGTATTCCAGCGCGTCCGGGTATTTACGGAATTCATCGCAGGCTTGCGGACAATTTGCCGGCAGCACCCCGGTTGCCACATCGCACTCCGCTTTACAGGAAACCGAACGCTCGCCGCGTAAATTCAAGACACCTAGTGCATTCACCTGTTTTGCATTCGGCATACCCACCACCATACCGAATTGTTGCATCACCGAAGGATCGGAAATGGTGGATTCCATGCGGCCGAAATCCGGTGTCAAGCCTTTATATTTCGCAAAATCCGGAAGCACTTTGCTGATGTCTACGGTTTCCGTGGGAAATTTTATCGGCACACCGGCTCTCACCGCGCCTGTGGCCGCCGGCACTTTCGCACCATCTTTGGTCACCAATTGCGTACAAATGCCGTTGTATGCGCGCGCACGCTCTACATAGGCCTCTACAATTTTTTGGCAGGTGACTTCGCCGGAGCGAATACCGTTGTGAATATCGTCGATCGTCGCCTCGTGCAATTTAAATGCGAGGGCGGAATGGGTATAGAAAAAAGCGGCAGAAAATAACGTGAATAAAGTTAGACGCACCGACATGGAAGTCTCCTCTGAAAAGGTGGATATCGGGCAGGGGGAGAAAGCGAATAATTCGCTGAGGAACGGGCAAGCGAGGTACGGGCTGCCTGCGCGCACTTCAATGACTAAACGTTAAATAGCGGGATTACCCTACTCGACCCCGGTTATTCGCCGGAGTCGAAATTGAAAGGTAAAGAAATAAGAAGGGAGAAAAAGAAATTTCAGTTGTTCACACAAACCTAACGGCATAAACCGGCGGCAGATAATTCGTTATGCACTGCCATTGCGCACCGCCGTTTTCACTGAGCCACATATTACCGGTAGTGGACGCCATCACCAATTGTTTGCCGCTGCTGTCGATATCCAGGCAGTGGCGATAAATCAGATCGAAACTCTCCTGCTGCGGCAAGCCGTTGGTTTGCAAATGAAAGGTCACGCCCGCGTCCTGGGTGTGAGTTACCACCAAACGGCTGTCCACCGGATAACGTTTTTCATCTTTGATGCCCGGCACAAACCAGGCCTCCTGCGGGTTGTGCGGATGCACTGCAACGGCAAAACCGAAGGATGACGGCTGCGCGTGCACGCGCGTCCAATTGGCGCAACGGTCGCTGGAATAAAAAATACCATTGTGATGTTGCACCCAGAAATGATCCGGTTCAGCCGTGCATTGCACCAAGCGGTGGGGATCCTGAGTCGCGGGATTATCCGCCTGCTCCGGCGGCATATAATCGGCAATCATGCCTTTGGTGGACGCCCGCCAAGTCTCGCCGTAATCATCGCTTAACCACACACCGCCGCAGCTCACTGCCAGTGCCATTTTGCCATCGCCGCGTTGATCTACGCAGATGGAGTGAATGCCCGCGGCGTCGTAACCGCCGCCGAACCACTCTTTGCGCATGGGATTGTTCCAGAGATTTTCATTTAATTGCCAGGAATTACCGTCGTCGGTGCTTTTGAATAAACCACCGGGAATGGTGCCCGCCCACAAGGTGCCCTGCTGATCGCGCTCCAGAATCCAGATTAATTGCAGACTGGGTTTTTCCTCGCCCGCAATGCCGGCGTAACTCGGGCAGGTAATTTCTTCCCAGTTTGCGCCCTCGTCAGCGGACCTATGCAGCTTCACCCCAAAATGGCCGAGATTGAGCGCAGCGTATAACAAACCTTTTACCGGATCGCGCAGTACCGCGCTGACCGGTTGTCCAGCAAAGCTGGTGCGAGTGTTAGTCCAGTTGCCGCCCCGCTTCTGAAAGTCCAATAACCCTTTGCGCGTCGCCAGCAAAATTCGCTCACTCATAAGTCCGTCCACCCTGTTAATGAATATTGTTGATCAGCCGCCGGAAAGCGCCTGCAAAATATAAATTTCCTCATCCGCCTGCACGGTCCGATCGAGCACGGTGCGGCGATTCTGCAATTCGCCGCCGATAAAGATCGCCACGTGCTTGCGCACCTCGCCCTGGTCATCCAACACGTAACCCGTTAGGCGTGGGTAGCGCTGCGCTGCCTGTTGCAACACCTCGCGCACGGTGCCGCCGGGAAACATTTCCTTTTGCGACGGCCCCACTTCGCGCAGGTGTTGGGTACACACGATAAACGGCATGGTCACCTCGTTATGGACGATCTCGACCCGGTTATTGTGAAAACGCGCCCGCTGGCGGACAAGGTCAATTTTGAAACGCCTGACTTATTGTTGCAGACGCCCTTTCCAGTGGTCGTGTGAAATTTGGCGAAATCGACAGGCAGGAGAATAAAAAATGATAGGAGGGAAGAAGCCCCGCCCGGGATTTTCGGACAGGGCTGACGTTGCGATTATTTGACGCCAGCGATGCGCAGCTGAAGTTCCTCAATGCCGATAATGCCCGCGGTGCGGGTGCTGTCCGGAAATACCATGGTGGGTGTGCCCTGCACGCCGTGCTTCATGGCCAGATCCATATTGCGCTCCAGGGCACCTGTGTCGCAGGCATCGGGGACTTGCGGCGGAGTTTTGCCATCCACCATCCAGTCGCGCCAGACCTTACCGCGATCTTTGGCACACCAGATATCCCGGGCTTTATCCGGCGAATCGCCGCCAAGCATAGGCACCAAAAAGGTGTAGACGGTGATGTCTTTGACTTTGCCGAGCTCTTTTTCAAATTGTTTGCAGTAACCGCAGTTGGGATCGGCAAATACCACTAATTTGTTTTTGCCGGTGCCCTGCTTCCATTCCACCGCGTCTTTGAACGGCAGCTCGGCGAAATTGAACGCGGTGAGTTTGGTGATGCGCTCATGGGTGATATTCAGCTGAGCTTTCAGGTCAATGATGCTGCCTTCGATAACAAAGGAAGCATCGCTATCGGAATAGAGAATTTCGCTGCCCATGCGCACTTCCCAAATGCCGGGCAGCGGAGTTTTGCTGACCTCATCGACTGGGGGGAGTTGCGGCAGGCGCTCGGCGAGATTTTTACGAATGGCGGCTTCGTCGGCAAAAACTGAGCTGGTAAAAACTAGGCTGGAAAAAGCAGCGGCGCTCAAACCGAGCGCGGCGAGAAGGTGACGAGCAATTGACATAGAGCCTCTAGCGGGGAATGAACAGGGCGTCCAGTGTGGTACGCCGCGCGGCACGCTGCAAGGGTATAGCGTGCCGCGCGCTGGACTCACACCAGATTCGGCTTTTTCCAACCGCCGCTTTTACTTTCCAGATAGGACGCCACCGCCAGACAGATGTCCTCGCGCCAGGGCTTGGCGATCACCTGTATGCCGATAGGCAGTTTGCCGTCGGCACTGGTGCCGGTGCGCACGACCACGGAAGGCCAGCCGGTGCTGTTGAAAATACCGGTGTATTGCCAGCCCGCGCCGGGGCCTCCAAAACCGGTGCCGGGTTCGGCATCGATGGGCTGCGCCGCTTTGCCGGACACCGGCAGCACCAGCACGTCGTAGGATTTCATCCACTCCAACATGCGGGATTTACCGAGATCCTGCTGCTCCCAGGCGGCGACATATTCCGCCGTGGAGATGGGCGTGACCTGGGCCATGCGCTCTTTCACCGAGGGCGAGAAATTCTTGGTGCCCCACTTGTCGGCGAGGCGCTTATAGAAGGCCCAGCCGTCACCCATGATCAGCTTGGTGCGGGCGGCGTTGAGTTCGGTGATGGTGCTCAGCGGAACATCTTCCTGCACACCGGCCACTACCGGTTCGAGCCATTTCACCGCTTGGCGCACGGTAGCTTTGACATCGTCTTCGGTGGCCTGGCGACCGGTGCCGCCGTTATCCACGCAATAGGCCACGCGCAGAGGTTTGAGATCGACCTTATGCGGATCCGCCCAGGGCACAGGGGCGCAGGCTGCGTCGCGAAAATCCGGGCCGCTGATGATCGGGGTGATCAAGGTCAGATCTTCCACCTTGCGGGCCATGGGGCCGAGCTGCTGCCACAGGTCGAACACGCCGCCGTAATCGACGATATGCCCGGTGCGCGGCACCCGCACACTGGTGGGTTTGATGCCGGCGATGCCGTTGTTGTGCGCCGGGCCGCGGATGGAGCCGCCCCAGTCGGAGCCGATATCAAAGGCCGCGCCGCAAGCCGCCACTATGGCGCCGGCGCCGCCGGAGGAGCCGGCGGTGCTGCGGCTGAGATCGTAGGGATTATGGGAGGCGCCGAACAACAGGTTGCTGGAGGTGCTGATGCCGCCGAGACCGCCCAAGGTGAATTCCGGGGTGTTGGTCTTGCCGAGCAGGATCGCCCCCGCTTTGCGCAGGCGCGCCACCACAGTGGCGTCCGTCTCCGGCACAAATTGCGCCCGTCCCACGGTGGCGCCGGTGGAGACTACGCCGGCGGTGTCGATGGAATCCTTGATGGTCATGGGCACGCCGTGCAGCGCGCCGACGAATTCGCCCTTGGCCGCTTTGGCGTCGAGAGCCTTGGCTTCCGCGCGGGCGCGTTCGTAACAGTTGGTCACCACCGCGTTGAGGCGATCGTTCACCACCAGTTGCCGGGCGATATAGGCCTCCACCGCTTCCAGCGCCGACACTTCACGCTTGCGCAGCAGGCCCGCCAACTGGGTGGCGGACATGGAAGTCAGCTCGTCGGCGCTGGCCGCACTGGCCGGCTTGCTGTAGGTCGCCGCCACCACTGCGGCAGCGGTGGCCGCCACGGGGATTACGGGATTCGCCGCGAGGCCGAACAAGCGTCGGCGGGACGGCGACTGGACTTCATCTGACGTATTGGTCATTACAGGTTCGTTCATAGCACCTACTCCAATCAATTAAGCCCAATTCAAATCGGCGTCTTCTGCCAGCCGCCAGTCTGTTTTTCGATATGCGCCATAGCGGCGAGCACGACCTCGTCGCGCCAGGGCTGCCCCACCACCTGAATACCCAGCGGCAGGCCAGGCTCTTCCGTGGAAGTGCCGGCGCGCACCACACCCGCGGGCCAACCGGTGGTGTTGTATTGGCTGGTATAGCCACCACCGCCAGTGCCGGGGGTGCGGACATATTCATGGGGCACTTTGCGCGGCGGGTTGGCGTTGACCGGGCAGATGATCAGGTCGTACTGCTCCACCCAGGAGAGCTGTTCGCTTTTGATGGCGTCCATCACTTCGCACCAGTAGGTGAACTCGCTGCTGGGCAGCTCATTGCCGGTGAGGTTGAGGCCCGGCGACGCCTGCAAGGTGCCGTGTTTGGCGAGTTTGCGGCGCATATGATCNCCGCCGCTGGCGCCGCTGAACTTGCGCCGAGCGTCCGCCAATTCCNCCATCTTCGGCGGCTTATCNTCTTTGATGCTGCAATCGAGTTTGGCGAAGTAATCGACGCACNTTTTGGTGAGAGTCTGGATTTCTGNCGTGGGCGTGCTGATGNCGTCGTTGGTGTAATAGGCCACCCGCAAACCGGACAGCTTCACCTTTTTCGGATCGGCCAGCGGCACGGGCGCCATGGCCGCGTCCCACTCGTCCGGCCCAGCCATGATCGGCAGCAGCAACATCAAATCTTCCACCGTGCGCGCCATGGGGCCGGTTTCCTGGAAGGAGTCGAAAGGGCCGCCGTAATCGACGATATGACCGGTGCGCGGCAGGCGCCCCAAAGTCGGTTTGATGCCGGCGATGCCGTTGACGTTGGCCGGCCCGCGGATGGAGCCCCCGTAGTCCGACCCTATATCGAAATATGCGCCCGCCGCCGCGACTATGGCGCCAGCGCCGCCGGAGGAGCCGGCCGGGTTATAGGCGGTGTTGTAGGGGTTGTAGGTCTGGCCGTGGATCAAGTTGTAGGTGCCGCGGGCACCGCCGCCGAGGGTGAATTCCGGCGTATTGGTTTTGCCCAAGAGAATCGCACCGGCAGCGCGGGCGCGGGCAACGACAGTAGCGTCTTTGCCCGGCACAAAATCTTTGCGGCCGAGGGTGCCGCCGGTGGAGACCACGCCAGCGGTATCAAAGGAGTCTTTGACGGTGAAGGGCACGCCGTGCAGCGGCCCCAGCAGAGTACCGGCGGCGAGCAGCTTGTCCGCCTGCTCCGCCTCCGCCAGGGCGCGTTCGCGGCAGAAGGCGACCACCGCGTTGATTTTGGGATTCACCTGATCGATGCGCGCCAGACAGGCTTTGACCACCTCGACGGCGGACACCTGCTTGCTGCGGATCAAAGCGGCGATTTCCGCCGTGGATTTGTAAATGATGTCTTCGCTGGCGGCAGCGTAGACGGGTGGAATGTAATGCGTCAGACCGAGGGCTGCACCCGCCGCCACCCCTGTGTGGATAAAGCGGCGGCGCGAGAGGGAAAACGAATCTTGCTGTGGTGCCATAGGTGAAGTTTTCATGGGATTTACCTTTGTGGATCCAACAGTTGTAGAGGGCCGGCCTTCCTCAACTCCGCTTAATACTCATCAAAAATTCGCTTCACTTCCGCCAGATCTTTGGTTTTGGTGAGGGCGAGTTGCAGCAGGATGCGGGCTTTTTCCGGGACCATGTTGTCGCCCGGGACTATATTGGCTTCGCGCCGGCGCTTGGTGTCCTGCACGCGGCCGCCGAGGGTGCGGGCGGTGGCGACGACGACTACACCTTTGGCCTGCGCGCGTTTGATGGCTTCGCTTTGGCCGGTGGTGGCGCTGCCGGCACCGGTGCCCTCAACGATGATGCCTTTCACGCCTTTGGCGACCATGGCGTCGATGAGGTAGTCCGGCGCATCGCGATAGGCGTAGGCGATTTCCACTTTCGGCAGAGAGGTGTAGTCATTGCCGGCGAATTCCGAATGAATGGTGTGGCGGCGCACGGGCTCGCGATAAAACTTAACCTGATCAGGATCGGCAAAACCGATTGCGCCCACGTCCACACCGACGAAGGTATTGACCCGATAAGCGATATTTTTGGTGACGTCCCGCGCCGGGTTGATGAACTGGTTCATCGCATGCAACACGCCTTTATTCCAGGCGTCTTTAGAGGCTGCCACGCGCACAGCGTCGTAGAGGTTGCGCGGGCCGTCGCCGCTCAATCCCGTCCAGGGTCTTTGCGAACCGACGAACACAATCGGTTTGGCGGACTTGACCACCAGATTCATGTAGTAGGCCGTCTCCGCCATGGTGTTGGTGCCGTGGGTGACGACTATGCCGTCCACCGCCGGATCCGCCGCCCACTGGTTAAGTTTTTTGGCAACGCGCTGCCAGTCTTCAAACGTTTCGGTCGCCACCCGGTCCTGCGGCGCGCGCTGATCGTCTAGCACAATATTGGCGATGCCTTTTATTTCCGGCACATCGTTAACCCAATCTTCCGGATTCACGCGGGGATAATCCTTGCCGCCGTAATTGGTGATATTCAGACGGTCGCCACCGCGGCTGGCGATGGTGCCACCCATGGACATCAGCACGACGGTGGGCAGTTTGGTGCCCGCCTCCGGCATTGCCGGGGGCGGCGCGTAGGTGGGAACCTCTTGCGCGAATACGGGCAAACTCAACGCCAGCACAGTACCGGCGATGCACAAGCGACTTGGCAAACGGAATAGAGATAAAAATTTCATGTCGGCACCTGCGGGCATCAATATTCGTTGAACATGCGCTGAATTTCTTTCACATCCTTTGTCTTGGTAAGAGCAAGACGCAGGAGAATGCGCGCTTTGTGCGGGGGGAGATTGTCAGAGGTGACGATATTTTTTTCCGCCTGTTTGGCACTTTCCAAAACCCGTCCGGCGCCTTTGCGGTCACTGCGCACAAATATCACGCCTTTTTTCTGGCCGCGTTTAATGGCTTCTTCATTGTTGTCGGTGAGCACAATGCCTTTGGCACCAGCTTTGACAAACGCATTGATGGCGGTGCCGTCGGATTCCTGATAACCGTAGGTCACATCCACGCGCGGCAGATCTTTTAAATTGCTTACGTCAAATTCACTTTTGGTGGTGTGGCGATAAACGGGTTTGCGATAAAACACGATGCGATCGCTGTCGGCGTAACCGATGGGGCCGAGATCGCGAGCGACAAATGTTTCCACTCTGTAGGTATTGGTTTTGGTGGTGTCGCGCGCAGCGTTGATTTCGTCGTTGAGCATAATCATCACGCCGTAACCTTTGGCATTGGGATCTGCGGCAACTCGGACGGCATTCAGTAAATTAAATGGGCCGTCGCGGCTGACCGCGGTAAAGGGCCGCATGGCACCTACCATCACTACCGGTTTATCGGATTTGACGGTTAGATTGAGAAAATAAGCGGTCTCTTCCAAAGTGCCGGTACCGTGGGTCACAACTGCGCCGGCGGCCTCCGGTTTGGCCAGCCATTCGTTGATGTCTTTGGCGAGCTTCAACAGAATTTTGGTATTCATGGAGCCGGAGCCAATATTGGATTCTTCGAGGTAGGAAATATTGGCAAATTGTTTTAATTCCGGCAGATCGGCAATTAGTTCATCCGGCGTAACTCGCCCGTCGGAATATTCCATTAATTTTTGTCGGTGGGCGCCTTTGCTTTGAATGGTGCCACCAGTGGTAAACAATTTAACGTTAGGCAATTCCGCGGCTGTTACAGCTCCCGCCAGAATCATTGCCAACAGGCCACATAGCCCGCTTAAAAACCGCATGCGCAACATGCACAGTCCCCCAAAATATAAACGGTATGTCGGATGACATCTGTGCTGAAAATGACGCGGTTCGGGTGACAGCCCCTACCAAATTGTTTGTTGTGATTGGAGATCAGGAATAAATGAGAATTAGAGGGTTGAGACTGCACATTCGATTACGCTCCAGAGCTCCACCTATTGTTTCCTGGACCGCTGTGAATACGTCCATGTACGCTCCCTCACCAACGTCCATGTTGGTGAGGGTCCAGGAATCAATAGCTGAAACTCTTCCGCTTTGTGCCGACGAGGAGTTTGAAATTTTTAATTGAGGAGCTGTCTCCTCCAACTTCTCATAATCGCTTCAGCATCCGCATGAGTGAGCTGATCCCTACCGGGATGGGCGAGAGAAGTGGGTTGTTGCAGCGCCGCTTCCATTAACTCAACCGCGCGGCGCACATTTTCCATATGATCCTGCATATTGCCGGACGACGGCCGAATTCCGTCGAGAGCAGGCATGATCTGATTGCGATAAAGCGATTCGTTGTACAGCAAAAACGCCAACTGTGCCTGATTCGCCTCCGAAGATTTTAATTCAAGCAGCTTTTCCGCCAGTGGAATTTCCTTGCGCATACTCGCATAGGCTTTGCGCGCCTCCTCTGCTGCTGCAGCGTGTTCACCTTGCTGGCTGAACATCTGCGCGCGATACATCTGCTGAATATAACTTTGACCGCTGCCCTGCCACACATGCAGCGCACCCCAAGTCAACACGGCCATGGGCAAGCCGAAATAAATCAGCTGGCGAATCAAAACATTTCCTGGCGATAAAACCGTGCCGCTATTCCACCAGGAAGACGTTTCTTTTTCGGTCTCCGCAGTAACCAACGCATTGCTGTTCTGGCTGTGGCGCATGCGCCAGATAAAGCCGTCGAAATAGTAGTGCATCAAGGTGGAGGTAAAACCTACGGCAAGCAAACAGGACATCAACCAGCGGTTGTCAAATTGTGTGGTAATAAAATCGCCGTACGCCACGCAAAATAAGGTGTAGCCCAGCGCCGCCAATCCAATACCCCAGCGGCTGGAACGCGAATGCAGCCAGGAAAATACTCCCGTTCTCGCCCTGCCCTGCTCGGCGATGCGGCGATCATAACGCCAGACGATGGCGAGGTATTGCGTCATATGCACAATGCCGACAGTGGCGAAACCGACTTTAAAACTCCACTCCGGCACCAGTTGCGTCATCCACACATTCGGCGTGTAGGTGAAATACATAACGCCAAAGGTGCAAATCAATAAAGCGAGTTTGGCAAAGCTGAGGTAAAAACCGCGTCGCACGCACCAAGCCAAATAAATGATGTAAATACCCGTGGTTAAAACAGCGGCCCACCAGGAAAAACCATGCAGAAAATCCATCACGCCTGTGGGCAACACCAACAGCACCGGCATATGCGCGCTGCGGTAGAGATCCTCCAATAAACCCGGAATCCAGTCCGCGCTGGCGATCATGATATGCACAAACCAGACGCCGCAGATCGCCCAATCCATATTGGATGCCAACGCGCGCGGGGCTTGGTTGTGGCGGTCGTAAATCCGCATAAAGCCAAAATGCTGCCGCAAGAAATGCCAGGGGTCCCACAGGGAAAGGAAGATATAGAGATATAAAAAATATTCGACGGGATATTGGTGCAGATTCAAATAGGTCAGCACCACCGCAGAAAACACCAGCGGAATCACCGGCCCGAGCAGAAAACTCCATTTAAAGCGGCGAAATAGTTCGACGTCGCCGTAAATACGGATAAACGTCGGCATATGATGCGCCACCGTCAAAATAATATGCGCCGTAATCACCAACGCCGCCCCCTTCTGCGCACCGTAGTGCTGCATAGCGATAAGGGCCAAAGCGAGAGAAATCAACGGAGCAGCAATAATCAGCAAGGTATCCTGCAGCGGATCCAACACCCAATTCTGCCGGGGACGTCGGTCTGCGGATGAGAGCAAAAAATCGGGCCGGTTATCCACCGGCCCTAGTGCGGTTGCAGCTTTGGTAACAGGGCTCATATTCATGCGACTTATAGGACGGAGTCGCGGGTGAATACCCTACTTAGCCCAATACCCATTAGCAGTCCCATTCATACAGTGGGTGAGCTATAACATGGCATCAGCTTATAAAGGTTTATCTTCGATGCAAAAATAGTCCAATTTGGCGTATTACCGTAAGCAAATTAAACCGACAACGACGCCATGCCTCCTGAATCGCCATTGTTTTTAACCTGCTCAAACGGCAAACTTTGGCCCCCGCAAACGAGCGACCCCATTTACAGAGCGGGCTGTTCCCACATTCAGACTCATCACCTATGCCCCCCGACCAACTCCTCGTCTACCTCACCGTCACCTTTCTCGTCTCCATCAGCCCCGGGCCGGTGATGTTGTCGGCTATGGCGAATGGGGGGATTTATGGGGTGCGGCATGCGCTTTGGGGGATGGCGGGGGCGACGTTTGGCAATTTGATGCTGATTGCGCTGTCCGCTGCGGGTATGGCGTTGGTGTTGAAAAGTTCGGATATGCTGTTCCGCACCATTCAGTGGGTGGGCGCGGCCTATCTGATCTGGCTCGGGATCAAGGTCTGCCTGCAGCCGGTGGACGGTGAGTTTGTGACGGGCAAAGCCTCGCGGGACAGCGGCTGGCAGTTGTTTATCAAATCCGTGGGCATTGCGGTGAGCAATCCCAAAGGGCTGATTTATTTCGGCGCCCTCTTCCCGCAATTTATTTCACCGACACAAGCGCTGTTACCGCAGCTGGCACTGCTGGTAAGTCTGTTTGTGGTGATCGATCTGGTGTCCATGCTGGTCTACGCCAAGGGCGGCAGTTTTATTGTCAGCTGGCTGCGCAGCCCACAGCATCGGCGTTGGTTTAATCGTGTGGCCGGCGGCGCTTTGATGGTGGCGGGATTAGCCATGGCAATTTTGTAAATTAGCGAGGATTACATTATGCAAATGCTCGACATACGCACTTTTATTCCGAGTAAGGACTATGAAACATCCAAGGCGTTTTATCAGGCGCTGGGATTTTCTTGCAGCGACGCGTCAGAGGATTTATCCATCTTCCAAAACGGATCCTGCACGTTTTTTCTGCAGCGCTACTACAACGAAGAGTTTGCCAATAATCTGATGCTGCAGCTGATTGTCGCTGATATTAAAGAAGCCTTTGCGCTTATCTCAAGTCTGCAAGGTTTTGATATTCGCTACCGGCCGATCCAACAAGAGCATTGGGGCAAGGTCATCTATCTATGGGGACCGGCCGGCGAGCTTTGGCATGTCACGCAATTGAATCAATAACGAATCACCTCGCCTTGCAGCGGCGGAGTGCTTTTGGGTACGCGGCGGTTGTCGGTTACCGCTTCAAAACCGCTGGCGATTTTAATCAAGGTGGGTTCACTCCAGGGGCGACCGAGAATTTCCAGGCCGACCGGCAGACCTTTTTTGGTAAAGCCCATAGGTACAATCAACGCGGGCAGGCCGGTGATAGGGCTGAGCTGATTGGGTACATATTGTCGCTCCGGATCTGTGCGCGGACCGATTTTTAACGGTCCGGCAAGTTTGTGCGGAAAAATCAACGCATCCAATTGATAGCGATCCATCAGGGCGATCACCATTTCCCGCAGCGCGGCGCGGCCCTGCAGGGTTGCGCGATAGCCAGGGTCGCGATCCAGATCAATGGGATTATTCAAAGCTTCCACATCGTTGGGGCGAGTGGGAATACCCTCGTGGCCGAGCAATAATTCCCGCGCATTTTTAAAAGGATAATTTGGCCCCTGTTGCGCCAGATAAGCATTGATGGCGGCGATACGCTCGTAGCGACTCGGGAAACTGTTGGACTGCAGATAATTCACCAAGTCGATATTCAACTGGATCGGCTGAAAGACTTTTGCGCCGTTATCGGCAAAAACTTGAATGGCATTTTTTGCCATTTCCAAAACTTGCGGATCCACCGGGGAAAAATCCCACGCTTCTTTTAACACCCCCACCCGCACGCCTTTTAAACCATTTTTATCGAGAAAACTCACGTAGGGCTGCTCCGGCATTTTGCCGAGGCTGTTGGCGGTCCATAAATCTGCACTGTCAAAACCGGCCACGATATCGAGGGTCAGCGCGAGGTCGTACATGTTGTGCGCCATAGGGCCGCCGCGTTCGCCGGTGATGTAACTCCACATTTGGCCGGCGCGACTGATCAAACCTGAGGTGGTGGAAAGTCCAAATAAATTGCTGTCGCTGGTGGGGGTGCGAATGGAAAAGCCGGTTTCACTGCCAAGACCGATAGTGCCGAAATGCGCCGCCAATCCCGCACCTGTGCCCGCGCTGGACCAGCCGGGTGTGCGATCCAGTGCGAAGGGATTTAATGTCGAACCGCCCAAAGTGCTGCTCGCCATAATATCCGGCTGCGCGTACCAGTCGCTCTGATTGACCTTGGCGAGAATAATGGCGCCGGCATCGCGCAGGCGTTTCACCATGGTGGCGTCTTTTGCGGGAATCACACCTTTTAGCGGCGCGTAACCACCGGTGGTGGGCATATCGTAGGTATCGAATACATCTTTAACGATCACCGGAATTCCGTGCAGTGGCGAGCGCGGACCTTTTTCTTTGCGCTCTTTATCGAGAGCGCGGGCAATTTCCACCGCGTTGGGACTGATCGCGAGCACCGCATTTATTTTCGGCCCTTTTTTATCGTAGGTGTCTATGCGAGTCAGATACATATTGACCAGAGACTCCGCCGTAAGCGCGCCTTTTTCCATGGCGGTTTGTAAATCGGCGATGCTGGCTTTGGTGAGTTCAATTTCCTCCGCGTGAACAACAGAGGCAAACAGCAGAGTAAAAAACAAAAACGGATGACACAGGCGGCGCACAACGGAATAACTGGCCATAAGGCCTCCCTGGGAATATGGACACAGAAGCAGATGATGGGAATTCCTGTGTGAGACGCACGGCGCAGTCTCCACCCCCACCTGGGTCGGGGCGACAGACCCTTGGTGGGGGTAAATAGCAGCACGTGCGTCTTTTCGTAAAACCCGTGTGCCTCTGGAGGGAACGCTCTTGCACCCGCTCCACTTTTCCATTCGCTCTTTATTGCTGGGCGGCGGTTTCGCCGCCTGCGCCTGTTTTGCTTCCACCAGCTTTGCCGCCACCACTTTTAAAGTTGAGGAGGCCACTATTGCCTCTATTCACAAGGCCATCTTGGCCAAAGAAGTGACCTGCACAGAATTGGTGGAGCTGTATCTCAAACGTATTCAGGCATTTAATGGTCCCGGTGTTGAGGAGCCAGAAGGCATACTCGGGCCAATTAAACCCATCGCCCATGCCAAAGGCATTAATGCTCTGGGCACGTTGAATTTGCGGCCTGCGAATCGGGAAAAATGGGGATTTGATGCACGCAAAGCGCGCAGCATGACGGATAAAACCGACGCCGATCCGAATATGCCGGACGCGCTGGAAGTCGCCGCAAAATTGGATGCGGATTTCGCCAAAACCGGCCAATTAAGCGGCACTCTGCACTGCGTTACCATTTCGATAAAAGATCAGTACGACACTTTCGATATGCGCACCACCTCCGGTGCCGACGCCGATTACGCCAATGATCGACCGCCGCGGGATGCGACTTTTGTCAAACGCCTGCGCGAGTCCGGCGCGATTATTTTGGCCAAGGCCAATATGGGTGAGTATGCCTCCGGATTTCGCAGCGCCTTTGGCGGCACTGCGGTCAACCCTTACGACACTGAACGTATTCCCGCCGGCTCCAGTGGCGGCTCTGCCACATCTGCCGCAGCGAATTTTGTAACGGTTTCCATCGGCGAAGAATCCGGCCCATCCATACGCGCGCCGGCGCAATATGCCAACACCGTGGGTATTTCGCCAACGCAGGAATTGGTCAGTCGCATCGGCTTATTTAATCGCGGTTTGAATACCCGCACCGGTCCGATCACCCGAACGGTAGAGGATGCAGCAAAAGTTTTATCCGCGATCGCCGGTTACGATCCGGAAGACGAACTCACCGCTTTTGCCGTGGGCCGTATGCCCGATGAGCCTTATGAAAATTACCTGGGCAATAAAAGTCTGAAAGGAATTCGCATAGGCGTGGTGCGCGAATATATGGATAAAAAGGTGTTCGACAGCCCGTTGTACGCCGCCAATATCGCCATTGCGGAAAAGGCCATCGAGGATTTGCGCAGACTGGGCGCCACCATCGTCGATGCGCCGCCGGAAGGCCTTTTTACCGCGTATATCCGCCGCTATAACCCCGGTCTGCAAAACACCACCTGGACCAAATTATTTCCGGAATTATTTCCCGTTGACGCTGCCGGCAACCCTAAAGAGGATCAGGTCAATACTCTCGTAGGGATGCGCATGGATCCCAACAAGGTTCCGGAAAATATCACCCTGCGCGATCTCGGCGCGGCGGCTATCACCGGTGAAAATAAATACGGTTTTAATTTGTATCTCGCTGAACGCGGCGACGCCAAGATGAAAACCATCGGGAATCTCGCCAATCACGCACGCTTTTTCCACGATATTTTTGAAGGCGATAAAAAAGCGACATTAATCCGCAACAACGACGCGCTGGTGTACGACAACACCCTGCGCTTGCAGAAACGTTTTGCCGTGCAACAGATCGTGCTGCAGGCCATGGCGGATATGCAGTTGGACGCGGTGGTTTATCCCACGAGCTTATTGCCGCCGCGCAGAATCAATACACCTCGCGATCCGAATTTCAACGGCATCGGCAATTACGGCATGTGGAATTTTCTCGGTGTGCAGGGTTTTCCCGCCATTACCGTGCCCGCCGGTTTTACCTCGGAAATTTGGGAGCGCATTCCCGATCCTAAAATCCCTCTACCAAAAACCCTCGCGCCGGATCAAACCATTCCAACGATTGTGGTGGGTCCGGTAAAGGCGAAATTGCCGGTGGGAATCGACTTTCTCGGCCGCCCCTTTTCCGAGCCGACGCTGCTGCGTATTGCCTACGCCTATGAGACCGGCACCAAACACCGGCAGCAGCCGGAGGATTTTGGGCCACTGAAATAATGATTTATTGACAGAAATTCTACTTTGCTACACCAATTCTATTTGGGGTAAATATGAAAATACCAATTTCCGCCAAAGCGCTGGGCGTGGTCATAGCCCATTTGATTTTGATCGACAGCGCCGCTGCCAAATTTCAAATCGAAGAAGCCACCATCAGCGATATTCAAACCGCCATCCAAAAAAAGCAGACCACCTGCAAACAAGTGGTGGAAGCCTATATCGAGCGGGCAAAAGCTTATAACGGCGTTTGTACGGCGCTGGTGACCAAAGACGGTGAGGATGTGCCGGCGGTAAAAGGTTATGTGCGCGCCGGTGCGCCGCTGACATTTCCCACCAAAACCGTAAAAGCCGATGCGATATTTCCTAATCTCGCGGACTATAAAGGTCTGCCGATGGAATTCGGGCGTATGGAAACCACCGTGTCCGACCCTTCCGTTTATGCGCAGATGGGCATGCGCGTCGGTATTCCCGATGCCGGCCAATTAAATGCGTTGGAAACCTTGAATATTCGCGGCGAGCGCTCGGTCACTTGCAAAGGCAAATTTGATGCGCATCCTTCCACCGGACCGCTGCCGCCGGATGCGCCCGCCGTGTGTGAACAATTTCGTCAGCAGCCGGATGCTTTGGAACGCGCGGCGGAATTGGATGCGCAATACGGCTCCAAGCCCGATTTGAAAAATCTGCCCATGTATTGTGTGATCACGGCGGTAAAAGATCCCTATGACACGAAGGATATGCGCACCACCGCGAATAACGATGTGAATTTCGCCATGGATGTACCGCCGACAGACGCGGCCATAGTGGCGCGTCTGCGCAGCAAAGGTGCCATTATTTATGCAAAATCCATCGCTCACGAATTTAATGGCGGACCGGGCAACCCCGGCGGCGACGCCAAATCCAAAACCCGTCCCATGGGCGGGGGTCTCGGTTTTGGCGCTTGGGCGGGACAACCTTGTAATCCCTACGACACCGAGCGCGTGCCGCGCGGCTCCACCAGCGGTTCGGGTGTGGCGATTTCCGCAAACCTCGCCACCATCGGTATTTGCGAACAATCCGGCGCGTCTTGCCAAGGTCCTGCGTCGCGCAGCGGTATTGTCACTTTGTTGACCACCAAAGGTTTGCTGCCGGACGGCGGCGGTCTCGGTTATCAATGGTTTAACGACCGCGCCGGTATTCACGCACGCACCATGAAAGACGCGGTATTGGTGCTCGACGCGGTAAAAGATCCGGCACTGGGATTTTTTGATCCAGGTGATCCTTTTGCGGTAGTGCCGCCGGCATTAATTCCGGACGCGCCCTACGCCAGTTTTACGCTGGATGAAAAACAATTAAAGAAAACCAAAAAGCCCTTGCAAGGCATGCGCATAGCGCTGTTGCGCGAACATATGATTACACCGACGCGCAACCATGAAACCATCAATGCTCAAATCGAACAGGAAATCAAATCTGTGCTGCGCGATCAGCTGGGCGCGGAATTAATTGAAACGGTTGCCAAAGGCGCGAAGGACGATCCGGAAATTCCCAATCTCAGCTTTTCCTTCAACGATGCACTGGCAGAAATTCTGCCGCGCCTGATGCCGGAAATTTTCACCCGTCGCAATGAACAGGGAGAGTTGGCGTTCGCGGTGCCGGGTTACAATGTCACTTCGCCGGATTATCTGGTGCAACTGAGCCTGCGCAAAGCGCCGCTCACCGATGCGGTGAATATCGTGAATTTTGCCAATTTCGCCGCTCTGCCCTGTCGGCTGTGCCCGGATACGGTTTTTGAATTCAATCGTTATCTCGCCGCACGCGGCGATGCGCGCATCAAAAATTGGAGCGATTGGGTAGCCAATGCCAAATTCCGCGAAGACGCCTCCCGCGCCGGTGCGGAAAATTGGGCGGCTTATAAAGGCACAACAGAGCCTGGCAAGGCCGATGCGCTGGCACGCAGTTATATCGCGCGCTTAGCCCTGCAGCGCGTCATGCTGGAAAATAAAATCGATGCGTTTGTGCACCCGGAAAACACCGTGCCCACGCCGAAAATTCTGGGCCCGAACGTGGGCACCATCAGCCTCGACGGTATATCGCCATTTTTCCAGATTCCGCGCATCGCCATTCCCGCCGGCATGACCGACGTTATTTATGAACCGCAATATGCATTGAATGCGGACAAGACCGATTACATTTCCGTACTGCCGGATAGCGTCAGCAAAACCAAACTGCGTCATCCTTTACCCATTTCCATCACTTTTTTTGCCGGGCAAGGTGATGAGCCCAAGTTAATTAAAGTGGGCACGGCCTACGAGGTCGCCACGCAACACCGCACACCCCCACCTATGTTCGGTCCTGTCACAAAATGACAAAAAGCGGCTTTTTAAAGCCGCTTTTTTTGCACTGCACAACTCCTGTATTTTTTCCGATGGGCTAACTCTTTTGGGTTATGGCCACTTGCTGCATCAGTTCATAACATGCCTGCGAACTGGTCCGCGCTTTTTCTTTTATTAAGCGCCTCAGAAGAAAAATACAGGTCAGCCATGCCAAACTTGTCGCAATTGCATTTTGTCCGGTATCAACGCCACCTGGTCGCACTGCAGTTGCATTACCGCCTTCCCGATTCCTAACCTGGACTGCTTTTTCTACCGCAAATGGGGCGCGGTAATTGGGAATAAAAATCCGTAACAACCAAAGAATAACGATGAAGACATTTTTGTCTTCACTGCCATTAGAAACGGAAATCAGGTGCGGTGCAGATTGCACTACCGAGGATTGCCGGAGTGAATACTCGCTTTTAATGCACACAGAGGAACTGAGACACAATGAAAAAAACCTTATCCCACTCTCTCCTGCTTAGCACGGTGCTGGCGTGCGGTTTAAACGCCCAGGCACAGTCGCCACAAAATTGTGGTTATCAACTCGATATCGGCACGCGCAACATAACCCCGGCTGGTTATAACGGCTGGGCCAGTCTCACCAATATTTCCGGCCCTGCGGCGAGCCAGTTTGAAATTTTTCTGGATATGCACGGCGGCACCTTGCATAACGTCATGCAGGCGGAATACGCCCAAGTGGACGGCGGTTATCAGGTAACTGCGCCAAAACAGTTGGCGAAAAAGCCAATTGCTGTGGGTAAGTCTCATGACTTTTCATTTTTGGGTAAAGGCGCCTTTTTGGGTGCGACGCCTTATCTGATTTCCATCAATGGCGTTAAATGCGATACCGCAGCGCCGCAAATCGGCTTGCACGCCAGCCAGACGCTGTTCACCTCCGCCGGAAATTTAGTGCTCACCGCCAACGCCTCAGACAATGTTGCCGTCAGCAAAGTGGTGTTCTTGCGTAATGGTGAAGTGATCGGTGAAGACACTTCCGCGCCCTACTCTCTCGAGGTGAATATTTCCGCCTCATCGAACGGCCGCAATACGTTTACCGCGGTTGCTTATGATCACTCCGGCAACGCCACTACGTCGGATGCGTCCCTGGTATTTGCCGCTATCGGCAATCGCTTTTTGGGTACGGCTCCCGGCAGCAATGCCGATTTCGTTCACGCCGCGACTTATTTCAATCAGATCACCCCGGAAGACGCCAGCAAATGGGGCAGCGTGGAAGCCACTCGCGATGTAATGGATTGGGCCGCGCTGGATCAGGCTTATCAATTCGCCCTGGACAACAATTTTCCGTTCAAACTGCACACGCTGATTTGGGGACAACAATCCCCCACTTGGATGAACAGCTTGTCAGTCCAGGAACAGCGGGAAGAAATCGAAGAATGGATGGCGGCGCTGGCCGAGCGCTATCCCGAAGTTGACGCCATAGACGTGGTCAACGAGCCTCTGCATGCCCCACCGACATTTACCGAAGCCCTGGGCGGCGCGGGTGTAACGGGTTGGGATTGGGTAGTTACCTCCTTTGAACTCGCGCGGCAGTATTTCCCCGAAGCGCAACTGCTGCTCAACGATTATCAGGTATTAATTCTCGAGCAATTTTCCTACGACTATCTGGAAATCATTACGCCCTTGTTGGAGCGCGGTTTGATTGACGGTATAGGCGTGCAGGCGCATTTCCTGGAGCGCGCGGACGCGGCGACAGTTGCGGCATCGCTGGCCAATCTGGCGGCGACCGGATTGCCGATTTATGTCTCCGAATTCGATCTGAATATCGCCAACGACGCATTGCACGCAAACCGCATGCGCGATCTGGTCACGGTCTTCTGGAACAACCCCTCGGTGGTCGGTTTGACCCACTGGGGTCACCTGCAGGGTGATGTCTGGCAGGAGAACGCCTATCTGATCCGCAGCGACGGCAGCCACCGCCCGGGCTTTGACTGGCTGTTGTGCTCCTACGCCGGCGGCGACAACTGCACTGTGCCGGTTTATGTACCCACCGGCTGGCAGGGCACCGCCAATGGTCTGCAGCTGGAAGCCGAACAATTCGATGAAGGTGAAGGCGTGATTACCGCCGGCAGCACCGTAGCTTACGCGGACAATGGCGATTGGATCAGCTTCAAGAAAGTGAATTTCCGCAGCGAGTGGGACACCCTGTCCGTCACTTATATGAAAGGCAGCGCCGATCCCGCTTCTCTCACCTTGCATCTGGGCAGTCTGGACGCAGCCCCGATACTGGAAGTCGCCCTGCCGCCCACCGCCGGTTGGGGCAGCGCCGACACGGTTGAGGTCAGCTGGCCGGCCTTTAGCGGCGAGCAGGATTTGTATGTGCGCTTTAACGGCGGCTACGGCGTGGCGAACCTGGATTCCATCCATTTCCATCCGCCCCTGAGCGAACCCGGTCTGGGACCGAATCTGGTGACCAACCCCGGTTTTGAAAACGGCACCACCAGCGGCTGGTTCACCTGGGACGGCCAGCTCTCCGCCACCAATACCTTTGCGTATGACGGTAATTACAGCCTGCTGTTGAGCAACCGCGGCGGCAACGGTCCGGCGGCTTATTCGCTGCAAAGCGTGGCCACCCCCGGCGCAATCTATGAAGTGAAAATGTACGTCTCCATCGCTGGCGCGGCGTCGGCCAACGTCAACGTCACCTCAAAAATCGGCTGCTCCGGCAGCGACACCTACAGCTGGTTGATCAACCCAACTACCGTAACCCAGGACCAATGGGTGCTGCTCACCGGTCAACTGACCGTGCCGGAATGTGGTTTGACAGATCTGCTGATCTACGCGGAAGGCCCGGCGGGCGGCATCGACATCTATATTGATGAAGTGTCCGTGCGCGCAGTGCAGGCGCAGACCCAGAACCTGATGCCCAACGGCGGTTTTGAAAACGGCTCCACCGCCGGCTGGTTCAGCTGGGACGGCAGCATAGGCGCCACCACCTTCCCGGTGCACAACGGCAACTACGCGCTGGAGTTGAGCAATCGCGGCGGCAACGGTCCTGCGGCTTATAGCCTGACCTCACTGCTGACTGCGGGCAACAGCTACAACGTCAGTCTGGCGGTGACCATTCAGGGTGCGCCGGAAGCGCCGGTCAATATCACCCAGAAAATCGAATGCGCCGGCAGCAGCGCGCAGTACAGCTGGCTGGCCAATACCGGCGCCGTAACCGAAGGTGAATGGACCACCCTCAGCGGCACCTTGACCATTCCCAGCGATTGCCAGATCACCGATCTGCTGATGTACGTGGAAGGCCCTGCGGGCGGTATCAATCTTTATCTGGACGATGTGCAGATAACTGCGCAATAAATTCAGATTAATACTCAAAAGGACAAACCCGTGGTTCGCGAGAGCCACGGGTTTTTTTATTAGAAAAAATAAAATTCGGATTTAATTCGGCGAAAAGCTGGGAATCATTTCGACAATATCGGATTCCGGCACCATGCAGGACGACTGCAGCACTCCCTGCGCTGGATGAAAATCGTAGCTGGCGATCAATGACGCCTGCTCCCGTGCCAACACAATCGTTACCTCATCCATCTGCAAGTCCAGTTTTTGCACTGCGGATTCGCGACAGGCGCCACCGGCAACAAAAAATACCGCACTCTCCGTCATGCGCAATAAATTGCTGTTGCTCGGCAAATTGGCGCTGATCTGCTCGGGATTTTGTTGCGCTGCATTCAGCTGCCAAAGACCGCGCTGGCCAGCGTATTGAAAATAAATCCGGCCATGCAATTCCGCCGCGGTGCCAACAGAACCAAAGGTCAATTGTTTTTCCGCACCGGTTTTTAAATCCCGCCGCCAGATATTGCGCGCGTCGTTATTTTCTCTGACGAACCAAAGGGCGGAAATGTCCGGCTCATAGCCCAGCAATTCCCGCGCGCCGGCATTATCCGCCAGTTTGGTTGCCGCCTGTTCAGCGAAGCTGTATTGCCACACCGAACCCTTCACGCGGTACAACAGAAAATCCCGCCCAGCCGGCCACAGAATTTGATTGGGTTTGGCCGGCAGTTTGACCAGCGCCTCCTCCCGCTGCTCGCGCGCTTGCCACAATTGATACGCGCCGTTTTGCACGGCGGCAAAAATAATGGCGTCGCCTTCGGGAGAAAACACCGGCGGCTGACTGATATGTCTGCCATGGGTGAGATCCATACGGGTTCCGGAAAAATTCAGCAAATGAAAATCCGCTTTTGCCGCGCTGGCGGTCAACAGCAAGCTTTTGCCGTCGCGGTTGTAGCGCGGCCGGGAAACCGCGATATCCGCAGGCAGCGTCAACTGCACCGGTGTCAGCGCGCCGGTTAAATCCAGCAACGACAACCTTTTATTATCTTTTTCAAAAATCAACACGCCGCTGCCGTCGGGAATCCAGCTGATATCCAGAGCCGCGGTCGGCACAGATGCCACCGCCAAACGACGTTGTTGCGCATCAAAAATTTCCACCTGCACCTGATTGCGCCGGCGGCTGGCGACGGCGGACAGTTTGTCGTGCACCGCGCTGTGCAATGGCGTAAAGCCGGATTCCAGCGGATTGACCACGGAAAGTTTCTGTTCGGCGATCAGATAGCGGTAGCGTTCGTGGGCTGAGCCGGGGCCGAGGGAGGCGACGAATTCCAGGGTGTTGTCATCCCACCAGGTCACGCTCTCCACCGCGCCCTGCCACTGGCTGAGCAGGTTTTTTTCCAGCAGGCGCTCGCCGCGAAAATCCAACGTAAAAATGTGAAAGGTGTAGAGGTAATTCGGTTTTTCAAAATAATCCGGGCTCCACGGCAAGCCTTCCGCCCGGCGGATTTCCGTAGCCACCAGATTGCGCCCGCTGGGGGACCAGGCGAGATCGGCCCAGAAGCCATCCACCGCTGCCAATAACCAGTCGGCCCCGCCGGTTTCGCGGATCAGAATCTGGCTCTGCGGCTCGTCGCCATCCACCAAATCGCGCAGCAAGGCAATGCGCCGGCCATCCGGGTGCGGCTCGGCGTAGCGGTCGCGTTTGCCAGTGACCGCCACAGGTTGCGCCGCGGCAAAGGCATTGATGTGGTTGATGGGTGCGCTCGGCGCCGCCACTTCGCCCGACTCCCGGTTCAACCAGAGCAGCCCGCCCAGCAGAAGCAGTACTGCGGGCACCGCCGCCCAAACAGCGGCGCGCTTGCGTCTGTGCGGGACAGTGACCGGAGGAGAAGGTAGCTCCGGCGCATTCGCCGATGTTTCCTCCGGGGCGAAATTGACCGGCACCACCAGCTGATAGCCGCGTTTGGAGAAGTGCGCGACGAACTCCCGCTCCCCGGCCAGTTCCGCTAGAGCGTTGCGCAAAGTGTTCATACTTTTCTGCACCGACGCGTGGGTCACCACCCGCCCCTGCCACACATGGTCGAGCAGCTCGTCGTTGCTCACCACCCGGTCGCTATGGCGGGCGAGATAGGCGAGCACGGCCATGACTTTCGGCTGCAACGACAGCGTGCGCCCTTGCATGGTGAGCGTATTGTGCTGCGGCGACACCAGTATGTCGTCCAACAGAAAGGGGGATTGTTCGTCTTTAGTCACATCCGGCAACCGTTGTCTTAGCGTTTGAAATCCACTCGTTTACCGCCGTTCGAGCTGGAGCCATTCTGCCCCACGGAGGACTGACCAGACAAGTTAAGACAACCGAGTTGACCGACGCAAATTATTGTTTTTAAAAAGGTTTATTTTGGTAAGCGAATGGTAAGGCAGTTGTTTGCCGAGGGTCAGAGATTCTCCAGCCATCTGTCTTACAGTGACACCATGCCAGACGGACACAGTCCCCGGCAAAATTGACAGATTCACCTGTTCCGCAAGGAGTCCTATATGAAATGTCGTGCCATCATAAGCGCCCTGGCGCTGTTTTCCGCCGCCACCCATGCTGCTGAGCCGCAGGCTTATATCAATGAGAACTTCGGCTTCAACGTCAAAGGCTACAAGTACTCCCAATCCGAATTTCCCTGTGACATCGACAAAAACCTGGTCGCCCTGCTGCTCGAGCGCGGCAAAAAAGAGGGCCTGAACCTGGAAGCGGCACGCACCGCAGACAAGATTCGCAACGGCGTGATTCCGGTGATCGCCATCGATGTCGAGCAACTGGTGCTGGGTAGCAAGGAGCATGTCTACGGTGCCGATCCCCACTCCACTCTGCCGAAGGTTCAAGTGACCGCAGCCGTGATCAAGGGTGATGAACTGGTCACCGCCAAACACACCTGCGCCATAGCCACCCTCAACCAGCTGACCCCGTCCACCAATGTGCTCGACCTCGGCACCACCGGGACCATCTGCTCAACAACGCGGCGCTGTCTGCGCGACCTCAGCAAAGACATCATCAATTGGGTCGCGCCGCAGCTGAAGTAATCGTACGCAATTGAAGTAAACGCCCACACCAGAATTACAAAGCCCGTGCTTGGGCTCAGGGATGAGCCCTCTTTTACCCACCTGCCACAGCATCCATTCCAGCGCTCCTCTCCGAACAAAGCGCATATACGGTGTGATTCCGCCCAAATATTGTCGTTCCGACCGCAACTCCCACGAAGATTACAATCCTGTTATGTGTGATTCAGTTGTTGGACTCCGTCCAAATATGCGTTTAAATTCGCCGGCCATCTTCAACCCGGCTGTGCCAAATGCGCGGCTGCAACGGACCCTCAATTTATGATTTCAGTAAAACCCGGCTTTGCGATATTCGGACTTTTATTGGCCCCTATGGCCGTTTCTGCAGCACCACAACCACCGGATTTTGAAATTGGCGGCCAAGTTCAGATAGACAGCTCTTTTTTTAACGGTGCCCACAACGCCCACAAAAAAGGCAGTCAGTCCGGTGCCCGCCGCGCGCGCCTGGGCGTGAAGCACGAATCGAAAAAAGGCTGGGAGGGGGAATTTGAAATCGACGTGGATGACGAGGCGAATGAAATCGCGATCACCGACGCCTTCGTCAGCTACACCGGCTTTGGTTTTGGCAATTTCACCTTCGGCAAAATGAAAGAGCCCTTCGGTCTTGAAAATACCACCGGCTCCAAAAGCATCAATACCATCGAGCGCAGTATCGTCACTGAAGCCTTTAAACCTGGTCGCAATCCCGGCGTGATGTTTTCCCGCGCGCGCGACAGTTACACCTTCTATTCCGGTGTATTCCGTGCAACGGAAGATGAGCAGGGACTGGATAGCTACGCCTTTACCGGACGCCTCGCACTGCACCCGTTGAACACTGAAAATCGGTTAATTCACCTGGGCGTCAGTTTCTCTGAACGCGATATGGGCGAAACTCGTTACCGCGTCAATGAATCGCTGGAAGTCGATGCGGCAGAGAGCATCATTGAAGGCCGCCGTATCGACACCGACAGCCTCACCCAATTTTCTGTCGAAGCTGCCGCAGTATTCGGCCCCTTTTCCATTCAGGGCGAATGGATGGAACAGGAAATCACTCCAATCGACGTCGACAGCGTAACACCGGCGAGCACCACTTATTCCGGTCACTATGTACTGGCCAGTTATTTTCTTACTGGTGAATCGCGCCCCTATAAAAAAGGCTCATTCAGTGGCGTAAAACCGAACCGCGATTCCGGCGCCTGGGAAATCGTGGTACGCAGCAGCACTATCGATCTCGACGATTTTGAAAATACCGTAACAGCCGACACCATCACCTTGGGTGTTAACTACTACGCAACGGGGCGAGTGAGGTTGATGCTGCACGCAGCGAAATCAGACGTGGAAAGTCCGATTTTTGAAGAGTCAGGCAAGGGAGAATCTCTGACTTTTCGCGCGCAATATGCATTCTAACGCGCCGCTGATTTTTATTTTTTAACCGCATTCCTACAGTTTTTTATCCAAATAAAAGCGGATACGGAATTTATTTTGACTGTCCTCACAAGTTAACTTTTGTGATCCTCGTCATGAATTTTTTGCCCGTATATTAATACGGGCGAAATTTCGAGCGATGCGGCACATAAACAACGTGAAAACACTCATAAATAATATAATTCATACCGCTTTTTCACCATCGATTGCTTAACGCAGTCACCGCACCTCCCTCGCATTCGCCGCAGTTCCAATAAAGAAAAACAAACTTATTGCCACAGATCTATAGGAGAATCTTTGTCATGTCATTATTCAATTACCGGGCTCTGGCGTCCGCCATCAGCCGCTACGGCTGCCTAGCTGTGCTCGCTGGAACTTTAGCGGCGTGTGGAGCGAGTGAAGAACCCAACCCATCTTCTTCATCTTCGAGCAGCTCATCATCAAGTTCCAGCAGTTCCACTTCCAGCAGCTCGTCGAGTTCCTCCAGTTCATCCAGCTCCGGCGTTAGCAGCACTTCATCCAGCTCATCCAGCTCATCGAGCTCATCCAGTTCTTCAAGCAGTTCCTCCAGCTCCAGCGGTGTTCCCCAGGGCGATAATCTCGCGGTTAACGGCGATGTCGAAAACGGCACCACCAACTGGGCAGCGCGCGGCGATGCGGTAGTTGAACGCACCACCGCAGAAAAATATGCGGGCGCCGCCAGTCTTGCCGTCACCGGTCGCACCGCCTACTGGCAGGGCGCCACCTTCAGCGTTCCTCTGACCTCCGGCAATTCTTACGATGTCTCTGTATGGGTCAAACTCGCGGCGGACGCACCCACGGCAACGGTGAAAATTACCGGCAAATTGGTGGAGGACGAAGACGACACCACTTATAACGAGTACACCGAAATCGCCAGCGGCACCGTCACTTCCAGCGAGTGGACCCTCCTGAGCGGCACCTATGTTCCACAGGGACAATTCGAAACTTTTATTTTTGAAACACCCGAGGAATTTGAAACGGTCAGTTTCTACCTCGACAATTTTGCGGTTTACGGGGAAGTTGATCCTGTTGATCCGGGCCCGGATCCGGAGCCTGGCACAGGTGATGGCCTTGCCGGTCTGGTGAATTTCCCGGTCGGCGTTGCGGTGTCTGTATCGGGCGGTTCCAACTTCCTCAACAGCACCGCGCGGCAAAATATCGTAAAAGGTGATTTCAGCCAGATTAGCGCTGAGAACCAGATGAAAATGAGTTACTACAACGAAAGTAACTTCGCCAATACCCTCGCGGACCAAATGATAAGTTGGGCGAAGTCCAATAACATCAGCGTTCACGGTCATGCGCTGGTATGGCATCCCGACTATCAATTGCCAAGCTGGGCCAAGAGCCCCGGCAGTGATTTCAAAACCAAATTCATCAATCACATTCAGGGAGTGGCGACCAAACACAAAGGCCAGGTGGTCAGCTGGGATGTGGTGAACGAGGCATTGTTTGATGGTGCCGACAACGGCGCTGGCCAAACCAAGCCGCCACTGACCGAGTACTATCGTCACTCTGTGTTTTATAACCAGTACAACGGCCCCAGCTATATTGTGGAAGCCTTCAAAACTGCCCGCGCAGCAGACCCGGATGCTGAACTCTATTACAACGATTTCAATACTGAAGAAAACGGCGATAAAACCACTGGCTTGGTCAACCTGATCACCTACCTGTTGCAACAGGGCGCACCGATTGACGGCGTGGGCTTCCAGATGCACGTACTGCCTGATTGGCCGAGCATCGCCAATATCAAAGCTTCCTGGCAGAAAATCTTGAACCTGGATCCAAACCTGAAAATCAAACTGACTGAAATTGACGTGCGCACCAATAACCCTTACGCCAATCCGCCGCGCATCAGCCAGAGCTGTGACACCAGCTGCTTGAACGCGCAGAAGCAGCGTTATAAGGACATCATCAAAGCGTACGTGGAAACTGTGCCGGCCAATCGCCGCGGCGGCATCACCGTTTGGGGTATTGGCGATTCCGATAGCTGGTACGCGTCCACCACCCACAATGGCCAAACCGTTCCAGATTGGCCGCTGCTGTGGAACAGCAGCTTGGAGAAAAAACCGGCTTATGACGGGGTAAAAGAAGCTTTATCTGGTCAATAAGACTAAAAGAAATTTTACAGGGCGCCCCGGCGCCCTTTTTTCGAAAATAATCCTGCGTAAGGATTTATCGGAATTCCCATAATTATCTGATCGAATTTTTTATCCATAAAATTTGTTATTTTTTGCCGAAATTTTTCGGCAAAAATTCCTCTGAATATTCCCTGCCAAATACCTTCGAAAGCCTCACAAATCGCGCAGACACGCATTTTCGCGCCCCATCTGTACTGGCAGAATTTATCTCGCACTAGAAGCTATCTCAAAAATGCTCGGCTGATTTTTGAGATGGCTTCTAATACAAATCAATAACCACAGGATTCAAAACCATGCGCACCCAATTCAAATTACATGGGGGCTGCGTTGCTCTGGCGCTAACCCTGATATTGACCGCCTGCGGTGGCGGCAACCCTTCACCCAGCAGTAGTTCTTCTTCAAGCAGCTCATCATCGAGTTCGTCTTCATCCAGTTCTTCAAGCTCGTCATCATCCTCCAGCAGCTCGAGCAGCAGCTCCTCCAGCAGTAGCAGCTCGTCCAGCAGCTCTTCATCCGGCAGCCTGTCACAATTCTGCCCGAGTGATTCACCCTGCAGAATTCTCCCGCTGGGAGATTCCATTACTTTTGGTTTGGGTGTTAACGAAGGCGGTGGTTATCGCATCGAGCTGTTCCGTCTGGCACTCGAAGCGGGAGTGGATATCACCTTTGTCGGTACTCTTTCCAATGGCCCTAACACCGTTAGCAATGTGCCTTTCCCAAAAAATCACGAAGGTGTCAGCGGTGAAACCATCGCACAAATTCACAACCGGGTAAGAAACCAAGCGCTTAGGGATAATCCAAATATTGTGCTTCTGCACGCGGGCACCAACGATATGTGGAACGGCCCCAGCGGTGCTCCCGATCGCCTTGGCAGCTTGATTGATGATTTGACCACACGCTTGCCAAATGCCTTGATCGTGGTGTCCAACATCATCCCGTGGCCACAAATGGCGAGCAACGTAAACCAATACAATTCACAACTGGCGACTGCGGTTAATCAGCGCATCGACCAAGGAAAGAATGTGATATTTGTCGACCAGAATACCGGCTTCCCCAGCAACGAACTTTCCGACGGCATCCATCCCAACGCGCAAGGCTACGCCCGCATGGGTGCCAAATGGTTTAATGCGATTTACGAATATCTGGTAGACGTCGATTAAGATAGCGCCAAAAAAAAGCCCTCAGATTTACCTGCGGGCTTTTGATTTACGCCTTGGCGGTGCGCTCCGTCAACTTCACCATATCGTTCATAACGCCATCCAGGCCGCCATAAACGTTCAGCGTGTTAATGCGCGCCGTGATTTTTTCCAGAACTTCCAGTTCCTTCAACCGCAACAACACCGGGTTGCCTTCCATCACTTTTGCGGTGTTGTGCAATGAGCGGGTCGCCTGGGTTTCTTCCTGGCGTTTAATCAGGTTGGCTTCCGCCATTTTTTGCGCTTCCACCACCTGAGTCAAAATCGCTTTCATTTCACCGGGCAAAACAATATCCCGCGCACCAACGGCTTTAAGGCTCAATCCTTAGTTCGTCACCTTGGCGGCAACTATGGTTTTGATCTGCTCGTTCAGCGAATTTTTATCCGCCAGCAATTCGTCCAGCGTTTGCGTTCCTACAACCGCGCGCAACGCCAACTGCAATTCCCGATACAGATAATCCTTGGCATCCGCCAGTTCGGATTTCACCGTTTCCGCCTCCACGATTTGCCAGATCACCGACAAATTGATACGCAGGCTCACCCGATCTTTTGTGAGAATTTCCTAACCGTTCACTTCCATATTCTGCAAACGTAAATCAAATTGCTTCACTTCGATCACGCGGTTGAACTTCCACCACATATGCAAACCGGGTGCGATAGTGCCGAGGGTTTTACCATCCACCATCAAAAAACCCACGAGTCCTTCACCGACACTGACTACCGCGAACGCAACAGATGCGGATCGGCTCAACAGCGGATCGCGCGCGCCGGACAATATCCGCAGCAATTTTTCACCCATGGAAAATTCCTCGCTGATATCCAGAAGCCCTCTGGCGCGCCAACTTCCGCGACCTCAACTCCAGCATCACCCGCATGGCCACCCTTGCGGAAGGCGGCCACATTACGGAAAGCCTGGTCGCAGCCGAAATCGAACGCTTGCGCAAAGCCTGGGGCGGATCTAATGCGCCCGACAAAACCGGTAGCATCGACCTACAACAATGGGTCCCCCAGGAAACCCTCTCTTCGACCAACTCCAACTCGCGTCTGTTATCCGCATCTGCCAAAACAGTCGCAGCCTTGCCGAGGCCGGACGGACGCTGTTTAATGTCAGCCGGGGCAAGAAGTCGAGCGTGAATGACTCGCATAGGGTTAAGCAGTATTTGGGGAGGTTTGGGTTGGAGTTTGGGGAATTGGGGCATGGAGATCAATTACCTTGAGGAGGGAGATTACATGCCTATCCGGTGGAAGGAGCTCCAACAAAGAGCTAGGCCGACTCAGGATGACCTCTGCAAAACTCTGTTCGATTTCAGATAAATTTAGGTATCAGCCTAACCGCATCATTTGTGAACCCAAAGAAGGAAACCGAATGTCGACCCCCGATGGCCTTATAATTCATTTTGATGAAGAAAAAAGGAATTACATTATCAATGAGATGAAGCAGAGGAATGGCTTTTCAGACGCTCTGAGCGTTTATGATTGGGAAATGAAGAAGCTCCAAGTGGTGCTGATCTCTTTCACTGGCACAACAATTGACTTCATATGCCTAGCAACCAAGGGAAACCGTGTAGTTACAGCGAAGTCAAGAGTAGAATTTTCGGATCTTGTAGATCTTGATTCCATACCGCTAGATGAAATCAAGATGCACTTGTCATCCAATACCAAATGACATTTTATGAAAAGCTCCACTGGTCATGGAGGAAGAATACCCCACCAAACTTGGCAACAAGTAATTGCAGCAATAAAAAAGAACCGCCCACGCCTAGTCGATGAGATCGACCGACTTTTCTCTTTATCTGTCGCCTCAAGCTATAAACTAACCGGTTATGCAGCAGAAATTCTTACACAGGAGCGCGAGGCGCTGGGAACCGCCTTGGATATATTCGCCAATGGCAATGAGCTTAGAAAAGAAGTATTACGATATTGGGTACCAAAGCTGGATAATATAAACAACTACGATGATAACACCATGGAAGCAACCCTCCATGTCCCAAAAGGAGAAAAGACTTCATTTTTATCACGAATACCCCCAAGGTATATCCAGGAAGAATCTGCAATACAACACGACTTATACAATTGGGAAGGAGAAAGGGCAACCTTACACGAGATGGGCGTTTCAAGATTTGAGCAAGGCAATCGCGTCCTGGATGTCATCTATGCCAACAAAAACCCACTGGAACACACTCTCGGCGTTGATTTAATTTATTATAACGAAGCTTACGAATCCTTTATTCTCGTCCAGTATAAAACCATGAAAGAAAAGAATGAATCAGTTGGCTACTATTACAGGCCCGACGAGCAACTATACAAAGAAATAATTCGGATTGACGACTTTCATAGGCAAACTTTCTCAGACAACGCTTTCTTTCACCACAATCAATTCAGGCTTAATTATGACGGATTTCTTTTTAAGCTTGTTCCCAACAAAGGGTTACAACCTGCTTCAGAGAAGCTGATTGCGGGTATGTATATTACTCGTGAGTACATGAAATACCTACTTAGTGAGCACGGCCCAAAGGGAGAGCAAGGAGGGAAGCTTATTACTTTTTCGAATTCACCCAGGTACCTTACGAATTCAGAATTTTCGAGTATGGTTAACCGAGGATGGATAGGCACAAGTTGCAACAAAAGCGACATTCTTTCTCGATTAATAAAAACCTTTCTTTCAACAGGAAAGGCGGTTCTGGTAGCCTCGGAAACCAGCAGGCGATATAGATAGTCACCAGAAATGGGGCCATTTATTTTGAAAGAGACGGGACATACCCATATGCAGAAATGGGGACAGACCTATTTTCAGACAACCTGGACGCACCCATACAAGGACAACAAACTATGGAAAACCAGAAGTACATCCATTAATTCAAAACGATGGAAAACCAGAAGCACATCCATTAATTCAAAACGATGGAAAACCAGAAGCACATTCATTAATTCAAAACGATGGACGACCTACGGAGCATAATTAAAGAATTTGAAGGCGCATTAGCCCGTCCCACACGAAATCTCACGATTTTCCGCAGATGAAAAATGGGTCTTGCCCGACAGTAATCAAAGATGCTGGGAGAGTACTATGATCAAGTACAGATACGAAGAAGAAAAAATCGTTGCTTTATTCTTGGCTGATGTACTGCAGGACGAGCTAGCCAAAAGCATTATTCAAAAGGGTGATGTTGCCAACGCAGATGAGGCGACTCACCTGAGCAAATTCTTCTGGGCAATGGTGAATATTTCAGCCGAGGGCGGAGTTGAATTACCCTGCGAAGGCAGCTCTCAATACTGGACCGAAAAGCTCTATAACTCTATAGGCGGATACTTGGAGCGAGCAGGCTATGAAACTCAATGGAATGAAGAGATTGATAAGGCTTAGCGCCAGCTCAAGGACATGATTACTTACAAACTACTCAGAGAAAAAGAAATCCTCTTGCGCTATGCGCAGCTTCTCAATGACTCCGCAAGCCTTACTTGCGCAGAGAATTCGTAAAGACAAACCGAAGGCCATTCACTTCGCTGAGTTTTTCTGGCGTGTCGTGGCTGAGTCCGCCAATCAAAATGAATTAAACAATGAGAACAGCGAATACGTTCAGGAGAAAACAATAGTTACACTGTTGGCCTATTTTCGATTCACCGTCTATGAAGAAGTGTGGAAATGGTTTCAAAGCTGATGGATGTTAGCTTCAGGACCACATGCAAATTTTTTATAGGATCATTTTCTATCATCATGAACTGGCTCCCCTACACCAAACACCAATTATCAAAAGCCCTCGAGGGAATTCCAGGATGGTTTTTAGATGGCGGCGAGTCGTTGGATCTTTTTCTGGGTCGTACAACCCGCACCCATCACGATATTGACGTCGGCATTTTTTCACCCAATATCGAAGAATTTTTAGCAAAACTCTTCAATGCTGGTTACAGAATTTATGTCGCTAACCGCAAGCTTGTGTCCTTCTCACCTGCCGAATTTAATCTCGAGGACTATAATTATTGGATTGCCGACAGACAGGGTTACAGGTTTCAAGTTCTCAAATACAGACTGGAAGACGGCTTGGTTTACTTTCGCAGAAACAACAAAATTGCCTGGCCAATTGCAAGTTTCCTGATCGAAAAATCTGGCTTCTCTATTATCAACCCTTTGGTTACCTATGCATTTAAAGTAACCGCCAGCTCTGTCGAGGATAAGGATTTGGCAGACATCGCCAAACTGTTAGAATGGGTAACTTTGCATCACCAAGAAAAATAGCGAACATAAAAATGAAAAAACTCA